>Ga0187859_10001262_pt1 | contig 16279 bp, 12 predicted proteins | sample June2016WEW_10_1_2_FD_133019 | JGI IMG/M metagenome (GOLD analysis project Ga0187859, IMG submission 133019) | Peatland microbial communities from SPRUCE experiment site at the Marcell Experimental Forest, Minnesota, USA - June2016WEW_10_10 | ecosystem: Environmental > Terrestrial > Soil >...
GGGCTAGATCACACAGCAATCGCTTGCGCTGCTCAACGAAATCTCGACTTCGCACCGAATTGTTGGCCACGCTTCCTATCGCGCACGGTCAAATTCGATGGTCACCCATCAGTTCCAATTTTGGCGATGACATCCTCCCTCGAACTTGGAGAGGGAAACTAGGCGAGACGCGCTTCCATTTTCATATCGGATTCAAATCCCAATCAAAATCTAGAACTCAACGCCGCCGGAATCAACAAGTGTGAACGGCAGGTGTTTTCTCTGGGGTACCGCTTTTCTTATCTCCCGTCTTGCAGTACCTTGTGTAGTGGCCGCCGGACATGTTCTTCCGCGCCATCCGCCCGAATTGGAGAAGTCATGAACCGCTCAGTACTAATTCGTTTGCTTGTGATCGGGTCTGTTACTGCCGCCCTGTTTACCGGCTGCTCGCGCGACCCCAATGTGCGCAAACAAAAATACGTGGAGAGCGGGGACCGTTACTTTGCTAAGGGAAAATACCGGGAGGCGGCGATCCAGTATTCCAACGCGCTGCAGGTTGATCCGCGGTTTGCAGCGGCGCATTATCAGCTCGGCGAGAGCTTTCTCAAGCTCGGCGACAGCATTCGCGCCTTTCAAGAGCTCTCGCGGACCGTAGAACTGGCTCCCGATAACTATCGCGCCCATACCGACCTGGCCAATCTCCTGCTCGGCGCGCGAAATCCTGACGGCTCGATCAACGAAGACTACATGAAACAGGCGCGCGTACACCTGGACCTTCTGCGGCAAAAACAGCCGCAGAATCCGGAGGTCTTCCAGGCTTGGGCGGATTACTATGCCGGGGAAAGCAACCTGGCTGCGGCTCTGCAGGAAATGCAACGGGGAATCGCCGCCGATCCTACCCGCTCGGAATCCTATCTGGACCTGGCGCTGCTTCAGCTTAAAGCTAATCTTCCCGATCAGGCGGAAGCCAATTTTAAGAAAGCCGCAGACCTCGCCCCTACGGCGGGGAATGCCCAATTGGCGCTGGGAAGCTTTTACCAGTCGCGCAACCGCCTGCCAGAGGCCGAACAGCAGTTCAAGCACGCCATCGAGGTCGCTCCCAAAGATCCAGCGCCACGGGAGGCTCTGGTACGGCTATACATGGCGGAAGGCAAGAAGCAAGAAGCAGAAGATCTCCTCAAACAGGCTAAGAAAGACTTAGGGGATACCTCGGAAGGTTATCGGTTGCTCGGCGATTATTATTTCGCCAGCGGCGATTTGGACAAAGCCACGGCGGAGTACGGGTCACTTTATAGTGAACATCCCAAAGACCTGCAGGTTAAGAAAAACTACATCCAGCTCCTGATTCTAAAAAACCGTCTCGAGGAAGCTGGCAAACTGAACGATGAAGTGCTGAAGGCGAGTCCACGCGATGTCGATGCGCTGATCTATCGCGGCCAGGTACAACTGCACCGCAACGATGCAGCGGGCGCGGTGGATTCATTACAGCGGGCTCTGAAGGACGATCCCGGCAATGCTGTTGCGCACTACCAATTGGGCGTGGCTTTCGACATGCAACACAACGAAGGCCGCGCGGAATCGGAGTTGCGCGAGGCGGTACGCGCGCGTCCCGACCTTACCGATGCCCAGCGGGCTCTGGCGACCCTGGAACTTCGGAGCGGCGATTTCGATGCGCTCACGCAAAGCGGGCAGCAAATTATCGCTGCGGCTCCCTATGCTCCCGATGGCTATATTATGCGCGCGGTGGCCGAGATGAACCGGCAGAAGTACTCGGACGCGGAGCAAGATTTGACGAAAGTAATGGGGATTCTCCCCAACAGCGCTGTCCCTTACGTGCAGATGGGCAATCTGTATCAAGTGCAGAAAAAATATTCGGAGGCGAGTAAGTTTTATCGGGAGGCGCTCGACAAGGATCCTTCCTCTACGGATGGCTTGCAGGGAGTGATGAACGTGTACGTTGCGCAGAAACAGGTTGATCAGGCCATCGCGGCCGCGCGGGGACAGATCGCAAAGTCACCGAATACGAGCGGATTTTACGATCTGCTGGGCACTGCGTTGTTTCAGAAGAAAGACCTGAGCGGCGCCGAAGCGGCGTTCCATAAGGCGATTGATCTCGATGGCAACAATTCTGACGCGCTTTTGAAACTCGGCCAGGTGCAGGCGGCGGGAGGTTCCGTCGGCCAAGCTTTGGCCATGTATCAGCAATCGATCAAAGACCACCCTCGCGAGATTGGCTTCTACATTCTTGCCGGCGAGATGTATGAATCGCAAAGTAGCTGGGACCAAGCGAAAGCGATGTATCAGAAGGCACTGGAAATTCAGCCGGACAATCCCCTCGCCTCCAATAACTTGGCGTACGTGATGTTGCAACAAGGCGGGAATATCGATGTCGCCCTGGCCATGGCGCAGACAGCAAGGCGCGGGATGCCGGAATCGTCGAATGCGGCCGACACTTTGGGCTGGGCATACTTTCAAAAAGGGGTTTACCAGTCGGCGATTCAGATGTTTCAGGAATCGCTGCGGCTCAATGAAAAGCGGGGCGCGCCCGATGATGCGACCGTCCATTATCATCTCGGGCTCGCTTATCAGAAGGCCAATCAGCCGTCGCAGGCTCGCCAACAGCTTGAGCGCGTGTTAAGGATCAATCCAAATAATGACGACGCACGCAAAGCGCTGTCGGAGCTACGCGGGTAAGCTTGGGCGCGTGGTGAGCGGCTTCTCAGGACGTTTCTCACGACACGTCTCAGGAGAAGATTAGCGCGGGAGAAGATTAGCGCGTTAGTCAGCGGCGGCAACCGGCGTTGGCGGATCCTCAGCCGGCGGCCGGCGAGCCGAGCGGTTGGACGGCAGCCCTGCATCGCGAATCTTGTAAAGCAGCGCCCGATAACTGATGTTCAGGGCGCGCGCCGCCTGCTTGCGATTCCAGTGATGATGCTGCAGGACCTTGAGAATGATCTTGCGTTCCAGTTCATGCACAGCCTGGCGGGTTAACTTCTTCAGCGAAATCGGGCCATCCACGGAAATATCGGCGCTGAAGTAATCAACCTCGCGTGGCCGCAGGTCTCCAAGAATAGTTTCTTCGTTGCCCAGAATGACGTAGCGCTTGATGAGGTTTTCCAGCTCGCGAATGTTCCCCGGCCAATGGTATTTTCTCAGTGCATTCATCAGGTCGGGCGAGAGAGCTTTGGCGCGCGCGTTGAACTTGCGATTGTAGTACTCGGAAAAATAAGCGACCAGATCGTTCAGATCGGAGGCACGCTCGCGCAGCGGCGGCATATACAGATTCACCACATTGATGCGATAGAACAGGTCGGCGCGGAAGGTACCGTTGGCGATCTCATCTTCCAGTTTGCGATTGGTGGCGCAAACCACGCGCACTTCCACTTTTTTATCTTCCTGCGCGCCGATACGGCAGAACTGCCCATCCTGCAGAAGTTGCAACAGCTTCGACTGCAAACTCATGTCGAGTTCGGAAATTTCATCGAGAAACAGCGTGCCGCGATGCGCCATCTCCACGCGACCCGGCTTCATACCGAAGGCGCCCGTGAAGGCGCCTTTTTCGTAGCCAAAAAGTTCGCTTTCAAGCAGCGTTCCCGGAATGGCGGGGCAATTCACCTTCACCCAGGGACCGGTCTTCCAGGGCGAAGCCGTGTGGATCATGCGGGCGATAATGTCTTTACCGGTGCCGCTCTCGCCTTGAATGAGCACAGGGACGTTTGCGCTCGCGATTTTGGCGAGGCGCTCGCGGAGGGCTCGCATGGCCTCCGTGTTCCCAAACACGATCGGGTCGGGAGGCATTTCTCCCAAAGGCTGGACGAGAGAGCTGACTGGATTTGCAGTAACCATAAGGCTTCACCGCATCGGCTACACAAAACAAAGTAGTTGTGCTTCCGGAGAACGAATGCGGGGGAGCAGACAGGTACCCTTTTAGGCTAGTCTATCTGATTGATCGAGCGCAACTTACTAAAGACTCTAACAGAGTTTCGCACGGGTAATCACGTCGCGGCGGCTAGTTGAGGCTCGCTTGAAATAGGACAGGAAACACTTCTCAGACTAAAATCGGCTGTTTCCGCCGCTGCGTTGCGGTTTTTACGCTGGATTCGATCAAAGGGCGGACAAACCTCAGCCCGACCAAGTTGTAGGAGTCGGCATGAGATGTTCTGAGGACTTTGGCGCGGAGGGTACGCGCGCCCTTTGGCAGACTGTGCAAAGCGACCAGCGGAGCACTCGGGATCTCAAGACAAACCTCAGATTCGGGAGGTAGCGAGTGACGAAGAGCCACCAGCATTCCGCCACCCGATACGTTCAAAGCTGTTGCAAATTCGAGGAATTCTCTGTCCTGCTGCAGTCGGCCCCTTACAAAAATCGGTATTGCTAATGGCAGACGCGGCCACTTTCGACGCTCCGTCACTGGACGCTTCAGTTTCACGCGACTTTCGTCAAGCTTTACGGGGTGTTTTTAGCATCTGGGGGGCCAAATTCGCCGTCAGCGGTAGGCTCGACAGTGTTAGCCCCCCAGAAGCAAGAGATATCCCGAAGTTACGGGGTTGAAGTTCGGCAAAACCCGGTAAGCCATTGTTTTTCCATAAGCTTCGGAACAATGATCGCGGCTCTTACTCATCCTTCGGAGACTTTGAAGAACCCGCTCGAAACTGCAATTCTTTGCCACTGTTGGGTAATCAGGTTTCATTTTTCGTTGACAATGAAAAGTAGCTGGCATACGATTTTTGTTTAGCACCCCTTACTTGGTGGGCTGGGGTGTCCCCCCGTCTGTGGCCGCACTCCTTTATGGCTACCTCGCAAAAAAACCTTTGTATTCCTAAACTTCCGGACAGTGTGCCGGAGACACAGTTGCCACCGGGGGCGGCGGCGGGAATTCCCAGTTTGGCAGACCTTCCGCAGGCCTATGCGGAGTTGCAGCAACGGTTTCAACGTACGACCAACGCTCTAGGCTCTGCCGCTCACGATCTGAAAACTCCTCTTGCCATTCTGAATGGCTACGTAGAACTCTTGCAAAGCGAGAAACTCGGGCCGGTTAGTGAGCGCCAGCGTGAGGTTCTGCGCGAGATGCAGGCGAGTGGGAAGCGCCTGCAAACTTACATTCAGGACTTTCTCACTTACACCGCCCTGGAAACGGGCGGACTGAAGATGCAATTCGCCCTCGGCAATATCAACGAGTGTTTGTCGGATGTTTGCCGCCTGTGGTCCACGCGCTTTCAGGAAAAAGGTTTGGCTCTTTATTTTCTTCCCAATGAAAAGCTGCCCCAGTTTCCTTTCGATTCTCCCAAGATCGAGCGCGTAATCTCGAACCTATTGGAGAACTCCTTCAAGTTTGTTCCTCAGGGCGGAACCGTCTGGTTGCACGCCGAACCTTACATGTGGGAGCGGCGCGCCGCCGGCCAGCCGACATCTTCAACTGAGCGGCGCCGGCAAAATACTACGCAGCCCAATGCCACCAAAGTGAGCGTTTCCGATACCGGTCCCGGAATTCCAGCCGAGTTTCATCAGGAAGTTTTTGACGATTTCTTTCGCCTCCCGGGAACCGAAAATCAGGAAGGCATGGGCCTGGGACTTGCCATTGTGCGTCGCCTGGTGCAGGCCATGGGCGGAAAAGTCTGGGTGGAGAGCGACCCCGGCGCGGGCTGTAAATTTTCTTTCTTAATTCCTTTCAAACCTTCCTCGAACCCTCCCTCCAAAGGAAAGAGTAGATGAGCGAAAGTTCCAGGATTCTCTTGGTCGACGACGAACCAGCCATGCTCCGCTACATTAAGACATTGCTGGAGGTGGATGACTACAAAGTCGAAACCGCCTCGACCGGTGAAGAAGCCTTGCAGCGCATCGATAAGGGCATGGAGCCCGATCTCGTTCTTCTCGACGTGTTGATGCCCGGAATCGATGGACTGGAGACGCTCGAGCAGATTCGACAAAAGCGGCCCGGAGCCAAGGTCGTCATGCTGTCCTGCGTGAACGACACGCGCAAGGTAGTGCAAGCCATGCGGCTTGGAGCGCACGACTATATCACTAAGCCCTTTCAAAAAGCGGAACTGGACGCGGTGATCGATCAATGCCTGGGTAAGGGCAAAGGTGCAGTGGTTGCAGGCGAAGTTGAGGAAGTTTCCGACGACGTTTTCTTCATCGCGGCCAGTGCGTCGATGCGGAAAATTCGCTCGCAAGCGGCATTGGTTGCCAACGTCGACATTCCGGTCTTGCTGCTCGGCGAGAGCGGGACTGGCAAAGAAGTTTTGGGCCGTTTGATCCACAAGCTTTCGCCACGCGCGCATCGCACGTTTTTGAAGGTCAATTGCGCGGCGGTTCCTGCAGATTTGCTTGAGAGCGAACTGTTCGGCTACGAGCCGGGAGCATTCACCGGCGCAACCCACGCCAAGCCGGGCAAATTCGAACTGTGCAACAAAGGCACGATTCTACTCGATGAAATCGGCGAAATGCCGCCCGCGTTGCAAGCCAAGCTGCTGCACGTCTTGCAGGATCAGCAGTTCTCCCGCCTGGGCAGCCGCTCCGTCATTAAAGTGGATGTGCGGGTTCTAGCGGCCACGAACATCGATATCCCGCAGGCGCTGGCTACAAAGCGTCTGCGCGAGGATCTTTACTATCGCCTGAACGCATTCACCTTGCAACTGCCGCCGCTGCGCGAACGCAAAGAAGAGATTCCAATTTTGCTGAAGCAATTCATGACGCGCATGGCGGAGCAATATGCCCGTCCTCAGTTACCGCTCACGCCGGCGCTGCTTGACGCTTGTATGAAATACTCCTGGCCGGGAAACCTGCGCGAGTTGAACAACTTTTTGAAGCGCTATCTGATTCTGGGGGACGAGAATTTAGCGGCTGCGGAACTGCAGCCGCGACCCGATGGTCACGGCGGAGGCGTTCATGCCGATGCCGGCCGGGGCGGAGATTCCGGCGGGCTGAAATCGGTGGCGCGCAGCGCAAAAGACGAAGCCGAAGGCGAAGCCATTCGCCAGGCACTCGAGCAGACCAACTGGAACCGCAAACAGGCAGCCAGCATGCTGCAGATCAGCTACAAAGCCCTGCTCTACAAAATTCGCCAGTATGGAATCGCCGAGGCAAAAAGCCATCACAAGCTTTCCGCCGGGGCGTAGCCACTCCTTTCCGTTTTTCCGTTGCCCGTGGCAAAATATTTGCCTGTAGCAAACATTTTCAAATCTAGCATGTCTGCTGGAGAGCGCACGCGAAGGACGCGTGTTTCGTATCAGAGCATCGCTTCCGCGATGCTATAAATGCGACCAAAATCCGAACCGGCTTTAGCCGTCCGCGCCCTACTGAACCGTAAGGCTGAAGCCCGCGCTCAGCGTAAACGATCCTGAAGTTGCCGTCACCGTTAAGGGATAGGATCCCGCCGGCGTCCCGGTGACCTGCTCTACCTGCTTGGCCTTGCTACATGCAGGCTGCAGTGCAAAGAACAGACAGACCATCATCAGCGCAAACCATCCGAGCAGGCGTCCTCGCCTACGTTTGCTGCTGCCGAGGCCCATCAAAGCCATTCCCGGAACCATCACCCAAAACGCATAGCTCAGACCCCGCCACTTGGTCGAGCTGATCGTAACCGGAGGTCGTTCAGTGGTCGTTAGGGTCAGCGTGCTTGCCTCAGCGCCGGGACCACTAAAAGTGAGCGAACTAGGGGTGAATCCGCAACTGGCACCCACCGGAAGAGAGCTGCAAGAAAGAGAGACGTTATTCCCGAAGGTCACGGCAGGAGATATCAAAACCGAATAAGTCGCGGTGTTGCCGGCGACCACGGTTTGACTGGAAGGGCTGATGGAAATCGAGAAATTCGTCGCGGTGAAGGAAGCCGTGGCAGCGTTGCTCGGGTTGGTGTTGTTTCCGAAAGTGACCGTAGCTGTGACCGCGCCAGCGCCTGCCTGGGTCGGCGTCACCGAGAAAACAACCGAGGAGGTAGACCCCGCTTGCAACGTCGGAATCGTACAAACGGCAACGTTTCCGGTCGCAGTGCTGCAGGTACCCGAACCAGCCGACGCCGGATTGAATGTGGCAACCGTGCCGGGAGTAAGCTCTCCTGTGACGGTGATGTTCGTGGCCAGATCCGGTCCTTCATTGGTGAGCGTGAAAGTTGCCGTGATGGGATTGCCGGCGCCCACCACTCCACTCGACGGGCTCAACACCGGCGCGATGCATGTGATGCACAGATCCGTTGCCGGTCTCAGTTTGACGGCGAACGCGTCCACTGCACCCGCAAGACTGGTCTGCAAGGCACCCTGGACCTGCAAATTGGTGGAAGTGGTATCGCCGGCAAAATAAGTATTCAGAGAGGGATCGACGGTGATGCTCGTGCCCCGATCCGTGCCGTTTCCGCCAAAATATGTGGAGTAGTTCGCGCTGTTCGTCCCGGTAGTGGTCGTCGTATTGATGTGTGCAAAGAATGCGTTCTGCGGGCCGTTCAGAACGCTCTGGAGCGCTCCGTTGGTGACAGGGAAGCCCGTCGTAGGGCTCGAGACCCCGACGGACCCGGATTGGGTGTAGCCGGTCAGCAGCGCACCCTGTGCCGTGTCCACGGCGACAGCCAGGCCAACGTCGTTTGCCGTCCCCCCGAGAAAGGAAAAATAACTGAGGCCGACGGTAGCTGAAGTCGTCGTGCCGGTGCCGGTGGACTCAGTAGGGTTCGTAAACCTTGCCACGTATGCATCTGTCGGGGACGTGGGTGTCGCGGCCGTGCAGGTGGCGGGAGGCACCGGATTCTGCGGCGTATTCAGGCACAACTGGAAGGGCGCAACGCCCGTGGGGATCACGAAGTCGCTCGAGTTCGTAGCGCCCGTCAGGTAGACATTCGAGCTATCGATGGTAAGGCTCGTGGAAGAATCGGTTTGTGTGCCGCCAAGATAGGTCGAGAACAGTAATTGCGCCGCGCCTGTCTTGGCGTTGGCGACGTTTATTTTCGCCACGAAAGCATCAGTCGGGTAGGGCGTCGTAGCCGGGGCAGTACACGCCACCGGGTAGGTGAGCACGGTAGGAGGAGGCGTATCGAGGCAGGGTTGATAGGCGTTCAGGATTGGAAAATCGGTGGTCTGCCCGCCGCCGCCGCTCAGGCTCTCCTGACTGTTGTAGAAATTCGTCGTGCCGCTGAAATAAACGTTGAATGAGGTGTCTACGGCGATGCCACCACCGATGGCGACCACCTGGCTGGCCGATGTGCCGCCGACAGCGCCGCCGAAATATGTGGAATATGCGATGCTCGATGCGCCGATGTTAGCCGTGTTTACCTCGGTCACGAAAAACTGGATTGGCGCTCCAGGCGCCGGAGCCTGCTGAAAAGGCACCGGGAGGAGTGTCGACGGAAATCCCGACTTTTGATCGCCGGCCGCCAACGATGTAGTCGTGCCAGTGACGTAAACATCGCGATTCGTATCGATAGCCATCCCGCTGGCAATGTCGGTGCCGCTGCCGGAGAGATACGTAGAGTAGGAAAGCGTGGGTGCCGTCGGGGGCGAAGTCGGAACGATGCCGCTGATCGCGCTGACGAAAACGTGAGACGTTCCGGTGCTGCCTGCGACGGGCCCGGACTGAAACCCACTGACGGTCGGAAAATTCGGTGAACTGGTGGTTCCGGCGACGTAGGTGTTGCCGCCACTATCCACCGCGATACCGGCTGCGGTGTCGGTCCCGCTGCCGCCGAGGTAGGTGAGATAAACCACCTGCGCAGTGCCGACCGCCGTCGGGTTCAGCTCCAGGACGAAAATATTCTGTGCTCCGTTCAGCGTGTCTTGAATCGGCCCGCTCACTGGATATTCAGTGAGCAAGTTGCTAGCCGTGGTCGAACCGGTGAGGTAGATAAAGCCGTTGCCATTCACAGCAACGAACGGCAAAGTGGTGGTGGCGTTACCCGGAACGCTGCCCCCAAAGTATGTCGAGTAGCTGATAGTTGGGTCGATCACCAGTTCCCTGCTGCGATCATACGCACCAACCTCGAAGCCAACCCGGTTGGCGGCACGCAGAACAAAACGTCCTTTTACCGGCTGCTGGCGATCCCCAACGCGCTGATAAATCACGGGAGCTTGCAAGCGAACGCTGGCGCCGCCACCGGAAAGAGTCACATCCCCGTGAATCAGTTCCAGCTTGTGGGCGCCATCAAACTGCAGTTCGGCTTGTGCCGGATCCGCGCCGGGAGCGACTCGGAAGTCGTACTCCAGACGGCCCTGATTTCCATAGAAAACCAGGTCGATTCCCGGATAAACACTGCGATAACGAACTTTAGAGAACTGAGGAATGCCGCGATGCCACTTTTTCGGGTCGTTGCCGATGAAGTAATTGCTGGTGCCAGGAAGCTGATCAGCTCCGGTAATCTGCGGCGAAGGGTTCGCCCCCACCAACCGCATGCGAACGGCCTCGAGGGTTAGCTTCGGTTGACCTGCACCGGACGAAGGAATCGGCAAAGCCAGCATCGCCCCGGCATCGTCAAGATACAAACCATATCCCTGCCCGTGGGCAACGAATTTCACTCCCGAGGCCGCCTGGCCCTGATTAGGCTCGAAGATCATGGGTAGCTGGCTAAGAAGAGCTTGCGCGTCAGGCTTCGATTTACCAGCGACGTGGCCAACAGCCGATGAAAGCGGCAGGCCGGGAAGTTGAAACGAAGCCTGCTCCAAATGACGCCGCGGCACTGCCAAAAATATCGCGCCAGCCGTGAGCAGCAACACGGCAGTCGCGGCGGTCACGCGGAGAAGATTCGTCATCTGCCGTTTCCTTTCGGACTCCCCTTCGGTCCTGCTTTCGGACAACGCCTCGCCCGACAACCCGCTTGGTAACCTACATCCCGACCAACGACTGCCATTACCCATTATGCTTTCCTCCGGTGCACACCGATGCTATAGGGCGAGAAACCACGCACGAGTTTCCACTGCGCGACGGCCAACCCACCGCCGCTGACATGTCTCTTAGAAACTTGCGGAAAATAAACAACTACTAAAACATCTGGCGGATAGCCAAGTCAAGCGAAGCTCCGCCGCTCGGCACGCCCTAAGACTTGTCAGATGCGTTGCTCGCAACAGAAAGATGCCGAAGTATTGCCCAAAAGAAGCATGGCCCAAAAGTGGGATGCAGGATTTTGCAAGGAGACGGAAGCAGTTAACCGAAGCAGTTCCCAAGGGTCTTTTTGCTCTTGAAAACGTGGGCCAAATCTATAGAGTGAAGCTATCGGGGGCGCTCAAGGAGCGGATGAGCCGCTTTCCGCTTGGCCGCTGATTCCGCTGTCGTTCGATTATTGTTCGATCCGGATTTGCTTGGGGAGAAATGCTTACCGAGAACACGCCGCGCGGACAACCCAATCCTCAGGAGCGCAGATTGATGCGGCGCTTCGACATGCGCCTGCCAGCTTTGGTGCGACTGGAAGGGCAGAATCAGAGTCCCGAAGGCGAGGTGCAAACTGAAACCCAGAACGTAAGCGCACGCGGAGTTTTCTTCTACCTTGATCGCCCGGTCCCTGCCGGAACGCGCTGCGAAGTCACTCTCACCTTTCCGCCGCACATCACACTCACCGATGCAGTTCGCGTCCGCTTCACTGCTCGCGTCATCCGCTCGGAAGCGCCTTTGCCCTCATCGCGCGTCGGCACCGCCGCCATGATTGAAGATTACGAATTCCTCCGGGCAACAGAGAGTTCCGGATTTCTCAGCGAATTGCAGCGGAATTGGAAAGCGGCGAATTAAAGCGATGACTGGATGCTAGCTGCCTTCCGCTTTGCGTATATCTTGCTTCCGCTGTTGCAGGCGCTGATAACGTCGGAACAGACTACCCAGATAAAGCCCGTGGATAAGCCACGTGGCGACGTAAGCAGCGTAGAGGAACTTAATCGAATTCATCGCGCAACCCCACGCAGAGACTCCAAGGCTTCAATCTCATCCACCTCACGCTGCAGTATTTCCACCCCATAACGTGCCCAGCAAACCAAGAAGGCAAAGCAGGAGAAAGCGAGCCAGTTGATGAGCAGCACATGCAACATTCGGGGATCGATGGAGCCTCCGCCGCCGATCACCGGTTGCGGATGTTGTGTGCGGAAAAACCAGATCGAAAAATAGACGAGAGGCACATCGAGCGCCCCGAATATCGCCAACACGGCCGCCAGCTTCGGCGTCTGAGCGCTATCGGAAAATCTCCGCAGAACCAGATAGCTCACGTAAATCAGCCACAAGACTAAAGTTGTCGTCAGGCGGATATCCCAAGTCCACCAGATGCCCCACACCGGCCGCGCCCAGATGGGACCGGTCACGAGCACGACGGTGCAGAAGACTACACCCACTTCCGCCGACACCAACGCGACTGCGTCGGCCTTAGGGTTTTTCCTTACTAGATAAATGATCGAAGCTACCAGGTTTACGAAGAACAGCAGGAAAGCAGTCCAGGCCGACGGCACATGATAGTAAAAGATGCGCTGCACCTCGCCCATGGTGCGCTCAGTGGGAGCGACCCACATGGCCTCATAGAAGCCTTGCACCAGCAGCAGAGCCGTTACAGCCGCGAGGATGCGAAATCCGCTTTTCATTCTGCCTGCAGAATGGTCTCGAACAAACCCAGACAAGCAGTAGTAAACACCACATCGTAGGTGAGAAGCAACACGATCCAGAAGCGCGCCGAGCCGTCGCCGGAAAGAATAATGCGCGTAGCTTCCACCATTGATTGCACGGCCGGGATCGAAATAGGAAACAAGAGCAGCGGCAACATAATTTCGCGGCTGCGCGTGCGCAGGGACATAGCTGCGAAGAACGTTCCATTCACCACCAAGGCCCATGTTCCCAGAATGGCCACGGGGATTAATTGCCAAGCCGGACCCAAAGCTCGCAGGTTATAAAAGATCATGAACAGAGGCGCCATCAGCGCTTCCAGCAGGCTAACCAGAATGAAATTGCCCAGAGCCTTCGCTATAAATAAAGCATTCGCCGGAGCTGGCGACACTCGATAAGCATCGAGCACCTGATTGCGCAACTCGCGCGCCCAGGTTTGATTTAACGCGACAATGGCGGCAAATAAAAAGGCGACCCAGATCAGCCCTCCAGCGATCTCGCGCGACTCTTCCGCGTTCGGATCGAAGGAAAAGCTGAAGATCACAACCACCAGCAGAGAGAAGAACAGCATGGAGTTGATGGCATCGCGAGAGCGCCACTCCAGCCGAATGTCTTTAGTAAGCGTGGCCAGCGTGATCGAGCGCAGCGAACTCATTGCGCCTCCGCCGAGGGCGACACAAGCTGGGGCGTTCGGTTTACGATTTGTCCCGCCTGCATCCAGATGAACTCATCGGCCACTCCTTCGAGCAGCGAGGCTTGGTGGGTAACCACAAAAACAGTCTTTCCAGCATCGCGCATGTGCTTGAGCAATGCAACCATTTCGCGCGCCGAATTCACGTCAACGTTGGAGAACGGTTCATCGAGCAGCAGAATCTGCGGATCGTGCAGAACAGCGCGGGCCAGCGACATGCGCTGCCGCATGCCTTGCGAATATTGGCCTACGGGACGAGTGAGATCAGGATCGAGGCGGACCGAGCGAATTGCTTGCGCACAGCGGTCATCGCCGGTGATGCCGTAGAGGCGCGCAAAATACCGCAGGTTCTCCATGCCGCTCATCTCGTCGTAGAGAAGCGACGGGTGGGCCATATATCCGAGTTCGCGGCAAGCTTCTTGCGGAGTCTTGCCCAGGATGGAGATGGTTCCCCGCGTGGGATGGGCGAGGCCCGCCATAGCGCGCAATAGAGTGGTTTTCCCTGCTCCGTTATCGCCGAGGATTACATAGAACTTGCCGCCGCTGAACTCTGCGTCCACGCCACGCAGTGCGGCAAAACGGCCGAACTGCTTGATCAGGCTGGTGACGACAATTTGCGTAGTTTGGGCGTCGGTCACAGTTCGCGAGATTTGTAGGCAGGATTGCTGACGGAACTACGATCCTGACTCTATGCATTTTCGCCAAGATTTGCAAAACGCAAGTGATGGCATGGGGCTGGAAAGTCAGCGATCTCCCGGTCTGGCGTCATCCCGAAGTCCCGCGTTTTCACCAGCGGGCCGAGGGAACTCTCTGAGCTCGAAGATGCCTCGGTCAAGCTGCTCCATTACAAAACTATATGTGAAGCGTGCGGCCGATCGCATTAGGACTTCGGACTCAGGGCTGCGGAGGCACGGCCAAACCGCGCCCGTATACAGCATCGAGGATCTCATCGCCGCCGCGACCAAGCAGCGTGGCGCCCACATCGTTGCCCAGCTTTTCAGGGTCGTGAACATCGCCGTCGCGGGATTCGCGGAGAAGCTTCGAGCCATCGGGATCGGCGACGATCGCCTCGAGATGCAGCCTGCCGTCGCGCAACTCCGCGAATGCGCCGATGGGAACCTGGCAGCCTCCGCCGAGGCGGTTGAGCAGGGCGCGCTCACAGGTTGTTGCGGCGCGGGCGGCGGGGTCGTTCAGAAATTCCAGGTGTTGGCGAGTCGAAGCATCGCCTTCGCGGATTTCAATTCCCAGCGCTCCCTGCCCCGCGGCTGGGCACATAATCTCGGCAGGGATAATCTGCCGGATCAGTTCCGTTTTGCCCAGGCGCTTTAGGCCGGCTGAGGCGAGAATGATGGCATCGTATTCGCCTTGCTCCAGCTTGCGAAGGCGCGTGTCGACATTGCCGCGCAAAGGATGGATATAGAGATCGGGGCGGATGGCTTTGAGCTGCGCCTGCCGACGCAGGCTGGAGGTGCCCACACGCGCGCCTTGCGGCAGATCGTCGATGTTCGAATAATTGCGCGAACAGAAGGCATCACGCGGGTCTCGTCGTTCCGTGATCGCGGCGATTTCGAATCCGGGAGGAAGTTCTGTGGGCAGGTCTTTCAAAGAATGCACAGCGAGATCAACGCGACCAGCGGCCAGCGCTTCCTCGATCTCCTTGGTGAACATGCCCTTGGTGCCGACCATAGCGAGAGCAACGTCGGTGATTTTGTCGCCGGTGGTGTGGATGATTTCGATTTCGACTTCGTGGCCGCGGGCGCGAAGGAGCGCGGAGATGTGGTTGGCTTGCCAGAGCGCAAGTTGCGAGCCGCGGGAGCCGATGCGGAGACGGGCCATCAGTGGCGGGTCCCCATTTCTTTGTCCTTGCACGCACCCACAACTGTGGATCCTTTGTCTTTATCCCGCAGATTGAATAATCGCCGAACAACATCAATCAAGGTTGTAGCTTCCGCCTCGCGGGCGGCGGTCTTCAGCGTGGTGATCGGCGTGTGCATGACTTTGTTTATGATGCCGCGGGTCAGCGCTTCGACAGCCATCTCTTGTTCTGGCGTCAGCGTGCCCATGCGGCCGCGCACGCGATCGATTTCTGCTTGGCGAATGGTCTCCAGATGATCCTGTAGCGAAACGATGGTCGGCACTACGTCGAGCGTGTGAACACGAGCTTCGAATTTTTCCACTTCGCTCGTAATGATGGCTTCGGCCAGCTCAGCTTCTTTGCGGCGGTCCGCTACATGGCTGCTGACGGCCTGCTGCAGGTCGTCGATATCGTAGGCGAAGATGCCGTCGAGCTTCGCCATCTCCGGCGAAACGTCGCGCGGGACGGCGATGTCGATGAAAAACATCGGCTTGTTCTTGCGGCGGGCGAGGAACTGTTCGCCATGCTCGCGCCGGAAGATGGCATGAGGCGCGCCGGTTGAGGTGATGACGATATCGGCGCGGTCGCAGGAGTTGTACAGATCTTCAAACTTGATAGCCTGCCCGTTGAATCGTTGCGCCAGGCCGATGGCGCGCTCGTAGGTGCGGTTGGCGACAAAGATCGATGCGCAGCCGTGAGCCATTAAATGCCGGGCCGCCAGTTCGCTCATCTTCCCTGCACCGACGATAAATACGTTCTTGCCTTGCAGCGTACCGAAGATTTTTTTTGCCAGCTCGACCGCAACGGATGCGATTGAAACCGAAGACGAGCCGACCGCAGTTTCTGTTCGCACGCGCTTAGCCACGGCAAACGCGCGAGTGAAAAGTTGATCCAATTGCCCACGCACCGAACCTACCGCCCGCGCCGTTGCATAGGCTTCTTTTACCTGGCCCAGAATCTGCGCCTCGCCGACGACCATCGAATCCAAGCTGGAAGCAACGCGGAAAATATGCCGCACCGCATCTTTCTCGCGGAATTCGTAGAGATGAGGATCGAGATCTTCGGCCTTCAAATGAAAGTGATCATGCAGGAAACCGCGCAGGTCGGCCGACCCGTTGCTCGTGTGCGTAACCACTTCCACACGGTTGCAGGTGGAAATGATCATGCCTTCTTCGATTCCGGGATGCGCCGTAAGATCGCGGCAGCAA
>Ga0187859_10001266_pt1 | contig 16248 bp, 11 predicted proteins | sample June2016WEW_10_1_2_FD_133019 | JGI IMG/M metagenome (GOLD analysis project Ga0187859, IMG submission 133019) | Peatland microbial communities from SPRUCE experiment site at the Marcell Experimental Forest, Minnesota, USA - June2016WEW_10_10 | ecosystem: Environmental > Terrestrial > Soil >...
AGTTCCAACGTTACCTTCAGCCACTTGGCGTGCTGGCTGAACATCGAATCGACGATGCGAATGAAGGCCTCATAGCTATTGAAAAGCCCGTGCCGTCCGGTGAGCAGATAACCCTCAAGCCAACCCTCGCACTGATGCTCGCTGAGCATCGAGTCCAGCACGCGTCCAGCGGGCGCGAGGAATTCGTCATTCTTAGCTTCCCGGGCGTCCCACTGACGATCGGTGACTTCAAAAACTGCGCCCAACAGATTCGAGAGTGTCTCATCGGGACCGAAGATCCGGAAATTGCGCTGATCCTGATTCAGCTTGGCCACGTCACGCAGGAACTTGCCCAGCACGAGGGTATCCTGGCCGTCGACGGCGCCGGGCGAGGGCACCTTCACCGCGTGGTCATGGAAGTCCGGCATTCGGAGATCGCGCAGCAGAATGCCGCCGTTGGCGTGGGGATTGGCGCCCATCCGCCGCTCGCCCTTGGGCGCCAGCTCGGCTAATTCCGCTCTGAGACGGCCATTTTTATCGAATAGCTCCTCGGCCTTGTAGCTCTTCATCCAGCTTTCAAGGAGCTTGACATGGTCGGGATGCTCGGGGTCCACCAGGAGCGGGACCTGGTGAGAGCGGAACGTGCCCTCGATTTGCAGGCCGTCCACGAATTTCGGTCCCGTCCAGCCCTTGGGTGACTTAAGGACGATCATTGGCCATCGCGGCCGAGTGGTGTCATTCTTCTTGCGCGCGTTGCTTTGGATTTGCCGGATGTCTTCGATGACCTGTTCCAAGGTACCGGCCATGAGTTGATGCATTTTTTCCGGCTCATCACCTTCCACAAAGTAGGGCGTCCAGCCGCAGCCTCGTAGAAATTGATCCAACTCCTCATGCTCGATGCGGGCGAGCACGGTCGGGTTGCTGATCTTGTAGCCATTGAGGTGCAGGATCGGCAGCACGGCTCCATCGGTAATTGGGTTGAGAAACTTGTTGGACTGCCACGCGGTCGCCAAGGGGCCTGTTTCCGCTTCACCGTCGCCGATGATGCAGGCGACGATCAGATCGGGATTGTCGAACGCGGCTCCGAAAGCATGGCTGAGCGAGTACCCCAGCTCGCCGCCTTCGTGGATCGACCCCGGCGTCGTCGGCGCAACATGGCTGGAAATCCCGCCGGGGAAGGAGAATTGCTTGAACAACTCTTTCATTCCGGCTTCGTCCTGGCTGACGTTCGGATAAATCTCACTATAGGTGCCTTCGAGGTAAGTGTTACCCACCAGCGCCGGGCCACCGTGCCCGGGACCGGCGATGTAAAACATATCCAGGTCATACTTCTTGATGACCCGGTTCAGATGCACGTAAATGAAGTTCTGACCCGGCGTCGTGCCCCAGTGTCCGACTACCAGCGGCTTCACGTGCGACAGTTTCAGCGGCTCTTTCAGCAGCGGATTGTCGTAGAGATAAATCTGGCCGACCGAGAGATAGTTTGCCGCGCGCCAGTATGCATCCATCTTGTGGAGCAGCTCCGGGGAAAGAGTTGTCGTGTTCATGGTTCAGTTCCCTTTCTTTGCGCCAATGCCTAGAACGTGGCAAACCGTCCTGGCGATCATGAGTTCTTCGTCTGTATGAATGACGCGGACAGCGACCCGGCCTGCCGCCGCAGAAATCACGCCCTCATTCGCCGCGTTGCGCTTTTCTTCGAGTTCGATTCCCAGGAATCCCAGCCCATCGCAAATCCGGGCGCGGACCGTGGGCGCGTTCTCTCCGATGCCGCCGGCGAACACCAGCGTGTCCAGTCCGCCCAGCGCGGCCGCGAATGCGCCGATCCACTTTTTGACCTGGTAGCAAAACAGCGCGACCGCTTCAGCCGCCCGCACGTCCTGCGTTTCACGCTCGAGCAAGTCGTGCATATCGGAACTGGTCTCCGACATCCCAAGCAGCCCGGACTGGAAATTGACCATCTCGTTGAATTGCTTCGCGCTCATTTCTTCAGTGCGCGCCAGATACCAAACCAGTCCGGGATCGAGATCGCCTGAGCGGGTACTCATCGGTACTCCGGCGGTCGGGGTGAAACTCATGCTGGTGTCCACGGATTTTCCGTCACGCACCGCCGCCAGGCTCGCGCCGTTGCCCAGGTGTGCGAGGATGACCCGGCCTTGCGCCGCTTCCGATCCGGCCAGGCGGGCCAGCTCTCCCACCAGAAACGCATACGACAACCCGTGAAACCCGTACCGCCGCACCCCCTGCGCTTCGTAGCGGCGCGGGATCGGCAACAACCGGGCGACGTGAGGCAGGTCATGGTGAAAAGCCGTGTCGAAACACGCCACCTGGGGCAGGTCAGGAAATCGGCGATGAAATGCCTCGGTCAAGAGGATCTCTTCGGGCATGTGGTCAGGATCGAATGGACTGAGCCGGTGCAGCTCCTCAACCATCTCCACAGTGATTCGCTGCGGCTCGCTATACTTCGGCCCGCCATGCACCACGCGATGCCCTACCGCGGTCAATGCATCACGCGCGCTGCGTTCCTCCAGCCAGTCCATCAACACATTAACCGCTACCGTGTGGTTCGGCACGGCCAGCGGCCGGAAAAAGTTCTCCGAACCTTTGACGGCAAACGTAGCGTCCGGCAGACCGATTCGCTCAATGCTCCCGTCTAACGCGCGATGCAGCGACTCGCCAGCTTCGAACAACGCGAACTTGATGCTCGACGAACCGCCGTTGATTGTCAGAATGCGCGGGCTAGCCGGTTTCATCGATGAGTCCTTCGCCGTTGTGCATCGAGACCAGGGCCGGCTTTGTTGCCAGCGGAGTCATCGTCGTGCGCATGTCTAGCTCTTGAGCTGAGTGCTCTTCTCCGCAATGCAGGCGAGAAGGTCATCCCAGGACTTGACGAACGACGCCGCTCCCTCGCGCTGCAGTTGTTCCGCCAAAGCGTAGCGGTCGATGCCCGCCTGCGTGAACCGCTCGAGGACTTGCTCGGCGTCTCCCCCGTCGGGCGGGATCGTGGCGCCGATGTCGCCGTGGTCGGCAAACGCCTGCAAGGTATTCTCCGGCATGGTGTTCACCGAGTACGGCGCCGCCAGCGACTTGACGTACAGGATGTCCGATGCTTTCGGATCCTTGGTGCCGGTGCTTGCCCATAACACGCGCTGCGCGCGTGCGCCGGCATTGAGGAGACGCAACCAGCGATCAGAAGCGAGCAGATCGCGATACGCTTTGTAGGTGTGCCTGGCCACTGCTACACCGAGCTGGTTTTCGAGGCTTGCGGGCGCCTTCCCCGCTACGGCCACGTCCCAGCGGCTGACGAACAGCGAGGCGACTGATGCAACCTGTGGGTTCAAGCCCGCGGCGACGCGTCGTTCGATACCGCGGAGGTACGCCTCTGCCGCCGCAACGTATTGCCGGCGCGAGAAGAGCAGCGTCACGTTGACCGCTACGCCTGCGAAAATCGACTCCTCGATGGCCGGGAGGCCCTCGTCGGTGCCGGGAATCTTGATGAAGAGGTTGGGCCGAGCCGCCCGCGCGTGGAGTTCTCGCGCCGCCGCGATTGTGCTCTTCGTGTCGTAGGCCAGCTTGGGTGAGACCTCGAGCGAGACCCAGCCGTCGACCCCGTTGGTCGCCTTGTGGACCGGAAGGAAGAGATCGGCGGCGCACGTCAGGTCTTCGATCGCGAGCTCGAAGAACAGCGCCTCGCCCGACTTGCCTTCCTTCAATTTCCGGCGGATGGCGTCGTCGTAGTCATGGCTGTTCTTAATGGCGTGGTCGAAGATTGTGGGGTTAGAGGTAAGCCCCGTGACCGAGAACTCCTGAATGTAGCGGCGGAGCGTGCCGCTGGTCAGCAGACCGCGGGTGATGTTGTCGAGCCAGAGGCTCTGGCCCATTTCGTGGAGCTGTTGGGTCGCTTTCATCATTTCTCTCCTTGGACAGAACGGTGTGGCATTGGCGTGGCCCGCGTGGCCGGCTGCGATTAGGCCGAGCGGAAGCACCGCCATGGCATGCCCATCAGCCGGATGCCTCGTTGAGTCTGGGGTTGTGCCAACGGCCGTCTGGAGCGATGAGCGCGTCAGCCTCTTTCGGCCCCCAACTGTGGCGCTTGTAAGGGCGAACCCGGTGATGGGTCTTAAGGACTGGGTCGACTACCGCCCATGCGGCCTCAACCGCGTCCTCACGGGTGAACAGCGCTCCGTCACCGGCCATCGCGTCGGTCAAAAGCCGCTCGTAGGGCGCTTCCTCTTGGGGACCTTGTTCGAACAGGTAGAGCTCTCGCTGGTCGCCGACGAACTCCTTGCCTGCGAGCTTGACGCGAGCGGCCAGCGCGACGGCCGAGTTGGGAGAAAGCCGAAAGCGCAGATAGTTGGCCCGGCCAGTGGCAGGCACTGAGTCGGCGAAAAGCCTCTGCGGCGGCGGCTTCAGCTCCACCAGGACCTCGGTCGCCGTTTCGGCCAGGTATTTGCCGGAGCGCAGGTACCACGGCACTCCGCCCCATCGCCACGAGTCGATGAAAAGCCGCAGCGCGCAGAAAGTCTCGACGTCGGAGTTCTTCGCCACGTCCGGCTCGTTGCGGTAGCCAGCGTATTGGCCGCGCACCAGGTCGTCGGGCTTCACAGCGCGCATGGCTTGAAAGACCTTGGCTTTCTCGATGTGCACGGCGCCAAAGTCCCTGTCGGCCGGCGATTCCATCGCAAGCAGCGCGACCACCTGGAAGAGGTGGTTCTCGATCACGTCGCGCAGGCATCCGGCGGTTTCGTAAAATGCGCCGCGGTCCTCCACGCCGGAATCCTCGGATAAGGTTACCTGGACGCTGGCCACGTAGTTGCGGTTCCAGATCGGCTCGAGAAAGGAATTGGCGAAGCGGAAATAGAGGATGTTCATGATCGCCTCCTTCCCCAGGAAGTGATCGATGCGGAAAATCGAGTCTCGCGTGAACACTTTCCGCGCGACGCGGTTGAGCTCCCGCGCGGACTCGAGGTCGCGTCCGAACGGTTTTTCAACAATGACCCGCGCATGCTCGGCCAGGTTCGCGGCGCCGAGCCCCTTGATCACCGTCTCGAACAGCGACGGCGGGATGGCGAGGTAGTGTGCCGGGCGCCGGGCGTTACCCAGCGCCTCCTTTATCGCGGTGAACGTGCGTTGGTCATTGTAATCCCCACTGACGTACTTGAGCTGGGACAGAAGATGGTGGAGGGCGCGCTGGTTATCGATCCCGCCCGATCGTCTTATGCTGTCCGTCACGCGTTTGTGCAGACGCGCCAGACTCCACTTCGGGAAGGCGACTCCGATCACCGGGACCTTCAGGGTGCCTCGTTTCGCCATTGCATAGAGCGCGGGGAAGATCATCTTGTGCGCGAGATCTCCCGTCACACCGAAGAGCACCAGCGCGTCGGAACCAGACGCGGTCATCAGGCGCCTCGCTTACTGGCGGCGGCCGCAGTCGCAAAAAACACGCAGCCCATGCGGCCAAAGCCGTTGATCGCAATCTTGGCTGACACTTTTGTAAGTCCTGCGGATTCGAGATTGGACCGTAAGCCGGATCAGTTTCTCAACACCTGGACCTCGAAATGCTCGGTGCTGGTACAAAGCGCGCGTCAAAATCTCAGCTTAGCAGATTCGCTTTTCGGCTCATCCCGCAATCCGCAATATTTGTTCTTCAGATTACAAAAGATTTCAAACCGCGCTTCTCGTCTTGACGGAGTTGCATGCACACTCAGTCCAGGGAGTTCATAGAAGCTTGCTCGGTCGATGGGACAGATCGCAATTTTATGACACAGCGCTGTGGAGAATTCTTGAATTCTTCGGGTCCTTGAATCGTTTCTATAATAGTGATTGGAGAGGTTCTGCGCTGCACAGTCTTTCACCCCGCGGGCGCGCGCCGCTGACCGGGCCCCACTGAACGGGCCAGGAGGAAGAACAACGGATGGACGCACTGACGGTTCATCGCCTGCACTTCGCGTTCACCGCGGTGTTCCACTATCTGTTCCCCCAGCTCACGATGGGCCTGGCGCTGTTGCTGGTCATCCTGAAGACTCAAGCGCTAAGGACCGGCAAGGAGTGCTACAACCACGCCGCGCGGTTCTGGGGCCGTATCTTCGGGATCAATTCCGCGATGGGAGTGGTCACCGGGATCCCGATGGAGTTTCAGTTCGGGACCAACTGGGCGCTTTTTTCACGCGCCAGCGGTGGCGTCATCGGCCAGACGCTGGCGATGGAGGGCGTGTTTTCGTTTTTCCTTGAGTCGAGCTTTCTCGGCGCCTTCCTGTTCGGGGAAAAGCGCCTCGGACCCCGCCTGCACTGGCTCAGCGCCTTCCTGGTGTTCCTCGGCGCATGGCTTTCCGGCTTCTTCATCATCGCGACCAACGCCTGGATGCAGCATCCTGTCGGCTACCAGCTTTTGCCCGACGGCCGCTTCGCGCTGGCGAGCTTCTGGGCGTTGATCCTGAATCAATGGGCCTGGTGGCAGTATCTGCACACCATGACCGCCTCGGTGGTGACCGCCAGCGTGGTGATGGCGGCGCTGGGCGCCTTCTACCTGCTTACCCGCCAGCATCTCGAGTACGGGCGGATGTTCGTCGCGATGGGGGTGACGGCGGGGCTGATAGCCTCCTGCCTGATGGTTTTCCCCACTGGAGACGCCCAGGGCCGGAACATCGCCTATAACCAGCCGGTAACGCTGGCGGCTATGGAGGGACTGTTCACCGACGAACGCGGCGCGCCGCTCATGCTGATAGGGCAGCCCAACATGAGCGAGAAAAAACTCGACAATGCCATCTACGTGCCGCGGGTGCTGAGCTTTCTAACCTTTCGCCGATGGAAGGCCGAGGTGAAAGGGCTCGACGCCTTCCCCCAGGACAACTGGCCCGACAACGTCCCGCTGCTCTACTTCGCCTACCACATCATGGCGGGCCTCGGCACAATCTTCGTCGCGGTGCTCGCGCTGGCGGCCTGCATGCTCTGGCGCGGGCGGCTTTACGATACTCCCCTGATGTTGTGGGCGCTGATGCTGCTCGCGCCGTTTCCTTACATTGCGACGACCGCTGGATGGATGACGGCGGAGGTCGGCCGCCAACCGTGGCTGGTCTACGGGCTGATGCGGACCGCCGTCGGCAGCTCGGTCGAGGTTTCCGCGGGCAACGCGATGTTCACCCTGATTGGCTTTGCCGGGATGTACAGCATGCTCGCGGTGCTGTTCATGTTCCTGCTCTATCTTGAAGTGCAGCGGGGACCCGAGGCGGCAGCGGACGAGCACGGTGCGGCGGGCGGCAGTGGGTCCGCACTTGCCGCCGATTGAAGGAGGCGCATACGGAAACGCTCTGGTTCTGCCTGGTGACGATAATGATCGCGGGCTACGCCGTGCTCGACGGGTTCGATCTCGGCGCCGGCATCGTCCATCTCTTTGTCGCGCGCTCCGACGCCGAACGCCGCTCGGTGCTTGCCTCGGTGGGCCCCGTATGGGACGGCAACGAGGTCTGGCTGGTGGCTGGCGGCGGCGTCCTGTTTTTCGCCTTCCCCCCGGTCTATGCCTCGGGGTTCCAGGGATTTTACCTGCCGCTCATAATCGTGCTCTGGCTCCTCATCCTGCGCGGCATCGCGATCGAGTTTCGCAACAAGGTCTCGAGCCTGGTGTGGTCGCCGCTTTGGGACGTGGTCTTCGCCGGCGCCAGCGCGATGCTAGCGATTTTCTTCGGCGCCGCGATCGGCAACGTCGTGCGCGGCGTTCCGCTTGACCGCTCGGGCTTCTTCTTCCTGCCGCTGTGGGCCAACCTGCGTCTGATGCCCGCGGCCGGCATCCTCGACTGGTTCACGATCATCGTCGCACTCGGGAGCCTCTCGGCGCTCACCGTGCACGGAGCGCTGTGGGTCGCGATGAAGACCGCGGGCGCCGTCGCGGCGCGCGCCCGCAAAGCCGCCGACGCGGCGTGGTGGGCGGTGCTGGTCATCACCGTGCTCCTGGTGATCATCGTTCCGCTGGTCCAGCCGCACCTCGGCCACCGCTTCGCGGACGCCCCCTGGGGATTCGTCTTTCCGCTCGCCGCGGCAACCGGGATGTTCGGGATGAAGCTGTTGAACGGCGCCGGGCGTGCGACCGGGGCGTTTCTCGCCTCCTGCCTGTACATCGTCGGGATGCTCACCAGCGCGGCGTTCGGCGTCTATCCGTACCTTTTGCCGTCGAGCACCGATACCGCGGCGGGGCTTACGGTTTACACCAGCGCCGCCGCGACCTACGGCCTCACCGTGGGCCTTTACTGGTTCATCCCCGGCATGGCGCTCGTCACGATCTATTTCGTGTTCGTGTATCGCCGCATGGTTTAAGCGCCGATGAGAAAATCCCCCATCCGGACGCTGGTAGGTGTCAAACCCGTGGATGCTACACGCTCGCCGAGCGCCTATCGATTCAATTTACCGCGCGGCTAACGCTTGATTCCGGGTTCTTTGGTGGGCCGTTGGAGACTCGAACTCCAGACCCGCTGATTAAGAGTCAGCTGCTCTACCAACTGAGCTAACGGCCCACCGTCGAAACCACGCTTACGTAGCAGGATATTTGGGGTGAGTGAAGGGATTTGAACCCTCGACCGCCGGAGCCACAATCCGATGCTCTGCCAACTGAGCTACACTCACCACCCTCGGTCTGTTTCAATCCGCCCGGCGCATCGTGCCGCCGATTCAGAATTCGCCTCCGTGGCGCGCCAGAAGGGATTCGAACCCCTGACCCACGGCTTAGAAGGCCGTTGCTCTTTCCACCTGAGCTACTGGCGCGATCGGGGCGAGCCGATTTGAACGGCCGACCCCCTGCTCCCAAGGCAGGTGCGCTACCAAGCTGCGCTACGCCCCGAGCCCTTAGGAAGTAACACACGGACGATCGGCTCTCAACCGATGATCGTTCGCGTATCGGTTTTGCTCGCCAATCTATTCGTGCAACATCGCGCGCGCGGCACACGATCCTCTGGATAGCGGCAGCTTGAATTCCGAGCGCGGATTTGCCGAGCGCATTGTGGCGGACGCGCCGTACCATCTGCATCGACTGCATCGACGCATGATCGGTGCTGCGCTTGGTGCAGGCATCTTGCCGCAATTCTCTGCGTGCACACGTGAGATGCGAATTTTGGGATCGCATCCAGTGACGAGGTCGCAAGTTGCAAAACGCACGATTTTGGCCGCAAAAATCATCAAAATCGAAATTTTCGGATGTTCCCACTCGCATAACGAGAAAAATTCTGACGGCGATACCTTGAATTTGCTTCGGTTTTTCGCGGCACGATGTTTGCTTCGATTCCAGTTACGCTGACAATCTCCTCCCCCGAGACAAACAGCGTCTGTCCCCAAGCAGGCCGGGCTACTTGAACCGTAGGCTCCCCACCACGGTCCCCACTCGTAGCCCGGCCGTTCTTTTTCTCGAGCATCGGATCATGGCGGGCGCACGATTGGCGTAATTACCCGCGCCCCGGCTTCCACGACATCAACTCCCGGCAATTTTTTCCCCGGCATTTATGTTTCGCAATTTCTGCTAGGCTAGCCGGAACCGGAGGGCGGCGTCTTTGCTTGATATGTTCATTGGTGCGCTGACGCTCTGGGCCGGGGGTTTTATCGATCACCTGAGGCGACATTTCGGCGCATCGCTCGTCGCGATACTCGTGACCGCGGTCGCCGTTGGGGTCAGCGGATGCTGGATGGCAGCGGCTCAATTCGCGCCCATCATGGCTGACGTCGCGGAGGATGTCGGCGTTGGCGCCGTTGGGCTGACGGCGGGTATTGGCTCGAGCGTGACCGCGGCTACGCATCCGGGGGCCGATCGCGCACAGCAGGAAGAAGCAGCGCGTCAACGTGTAATGGATAGCGCCGACAAATGTGACCAGCTCGAAGCCGAAGTTCCGGGCGTGATCGAGTTGCGAAGGAGTGCTGCCGGCGCGCCCGAGTATCGTGAGCTGCGGCTTAGCGATTCGCTCGAGGAGCGGCAATGGATACCGATAGCGTTCAATGAAACGACGGCCGATGGTTGGCGGCCGGCGGTTAACTTTCTTCAGATGAGTTTCTCGCCGCCGCTGGGCGCAGTGGTCCCCGAGACGGCGAGCACGTTTCTGGCCTATACGCCCTCGCAATTCATCTCAGTGGCCGCCGGCGATCGGTATGCCGCGATGGCTTCGAATTTTGGCAAACCGGCCGGAACGTTTAGCTGGAACGGGAACTATTACCATTACGTGGTGACCAGCACGCTGCCATGCTTCCCGCCTCCGCCCGAGCGGATTGCCCAAGGCGTCTCTGGTCCGGGCCTCTAGATCATTTTGCTTTTTCGGTTGCGGATAGCGCCGCGCGTGCATAGCGTCGTGGCAGGAGCGCGCCGAAGGGAAGCCTGGATTTCGCGCGTTGGAGAATGAAGCGCCGGACCGCGCGGCGGGCTTCGTTGGGGTTGGCGCAGATCTGGGAGCATCCCGCATTTATGAGCTCGGTCGACTGGTGTAGCGCTGCCTCCCCGCCTGCAATGATCGTCACGCGAGACGAGATGGATCGTAAAGCCGCCACCAGTTCCAGGGTGGCCGGCAAACAGTCGGCGGTTACGCACGAGATGAAGACGAAGTCCGGCGTGAACCGTTTGACCAGATCGCAAATCTCGTCCGGTGATTTATTCTCGCCGGTAAAGCTTGCGACCACGCCCTCCTTGCGCAGCAGCTCGAGCAATATCAGCAACCCCAGAAAGTGCAGCTCGCCGGGCGCCAACACGCCCAGCACTCGCACGCTCGGAGCAATCCGCGTTTTGATGAACCGGTTTCCAAGCTCCGCAATCAGTTGATGGGTTGTATCGATGATGAGCCGCTGGTTCTCGTCGCTGATATGGCCGTCCGCGCGCTCCTCGCCCATCAGCACCAGGGTTGGCGCAATCACGTCGTCAAAAGTTCGTTCCAGGCCATTCTCATCGCAATAGCGGATAGCAACTTCTCTGGCTCCTGACGGGTTCAGTTCAAGCAGCAAGCGGTAGAAGTCGTGGTAGTCGTCGAGTGCCCGGTCCGCCCCGAGCAGAATCGAGAGAAACCCCAGCGGAGGGATAAAGTCGCCCGCCACCTTAAGACATGCGGTCAACGGCGTCGAAAGCAGCAGCCCGGGTATTCCCCACAGCCAGTACCAGTACATCGCGGATATCAGCAACGCCACCGGAGAGACGTCAATTCCGCGACCGATGATAAATGGTTCCGCAAACTGCGCCGCAGCCTGGTCGATGATCACAAAGGCGCCAAGTATCTCGAGCGTCTTGCTCCATCCGGGGAACAACGCAAAAGCGACCAGCGCCGGCAAAAGCGCCGAACTGATCGCGCCGACATATGGAATGAACCGCAGCAGGAATGCGAGCAGACCCCACAGCGGGGCGCTCGGCAATCCGAGAAACCAGGCCACGGTTCCGGCGGCGATGCCGTAGGCAAGATTGATCAACGAAAAAAGCAGCAGGTAGCGGCCGACGGTGTAACCCGCGGTTTCTATCGCTTGCGCTGCGATCGGAATTCTCCCGCGTGCCGCGAGCCGGACAAATCGATCGCGCAAATCCTTTCGGCTGTAAAGTAGAAAAAACAGCAGCATGATGATGAGCAGCGTCTTGAGCATGCCATCGACGATCGGAACAACCGGCTTCAGGCTGTCGCTGAGAGAGGTCGGAACCGGAACAGCCATCACTTCACGCGGCGGCTGGCGGGGGGCAGGACTGGTGGTTGCCATGCGGCGCTGAACGTCGGAAACCGCATCCTTGATATGCTGGAGCCATGGGGGCGTATTTTTTTCAAGCGCCGCCAGTTTGTTGCCGATATTGTCCGAATATCCAGAAACCTGGTCGGCAACATTAGTCAGTTCAATAGTCAGAAAATACCCAATCGCCGTAATTGCGCCGATTACCAATAGTACTACCAGCGCGGCGCTTATGAGGCGCCCGAAGTAGCGCTCGAGGCGGGTTGCGACGGGGCTGAAGACCACGCTCAGAATGAGTGCAATCGTCAGCGGAAACAGGACCGATCTGCCCAGATACAAAGCGCCGGTGGTGATGATCAGTGCGCAAACCGGTGCGGCAACCGATAGCAGCGCGAAGCGATCCTCACCTTCGCCGTAGGGTTGCTCTGTTTGCTTTTCGATTTCCGCCACTGCCATCACTCCGGCATTGCCGAGCTTCAGCCGCTGCCCCGCGCTCTGGATAAGTTGAACTATAATCGCGCCGCTGCCGAAACTCGCCGATCGCGCTGGCCCATACGCACCTTAGCGTGCCCGCGGTAACCAGTGTTCCCGTTTCAACCTCGCTTTCGTTGATCAGCAGCGGGATGATCGAGCTAGTTCCCGCGCGTTGGGAACATCTCGCAGATGAAGAGGCTTCTGAAAATCAGATACTCATTCAACCCGGATTTCCGTTTTCCAAGCGAACCACCAATTTGATAAATTGCCCAAAAGCCTTGCTGCGCGAGGTTTGACCGAATTCCTGCACGAAAATTCGCATGGCAACAGGGCAAAAACCCAACGCGGCCGAACTGCTCGCGCGATGCCTCGAAAATGAAGACGTCGAATTCATCTTTGGCATCCCGGGCGAGGAAAACATCCATTTTGTCGATGCGCTGAGCCGCTCGCCGATTCGGTTCATCCTGGTGCGCCACGAGCAGGGCGCCGCATTCATGGCGGACATGTACGGGCGGCTAACGGGTCGCGCCGGTGTTTGCATCGCGACTCTGGGCCCCGGCGCGATCAACCTGCTGCTCGGCGTGGCCGACGCGCATGCTGACAGCGCTCCGCTGGTGGCAATTTCGGCGCAAGTAGGGCTGTCCCGCATCTACAAGGAATCGCATCAAAGCGTCGATCTGGTGGCGATGTTCCGTCCGGTGACCAAATGGGCCGACATGGTGCTGAGGCCTGAGGCGATACCGGAGATGGTCCGCAAAGCGTTCAAGCTCGCTCAGACCGAGCGACCCGGTGCCGTCTATCTGGCAGTGCCGGAGGATGTCGAGCAGCTCTCGATCCCGCGCGATGCGGCGCCGCTCGCAATCAATGTCGTGTACGACATGGCGCCCTCGGCCAGCCAAGTCAGGCGAGCCGCCGAGGTGCTGAAGAGCGCGAAATCGCCAGTCATCCTCGCCGGACACGGTGCCGCGCGCAATGACGCAAGCGAGGCGCTGGTGCGATTCTCAGAGCGACTCAGCATCCCGGTGGCCACCACGTTCATGGGAAAGGGGGTCTTTCCCGACGATCATCCCAACGCGCTCGGCGCGCTCGGCTTCATGCGCCACGACTATGCCAATTTCGGCTTCGACCGTGCCGATGTAATCGTATGCGTGGGCTACGATTTGCAGGAATACGCGCCTGAGCGGATCAATCCAGACGCGCGCAAGAAGATCATCCACATTCACCGTTATCCCGCCGAGGTCGATGCTCACTACCACATAGCGGTCGGAATCGAGGGAAACATCGCGCAATCGCTCGATGCGCTCGCGAGCGCATTGGAGCCGGCTCAAGGCCCGCCGGCGGTCAGCGCCGTGATCCGGGGATTGCTGCGGCAGGAACTCGATCGGGGCGCCGGCGATGACTCATTTCCGGTCAAGCCGCAGCGCCTCGTCGCGGACATCCGCCGCGCAATGGGCCGGGAAGACATCGTGCTGGTGGACACCGGGGCGGTGAAGATGTGGATGGCGCGGCTCTATCCGACCTACGCGGCAAACACCTGCCTGATTTCAAATGGGCTTGCGACCATGGGGTTCGCCCTGCCCGGCGCGATCGCCGCGAAGCTTGCTTGTCCCGAACGCAAAGTGCTCGCGGTGATGGGCGACGGAAGCTTTCTGATGAACTCGCAAGAGCTGGAAACCGCGGTACGCGAAAAGATTCCCTTCGTGGCGCTGGTCTGGGAGGATCGCGCCTACGGACTTATCAAGTGGAAAATGGAGCTGGAACTGGGACGCGATTCGCACTGCGATTTCACCAACCCCGACTTCGTGGCATACGCGCAAAGCCTCGGAGTAAAGGGCTATCGGGTTCGTGCCGCCGGGGAGCTTTTGCCCACCCTGAACCGTGCGCTTGCGGATGATGCCGTGTCGCTGGTTGCCTGTCCGGTTGACTACTCGGAAAATCTTGCGCTGACCAAGAAGCTTGGCGAACTCACCGACCCGCTGTGAGCGGGCCGGCAAATCGCAAGTCGGCGTTGCAATGCCGAGCGAAAGAAGCTTGACCTCAGCGAACACCAAATAGTTGAACGATCCGTTTCCAGCCGACGGGCGACGATCCTTCAGCGCCGCAGGATGGGGATGACTTCCGTCCCGAACTGCTCGAGCTGTGCGTCGCGCTCGGCCGGCGCGCACGCGATATCCACGTTGACATCGCGGATTCCCGCTTTGATGAACTCATCGATTCGCGCGGCGACGTCGGCGGGCTTCCCCAAGGCGGCGTAGCGCCTGGCGGCCTGACGGAAATCCATCGCGTAGCGCTTGCTCAGATGCTCTGCCGCGACGTCGAGCGCATCTTCGTAGCTCGGCCCAAGCGTCACGAACAGATGCAGCGCCGTGCCGAAACGGACGAACTGGCGCCCGGCCTTTTCCGCCTCGCGCGCGATGAAATCGAGGCCCTCGCCGACCCGCTTGGGCGTCACCACGTACGGCATCCATCCGTCGCCCAGCCGCGCCGCACGCCGCAGCGCGGCTTCGGCTCGTCCGCCGACCCATACGGGAGGTCCGCCGGGAGTGCGGGGCTTCGGCAACATCGTAGTTTTCCCGAAGCTGAAATACTTGCCGTGGTACTCGACCGGTTCACCAGTCCACAGCCGCTTGATTATTTCGATTCCCTCGTTCGCGCGTCCGCCGCGTTGTTTGAGCGGGACGCCGCACGCCTCGTACTCGCGCGGAAATTCACCGCCGACGCCGACGCCGAAAATGAAATGTCCCGCGCCCATGAGGCGGTCCACCGTCGCGACCATCTTTGCAACCGTGGTGGGATGACGCAGCGGCAACAGGTAAATGCTGGTGCCAAAAATCAGGCTCGGGTTGAGCGCGGACATGTAGGTTAACTGGGTCAGCGGATCGTCGATTGCTCCCATGAAGGCAACGTGATCACCCGCCCAGATACTCTGGTAACCCCAATCCGACAGCGAATCGACGGTCTGGCGCGCGTGCTCGCGATCGCCCGCCGCCGCCAGCGCGCCAAACCTGACTTTGGAATTCAGCGGGAGAGCATCGCTCATGTCGGCACCCGCATTCGCATCCTCAAACCGATCGAATCGCGCCGCCGTCGACCCGAATCAACGAACCGGTCACGTAGGCCGCCAGCGGGCTGGCGAAAAACGCCGCGACTGCGCCGAATTCCGCGGGCGTGCCGAGCCGTCCGACCGGAATCGAATTCGCGCTTCGCTTGATTGCTTCCTCGACGGAAATGTTCTCGCGAGCCGCAGCCGCGCGGCTGAGCTGCACCGTCCGATCGGTCGCAATCGGTCCCGGCAGAAGAGTGTTGACGGTAATTCCGTCGCGCGCCGTCTCCGTCGCCAGCGTTTTGGCCCAGCCGACGATCGCGCTGCGCAGCGTATTGGACACTCCGATCGTAGCGATCGGCTCGACCACGCTCATCGAGGCCACGTTGAGGATTCGGCCCCACTTTCGCGCGCGCATGTCCCCAAGCAACAAATCCGTTATTCGAAACAGCGGCAGCACCATCGCATTGAACTGCTCCTCCCAGACCATTGCCGACACGCCGGCCACGCCCGACGGCGGCGGTCCGCCGGAATTGTTGAGCAGGATGTCGATCGCCCCGAGCTGTTTGCGCGCCGCGTTGGCGGCATCCTCGATGCTCGGCCAATTCGCGAGGTCCGCCGCAAATCCCGCAGCCTTGGCGCCGCGCGAGGTGATTTCGGAGACCGCGCGGTCCAGTCCTTCCTGGCCGCGCGCCACCAGCGCGACCGCAACCCCCTCGGCTGCGAGCGCGTCGGCCACGCCGCGTCCGAGTCCTTTGCTGCCGCCAAGAATCAGCGCCGTTTTTCCTTTGAGCTGAAGATCCATTTTTCCCTTCACCGGGCTTCGATCGTTATGTGAATCGTTGTAGCGAATCTCGCACCGTTTGGCATCATGGCGGCCTTGCGCGGCCGCGTCGGGGCGCGCCTAATGACCTCGGCGATGGAATCGTTTGACGTTGTGATCGTGGGCGCCGGAGCGGCCGGGCTGATGTGCGCGATGATAGCCGGACAGCGCGGCCGGCGCGTGCTGCTGATTGAGCATAACGATCAGCCAGGCGCCAAGATTCTTATCTCGGGCGGCGGCCGCTGCAATTTCACCAATCTCGAAATAGAGC
>Ga0187859_10001275_pt1 | contig 16170 bp, 15 predicted proteins | sample June2016WEW_10_1_2_FD_133019 | JGI IMG/M metagenome (GOLD analysis project Ga0187859, IMG submission 133019) | Peatland microbial communities from SPRUCE experiment site at the Marcell Experimental Forest, Minnesota, USA - June2016WEW_10_10 | ecosystem: Environmental > Terrestrial > Soil >...
GCGGTAGATCGTATCGGCCGCGACCGGACAATGGCTCTGGCGATTCTCCGCGACCTCCTTTCCTCTCCGAATTCGTAAATCACATCGGCAAGCTCGCGCTCGTCGAGGTGGTTTACCACTTGTCCGGCGGTTCGCTCCGACCGCGGGTCCATCCGCATGTCGAGCGGTCCATCCGCCTGAAAACTGAATCCGCGCGCCGCATCGCCGAGTTGCAGACTGCTGACTCCGATGTCGGCCAGAATGCCGTCCGCAAAGTTCTTGCCGAACCGGTCTCTCACTTCGGCGAATGAGCACTGCAACAGCGTGACCTTCGGCCAATCTTCTGCGGTCAGCTTCGCTTGCGCGATTGCAAGCGCTGCTGGATCCTTATCGAGCCCAATCAAATGTCCCGGTGCGCCGAGGTGTTTTGCGATTTCGTAACTGTGCCCCCCCAAGCCCACCGTGGCGTCGATATAAGTCCCGCCACGCCGCACGTTTAGAAAGTCGATCGCTTCTTTTAAAAGAACCGGAACATGGCTCGCTTCCCTTCCCCCACCATGCCCAACCCCCTGAGGGGTGTCTGTTGAACCCGCGCCCACTAGATGCCCAATTCGTCGAGCGTCTTCTCATCGTCAGCTGTGAACTTGTCTTCCTCGACCTGCTTGCGATATGCATCCAGGTTGCGCACGATCAAGTGAGTGAGATTGCCGGTAACCGCAACCTCGCCTTTGATTTGCGCCGCCTCGCGCAACAGTTGCGGTATCAGCAACCGCCCCTGCCCGTCCATTTCCACCACCTGGCCGTAATAGTTCACGCGGTCCAGAAACTTCTTCTTCGTGGGATTGAAAGTGGAGAGGCCGGCCAACTTCTGCTCGATCCGCTCCCATTCCTCGAAGGGATAGACTTGAGCAACCTTCCCATCCAGACTTGTGATGTAGTATTGCTGTCCGTACTTCTCGTCGATCACCCGCTTGAACTCGGCCGGGACCTTTAACCGTCCCTTTTCGTCGACGCGAGTTGGGTGATTGCCGCGAAACATGCTCTCTGCCTGTCACTACGACTGCTACCGGGGGGATAAAAGCTACGCCAAATAGGGTCAAACTCGGGCGGTTCGGGCTGTTTGTCGTCCTCTTGGGTCGGTTAACCACCGGCTCCTCGTTTTCAGCTTCCCGTTCCCATAACTCTAAACTGTCTTGCCACTTCCTACCACTTTGTACCACATCTTACCCGTAAGTCCTTGATTGTCAATACAAAACTTGAAGGTGGGGCAAGCACTAAATCAAGGATTCAACAAAATACGAGGACTAGTGGTTAACCAGTTGAACGACCACAAGATGTTGGGTTTACGTTCTGTATTCCTTCGCTATTCATTCGCTTCGATTTTTCTTGCAATCCGCGCCAGTCAGGCGCTTCCTTGTGGAAATCAGTGGTTTCGTGATGTCAGCATCGGACTTCAGCCCATGCCACACCGACTTCGATTTGCCGACTGGGTTCCCTTTTCCGTGCCTCAAGTATTCGCCTTCTTCTCGAATCCGGAGAACCTACCGCACCTCATGCCTCCGGAAACGCAGACTCGGATCGAGCATCTCCAACTCATCCGGCCTCCGTCGTGGGATGAGAGATTCGAGATTCAACATGCGGCTGGAATCGGCTCGATCATCGCGACATCGTTTCGACCCTTCCCCTTCTTGTCTTGGCGCCGGGAATGGATCTCCGTTATCACAGAATTTGAATGGAATCATCACTTTGCCGACGTGCAGCAGAAGGGCCCATTCCAACGATGGCATCACCGGCACGAATTTATGGCGGAAACCCGCAACGGAGTCAGCGGTACGCTGGTCCGCGATATCATCGAATATGAACTAGGATTCGGACCGATGGGCGCGCTCGCCAACTCAGTCTTCATCGCACGCCAGATGCGCCAGACCTTCGCCGCTCGCCAGCAGATACTTGCTCAACTTCTTGCCTGACAGATTTAGTAGACTGCATTCCCCGCCCGGTTGCTATGAATTTGTCCACCCTCCACCGAGATCGAGTAGGGTTCACCACCCTCGCCACTCCATCCTCGAATGTCGAACGTGGCTCGCGTGGGCGCGTGGTAGGCGGCAACGTTGCGCAAGGTCAAGGGCTGGCCCGGCTTGCACACTTCTGGCGCGTCCGTCACTTGTAAGAAAAAAACTCCAAGTCCCGAGCCCACTACCCTGGCCCTGCCATCGACTTCCACGAGCAGCGCCGATCTTTCGTCGATGGCAATTTCTCGCGGCGTCTGCGACCAGCCATCCGCCACGATCCTCGCAAGAAATCCCAGGCTTCTGCCCATGCGATCGCGTTTGGCGAAATGACTGTCGGTGAGAATGTTTTCCAGTCCCGGGACCTTCAGAAAATCTTTCACCAGCGTGACGCGTTTCGCGTAAGGGTTGGCTAAAACCTCTTGCGACGTGAGGTCGGCATCATTCGGCTTATCCTCCAGACACCCGTAAACAAACTGGCCCAGCACCGCCAGCCCCGCGCTGGTTGCTCCGATCGGCTTGCCAGCAAGCAGGTGCGTGTTGATGGCCTCTTCCGCCAGCGTTCCCTTCCAGAAGTTGACGTAGCGTGACTGGTCGCCACCGGCAATAAAAATGACCGTGGCCAGCCGGATGATCTTCGCCACTTTCGGGTCTTGCGCCGCTTTGCGAGTGGGAATGATCAGCGTCGCCACGGAATTCATTTGGCAAAGCTTATTCACATAGCGGTTGTACTCGTCTTTTCCGTGAGCACGCAGAATCAAAAAGTCACCGCCGTTGGCCTTTCCACACAGCCAGCGAAACGCTTCGTCCAGGTCGCTGCCGCCGCCCATCATGGCGATTCCAGGGTCGGTGTGAGTCTGCGCATCCAGCTCGCTGCCCAGGCGCTTGTACTTATAGGTCTCCGCTTGCGCAACCACGACGCTGCCACAAAATATCAGACTAAGAAGGACAACCCGCATCAGTTTCATGATCCGAGACTATACCTCAGCCCGATCGCGGTAGGAAAACTGCCGCTCCCAGGAGACTGCGATCCGGTTGATCAGATTGACCGCACACTCGCTGAACCCATGGTGTACACTGCGTCCATTTACTCAGCGACACTTACGGAGGCGCCTATGAACTTCAATCGGAGCAGGATCTGGCTGGGTGGTTTGGCAGGAGGCGTGGTCTGGAATCTGTGGAGCTTCCTGATAAACCGCTTCGCCATTACCGATGCGCGCTACGTGGCAGCGCAGAATGCCGGGCTGTTCTTGAAAACGCCACGCTATCCCTTCTTCGTGGGCCTGTGGATCGTGCTGCTGTTTATTCTGTCGATTGCGGTCGCCCATCTGTATGCCTGGGCACGCCGAGGCTTGGGAGCTGGTCCCGGTACGGCGCTGAAAGTCGGCTTTCTCGCCGGCTTCTTCGCGGGCTTCCCGGGAAACTTTGCGCAAGCCACTTGGTCTGCCGTTGACCGCGCGCTCCCTTTTGGCTGGATGATTGAGATGTGGCTCGGCGCCATCCTGGCCGCTCTGGTCGCCGGCTGGTTGTATAAAGAATAGCGGACAGCTGTCCAGCGGTTTTGAATTGCCGATCGCCAATTTTCGATTGTCCCGGAGCATAAACCGCACAGACTCCACTCGGCACTGGGGAATTGGCAATCGAAAATCCCTTACTTCACTGGCTCTACAAACACCGCCGTTCCGTAGGCCAGCACTTCGGTTACGCCCTGCATCACTTCCGTAGCGTCGTAACGAGCGCCGACCACTGCATTGCCACCCAGTTCCGCTGCATGCTGCAGCATCAGATCGAAGGCTTCAGCACGGGTCTTCTCGCACAAATTGGTGAGCAGCGTGATGTTACCACCGACCAAAGTCTGCAACCCGGCGCCGATGGTGCCGAAGATCGAGCGCGAGCGTACCACGATTCCCCGCACAACTCCCAGCGTTCGCGTCACGCGAAAACCATCCAGCTCGAATTGCGTCGTTACCATATTGTGAGCGACCATCCGTCCATTGCCGGTATAGCTTGGGGCCATCGCCATCGTTCCTTTCTGAAGCCGCCTGCACCGGAACTGCGGCAGCTAACTATAGCGCGAATGCTCCCCGAGGACGAATTTCTGACTTCCGATTTTCGATTTCCAATTGCCGATTGGGAGATTCTGCTCCTCAGCCTTGTGCTTCCGGCTTGAAGATACTCCAATTGGCAATTGGAATTTGGGAATCGCAAACTGCTCTTTATTCCAATGTGGCCGTGATGAAGATCTCCTGCGATGACGTGTCGTATTCGACGTGCAGCACGTTCGGTTTGCAGCAGACCTGGCAGTCTTCTATGTAGTTCTGGCGTTGGCCCGCAGACTCATCCACGGCCGTAATATTCCACTCGCCGCAGCCGGCACACTGAAACCCTGCTTCCATGCTGAAATTCCTTCCAACAACTTAGCCCTATAATGGGCGGGCTGTCATTTCCAAATCTGGAGGCTTGATGCTTTCCCGGCGACAGTTTCTCGAAGCCGGCGCCGTGGCGGCAGGAATCACCGCCGTCGCTCATCCTTTGCTGGCATCGGCTGTAGCTAGAGACGACACGCCCAACACCTCTCCTCTGCCGCCCTCTCTGGCGCGCTTGCAATCGCGAAAAAGTGAAGCCACTCCCATTTCGCGGGAAGAACGCGCCACACGCCAGGATCGCGCCCGCAAGCTGATGACTGACAACGCCATCGACGCCATCTTGATGATGACCGGCACTTCTCTCAACTATTTCACTGGAATCCGCTGGTGGGGTGGCGAGCGCATGTTCGCTTTCGTGCTACCGGCGAAAGGCGCGTCGTTCTACGTATGTCCCGCATTTGAAGAAGGCCGCGCTCGTGAGCAGATTGCCCACGCACCAGACGGAGACCGTCCCGACGTACGCACCTGGCAGGAGGATGAAAGCCCGTATCGCCTGGTCGCCCAAGGTTCAAAAGATAGCGGCATAGTAACCGGCAAGTTAGGCATAGAAGAGACAGTCCGCTTCTTTTTTTCCGACGGCATTGCCCAAGCCGCGCCGCAATTGACCCTAATCAGCGCCACGCCCGTTACCGCCGGTTGCCGCATGATCAAAAGCGCGCACGAGATCGCGCTCATGCGCCTTGCGGCACAGGTTACTTTATCTGCCTACGAGGCTGTCTATCGTGCGTTACGCGAGGGCATGACGCAGCAGCAAGTAGAAGACTTGATTGCCGCGGCATACGTACAGCTCGGCTTTCCGGGCGAAGCCAGCGTCGAAGTGGACGAATACACATCATTCCCGCACGGATCAACCACGCCGCAGGTCATCCGCGAAGGTTCCATTGTGATGATCGACGACGGCTGCACCGTCGAAGGATACCAATCCGACATCACACGCACATTCGCTGTGGGAAATCTGCCTGAAAAAACGCGAGACAAAATGAAGAAAGTGTTCGCCATCGTGCACCGCGCGCAATCGGCCGCACTCTCAACCGCGCGCCCGGGGGCCGAATGCGGCGCCGTCGACGCCGCGGCGCGCAAAGTAATTGTCGACTCCGGCTACGGACCCGACTACAAATATTTTGCCCACCGCCTGGGTCATGGCATAGGCATGGATATGCACGAATGGCCTTACCTGGTCCGCGGCAACCGCACCAAGGTCGCGGCCAACATGACTAGCAGTAATGAGCCCGGCATCTACATCCGCGGAGAGTTCGGTATCCGCCTCGAAGACGACATGCATATCACGGAAAACGGCGCGGAATTATTCACGCCGCAAAGCCCGTCGCTGGAGCATCCCTTTGATAAGGCATGAAGTCCGACGGCAGCAGAACTCCCCCTGAGTTGCCGCCGCCTGACGGTCGATTCCGGTGCTTTTGCCGCTTCGCTATTTCGGCGGGACCACTTGCAGATTGTTCGTCACCGAGAAGATGCCGGGAACGCTGTTGGCGCGAAGGCCCGCCAGATTCTTGTCCGTTTCGTTATCCACAACACCTTCCAGCGTGACTCTTCCGTTCTTCGCGATGATGCGCATCGGCTTCTGCACGCCCAAGGCATATTTCTCCAGCGCCGCATAGCCGTAGATCGCACGGTACAAGCGAATTCGCAGGCCGTCATCCATGGGCGACGGGGGCAGAATTTCGATCTGGTTATCCACCTTCTCGACACCTTCGATGTGCTTGATCGCATTCTCAGCGTCGGACTTAAGCGAAGGTCGCACGACCTGTCCGAGCAGCGTGACCGTGCTGCCGTCGACTCGAAACACGATGTAATCGAATACGTCGAAATACGGAAGCATGAGAAGCTCGTGCCGAACTTCCCTGGTGATCCGTTCTTCAGATCTGGCGGAAGGCTGGCCACGGTCTTGGGCAATGCTCAGGGTTGTGAGCGTTAACAGAGTAAGTACGACAACCACCCGCTTGGCTTTCATAGCTGTCTCTCCTGGCTCGAAATTTTCCCACGATTGGAATGCCGACGGCTACAACATCGGAAGCCTACGCCTTGCGACCCCGGAACGGCCTACTGTGTTTCCTGTACTTCTTTTGAATTAGACAAAGCCCACCTACCCCTGGGTATCGTGACATAGGTCTTTACACCGAGAGGCAGGATGTGGCGGGGAAACTTTCACTTGCTCCCCAACCTCCATCGGTGTTATTCCTGACTCGCCTGGTTTTGAGCGATAAAGCTTGGACTGAGAGACGGAGATGCACTCGGGGCCTCGCATTGCCTGACTCGAACGCGGATCATGACCCGCTGAGCAGAATTCCGTTCGTCTCCCCGGGATTATCGATTGCCGAGGCCGAAGCCCACCGTCCTAGGCGCGTTCTCGGCTTCCGCGATTTAATTTTGTTTTACGTAGTAACTGGCATCAGCCTGCGCTGGATCGCCACCGCCGCCGCTGCCGGTCCCAGTTCCATCGTCATCTGGATCGGGGCGTGGTTCTGCTTCTACACTCCGCTCGCGCTTTCCGTCCTCGAACTCTCCTCCCGCTATCCCAGCGAGGGCGGACTCTACGTCTGGAGCAAACGCGCCTTCGGAGATTTCTCCGGCTTCATGTCTGCCTGGACTTACTGGATCAGCAACCTCCCCTACTTCCCCGCCGTCCTTTATTTCGCCGCCAGCAACATTTTGTTCATGCGGGAGAACGCATGGGCACATCTCTCGAACAACGCCACTTTCTACATCATCTTTTCCCTGCTCACACTGAGCGTCGCCACGCTGATGAACATTGTCGGCCTCGACGTCGGCAAGTGGCTGCATAACGTTGGCGCACTAGCCATGTGGATTCCGGTAGGGATCGTTATCGTGATGGGATTAATCGCATGGCATCGCTACGGTTCGGCCACGTCGTTCACCGTGCATTCGATGACGCCCAGCGTTCATTTCAACGACATCATCTTCTGGTCGGTGCTGACCTTCGCCTTCGGAGGATGCGAGACCGCGTCCTTTATGGGCGAAGAAATCAAAAATCCCCGGCGCTCGATTCCGTTCGCTTTACTATTCGGGGGAATCACAGTGACTCTCTGCTACATCCTGGGAACAGCGAGCGTATTGCTCGCATTACCCTCGGGCGAAGTCAGCAGCCTGCAGGGACTCGTGCAGGCCATCTCGAAAACGGCCGGGCGTATAGGTTTCCCCGGAGTGTTGCCAGTCGCTGCATTCCTAATCGCGCTGAGCAACATCGGGGCCGCTGGCGCTTACCTTGCCGCCGTGGCTCGCTTGCCTTTCGTCGTCGGCCTGGACCGCTTCCTGCCGCCAGTATTTGGCTCGCTGCATCGGCGCTGGAAGACTCCCTGGGTTGCGTTGCTGACTCAATTCGTTCTTGGCATAGTCTTTATTTTTCTCGGACAGGCCGGAACCAGCGTTAAAGGCGCTTACGATGTGCTGGTTAGCATGGGCGTGATCGCCTATTTCATTCCCTACTTGTATCTGTTCGCCGCCATGATCAAGCTGCAGCGCGAGCCTGCCGGGCCGGAAGTGATCCGCGTTCCGGGAGGAAGCGTGATGGCGAAACTGGTAGCAACCCTCGGATTCCTCACCACTGCATTGACGATTATTCTGTCGTTGATCCCGCAGCCTGACGAACCAAATAAACCGTTGGCGCTTTTCAAAATTGTGGGAGGAACAGCCGCGCTCCTTCTGCTGGGCATTGGGATTTACGTGGCGGGACGGCAAAGGGGGTCCGAGAACATATAGCCCGATCAATCTTCAGCCGGCCCGTCCACGCTCCGAATGCTCGTAGAGTTCCTTTTCAGAAAGCACGGGCGGTGCGGCAAATCCCATCCCAGCACGGGAACCTGCGCCGAACATTGATCCACGAGCGGGCACCACTGGGGCGAAATTAATGAATCCGATTTTCGGCACGATATCGTCGTAAATGGCTTCCATGCCACCACGGCGCAGATAAGTTTCGTGCCAAAAGCCCGTTCCACCGGAATCCTTCAAGAACTTTTGCCACCATTCCCGGTGGGGAGCCGAGCGCGTCCACCTCAGCAGCGACTCTTGATCGCGCCAGTATTGGCGCATGCCGGCGTGTATCGGGAATAAAGAAAAGACGAAATCTTCATGCGACAGCAATCCATCGGGATGGGCGTTCGACGGAGGAGGAAATCTTCGGTCCGAATCCCAGGAGGGTTCTGATTCCGGCAATACGGTTTACGCGCATGCCCAAGTAAATGACGATGAGGTCTGGATAGCCCGAAAGATCAACCGTTCGTCGCTCGACCGCGGGTAGGCACAAGAAGATCGCCGACAGTTCAATTTTACACCGGCACTGCCGCCTTCCTCGCCGGATTAAAGAACGGCATCGCCGTTACCTTCACATTCGTCTTCAGCCGGATCGCCTCAATCGTGATCTCCATCTGCAACTGCGTCCCCAGCTTTGAATGGTCAGTCTCTACGCTGGCCAGCGCGATCATCTTCTTCAGGATGGGCGACCAGCTCGTAGTCGTCGCCTTGCCAACTTGCTTTTCTCCCGAATACAACGGCACGGCGACGCGCGATGCCTGGCTCGGCGCAGCCGGTGTGAGCCCATAACGTTCATAGAGCGCCTCCACATCGGTCCAATCGACTTCCACTCCGACCAACTGCCGCGGCACGCCATGCTTCGCGTCCCGCTCCAGCGCCCGCTTGCCGATAAAATTTTCTTTCTCCAGATGCACCATCTTGGCGAAGCCCAGTTCGTACGGCGAATATTTTTGCGCCGGAATCAGCGCCTTCTTCGAACTGGTGTAATCGACTTCGATTAGGAGAAGTCCGGCTTCCACACGTGCCACGTCCAGCGCCAGCATGCCCGCCGCGTGCAGATCGAACTGCTTGCCCTTTTCCGCCAGCGCATCCCAAACTTTCACCGCATCGTTCCACGGCACCCAGATTTCATATCCCAGATCGCCGGTATACCCAGTCCGCGAAATGTCCACCGGCACGCCTGCAATCCTGCCGTGCTTCACGCGAAAATACTTGAGATTCGCGATGTCAGCATCGGCAACAGTCTTCAGCAGCTTCGCCGAGGTCGGCCCCTGCAACGCCAGCGCCGCAACTTTCTCGGAAATGTCTTCGACCTGCACATCCATGTTCAGGCCGTTCTGCCGAAACCAGCGCAGGCTCGGATCGGCCGCCGTCCAGCGATAAACATTCTCCTCCAGCCGCGAAATCGTTCCATCGTCGATGACCTTGCCCTCTTCATCGCACCAGCAGCAGTAAATCACCTGTCCCACTTTCACTTTATTAATGTCGCGCGTGATCACGCGGTTCACCAGCCGCGTCGCGTCTTTGCCCGTGATCAAATATTTATAGAGAGGCGAGATATCGATCAGCGCGGCCGCATTGCGAATGGCGTTGTACTCGTGCTCATGATGCACCTCATACACGCTGACCGTGTAATATCCCGACCACTCGCGGTAATTCAGGCTGTGGCAAAGCGGAAAAGTTCTCTCGTGAAACGCGGTTCCAATGGGCAATGGAGTAGCCTCGAAAAAAATTCGTGCTCGAAGCCGGATTATATGCACCCGCGCGCTCACACAGCAACTCGGTGCTCATGACTTTCAGTCAGGACTGCGCAAAACCTGCAGACAAAACCTCGCGTTCCCGATAGAATGACCATTCGACTCCAGCCATGCGCTCAACCATGCCAACACCGTCGAGTGTCCTCCGCAGTTGGAGCGTCCTGCCTAGCGGGCTCTGATTCACCTGTCCAGACCATTCCTGCGCGAGTATTATTGCGTTTTCCCAACAGCAAGCTAACCGCTAGAGGCTAGAGCTTATGGCTAATTCATACGATGTCATCGTGATCGGCGGCGGTCACAACGGCCTAGTCAACGCCGCCTACCTGGCGCGCGCCGGAAAGAAAGTTCTGGTCCTCGAACGCCGTCATATTCTCGGCGGCGCGGCCTGCACCGAAGAAGTCTTCCCCGGCTTCAAGTTCTCTGTCTGCTCCTATGTGGTGTCATTGTTGCGCCCGGAAATCATTCGCGACCTCGATCTCCCGCGCCACGGCCTCGAGATCCTCCCGCTCGACGGCACATTCACTCCTATGCCCAGCGGCGATTACCTGTGGCGCGTGAACGACCACGGCAAAACGCATCGCGAGATTGCTCGCCACTCCCGCGTCGACGCCGAAGCCTACGACGAGTTCGGCAAAGCCATGCAAGCGATGTGCCGCTTCGTCAAGCCGATTCTCAGCATGGTGCCGCCCGATCCAAACACCCTCAACCCGCGCGAACTGATGAAGCTGCTCTTCATCGGCCGCCGCTTCCAAGGCATGTCGAGCTACGACAAATACAACCAAGTGCAGCTCATGACCATGAGCGCCGTCGATTTTCTCGATCAATGGTTCGAGACCGACGTGCTCAAAGCAACGATGTCAGCCTCTGGCATCATCGGCACATTCCTCGGCGTGCGCTCGCCAGGAACCGCCTACGTTTTGCTTCATCATTACATGGGAGAAATCGACGGAGCGTTCCGCGCCTGGGGCTTCGCGCGCGGGGGTACCGGAGCAATTTCAAACGCCATCGGCGACGCGGCACGCGAAGCGGGAGTTGAAATTCGAACCCAGGCCGCCATCGAGAAAATCATCGTTAAGGACGGCAAAGCCAAAGGCGTCGTCCTCGCAAACGGCGACGAAATCTACGCCGACACAATCTCTTCGAGCGTCGATCCGCGGCTCACCTTCAACAAATTCATCGAAGCCGAACATCTGCCCGTAGATTTTCTCGAAGACATCAATCGCTTCAAATACCGCGGCTCGTCGGGCAAAGTAAACATGGCACTCGACGCGCTGCCGAACTTCAAGTGCATGCCCGGCCCAGGTGCGCACCTGCGCGGCGCAATTTCAGTCTCGCCGTCAGTCGAATACATGGAGCGCGCCTACGACGATGCCAAGTACGGCAACTTCTCACGGAAGCCTTACATTGACATGGTCATCCCGTCGCTCACCGATCCGTCAGTGGCACCGCCGGGCAAGCACGTGCTCTCCTGCTTCGTGCAGTACGCGCCCTACAAGCTGCGCCCCGGCCTCAACTGGGACGATCAGAAAGAGGCCTTCGGCGATACCGTCGTCAACACCATCGCTGAATACGCGCCCAACATCAAAGACATCATCCTGCACCGCCAGGTCGTGACTCCGCTCGACCTCGAACGCGAGTGGGGCCTGAGCGAAGGCAACATTTTCCAGGGCGAACTTTCGCTGGAGCAACTCTTCTTCCTGCGTCCCGCGCCTGGTTATGCGCGCTTCCGAACGCCGATCCAGAATCTCTACATGTGCGGTTCGGCCACACATCCCGGTGGCGGAATTATGGGTGCGCCGGGGCGTCTCGCGGCTCTCGAAATTCTCAAAGACAAGGGAGCGGCATAACATGCCTGAGAACAACTCCGCTCGCGACATCGTCATCATCGGTGGCGGCCACAACGGCTTGGTCACCGCGTTCTACTTGGCCAAATCAGGATTCAAGCCTCTCGTCCTCGAGCGCCGGCCCCAGGTGGGGGGCTGCGCGATCACCGATGAGTTTCATCCCGGTTTTCGTTGCTCCACGCTGGCGCACAACGCAGGTCCAATCCGACCGGACATCGTCCGCGACATGCAACTCGAGAAGCACGGATTGCAATTCATCACACCGGAAACCTGCGTCACGGCACTGTCCCGCGAGGGTCGCGCGCTTTCCCTCTATCAGGACGAAAACAAATCCGCCCAGGCGATCGCCGCCTTCTCGCAAGGAGACGCGGCCAAGTATCCCGAGTTCGAAAAATCGCTGGCCAAGATCAGCAAACTAATCGCGGAAGCCCTCGCTACCACCCCGCCCGACATCGACCACCCCAGCGGCGGCGACCTGTGGAGCATGCTGAAGACGGGCCGCGCTCTCCGCAATCTTGGCAAACGAGATATGTACCGCGTCCTGCGCTGGGGTCCCATGGCCGTAGCCGATCTGGTGGCAGAATATTTTGAGACCGAATTGCTCCGTGCAGTCATCGCAGCTCGCGGAATCTTCGGAACTTTCCTCGGCCCCTGGTCCGCCGGCAGCGGCCTGCAGTTGCTGATCCGCGCGGCTGGAGATTCCCATCCCGCCGGCTCAGCCTTCTTCGCCGCTGGCGGAATGGGCACGCTGACGCACGCCATGGCCTCGGCCGTCAAAGCGGCTGGAGTTGAGATTCGCACGGGCGCTGAAGTCATCGAGATCCGCGTCAAGGACGGCAAAGCTACAGGTGTAGTGCTCGGGACAGGCGAAGAGATAAGCGCCAATGCCGTAATCTCCAACGCCGATCCAAAGCGAACTTTGCTCAAGCTGACCGATCCCACCCATCTTTCGCCCGACTTCGTGCAGAAACTTCAGCACTACCGCGGCAATGGCACGGTCGCGAAGGTCAATCTCGCGCTTTCGGGCCTTCCGAATTTCCCCGCGTTGACAAACGGAGATTCTGCCGCGCTCAGGGGCCGCATTCATATCGGCCACGAGATCGACTATCTCGAGCGTGCTTTCGACGAATCAAAATACGGGAACTTCTCGCGCCAGCCTTACCTCGAAGCTACGATTCCATCGCTGACCGATCCCATGCTTGCGCCCAAAGGCAAGCACGTGATGTCGATCTACATGCAATACGCTCCTTATAAGCTCAAGGGCGATTGGGAGAGCCAGCGCTTAGCCCTCGGTCAAACAGTAGTTGGGACGCTCGCCCAATATGCGCCCAATCTGGCCGAACTGATCCTGACCCACCAGATCATCACACCGCAGGATTTGGAAGACATCTACGGATTGACCGGCGGGCAGATCTTCCACGGTGATCTTGCTCTCGACCAGTTCTTCACCACGCGTCCGCTGCTCGACTGGGCTCGCTACCGCACGCCGATTGAGCACCTATATCTTTGCGGCAGCGGCACGCATCCCGGTGCGGGATTAACCGGAGGTTCGGGGGCCAACGCGGCGCGGGAGATCTTGAAGGAACTGAAGAAGTAGCGCCGGCGGCCTGCCCTGAGTGAAGTCGAAGGGAGTCGCCGGCACCAAGGCCGCCTGGACGGCCGCGCCATAAAATGAAGAACTCCGCCATCCTCCTAGTCAGCTGTCCCGACGCCAAAGGCGAAGTCGCCACCATCGCCGACTTCGTCTACCGTCACAATGGCAACATTCTGCACGCCGACGAACACGCCGACGAACAATCCGGCCTCTTCCTGATGCGCGTCGAGTTCGATCCCAAAGACTTCGACATCGATCTCTCAGATAAAGGCCTCGTCGAATTCGCCAAACATTTTTCTCCTATCGCTGGAAAGTTTCAGATGACCTGGCGCCTAGCGCAGTCCTCCCACCGCCCACGCATGATCATCCTGGTCTCGAAATATGACCACTGCCTGGTCGATCTTCTCTACCGCCATCGGAGCGGCGAGCTGGCCTGTGACATCCCGTTGATCATCTCCAACCACCCCGACAACCAGCCCATTGCCGACTTCTACAGAATTCCCTATACCGTGGTCTCAATCACGAAAGACAACAAACGTGAGGCGGAAGAACAAATCCAGTCACTCATCGAGTGCCATCAGGCAGATTTCATGGTCCTCGCCCGCTACATGCAGATTCTCTCCTACGATTTCGTCCACCAATACCCGCAGCGCATCATCAACATCCATCATTCATTTCTACCGGCCTTTATTGGCGCCAAACCCTACCATCAAGCCTTCGAGCGCGGCGTCAAACTGATCGGCGCGACCAGTCACTTTGTCACCGAAGTGCTCGACGACGGTCCCATCATCGAGCAGGACGTGGTCCGCGTCTCGCATCGCGACACCGTCGAAGATCTCATTCGCAAAGGCCGCGACCTGGAGAAGGTCGTCCTGTCCCGGGCCGTCCGCTGGCACGTCGAAAACCGCGTTCTTCTTTACGGCAACAAGACGGTGGTCTTCTAAACCGGTCTTCTGAGCGAGCTTCATGATGCACGTTCCGCCCGCGCGGAAGTCCATGTACCTCCGCACAAATCAAAGCCCGCGCATAACAGTGTCGCTCCGGTAGTAACTTGCGACATGGGTGACTATGGTCTCTACTTGAACAGCAGTAAAGAATTTCCTTACCCGATAGGGAGAATCTCGCTCGGGGGAGCGTTCTTGGCCGAGGATCTTAAATTTGAGTTAGCAATCTTGGCAACCGTCCAGGGTTTCTACCAGAAGCTCCTGCGCGACTTGCTCGGCAGCGAGGTCCCCGTTCCGAGCGGGCTCGACGAGGTTGCGCTTCGCCACACCGAACATGATTTGCCGGAAACCTTGTCCCGCATGTATCGCTGGCTGCATGTGCTCGACCTGGCCATTACCCCGGCCATGTTGCGGCAAGCTCTGACGCCGGATACGGATTCAGAAGTCGCCGAGGCGCTGCTTCGCTACTTCGTCCGGCGGCGCGAGCCCAGCGATATTAATCGCGACAAGACTGACTTGATTTCAACTTTTCTCTACCGCCATCCCCGCGTCCAGGGCCAGTGGCAGCAGCAGGGTTATGGACTCGACGGCGCCCTGCCGCTCTCACCGTTCGAAATTGCCCTGATCGAAATTCTGGCCGATACCGACGTGCCCTCGCTCCCGGAAGAACATGTGCAACTGCTGCGAAATTTTGATCCCTTACGCGAAGAGATTGCCCGCTATCGCGATTTCAATTCGCTCATGGATTCCGGAATTGTTTCCCGCGTGCGCGAATTGAAGCGCTGGCTGGATTCGTCTTTCTATCATCCGGGTGTGTTAGCCACCGTGGCCGCCCACAACGCCGCTTTCGGCGCCCGATTCGACGAACTCTTCGTCAAGGCTCTGACGGAAATCAAGCACTTCGCCCAGGCTCTCGACGAGATGGGGGGCAGCATTCTAAGCACAGTCGATGGAGTGGAAGTGACCGTCGAGCACGTGGCCGCCATCGAGCAGAGAGAAATGCTCAAGGCCGATTATGGCAGCGCGCTGGAAAAATTCCGGCGTGTTTCCAAGCTGAAAAAGGAACTGGATCGACGCCCGCCCATTCGCAAGTCGTTGCTGGCGCCCGCCGCCGGCCGCAGCACGGCGGCGTCCGGCGGGGCAGCCGCTGCCGCCAAACCTGCACGAGGCGCCGCGGCGAAAGCCCCCGCCCCCGCTCAGGCATTTCAGCCGCCAGCGATCACGGCGCAACAGATTTCCGTGGAAGAAGGCAAGCTGCGCCGCGTCGAGGAATCAATCCGTGTATTCGTGCGCGTCGCTGATCCCAAGTATCGCCAGATTGTGCCCATGCGCTTCTTCAACCTGACCCTGACCGCGCCCGAGGCCGAGGCCTATAACGCCAGTTTCCTCGAGGAGAAAAGTCTTCGCGCCGATACGGCTCGCACTCTCATTCGTCTGGTTTCCTGCGTGGCCAGGATCAACACCGAACTCGAAGAACTCAAACGCAGCCAGAGCATGTCCTCGCTTTGGAAGCTTCATGCGGATGGCCTGGTGGTCCTGCTCGACATCGCCAGCAGCGTCACGGAGGAAGCTGGAAGCGTCGCCCACATGGCCGAAAGCAGCGACGCCGGCCCATCGGCTAAAGCCATTCGCGAAACCACCCAGAAACTGCGTACCCGCTCTGATCTCGCCGTGAAAGCTCTGGCCCACGCCGGTTAGCTCAACGAACAAATCGGGTAGGAGGCGGGATTACTCCCGCCGTCCTCCCACACCACGCGGACGTGCCGTTCGGCATCCGGCGGTTCATGAAACAGACTGGAAGCGTCGGTGGGTATCCAGCAACGAAACCAAC
>Ga0187859_10001282_pt1 | contig 16109 bp, 17 predicted proteins | sample June2016WEW_10_1_2_FD_133019 | JGI IMG/M metagenome (GOLD analysis project Ga0187859, IMG submission 133019) | Peatland microbial communities from SPRUCE experiment site at the Marcell Experimental Forest, Minnesota, USA - June2016WEW_10_10 | ecosystem: Environmental > Terrestrial > Soil >...
CGTGGGGCGCTCGTTCTCCGGTGACAAGAAGCAATTGAGCACTATGCTGAAAGCCGCCATTGCTCACCACGGCACGGTCATGCTCGACGTAGTTTCTCCCTGCGTGACCTTCAACGATCACGAAGGTTCGACCAAGTCCTACAAATATGTAAAAGATCACGAAGAAACTTTGCAGGAGATCAGCTTCGTCCCGCACTTCGAAGAGATCGATGTCGAGTACGATGCGGGAACTACTGCCAATGTCACACTGCACGACGGTTCGCGCATCCGCTTGCGCAAGCTGGAAGAAGACTACGACCCCACGAATCGGATCGCCGCCATGACCCGACTGAGCGAGGCCCACGACAAAGGTGAAGTGCTGACGGGATTGTTCTACGTAAACACCAAAGCCCCCACGTTCCTCGACATGTTGAACATGGTCGATCAACCGCTGGCCACGCTGCCGGAATCGTTGACGCGCCCCGGCCCCGAGGCGCTCGAAGCAGCCATGGAAGAGTTGCGCTAGAAGCCTGCACGGGCTTCAGCTAACGGGCTTCAAAGACTCTTGTCATTTCTCACCGGGCCGAAGGCCCGCTGAGAACTCGGTTTTTCTTTCACTGACCGCGTGTCATCTTGAACTCCCCGGCTGCAGGCCCAGCCCCGCGCCGTAATATTCCGCGAGCGCCTTCCGTTCGTCCTCAGTTAACAAGGCTGCGACCGTCCGCATCGGCAAGTTAATGTCGTTGGCGCGAGAACCCCGGGCAAAGGCTTCCAACTGATCCAAAACATAATCGGCATTCTGCGTCATCAAAGACGGAACTCCCGGACGATAAGCCACCGGCCCATGGCACGCCTGGCAGGGAGGAATGCCGCGTTCGCCATCGCCAAACGAAACCAGCCGCGACGCCACGGTTGCATGACTCGGATCGGGCCGAGCCTGCGGAAAGGAACGGTTGTCCTGTGGATCTTCATACACCGGAAGCTTCGCGTAATAAGCGGTCACATCCGCCACATCGCGCTCCGAGAGCGATTCCGCGATCGGCTGCATTACCCGCGAGTTGCGTTTGTGGCTGCGAAAATCCTCCAGCTCCTTCCACAGCGAAAGCGTATTCATTCCCGCCAGGTTGGGAGTGGAAGCCGCGGCGCTGAAACCCTCCTCGCCATGGCAGTGGGCGCAGCGCTTGGCTAGCAGCAGACCGCGAAAAGCGTCGCCGGAGGAGGCTGCAGCAATCGTTTCGTAATTCCACTCGACAAGCGAAGGAACTCGAGCGCGAGGACTATCGTTCGCCAAAAGGAGCAGGGAAGCGGCGAGGAAAACAACCATAATAACGGCCGCGAGTTTGGGAAAATGCCGCCTACCGTGCCGCACAATTCCCCCTCTCTCCCGATTGCAGAGCAGGGAACTGATCGCGCGGTACAACTCTCAACTGCGAGCGCATGGCGTAGTGGCCGGCTCCACAAAATTCGCGGCAGGGCAGCTTGTAGTCGCCCATCCGGGCGAACTCCAGTTGCGCCTCGCTGATGGTTCCGGGCAGAACCTTCACCGCATAGTTCGTGCCGTCGATAAAAAGCGAATGCACCGCATCCGCACTCGTGATGCGCAGATGAACTGGAACTCCGGCCGGCACCAGAACGCAATGCGGGACAAAAAAATACTGCTCGGCGATCATGCGCACCGTCACCGAACCATCGGCATCCTGCTCCGTGCCAAGATTATTCTCGACGAATTCCCCAGCCTGGTGCAGCGACAAAGGATCGACATGCCGCGCTCCTTGCAAATACTTTATGAGAGGCTGATCGATTTGGTAGTAACGCGTGGCCGGGATGAGGCACAGAGCCAGGACCGTCAGCACAAAAATTCGCAACTTTCGCAAGTTCACAATGCGCTCGATCTATTGGGAGGCGTCCAATTCTTTCAACACCGCGCTGCAGCGTTCGCAAACCGTAGGATACTTCTTATCCTCACCCACGCGGGTCGAGTAATTCCAGCAGCGCTCGCACTTCAACCCGTCCGCCTTCTTCACTTCAATGTGTACGCCGCCGGTGCCATTGCCAGAGGCTTGCGTAAGCGTGACCTGGGAAACGATGAACAAATACCGAAGCTGCTCCGCATGCCGAGCCAGCACAGAATAGAGAGGATCGGGCGCGGCCAAGACCACGTGCGCCTCAAGCCCAGTGCCGATTAGTTTATGATTGCGAGCCTCTTCTAGCGCCTTGAGAACCTCGTCGCGCACTCCGCGCAGCGCAGGCCAATCCTCGGCAGTCCCTTCCTGGCCGACCTTCGACGCCCCCGCCACCTGAGTAGCATCCCCCAATATCTCCGCCTCTGGCGGAAACAACGCCAGATGCACGCTCTCAGCCCGCCCCGCCGTCTTCGGCAAATAATCCCAGACTTCTTCCGAAGTAAAGCTCATGATGGGCGCGACCAGCCGCACCAGCGCTTCGCCGATTCTCCAAATCGCCGTCTGCGCGCTGCGCCGCCCCTGCGACTTCGGCGCGGAGATGTACAACCGGTCTTTCAGCACATCAAAGTAAAACGCGCTCAGGTCGACAATGCAAAAGTGATTCAGCCGATGATAAATCTTGTGAAAGGCAAACTCGTCGTAAGCGCTGCGCACGTCGGAGGCGAATTCGCATGTCTGCCGCAGCATGTATTGGTCGAGCGCTTCCATCTGCTCGAACCGAACCGCATCCACCTCCGGATTAAAATCGCCCAGGTTGCCCAGCACATAGCGAAAGGTATTGCGAATCTTGCGGTAATTTTCCGCGATGCGCAGCATCAGGGCCTCAGAGCCGACCACGTCTTCGCGAAAATCCACCGACGCCACCCAGAGCCGCACCACTTCGCCGCCCAGTCGATCGGCAATGTCCACGGGGTCCACATCATTCCCGCGAGACTTCGACATGGCCTGCCCTTTTTCGTCGAGCGTCCACCCCGGCGTAACCACGCCTTTATACGGAGGCGTCGCATGCGTGCCCATCGCGCACAGCAGGGAAGACTGAAACCAGCCGCGATACTGATCGCCGCCCTCCAAATAAAGATCGGAAGGCCACGGGTACGATGGCTCGTCCGCCACCAGCGCAAGATAACTTGCGCCCGACTCCAGCCACACGTCGAAGATGTCAGTTTCTTTTTCGAAGCTGCCATGGCCGCAGTGGGGGCACTTAGCTTGCATCGAAAGAATCGTATCGGCCTCTCGCGTGTACCACGAATCAGCCCCGGAGCGCGCAAAAAGCGCAACCACCTTACGATTTACCGCCGGATCATTCAGCGGCTTGCCGCAGCTGTCACAAAGAAACACAGCAATCGGCACGCCCCACACCCGCTGCCGCGAGATGCACCAATCCGGCCGCGTGGCGATCATGTTCGAGAGCCGCTCTTCTCCCCACGTCGGATCCCACTTCACGCGCTTGATCTCTTCCAGCGTTCGCGTGCGCAAGGTGTCGTCCTTCGATTTCCCGCCCGGCATCGGCGTCTCCATCCCGATGAACCACTGCTCAGTCGCACGAAAGATCACCGCATTGTGGCAGCGCCAGCAGTGCGGATACGAATGCTCCGTCTTCTCCGAGTGCAGCAGCGCCCCGCGCTTGCGCACCAATTCGATAATCGGCTGATTCGCCTCCCATACGCGCTTGCCGGTGTACTCCGGCATCCCATCGCGCAGAATGCCCTTCTCATCCACGTGACTCGTAGCGTCCAGCCCATACTTCACTCCGGTGGCAAAGTCTTCAGCTCCGTGCGAAGGCGCGGTATGCACAACGCCGGTGCCGGTATCCATGGTCACGTAGTCGGCCAGCACGCCTAAAATCTTACGGTCCAGAAACGGATGCTGAAAATTCAACCACTCCATTTTGCGCCCGGGAAAATGCGCCAGCTCGCGCGGGTGCGCCAGCTTGCACTTCTCGGCGACATCTTTCGCCAGCTTCGAAGCCACAATGTAAACTTCGCCACCGGATTCGAGCCCCACATACTCTTCCTCGGGATGGAACGCCACGGCCATCGAGGCCGGCAAAGTCCACGGAGTGGTAGTCCAGATGATGGTCGAGACTTTCTTCCCCGCCAACGCCGGATCGATCTTCGCCGGATCGCCCAGCAGCGCATACTTCACCCAAACCGTAGGGCTGGTGTGGTTCTCGTATTCCACTTCAGCCTCGGCCAAAGCAGTCTCGTCGTGCATGCACCAGTAAACCGCGCGCAGCCCTTTGTAGACGAACCCATTCTCGTAGAACGAAAAAAAAGTCGACAGCACAACCGACTCGTACTGCGGATTCATGGTCGCGTAAGGCCGGTCAAAGCGCCCGAAAACGCCGATGCGCTTGAACTGCTGCCGCTGCAAGTCCAGAAACTTCTGAGCGTACTTGCGGCACTCCGTGCGCACGTCGGTCAGCCGCATCTGCAGCTTCTTGCCGCCCAGTTCTTTATCGACCTTGATCTCAATCGGAAGCCCGTGGCAATCCCACCCGGGCACGTAGGGGGCGTCGAAGCCAGACATGTTTTTCGATTTGACGATGAAGTCCTTGAGGCATTTATTCAGTGCCGTGCCCAGATGGATCGGCCCGCTGGTATAGGGAGGCCCGTCGTGCAGAATGTAAATCGGCGCGCCTTTGCGAGCCCGCCGGATGTGCTCGTAGATTCCCGTCTGCTCCCAGCGAGCCAGAATCTTGGGCTCGTTCTGCGGCAGGTTGGCCTTCATAGGGAAGGCGGTTTTAGGCAGATTGATAGTGGCTTTCAGTTCGAGCGGCACCCGGTTGGCTTCTCCCCATGGATTGAATCCTCAATTATAGGGAGAGCCGCGGCGCGCGTCCATGCGCGGACAAGGGCGAGGCCTCCGACGAAAAGCAAAGCATCTGGGCCCACTGGGCTTTCGAGCGACGCCGCTCCGTGTTTCAACCGCCAAAGATATTCAGATTCAAGAACGAATTACGGAACTTGCCGGCCGCATCAAATCTCCTGCTGAGCTCGACGAACTCAGGCATCTTTTTGTGAAGGCGCTTGAGTTCCGCCGGCGAAGTGGTAAACAGTTTGCCCCAGTGCGGGCACGCGTCATACCGAGCCAGTTCCTTCTCGATCACGGGCAACAGTTTCCTTACTGCGGGCCAGTCTGGCTTCCAGGTGAAATGGATGGTCACGCAATCTTGACCGTAGCAAGGACTCATCCAAAGATGATCGGCCGCAACCGTCCGGATTTCGGAAATCAGCAAGGATGGAGTCACCTGATCGCGCATGTGCTCCACCGCCTGAATGGCTTCGATCGCATGCTGGCGCGGAATAAAATATTCGGATTGCAGCTCCTTACCTGCGCTCGGTGTAAACCCCATACGAAAGTGCGGCAGCCGCTCATACCACGGACCAGGCACGCCCATCTGCTCGGTACAATTCTCGGGCGACAGTTCTGAAATTGGGTGAAGGTTGCGAGTGGCCAACTTGGCCCCGAAAAACTCCGGGGTTGCGTGAAATTCCTGATCCTTTTCGACGCGGCTCTTGATCCAGACTTCGTTGATGCGCTGTTTTGTCCAGTCGGTAAACAGACTTACGCTGTACGCACTCGATTCGATTGCATCAAAATGATCTTTCAACTCGCCGAAAGGAAGATTTTCATAAACATACTGGCGCATGATGAAGGTCGGCTGAATATCAAGCGTGATCCTGGTTATAACCCCCAGCGCTCCCAGCCCGACGACCGCTCCGGCAAAGTCATCTCCGTCCACTTCGCGCCGCAGATTTACGATTTTGCCGTCCGCCGTCACTATCTCCAGCGCCGACGCCGCGGTTGCAAGATTGCCGTTCCTCTGGCCTGAGCCATGGGTCGCTGTGCTGCAAGCCCCGGCCACGGAGATATGCGGCAGCGATGCCAGGTTATGGAGCGCAAAACCCTGGCCGTCCAGATATGGGCACAATTGTCCATACGTGATCCCGCCGCCGACCGTGACGCTCCTCTTCGCCGGATCGATGGCAACCACTTTGTCCATCGGCTTTAGCGAGAGAAAACCGTCCTTGCTGTCGGCTATGTCGTTGAAGCAATGCCGCGTGCCCAGCACTTTCAGCTTGTCTGCGGTCCTTACATATTGCTGCGCCTGTTCGAGGGAGGTGGAGGTGTAGATACGGTCGGTCCCGTATTCCAGATTGCCTGCCCAATTCCTGAGCTTTTCCCCTCCCGCCCAGGCCAACATGCGAATCACTGAAGGAGATGCAACCGAAGTTGCCAACAGCTTGATGAAGCTTCTCTTATTCATAGCCGATACTGAGCATAGTATCCGAATCGGACATTCGGGAAGTCCTTACTGTGAAGCTCGGCGGACAGTCCTAGCCTGCGATGCGGGAACGTGGGTGTTGTGTAACGTCTCGAAAGCCTTCAACAATACTCGCAGGTCGCGGCTTCCTTTATACACAGCGGGTGGTTTCCGATTCAGCCCTAGCAAAGAGTACACAGCAATTGCTGCGGAGCGGATCGAATACTCCACGGTGAATACCACATCATCCGGGATTTCGCAGAACTGCCCAACGAAAGCGAGATTCTTCGAGCCTTCCGGTACAACCTGCGGGCGATCGCCCTGGGAACGGCGGAGAAACTGGCTGGTGATGAAAGGCATCATGCAGGGGATGCAGGTGCAGGTTTCAAGTATCTTCTTGGACTCTGCGTCGATGCGCAGCTGACCCATGATCTCCGTCATAATCTCTCGCCCCGTGCATGCCGACATGGGCTTCTTCACGAAGTCGCCCAACCTATCGACGGAGAGACCGTAGCCCCAGAACACATAGACGTCCGCGGGCTGCCCCATAAAATGCGGCTGGTGAGGCAGCACGATCGACGCCAACCAACTCGACTCTGGGAAGGTAATGAGTCCGCCTTCTCCCGGAACATTGCCGGTGAGATCGCCAACGAGTCGAAAGAACGTCGGGTCATGAAGAGTTGTGGTAAATGACACCCACTTGGATTCTTGGGGAAAGGCGCTGAAGTTGATAGGCTGGCCGAACTGCGAACGCTCGGCGGCGATCTTTTCCCAAAGAGCCCAGGAAGCGCCATCAGGCTTGCCCTGCGGAGAAGCGGGCGCAGCATCCATCGAACCTAGGCTCGAGCTCTCGGTCATCGAGCCGAGCGTGACGATTACTTTGTCTTTCTCGCCTACGTGGATCTTATCGTAACCATCTTGTTCACAAATAATTCGGGACACACTGTAGCGGCCCTCGGAATCGTCGCGGAAGCCGAGATCCGTAACGCGGGTATTGAACTGAAACTTAACGCCGCGCTCTAACAGCCATTTCTGCAACGGGCGCACCATGGAATCGTACTGGTTGTATACCGTTCGCATGATACCGGTGAGGGTGTTAAACCCGGAAACCATATGAGTGAAGCGGACCAGATAGCGCTTGAATTCGACCGCACTGTGCCATGGTTGAAAAGCAAAAGTCGTACACCACATAAACCAGAAGTCTGTATTGAAGAAAGACGGTCCGAACTGGTCCGCAATGCTGGCCCGTCCCAGCAACGCCTCCGGCTCGAGTTCCAGACGTTCGATGGTAAGAATGTCTTTTTCGCTGAGGCCGAACGCGGGAGCGTCGATGCGACGTCCATCGCGAAAGAGCCGCGATTTGGATGAGGTCTTCATGGTCTCATTCCAATCGAGTATCTCCTTCGTAACCGTCTTGCTCGTATCGAGGGTTGGGATGGACGAAAACAGATCGAACGTGCAGAGGTACTTGCTTTCGATCATGCGACCGCCGCGCATCGTATATCCGCCTGCGGCAGTGCCGGCAGCATCAAGGCTGCCGCCGATTTTGGCGGATTCCTCCAGGATTGTGATGCGATGGCCGAGAATGTCTCCATCACGAATCAGGAAGGCTGCGGCGGCGAGCGAGGCGATGCCGGCTCCAACCAAGTAAATTGCCGCGTCATCGCTGGAAACTCTGCCGGTCATGAGATGCCTGCTTTCCGTCCGCGCGATGGAAACGAGAAGCTGCTTCCTTACTTGGTGTCTTGAGCGGCGATGGTTTCGTCGTCAGGTTGTTCTTCGGCTTCTTGCCAACTGGGATCGGGGTTGTACGCTTTTATCGCTTTCGCAAGAACGCCGGTCCTGTCGCCGAGATCTTTTTCGTAAACCACTCCGTCCGCGTTAACGATGAATGTCATCACACCGGAGGATCTGTATTCTGCAGGATAGGCGACAAATGCAAAACCCCGGCTCATCTTGCCGTGGACGACGTAATTCTTCGCACCGCTGGAAGCGGTTTTCTTTTGCTGGGTCAGAATACGAAAGTAGTAGCCGCGGTAAGGAGTCGAAACTCCTTCTTGACCTTTGGGGTAACCCTCTGCGACCGCCGCGGCCACCAGTGGACCGATGGGGCTCTGGGCCTCATCGCCAGCGGCTTTCCAATAAAGGCCATTGTGCCGGCCCGTGTCACTGAATATCTTCTGGGCATACTCGTTGTCGTGCGAACCCCAATATTCCTTTTGCGCTGCAACCAGTTCGAGAGAAACGCTAATCGCCGATGTTTCATTGTGGCCGATTCGCCTGTACAAAATCTCTTTCTTGGCGGCATCGGTGTCGAAAAACCAGAGATTGCCTTTGTTCAAGAGAGGAATGGGCGTAGGCCAGTTTTCCGCACCGATATATAAGGTAGTGCTGCCATCCGGTTCGACGGCCAAACGGTGCATTTCCTGATACCGCTGCGCAAAATTGGCGCGGTTGTTGGCGTCTTCGGTATCGTCCCCCGAAGAAACGATTTGCTTCCCGTCGGGTCCGAGGATATCGAGCATCGCTTTTTCGTCGTTACTCTGCGCGGCCGTGACGAACGCGCTGCTCGCATCTTCGGAGGAGGAGAAAGTTTTCTGGCCGGGTTGCTGTGCCAGGGATGGCGTGAGCAAGGACCCGGTCGAGAAAATGGCGAGTGCGGCTAGTCTGAGAAAAGTCGCGCAATAAGGCTTGTCGAAATCCAGGATGATTCGCAGCATTAGATCCTCTCCAATTCACACTCTTGCAGACTCGGCAATTTAACAAGAACTTCGATTACCTGTGCCCGCCACCGCCATGGCCACCGCCTCCGCCACCACCATGCATTCCGCCACCACCACCGCCACGCATTCCTCCGCCCATGCTAGCGCTGCCGCGCGATGAGTAGCTTTTGGTCTGTCCGCCTTTTCCGTAGCCGTTGAAAGCGCCCGACCGCGTGCCGCTCTGGCCCCGAGGTGCCGCGTATCCCCGAGCAGCCTGCGTATTTCCGTTGAAAGCCCTGGCGGTAGCGCCCTGGCTGTTGTTCGTTCCGCCGCGCCCTTCGGCGTTCGCGCCGGCAGATCGGTTGCCTGCATCAGCGCGGGATCCGGCCCCGCCTCTGAAGCCATCGCCGCCACGCGCGCTCCCCGCCCGGTAGTAATTGCTCCGGTTATAAAACGTATTGCTGCGGGAGTAGTACCGGCCGCCGCCGTACATCGCGTACCGGCCGCCCCAATTGAATCCCCAATGATTCCAACCCCATCCGAAGCCGCCGTACCAGCCGATGCCAAAACCTCCGCCCCAAGACAGGAACGGGCCGCCAAACCAAATTCCGGGATATGGATACCATCCCGGCCAGGCATTGATGGGCTCTCCGTAAGCCAGCCAGGGATCGTACGCCGGGACGTAGACCGTCTCTGGATCGGACGGCTCGACCGTGATCGTCGAGCCTTGCGTGCTTACGTTTTGTTGGGCCGTGGCCTTGAGATCACCCGCAGCCTGAGCTCGCCGGCGCATCACCTGCACGGCGTCCATGACATCTGCCTGCTGATTGAAGTACGCGTCTCCCAGCGATGAAGCCCAAGATAGATTCTTGTCCATGTTTCCCAGAACCGATGGAAATGCAGCGAGCGCCTTCACGCTGGGATCCCAGGGTTGCTGATCGACAGCTTTACCCAGAGCATCACCCTTCAAATTCGGGTTCGCCTGTACCCATCTGTCGGCCTCGACCACCTGCTCCGGAAATGTGGAAGCCGCCAGAATCTGCGCCACCAGAGAATCTGGATAAAGCGCAATCGGCGCGACCAGCCGCTGCAACTGCTCGGGACTTTGTTGCGCGTAGGGCGGCGCTTGAGCGGCTGGCGCGGCGGCGGGTGCGTCCTGCGTTCCGGCCGGTGCTTCCTGAGCCGCCGTAAGCTTGTGGCTTCCAATTGCAAACAATAAAGTTACGGCCAACGAAGAAAACAAACTCTGCTTGAGTCTGGAACTTGAGATCCACGTAACCCGTCCGAAGCTTTTCATATTTTTGAATCTCCTCTGCGCCTGCATTGGTGGGCTCGAACTTCAAGCACCGTGTTTGGTGAAATGGTTACCAAACGAACAGGCGGGCGCCCGAGCCGGAGACACGCTCTCTCCCGGCCTGGAAGGACGAATCGGGGACGGCAGGATTAGCGCCGTGATCTGCGTCCGGGAGTTCGGGGCGTGAGGCGCTGATTTTTTCGACCTCGACGGCGCCGTGGCGGTTCATAATCTCGGTCGCCACCTCCGCCTTGTTGTCCGGACCGGTTGCGAAGACCATGGTGCCTCCGCCGCGAACTCCCTGAACGTAGTCCTCCGCATCGGCCTCGATCACTCCGGAAGCGGTGAGATCGCGAAGCAAGCCCACTTCAAAATCCGTGTGTGGCGTACTCATGACTCCACCTTAGAATCGCTCAACCCCCTTTGGAAATACTGAGCAGAATGGACCACTTCGGAAACGTCAAGCAAGGGCAAGTCTGTTCGCGACGGCCAAATGGGAAAGGATTTGTTCCAGAGTGTGCAGAACAGATCATTCTTGAGAGCCGCAGTCTGGCACAGTGATTGAGCGGTCCGCTGACATTCGGCAGGAGGACCGTGAAACCTTCGCAGCATCTTTCTCGAATCGGAAACTCAACCAAAGGAGAATCCTAGATGTCAAAAACTTTCGAGCACTATCAGGACGCCGGTCGCCATCACGAAAGAGCCGCCTACCAGTTCAGGGAGGCCGCAAAGTATCGTGAGACTGAAGAGCACGAAAAAGAGGCCCACCAAGCCTACCTTGCGCACGGGCACGCGCAGCATGCAGTTGTCCATGAGCTGCGGCCAAGCTTCACTTCGAGAATTGCGACCCCCAGGGCGATGCCTGGACCAGGACTGACCGCCAGGAAAAGCAACGCCGCTTAACACATACAAAGGAACTGGAGGAAAACCATCATGTCACAGAGAAACCACGAGCGAGCTGCGGAACTCCATAATCTTGCGGCCCACATGCATACAGTCGCGGCGGTCGCCCATGGCAAAGAAGATCACTTGACGGCTCACGAACTCAGCCAGAAGGCCCACGAGCATTCCATGAACGCTCACAGACTCGCTGAGGAACTCGCTCCGAAAAAGACCAGTAAAGAATAAAACGCAGTTCTCCTGCGGAAACGCGAAAGCCAATCCATTCCGGGGCCACCTTGCGCTCCAGTCAGGCGAAAATATTCTATGATTCACAACCCAGGTAGGCCGAGAGTCAAGCTTCCCAACGCGCCGCAACCGCCGCTGTCGCATCCCGGCGCAGCCCCAGACTCCGATCGCGCCAGACGACCGCCCCTCGCGGAACCTGCTGCCGGCGGCCCGCAACTGAATCCCGGAGATCGCGTTGAGGGCTTGGGCGACTTCGGAAAGCCGACGGGCGACTTTGGCACAGTGGAGCAGTCCAACGACGATGACGCTCTAGTCAAATGGGATGACGACGGTCGCGTACGACTCCAGCAGCCGTGGCTCAGAAAGATTTAGGGGGGCCGCGCTAGTCGTGGAGAACCTAGTCGTGAAGAACGATGTTGAGCAGCGAGCTATGGACTTCCAGTCCCTCTTCTCCGTAGTCGACGAAGCCTAACCTTCGAAACCGGTTCATGAAAAAACTCACCCGGGAGCGGGTTGTGCCGATCATCTCTGCCAGCGTCTCCTGGCTGATCTTGGGGATGACCGTCTCGGGCGCGCCTTCTTTGCCGAAACGAGCCAGCAGCAGCAGAACGCGGGCGAGTCTTTTTTCGCTGGAATTGAAGAGTTGGTCGACCAGGTCCTCTTCGTAGCGGATGTTCCGCGCCAGCAAATAGGCAACGAACAGGTCGGAAAAGTCGTGTTCCCGATGCAGCGCTTCCATCATGGCTTTCTTCTCGATGCGAAGGACCTCGCAGTCGGTCATGGCAGTGGCAGAGCCCATTCGCAACGACTGCCCAGCCAGAGTGCCTTCTCCGAAAAAATCTCCCTCGCGCAAAAGGCCAAGAGTCGCTTCTTTGCCGGCTTTGGATACAACCGTCAGGCGAACTTTGCCCTCCTGGATGTAGAACACAGAGTCGGCCGCATCTCCCTGAGTGAAGACCGTTTCCTTCTTGGCAAAGGCGACGACCTTCCTGCCTACCCCAATCGTGGCAAGGAATTTCTCCGGATCGAAGTCTCGTCCGGCCTTGCCGAATAGGATTGGAGAGGTCATCGGTGGCGTCCGTACGCGTGGAACTACACGTACTCACGATTTTGCCAGAATCGTGACTCTTGAAAGTGTTCACTTTTGCTCACGATGGCAAGGAACCTCCTCCACCCAAATTGAAACTCTCGATTGGGCCAATTTCTGAAAATTGAGCCGTATTGAACATCTTTCAAATGCGGAGCATCGCATTATCCGATGATGAAAACCAAGGACCTTACGGCAGAGGAGATACTCTCGGTGCCTTGCACTAGGTGCGGGGCATTGATTGGAGAGGTCTGTGCGCTGAAAATAGGAGCCCCTCGGACCGAGGCACATCGGGACCGAAAACTCTCTGCCGCTGAGGCGGCGGAACAGAAAAGTCGATAGGTCACAACCAGAACGCGAGGCCTAGCTTTCCTTGATTTGCTTCTCGCTATCGCGGAATTCTTCGGCTCGGAGGATGGCGAAATCGGCCATGTGGCTGGATTTGTCATAAATTCGTCTTAAACAACGAAACCTGGGCCGTCCGCCACACCGAAGTGGCCACTCGCAATTGGTGACCAGGCAAAAAGGCTTTAGTTTCGCCGGCGTGGATTGAAAAAGTGAGTTGGGCGGAGTCCAAAGTGTATGTCGGCCTCGGCCGGGATGCGACCAAGACAGCACCGACCCCGATGTCGATTCCGTGAACCCGCACCGGATATTTCTGGGCTTTGGGAAGTTCAAGTCAAGAGTCCGAAGGACGAGTCGGACTGGCACTTCGTCGTGAGCCAACGGGCGCGAAGATCGCGGCAATTCTGCGCGTCGATGGCGACGCGGGAATTTCAAAGATGGCAAGTTCGCTCTCGGTCACTTCACGGGAGAGCGTCCGCTGTGCGTCGAAGTGACGCCGTAATCCGACGGTAGCTTGCAATTTGCAGATTGCCAGCTTTCACGATGCCCAGACGGTGTCAGCGCTGCGGCCTGCGGACGCGTGCGCCAAGAATCTTGCACGACCGGACGACCCAACGCAGCACCCAAAAGTGAAAAAGACCCCTGCCAGCCGCTGCGTTTTTCCTGTCCGGATGTGACGGCCGCGTCGTCTCCAACACTGACGACCGATTTCAGGGTAAAGTAGTGCTAGTCAATATCACCGGAAGTTGGTGCCCGAACGGCCACGACGAAGCCCGTTTTCGAAGAATTACAAGGATCTCTCCTCGGAGCAGATCCGCAACCAATGGCAGAACGCCAGGAATGGGGCCGGCAGCAAGTTCATTCTGACGCCGGGATGCTCAGTCCCCAACGACAGCAGCGACGAGGTGTCTCGGCTTCCTCAGGTTCTGGGAGCGTAGGCACAGCGCAGCAGTTGATCATCAATGCGGCAGTTTCGGCCTCAGAACTCCGTAGAGCCAAGTTCCAGCCATGGCGCTGACAATGGCGACAATCATCACGGTGACGCCATCCCCCACGAGCGCGAAGAGCGGTCCGGGACAAGCTCCGGTGAGCGCCCAACCCAAGCCGAAGATTGTGCCCCCAACGGCGTAGCGAATGCCGTTGCCCAAGGTCTTGGGCGGGATCGTGATCGGCTCGCCCGAGGTGGTCTTCAAGCCGAGTTTCTTGATAAGCGCGATCGAAGCGGCGGCGACCGCAATGGCCGACGCGATGATTTCGTACATCCGTGGAGACTGAAACCGGAACATCTCCTGGATTCGGAACCAAGAAACAACTTCGGACTTCGTCAGCGCGATCCCGAAGCCAATGCCGAGCAAAATGTATGCCAGCAAGACGATTCCGGATTGCCCTTGCGCCTGGGTGGTTTGCTCGCGTGTGGATTCGTTTGACATGGTTCTCACAAGAACAGCGGCAGGAGAAAATGGGTTGCGATAAGGCCACCGGCGAAGAACCCTACGACCGCGATCAGAGAGGATAACTGCAGGTCAGCAAGTCCTGAGATAGCGTGCCCGGAAGTGCAACCTCCGGCGTAAGCCGTTCCGAATCCCACCAGAAAACCACCCACAACGATCGAGACAAATCCTTTCAGCGTGGGCAATGCAGACCACGTGAACAGCTCGCGCGGCGCCATCCCGGAGAAATCGTGGATGCCGAGTTTCATTAACGCGAGTCGGGTCTGTTCTGAGATTGCGATGTTCTGCGATCCTCCCCAGTGTGAAGCGAGGAAACCGCCAAGCAGAATACCGCCCACAAAAAGAAGGTTCCAAAGGCCGGTTTGCTTCCAGTCGTAACGAAAATACTCAACATTGCCGGGGACGACCGCAGAGCACAAATGGCGCAGATTACTGGAGAGTCCGAACAGCTTGTTGCCGAGAATCAAGAGCACGGGCACAAATAGTCCGATCGCCGGGCCAGCCAAATACCACGGCCAGTCAGCGGAAAAGGAAACGGACATCAGGATTGCGGTGGCAGTCATTGTTTGCGATCAAAGTTTGCCGATCGCGGTTTGCCGATCACGGTTTGTCGAAACGGGTTCCAATTTACTGTCGGCCCCAGCCAAAGCTGACACCGACCGAGTCCTGAAACATGTGGAGGTTCGCGTTGGCGCTTGGGATCGGAAGCGAGTTCACCCCATCGAGTGTCTTTTCGAAGGCGTGCTGGTAGGCAATGTTGATCTCTTTGCCATTACGTAAGCCCCATGTCGCTCCGGCGGTCAGGTGCTTCTGCACCACGGCTGGCGCGAGCAGGTTAAAGAAAGTCTGGGTAGCGTCAAAGGGCAACCCGGAGTGGTTGTAGCCACCGCGCAGAGTGAGCACGGAGGTGGCTTTGAAACTGACTCCCGTCTTTATCGCAGTGATGTCATGCCATCCAAAACCGGGACCGTTATCGGTGCCCAACTGCGCCTGGTTCGAGTCGAGATTGGCAATCGATTTCACCTGTCCATAGAGGATGCGCTCGACGTCGAAGGCTAGGGTCGCCTTGGGATGGGCCTTCACCGCCACGCCGCCGGCAAAGTTAGCCGGAATGTCGAATCCGCCCTGCTCGGCGAACAGGCCTTTGTACTTGTCGAACTTCTGCATATAGGTTCGGCTCTGGTAGGTTGCGCCAACGCTCACATACTGATCGAGGGTGCCCAACCAACCCACCCGGAAGCCTGCGCCATAAGAGGCGTCGTAGCCGAGATTGCTGACGTTGCCGGGAGCACTGGAGACGGTCGCATTCTCGAAGTTCTGCAGACCACCGGCGGAGAATCTCTGCCACCCCACATTCAAAGAGACGCCGAAGGCATTATGCGAGTTGGCTTTGAACGCCACCGTCGGGGACACGAACAACTGTTCCAGGTCGACTCCCGCTCGCGTGCTGCCAAGAAGAGGAATCGGAGTGGTGTAGGAAGTGTTCAATCCGCCGTTGCCGAAGATCGAAACACCGAGAGACAGGTTAGGATTCACCAGATGGTTGTAGCCCAACTCGGGAATGAAATAATTCTTGTGCCGGCTGGCATCATAGGGACCATCCACGGGGCCGGCTGCGGTGATGGTCGCGCCCCGGATGGGGCGAAAGAAAGTCATTCCCAAATCAAAGCGGTTGCCCACAAAAACCATACCCGCGGGATTGGTCGCAGCCGCCAGGCTGTCCTGGGGAAACGCAAGGCCGGCGCCTCCCTGACCCTGCTGCTTGATGCCATAGCCCGACGCGAAGTAGCCGTCGGTCGCAAACGCGGGAACAGCGAACAGCAGCGTCAATGCCAGCAAACGCTTTAGGTGAATACTCATGCCGGCCGAGTCTCCTCAAGTCTAGTTACTAG
>Ga0187859_10001285_pt1 | contig 16086 bp, 22 predicted proteins | sample June2016WEW_10_1_2_FD_133019 | JGI IMG/M metagenome (GOLD analysis project Ga0187859, IMG submission 133019) | Peatland microbial communities from SPRUCE experiment site at the Marcell Experimental Forest, Minnesota, USA - June2016WEW_10_10 | ecosystem: Environmental > Terrestrial > Soil >...
CTTCAGGAACGTGGTCGCGAAGACGATGAAGACGATGAGTGTGACAACCTCTTGAATGATCTTGAGCTGGAATCGCGAAAACTGGCCATACCCGAGGCGATTCGCCGGCACTGCCAGGCAGTATTCCAGCAACGCGATGGCCCACGAGACCACTATCGCCTTCCAGAGCGGCCAGCCGTGACCGTATTTCAGGTGTCCATACCAAGCGAAGGTCATGAAGGCATTCGACAAAACCAGCAGAAGAACGGTGATCATGAGGTTGTTGCACCTTGGGCTGGATTGAGAAATTGTTTATCGCGGGTCTCCGGCATGAAGAAATAGAGGATGCCGAATGCTGCCGAGGCGACAGCGGCAAGGAAGAGGAAGCCGGCGTTGGAACCAAAATGATGCACGATGGAGCCGGCAATAACCTGGCTGAGCGAAGCGCCAATGCCGACCGCAGTGCTGATGGCCCCGAGCGTAAGATTAAAGCGGCCCGAACCCTGTGTGAGGTCGGCGATCACAAGGACCGAGACAACGCCGAATATTCCAGCCCCCACACCGTCCAGGATCTGGATGGCGACCAGCGCATCCGTGTTGTGAGTAAGCGTGTAGAGGACGCCGCGAACCGGCAGGGCTCCGAACGCGATGAGCAGCAGCGGCTTTCTGCCCCACGACCCTGCTTTCCGCCCCGACCAGGAAGCGAGCAAAGTGATGACAAGCTGGGTGGTCACAACGCACGCCGACATGAACATCATCGAGCTTCGGCCCTGACCCTTGGCCAGCATCTCACCCAAGAGCGGCAGCATCGCGGCGTTCGCAAAATGAAACATTACGGCGCAGATCAGGAAGACGACTAGAGGATGATCCTGAAAAAGCGCCAGGACGCTTTCCGCTTTGCCGTCTTTCTCGCCGTCCTTCGCGCCTCGCGCCCGTTCGTAGTCGATCTCATCGGGGCGGATGACGAGCAGCGCGAGGAGGGTCGGAAGCGCGCAGAACGCCACGAAGAAAAAGATGCTACGGTTGGAAACGAAATAACCCAGCAGGCCCATGGACAACGCGGCGGCGACGTTGCCTGCCGAGTTGAACCCCTGGTTGCGTCCCTGACGGCGATCAAACAGCCGGTGTCCCACGATCCCGAGAGAAATGGCACAGATGGCTGGACCGAAAACGCTTGACGTGCCGCCAATCAAAACCTGCGCCGACATCACGGGCCAGAAGGATGGCACAAGCGCAATCAGCAACGCCCCGGCCACCAATGCGGCGATGCCAATGGCAATCAATGCGCGTTTGGACCGCAGGTGGTCAACCAGAGCACCGGCTGGCGTCTGGGCCACGATTCCCGCGATTCCGCCAACCGTGAGAGCGATTCCAACGCGCTGCTCGTTCCACCCATATCCCGCTAGATAGATCGCGAGGAATGGTCCGACTCCGGTCTGAACGTCCGCGAGAAAAAAATTCAACCAGTCCAGACCGCGCAGCGTTCGGACGGAAGGCGGTTTGGCCCCGCCTTCTTCCGAAGCGTCCGCGTTCGTTGCGCCTGGATGAGCTTTTTCCTGCACCATCTGTATCAGGGAGCGCCCCATGGGCACCGAAACTTAAACGCCGCTCATAGCCAAGGAAGACCGGCGTTTGGCTTCGTGCACCCAATAGGGCGGCAGGCCGTAGTGATCATAGAGGCGGTTTTCATACTCTCGATTAACCGGTCTGGAGAGCACGTATTCTGGGCAGGTTTTGATGGCTTCGCGCGATAGGCCGACGTAGATCTTAGATTCCTCCCAGCTCACACGCGCAATCCACGCTGGTGAAATCAATACCTTCTTACCTGGCAGCCAATTCCGCGTTGCAACTTCGACGTAACGGATAGCCCAGGCTTCATCGTCGATGACAAACCCCTCCACATGGCCAATTTCACCATCAGTCGCTTCCACGTAATAGCCAGTGATGGCTTCCGTGCTGCGGAGATGCGAATCCGGTGACTCGCTCTCGATCTTTTCTGCTGCTTTTGTGGAGGCGGTTGCTGGAATACCCAGATCCGCCGGGTAGAGCACTGGGCCCCACAGATAAGGACCACCCCAATAATAGGGATATCCGTAATAAAGGTTGTATTCGGCTTCATGCTGGCGGGAGACCGGCAGGTGCTTGTTGATGTCAGGGCTATTCTCAACCTGCTTTTTCGTTAGCGAAACATCCAGCCGCTTGGCTTGCCTGTCCGTACGGACTACCGAGAATGGCGAAAGCAGTACTTCCCGTCCGTCAAACCAGCCGCCGGTTTCGACCGTCAGGTAGCGGATGGCCCATGTCTCATCGTCGAAGTAGAACTGATCAACAGTTCCAAGCTCACCATCCGTGGCTTGGATTATAAGTCCTTTCAAGAACGTGGAATTCGTTAGCATGCGCGCTACCTTGCTGCAGCTCCCACGACTTCGGGCGCGTGCAGTGTCACATTAATAGGACGCGTGCTTGCGATAATGTTTCTCGCTTTTTCGACGTCCGACGCCGTGCCATGCACCATCAGCAGGAATTTGTCGGTCTTGAGCGCCAACTCGTACTCAACGACACTATCCTTCGGAATACCCATGCCATAGAGTCCCGCGCCGATGGCACCTAAACCTCCTACTACCGCCGCGCCTTCCAACCCTCCCACGATCCACGCCACTAATGGACCCGCCACAAGCACCGGCCCGAGACCCGGAATTGCAAAGAAGGCTGAGCCAAACAACAATCCCCAGAAGCCTCCCCAAAAAGCGCCGGTCTTGCCCCAGTACTTCATGCGGTCGCCCGTATTGTAGTAACCCACCACGTGTTCATCCGTGTGGGAATCCTTGCCGACGATGGACAACGTGTGCATGTCGATTCCGGCACGCTGAAGCTCCCTGACAGCCGCTTCTGCTTCGGTATGAGTGGCATAAACTGCAACCACTGCGTTTTGTTCAGACATTTTTCTATCTCCTTAGATTTTGTGGATCTCCTACTCCAACTCGACCCGCCGCCAGGACCTGTCTGGATTGAAGCGAGTCATCTGGCGCGCCAGCGAGGCGGTGTTGACCCCAAGATCTTTTCCGTAAAGCAGTCCCTCGTGATCGATGATGAAGGTCTGAACTCCGGATACACCGTATTCGGAAGGCCACGCTACCAGCGCAAATCCACCGATCATCTTGCCTTTCACAACGTAATCAAACGCACCGCCGCTGGCCGCTGGTCCTTGCGATTTCAGCACGCGGAAGTAGTAGCCGTGATACGGTTCCGGCTTCGTTGTTCCGGCGGCGGCAGCGAAGGCCTTAGCCACCGGATTCTGCGGAGCCTCCTCGGAATACAATCCGTCTTGTTTGCCGGGAGAGCTCGCGATGCTCTGCGCATATTTGAGGACGCCATCGCGGCCACGGTCTTCCGAGGCATATTCCAGTTGAGCCTCGACGTAGCCCCGGCAAATCTCCATGGTGTTCAGTTCGTTTCTGCCCACGCGGCGGGCCAGGATTTCCAGCCTTCCGCTGATTGGATCGAGCCGCCATTTTCCATCCTTGCGAACCACTGGCACCGGAAACGGCCAGTCTTGTTCGCCCACGGCAAAAGTCACGCGATCGGGATTAGTGGGGTCCTGCTCGATCTGAAGCTTTTCGTGCGCCGAACGCGCAAACTCCGCTCGCGATTCTTTGTCTTCGACCGGATCCCCGGATTCGAGAATGTCTTTTCCGTCTGGTCCAAACAATTGGAGCAGAGCCGCGGCGTCGTTATGGTCGGCGGCATCAATGATGGCCTGAATAGCTTCCTGAGGCGTCAGAAAGGTCCGCTGGTTTTCGCGTAGAGTAGCTCCAAAGAGTGCTGGCGCGACCGCCAGGGTGACCGCCAGGAATCGATAAATAGTGTTCATGCTTGCCATGGTTTCCTTTCGCTTCTATCGGTGCCCACCACCGCCGTGGCCGCCCCCGCCGCCTGCGTGGCCTCCGCCGCCTCCGCTAAATCCTCCTCCGCGCGAGGCCCCTCCGCTTCGGGCTGGCCCAAGGCTCGAATTTCCGTGGTCGCTATGCGCCCGCGCCGCGCCGCCGTCCCGAACACCCCCGAAAGCGCTCCCGTTCGCGCGCGAGGTGCTCGGCGCAATTTGCCGATTGCCCATTCGTTCCGCTCCCGATGCGGAGGTAGCGCTTCGCGATTGCGCCTGTCCCGCAGCCGCACGAGATTGCGCTTGTCCGGCAGCCGCGCGGGATTGCAAATTTTGGCGCACGGCGCCTCCGTAACGGTTGGACACGGCCGCGTTCGAATAGGGGACGCCTTCGCGATGCGCGGCATTGTGGGACCATGCGGAGCGTCCACTCAGGCTGCCGCTCCCGCCTGCGTTGAAATTGTTCCGGTGAATGAAGCTATTGTTGACGAAGACGCTGTGGTTGCCCCAGCCCGGACCCCAACCATATCCGCCCCAGCCACCCCAGCCTCCTCCGAAATAAAATCCCATGTTGATCCCAAGTCCAAATCCGAAGTACGCGCCGCCATAGAACGGTGGGTAAAACCAACTCGCGTACGGATAATAAAGAGGCGGGCCCCAGATGGAGACAGGATTGTAATATGGCAGGTACATCATATTCGGATCGGCCGGCTCGATGTCGATAATGGGCGGTCCGCCGGAGCCGTTCACGGTGGTTACTCTTTGCTGGTTCGTCGAGTTCAATTTCCCGGCTTGCTGCGCTTTGAACCGCATTCGCTGAACTGCGTCCATCACGTCCGGCTGCTGGGCTAGAAACGCGTTTCCGAGATTTGTAGTCCAGGTGATGTCTTGGTTCAAGCGCTTGACGAGGTCCGGAAAAACCACCAGCGCCTGTATGCTGGGGTCCCAATTCTGTTGTTGCGCGGCCTGGGTAAGAGCAGGGCCTGTGAGCCCGGGGCTCCGCTGCAGCCACTGCCAGGCTTGCACGAGTTCGAGCGGGTACGTCGAGGCCACCAATATCTGGCTCAATAACGGATCCGGATAGAGTGCGATCGGCGCGACTAAGCCGTCGAGTTGATCGGGTGCGAGCGACTGCCCGGGAGGCGGCGCTGGTGGCGCTGGCTGGCCGAGCATCACGTTTCCAGGAACCAGTAGCAGTAGGGTGCAGAGAATTTTCGGAGCGAATGCTTGAATCGTCTTCATCACATGTATTTGTGGCCGCACCTAAACCGGCACGTAGAAGTGCCTGGAATCGCTGTGGGCCGTAACTCCTGCAGTCACCGAGTGCACTTCGGTGGCCGTCCGCTGGTTCACGTATTGCTCGGACGGGACACTTCCAGACGACCACCTGTAGTCACGCGGCCAAATATGGTCGGGCGTTCGGACGGACAGTTTTTCTCTCGCCGACCGCTCCGCCGCGACGGTTATTTCACTCGTGTGATAGTCGCAGCGGCGCATCATTCTGCGTAAAGTTGACATTCTCTGCCGGTTTCGCGAGCGACGCATTTAAGCACGCGGCGCATATCGCGTAGCCGGTGTCATATAGCTCAGTTTCAGTGCCGCATCGGGTACAGATTGCCATGATGATCCCTCTCTACTTACTAAGCACAGGCCGCAACGGCGCGGCTCCTGGCTGGCCTTGGCTCGAACATTTGACTGCATCGGGCGAACAAATCTACTTTGAAGATGTTGTAAACCTGTTCTTCGAACACAACCTCCAACCCTTCGCACAAACAGGAAGATGGTCCGACAACTCGCAGTATCGCCCCCTCCGGCAGGAAACCAATCTCTCCTTTTCCGGCAGAATCGAAGTGAATAGCCACGAAGGACTTTTTTGTGCGATACGCTTGCCCAACGGAAGCGTTCTTCACTGCGTCGCGAGGTATCGCGACAGAATACGCTAGTGGTGTTGTCATGTGGATGGCCCGCCTTTTACGCCTTACCTGCGCGACTGGCGGTGTGCGGTGCCGCCCAGCCCGCCTAGATCGATCACCACCGCGACCAACAGCCACACCAGGTTAATTCCGGCTGTCGGCATACCGCTGTTAAGTTCCCACGCGTAAACGATGGTGGTGACCGGCAGGAAAATAAAGCCGAGTACGGGAACTACCAGGCCATTGTGGAATGCGCGTTGAAGGTAGGTCGAAAAAAACCACATCAAAACGAGTGCGACGCGCGGAAACAATAAAATGACGAGAAGCAGGAAGCAAGGCATATTCAGTCTCCAGCCCAGCAGGAGTCGCGCCCGGGCTCTGGCAATGGTGTCGGCAGCGAATGAAGCAAGCCGGAGCTCATTTCATCAAAAGGCGGCGTCCCCGCCTCATAAAGACTAAACGATGGCTGGTTCACCGGCTGTTCAATATTGCTCATACTCTCGAACACATCATCGCCTGTTTCGCGGCAGCGCAAAGAGATTCGATCTGGGGCGAGGAAAGCATCGTAAACTCGAGATGCGAGTGTCGCCCCGTATCGAGGAGAAGTGTTGCCGCATTCTGCCGCAACAGACCGACTCGGCTATTTCTTGCCTTCAGCTACGTGGCCCCGTCCATCCCGCGCTTCGTTTCCTTGAAAGTGGGCGCTATCGACCCGCTTGGACGGCTCGGCTTTCTCGCCGCGTTTCGGCGCTGGGCCTTTGTATCCGTGATCTGGATGGAGACGATTATTCACGTTGCCCTGGAAACCGCTAGCGCCATGAAACCACGGGCCGGCGCCAATGAATCCGTCCCCGTTAAACCATTCGGGACCATAGTAGCCAGTGGGAGCACAGCTATAAGGAGCAACATCATAGTAGCCGTAGGGGCAGTCAGGGGCTACGCCGATTTCGACGTTGACCTGAGCTTCTGCCTTGGGGATGGTAGTTGTGAAGCCGATTCCAGCAACAGCAGCTAACACTAAAAATGTAAATCCGCGCATAAGTTCACCTCGCACTTGTTAGAGCACTTCCCCAGCCGACTCTGGAGGAGCGGGCGTTCACGGCAAAATATGGATCTGCTTGCGGCGAAGTGCCGCTTTTCGACTTAAGGCCCGTAACCTAATATGGTCAAGCGACCATACCTGGTCACCGCAACTCCGGCGAAGCCGAGAAGGGGCGGGAGGTTGAAGTCAAGCTCGTTTGCGCCAGAATCAGGTCTGTTGCGACGCAGGGAATCGGAGAAGATGACGTCGCCGCTGGATTGGGCGGACGACGATCGCAAGATCGACGACCCAAGCCCGACTCGGGCGAGATCGAAAAGGATACATCCGAAATCTGAAGGGTCCAGCCTGGCGCGGCCGAACTCTGGCGAATGCAGGTTGGCCTTGGTGCTCGGGATCATCGTTGAGCGATCGTTTTGACCAAGCCGCCTTCGAGGTAATCGTTGATGCTCTGTTCCATTTCGGCCGGAAACTGCGGCACCGGCCCCACGAGCTTTTCGGCATAGACTCTGAGCGCGATTTCTCTGAACACAGGAAGCGCAACCCGGCCGCCCGTTTCTCTTGCTCCCAGGGAATGGTTGTCGTCAAAGCCGATACGTACGGCGATGGTGATTCCCGCACGGCCGTAGGTGGAACCCACGAACAGCGCATCCCTGAACTCATTCGTCGTTCCAGTCTTCCCCATCACGGCAATCGGGAAACTGCTGGAGTCCAGTGCGTGAGCCGTTCCAGTGGGAATGCGCACGACACCGCGCATGCCTTCCTGAATCAGCAATAGGGCGATGCCCTCGACGTGAACCGGGGATGACACGTGCTCACTTTCGGCCATCACCTCGCCCTGGTCGCGCACGATTCTCCGGATCACATACGGCTCGGCGAGGAGGCCTGACGCCATAGTACGGTACGCGTTGGCCAGTTCCATCAAGTTCACTTCGGACGCTCCCAAAGCCGTCGTCAAATAGGGCTGCAACGGAGTCTGTATCCCTAGACTTCGCGACGTCTGGAGCACGCTCGAAATCCCAATCTGACTTGCGATCCAAATCGCGACCGCGTTTCTGGATTCCGCCAAAGCAATCCGCGCTGGAATCATACCCTTGAATTGGCCGTCGTAGTTCGATATCCACTTAACTTCTTGGTTTGCCCCGTTGGGAACGCTGATGGGTTGGTCAGGGACCACTGAGTCGAGATTCAGCGTTCCTGACCGAAAGGCGGCAAGATAAACAATCGGTTTCATTGCGGACCCAGGTTGGCGCCGGGAGCTGGTGACGCGGTTAAAGTCGCTGTATGAGGCAGAACGGTCTTTGTAAAGTTGCCGGCCGCCCGCTTCGGCAAGGATACTCGCATCACGATTCCTCAGCACTACCACAGAGCCTTGAATCAGACCCTTGGCGCTTGGATGCCGCTTTTCATAAAGCAAGAGGCCGTGCTCCAGAGCCAGTGTCACGATTTGCTGGACGCGGGCATCTGCCGTAGAGTAAACCTGGATGCGTCCCTGAAGCAGGTCTCTCACGCTGAGATCGGCGTGGCGGGTTTTGATTTCCTCCAGTATATTTTCAACAATGGCACAGGATTGGAGCATCCTGTCTTTGTGTTTCGCGGCCGCCTCAATCGGACGCTGCTTCGCTCCGCGCAGGCTGTCTGGAGGAATAGAACCATTCGAGGCCATAAGCTCCAGGACTTGATTTCTGCGCTCAATGACTCTGTCGCTTTCGCTTGCGCCCGGCGCGTAGTAGCGAGCCGATTTTATGGCGCCGGCCAGCAGCGCTGCCTTGTCGGCATCATCCGCGGTGAAAGTGGCAAGGCTCCGGCCAAAATAATAGTCCGCGGCCCGCGCCAGCCCATATTGACCGTTTCCCATGTAAACCAAGCTGGCGTACCTTGCCAAAATCTCCTCTTTGGCACGGCGTTTCGAACCGAAACGCTCCCGCATCTCTTTTTCGAGCCACAACGCCAGCCGGATCTCCTCGACCTTCCGAACCACCATGTTGACGCTTCGCGCCCCGATCAGATAGGAGAGGGAGCGAGCCAAAAGTCCGCTGGGACGGAGCTGATTGCTGTTTTCTCGAGCCGTCATGGCTTGGAGAAAATAACCTCGTACAAGCTGCTGGGTGATCGTGGAGCCGCCTTGCGGGAAAATCGAAGAACTATTCACTGCGTCTCGGCGGCCCAGCTTCGTGAAGCGCCCCAGAAGACTTCTAATCCTGAGCCTGCCCAGGACGTGAGGAATTCTTGAATAGTCGACCCCGCTGTGCGAGAAGAAGTTTTTGTCCTCGGCGGCGAGGATCGCGTCACGAACCACCGGCGGGATGTCCTCATACTTGCTGACCAACCGGTATTCGGTGGCCATCTCCATGAGAGGCTGGTCATTGACATCGTAGACGTGGCCGATCCCGGGGAATTCGCAGCGGACAAATGCTTCCAAGTCCGGCAGATTAGTTCGGTCAAGATAGATGTGATAGAATCCAACGGCGACGACAGCGACCAGGATCAGAGTACAAATGAGAAGTCCAACGGCGGAACGCCGGCGTAGCTTGGCGTAGCGGCTACTCGAAATTCCGCGAGCCGCCGCCTGAGCGCCTGCCCGTATGCGCCTGAACACCGTCAGGAGGAAACTAACCATCTCCCCTCTCGAACGTGTGTAATGCAAGGTCACTCTCATTCCATATCCGCTAAATCACAACTTGACGCACATGGATTCGTCCCGGCTTATCTCCACATGTTTATCTCGACATGTTTTTCTCGACATTCCTCAGGCTGCATCGGGGATGGATGAGTAATCGATCGCGTTCCATGGCTGCCTGTTGCGATCCGCAGCTTCCTGGCAGGCGATACATGAGGGGCTCCACGGTACTGCGGCGAGTCGCTTCAAACTGATATCTTCTTCGCAGTCGAGGCAGGTCCCAAAAGTACCTAGGTCAATCCGGCGGAGCGCGGATTGCACTTCATGCAACCGGTCGGATTGGCGCTCGAGATTGTCTATTGCCATCTCGCGTTCGGAAGCGTGCTGGACCCGGTCCAGTTCATCCGAGCTCGTATCAACAGCCAGAGCTTCACGGTTGCGGACTGCATCTTCTAGTTCAGCCTGCCTTGCCACCAAGATGCCTTGGAATCTCCTAAGTTCGTTCTTCGTCATAGTTGTAAGCCGCGTCATCTTTCCGTCCTATTGTTAATGTGGCTACCTGCTAGATTGAGTCGCGACCATTGAGCGCAGAGCTACGGCGCGAGCGCTGGAATGGCCGTTCGACTCATCAGTTCCTGAGAGCATCTCGTTGGTAGTGGTTCACACCCTGCGGATGAGCCAGACAATAACCAGAACCACAATAATCGTTCCGAGCAATCCTAAACCGAGCATTTCATTTCTCCTTTCCAAACGAAGTAGAGAGCAATTTCATTTACCTTCACTCATAAGGATGCAGGTTCGTGGCCACGCTACTGTAAGCGTTGTAATCGGCGCGACAAAATCGACTTAAGGTCGACTGCCTAGAGCTTCCACCGGCTTAAGCGGCGGCAGTGCATCCAGTGGGGCTTTGAAGACGGCATCGAGTGGAAGCTCGCCATGACCGCGTGTAGTCAAGTGACCAAGTATGGTCGAAGGCAAGCCGCTGGAGCAGCCATCCTGGCTCCGGAAGTTGTATAATGAGGGCAAAAGACAAGTGAGCCGTATGAAGCGCGCACCGAAGTTGGCTTTCGACCCCAAAGCGTTTCTCGCCAAGGTCGGCAAAGGCAGGACCCTGGCGGATTACAAAAAGAACCAGAGGATCTTCGCGCAAGGCGATCCGGCGGAGGCCCTCTTTTACATCCAGTCCGGCAAAGTCAAGCTCACGGTCATCTCCAAGCAAGGCAAGGAAGCGGTGGTCGCCATTCTGGGGGCCAAAGACTTCTTTGGGGAAGGTTGCCTGGCCGGCCAGCCGCTACGCATGGCCGGCGCCGCCGCGATGTCAGAATGCTCAATCATGCGGCTGGAAAAGCTGGGCGTGGTTCGCCTGCTCCACGACGAGCCCGCCTTTTCTGAGTTGTTCCTCCAATACCTGCTCTCCCGAAACATCCGGATCGAGGAGGATCTGGTGGATCTGTTATTCAACTCCAGTGAAAAGCGGCTGGCCCGCGTGCTGCTTCTGATGGCCAACTTCGGCAAAGAAGGCAAAGCGGAGCCAGTCATTTCGAAGATCAGCCAGGAAACGTTAGCTGAGATTGTGGGTACCACTCGCTCGAGAGTCAGCTTTTTCATGAACCGGTTTCGCAAATTGGGATTCATCGAGTACAACGGCGGATTAGAAGTTCACAGCTCGTTGCTGAATGTCGTCCTACATGACTCAGGGGACTAACTAGCGCCAGCGAGGCGAAAGAAGCTCTTTTATCGTGCCTACTGTCCTGGCTGTCGAAAATCCAGCCGTGCGAGTTCGCATTCCTGCCGAGCTTTTTCGACAACTTCGAGCGCTGCCAAGAACGCGCTGCGGGTGTGCCGCGTCTGGGAAAGCAACTTCAATTCCTGAACTGCGCCGGCATACGCCGAGGCGGAGGCAGCATACCCGTTTAGCAGTTCGTCCATGTAGGAATCGTACACGTTTTCGTTTTCGAATGATGCTCAGAATGGAACACCCACCTTCGTCATTGACGTCCGCCGTCCCGCCAGACCAGGGCGCCTTTCAACTATCCGGGTAGTGAGCAGTTTTGAACGGACTGGACGGATGTATCCCTGATAAGCTCTGGGAACGGCGCAAGTCCACAAAGTTGCCCTGAAACACGCCAGAAGCGTTGACTCCCGAGGATGTTGGCAAAAAGGGCTGATGTGCACCGCGAAACGATCTTGGCCGTCGAGGACGATTTCAAAACCTGCGCGCTTATGTCGGCCATGCCCCGCGGCTGAGCCTTCGTTCTGGGTGCCTTGCGAAGCCTTTCAGCCACGTTGATCTGGCCGGCATGGTGGCCCACGTGCTGCACGTTTCAGATAAGGGACAGGAAAAGAAGGGGTGTCATGACCGGTTCCACTGCAATTTCTCCAGCCAAACAACAAGAGCCTGGAATAATATCTCTGATTCAACGAATGGTGATGGAGCGCCGGTCGAAGGAACGCTACCCACTCGTTCTAGCGGTCCGCTACCGCACCCTTGGCCGAGAGCTTTACTCGGGAGTTGGCCAGGCTGTAAATCTGAGCAGTGGCGGTGCGTTGGTTGATTGCCAACATGAACTCGGCTTGGGAGTAAAACTGGAGTTGTATATGGAATGGCCCTCATTGTTGGACGGGTGCGTTCCTCTCCAACTGGTCGCGGTTTCGAGCGTGGTTCGTTGCGGGCCATCCTGTTTCGCTGTATGCTTTCTCCGTTATCAATTCCGGACCCTGCGAAGCAAGCTCCAACCCCCGGACAGCCTGATTCCAATTACATCCGCAAAAACCAGGCAGATGAATTCACCGGGCCGGCGCAGCATAGTGCCGGCGACCATGATTTCGTAACGGAAACAACCCCGCGAATGGCTGAAGCTGTACCTAGTGAGGAGAGAAATGACCTCGGAAGAATACGGCAGTGCTTACAGGAAAGGCTTTATTCGTACCGTGCGGCTCCTTATTACGCGCGGCTTGTCTTGTGACGGTGCCCAGGAGACGGCTCAGGCGGCATGGGTAAGGGGGTGGGAGAGGCTTGGTCAATTGCGCGATCCCAATATGGTAGTGACTTGGATAAACACGATCGCGCTGAACATGTATCGTACCAATCTTCGGCGGGAGCCGTTCTCGCAGGAACTTCCCGAGGTGCCCACTCCGCCCGCAGTTAATCTCGCGGCTATCGATGTTCAACGCATTCTGAAAATTTGCAAAAAGAAGGACCGATTGGTTTTGCAGCGCCGTTATCTGGAAGAACACGAAGTTCGCGAAATCGCCCACGCCCACGGTTGGTCCGAAACTGCTGTCCGGATTCGATTGCTTCGCGCCAGGCGGGCGGCTGCCAAAACACTGGCGTCCATTTCGCGATCCACCACGAACGTTGACACTGGCGACGTCTGCAGATTAGAAGGCGCTTCGGTGGCCATTCAAATGCAAGCTTGACTTGGTGAGGAAATTGTATACCATGGCATCGCCAACCAACAGGTCTCACGACCACCCACTCCTGAGTGAATTGCAAGGTCTGCACGCCACTGAGTCGACGTTGAGGCGGAACTATGGACGCCTTCGCCGAGCCAAGAATCCGCGTCGAGCCGCCATTTTGCAATTTGTCACGGAGCTCGTCAGATTGCAGTTGCGTTTGGAAGGTTTGAATCGGACGCTGAATGCGATGAGGCAGTTTACTTCCTCGTCCTGAAGGCACACGGCGTGAGCACTTTTGAACAGACTGGATCCGAGTGCATCACCAATAATGGAAGCGTAGTCTCCAAAAGGATAGGAAGCACCTGCGAATCTTGGTCCTCATGGTTTGCGGGTGCGTCCTATGACAAAAGCCGAAGCCGCGGAAACTCCGTTAGCGACTAAGGCGACCCAAACACAAAGACCGCTTTCTCGGCAGTCCCGGCGGATTGTTGCCGATGCCTTCTGGAGAGCCTCCGGCTGAGATCGGGCCAGAATTCCTTTAGGGTGTTGGACGGCATATCGACGCCGATCTGCATGCCGAGTTTTATTGCAGAGATTGTGGGTCCACAAGCGCCATGGCGGTAGGTGGCAGTGTTTCCTGCGGCGCGAGATCATATGCGTGCGCAGCGATCTCATTCGAGCCAAATGTGTATTGGCGCTCGTACAAAAAGGCTCGCACGCTGATTACAGCGATCGCGCAGCACCGCGAGCCCGGAACCCCGACGAACCCACCCAGTGGCAGAGGTAAATGGTTGGCACCCGGACCGGCTGAGCACCATCGTTTCGATCGCTAACGGCCGGGCCGCCGGTCTCCACGTACCCCAACGAATGAAGCCCTCCGCGGGTCGTCCTCGAGGTAGCTATTTCAATTGCCGTGGCCCTTTTGGTAGCCAGCCTCGTACGCTTTCTGGTCTTCGTCTTTGCTGAAATGCCGCTTCTTGGAATGGTCCCGGCTATGCGCATGGTCATCCTGGCCTTCACGCACACCTTGCTGGTACCTTTTGTTTTTCGAATAATCCTGATCTTTGTTTTTCGTCGAATCCTGGTCGCGATCCTGGGCTAGTGGAGCCGCCACAGCCTGTAGCGAGACTCCACTGATTCCAATAGCTGCCGTTACGGCCAGAACTCGGACACAGTGTTGAAAATTCATTCTCATAGAGATTCATCCTTTCGTTTTTCGTCTTGAAGCCAGCGCTTCGAAAGAAGCACAGCAATGGCCGTTCGGGTGGGTTCTGCGCCAAATTGCAATCGGCCACGCGGCCGACTCACCAGAATGACCGACACACTAACCACATATGGTCACGCGACCGCATATGGTTACGGCGCGGGTCTCCGGCTTTCTCCAACCGCGTTACAGCTCCAGGTCTTCTACCACTCGTGACCAGTTGGACCTGCATCTGCAGTAAAGCAGTTGGAGGAGACGCGAACAGTGAATCTAACCAATGTCAATCCGGTCATGCTGATCCTCATCGTATGCCTCGTTCTGGCGATCGGCATTGCGGTGTGGATGTACATGCAGAAAAAGCGAACGGAGAACCTGCGTTCCAAATTTGGCCCCGAATACGACAAAGCCGTCGGCGAACATCGAGGTCGCGGGCATGCGGAATCGGAACTCGAGAAACGCGTGAAGCGCGTGGCCAAGTTTAACATTCACCCTCTCAAGGCCGAGGACCGTTCCAGGTACAGCGAAGATTGGCGCCGGGAGCAGTCTCTATTTGTAGACGATCCTCGGGCCGCCGTGAATCATGCCGATACCCTGGTCCAGGATGTAATGCAACGCCGCGGCTATCCAGTGGGCGACTTCGATCAAAATGCCACCGATCTCTCGGTGGATCATCCTCGGGTAGTGGAAAACTACCGCATCGCTCACGAGATTGCCTTGCGAAAGTATCAGGGGCAAGAAAACACTGAGGATCTACGCAAGGCCATGGTCAGTTACCGCGCCTTGTTTGAAGATCTTTTGGAACAAACTGTAGAGAAACCTGAGGAGGTAACAAAATGATGCCACAAGTAATCGAGACACGCGAAGAGCGCGGCGATAATCAGCTGTCCACGGCTGACCTGGTTGCCGCTAACCGCACGCCTGGAGCTTCCTCGCTAACAATGGCCAAGGCGGCGCAAGAACCTAACCTACCATTGTTTGCGCAGAACGACACACAGGACTTTCGGGCCCGCTGGGAGAAAATTCAGATTGGCTTCGTAGATGAGCCCCCAAAGGCGGTGCAGCAAGCTGATGAGTTGGTGGCCAGCGCGATCAAACGGCTAGCGGAAGTTTTTGCCACCGAGCGTCAGAGGCTGGAGGCGGAATGGGACAAGACCGACAACGTCTCGACGGAAGATCTCCGCGTCGCCCTGCGCCGGTACCGGTCATTCTTCGACCGGCTCTTGTCCGTTTAACAACGGCGTGAACATCGGCGCTGTGTCACAGCCGATCAAGAACGAAAGGGATAACATCATATGTCAATTCTCGCGTGGATCATCTTGGGCCTGCTAGCCGGCTTCATCGGTAGCAAACTGGTCAACAAAACTGGGGAAGGCGTTGTTCTCGACATTGCCTTAGGGATCGTCGGCGCTATGGTTGGCGGCTTCCTCTTCACTCGATTCGGAGCTCCCGGAGTAACGGGCATGAATATCTATAGCCTTTTAGTGGCAGTGGTTGGGGCAGTCCTCTTTCTGATTGCGTATCACGCGATAAGGCGACGGAACCTTGCCTGGTATCGTCGGTGAAGACGATTTGACGCGAATCGAGGGCGCCCCTGCGCAAGTAACGATATGTGGTCATGTGACCAAGCATGGTCACAGAAAACCCTTGCGATACCTGCCCGAGGAAGCGGTATGTGGGAGCGATAACTGCCGGACAGCAGTTACGCATCAGCCAGCATTCCTTGGCTTCACGAGATGTCTTGACTATCCAAGTCAGATACTTGCGGACAGGTTTCGAGAGTGACGGTATTGACCGCCCCAGGTCAAGGTCCGCAGCCCAATTCTAATTTGGCAAATAAAGCGCATTAGAGATATGTCTTACTCTCGGAAGCGACAAAGAGAAAAAGATGCGTCTGGGCTTCTCACTATTCATCATTCTGGCGGCGACTCTCTCCGCTCTACCGGCCGAAGCAGGGCGCAACAGCAGCACCGCAATCCTTGCACTCACGTCTTCTGTACTGTCGGTGGTCGAGTGGTTTGGGCAATTCGGCATCTTCTGTAAACGAGTCCTGAA
>Ga0187859_10001286_pt1 | contig 16086 bp, 10 predicted proteins | sample June2016WEW_10_1_2_FD_133019 | JGI IMG/M metagenome (GOLD analysis project Ga0187859, IMG submission 133019) | Peatland microbial communities from SPRUCE experiment site at the Marcell Experimental Forest, Minnesota, USA - June2016WEW_10_10 | ecosystem: Environmental > Terrestrial > Soil >...
CGGTGAGATAATTCACTACCGGACCGTTGGCGGCGTTATTGGTGATTCGAGCCAATGCGTCGAAATAGCTGGCCAGCCAACCGTCGTCCTTGGCTACCAGGCGCTCGAAGAAGGCGCTGCCTTTATCCGGCGCGACACCCACCAGTTCGGCCCAGACCTTCTCGCTGCGCTGGCCTCCCGGCACGACGGCGCGGCCGTTTCGCATCTGAAACATTCCGCCATAGAAATCCAGGACGTGGGCATACGCGCGAATCTTTTGCACGGTGGTGTTTTTGCGCAACTCGTCGGCGGTGGCGGGGTCCAGCTTGGACAAGCCCAGGTACAGGCGGCATAAAGAAGGATCGCCCAGGAACGCATCAATGAAATCGGAGCCTTCGCGATCCTTGGCGGAGAGCCAATAGTCGGGTCCATAAACCACCAGTGCCTGCGTAGGTCTGTAATCGTAGGTGAAGGGCCGATTGATGCGCAGGCTTTGTTCCAGTTCCGCCAACGGGAAACCGGAATCGATGGTGAGGAACGCGCGCGTGGCGTTTACGGTCTCGAGCACAACCTCACTGCCGCAGGCGCCGCGCATGCGATATCCCAGCACGCGCAGCAGCTCGGCGGTTTGCGAGGAATCGCAGGTTTCGATTTTGATTATCTTGTCGGCTCCGGCGAGTTTTTCGAGCTCGCGGGCCTGCGAGAGATAGCGGATCACCAGCTTCAGGTATTCCGTCTGCTCCAGCGCTTCGTTGCTGCTGGCGGCCTGATAACCATTTGTTACAACATTGCGGGCGAGAGCGGAAATCACGTCCTCGGGACCGAGCTCCGGTGAAAGAGCGGCCATTCGGGCGAAGGAACGCAGAGGGCCGGGGATGGGGACTGTCTGTCTTTTTTCGGGAGCCGGAGTGGAGGCCGGAGCCAGATTGAGATCGCGTCCACCGGCGGCGCGATATTGTTCCAGATGGCGAGCGGCGGCGTCGCGATCGCCGGCAATCAGATCGAGGGTCGCGAGACGCCGGGCAGCGTAGACACGCTGATCGCCCTGAGCGACTTTGAGAAGTTTCTCGTACGCTTCGCGCGCCGCCGGATCGTGATGGCGATCCAGAAACTGGGCGTAGGCCTCAAGCGAGTCCGCCGCGCCGTTTTGCGCGCTTCGTTCCAAAAATTCGCGCGCTCCGGCTGGGTCGCCTTTTGATTCCATCTGCCAGGCGTGCAGATTCAAATCATCTGCTGCGGCGCCCCAACCTACGCAAAAAACTGAGATGAATGCCGTTACGACGGTTCGCATGGGATTCGTCCTTTCCCCTACGGTTCTTGGCTAATTAATGTAGCACTTGGGGCAGGGGGGGCGCTTGGAGGACCTTAACCGTTCCGCCTGGCGCTACGCGCGTTTTTCAGTTATTCGGTTGTTCGGTCATTCGGTTCGGTGCGCGTTAGCATATGGGAATGAGGCTCGGGATTGCCTTGCTGGTGGCCGGAACTGCATGGGCAGTGCAGGTTCCTTCGGGAACCCAGATGCAAATTCGGTTGACCAGCGCTGTCAATACTGCTTCGGCGAAAGTGGATCAGGTGTTCGATGCTGTGGTGATTGCGCCGGTGGTGGCTGGTAATCAGATCGTGATCGCTGCCGGGGTGAAAGTGAGAGGACATGTCAAGGAAGTGAAGGCGGCAGTCAATCCGGATGATCAGGCCGTACTGGCATTGGTCTTCGATCAGATCAGCGATGCGCGCGGCAGAAAGGCGCTAGTCGCGGCGCGGCTGGTGAGTGTCGATAACGCGCGGGAATCCATAGACCAGGATGGCCGGATTCTCGGCATCATTGCATCCCAAACCGGATCGGGCCGGCTGGATCAGGGAATCAATAAAGTGACGGAGAAATATTCTGGACTCGGCGAACTGCTGGGCACCATCAAGCAAGCCGTGGTGAAGGAGGCGGACGCCAACATCGGTTACGAGCCCGGCGTCGAGATGACCATCGAGCTCACCAAGCCGCTCACGTGGACAGGCGACGCCGCAGGTCCGAAGGTGAGAGCGGTGGAACCTCAGAACGAATTGGCCGCATTGGTTAACAGGCAGCCGTTTCGAACCAGTGCCGCCAAACCGCCGAAGGAATCCGATATTACTAACATCCTGTTTCTGGGTAGCCGGCAGGATCTGGAGAATGCGTTTCAGGCGGCGGGGTGGTCGACGGCCGAGCAGTTGAACGCGAAATCGAAGCTCGAGACTTTCCGCGCGCTGACCGAACAGCGCGGTTACAAAGAGGCTCCGGTATCGGTTCTGTACCTCGAAGGGCGGGCGCCCGACTTGGTGTTTCAGAAGCAGAATGACACCTTCAATTCGCGTCACCATTTGCGTATCTGGCATCGGAGGGAGGAGTTCCATGGCAAAGATGTTTGGGTGTGTTCGGCCAGCCACGACACCGGGATCGATTTTTCCGATGAGAATCGGACATTTGTTCACAAGGTGGATGGCGACATCGATCACGAGCGCGCGAAGGTGGTGAATGACCTTCTCTTCACGGGGCTGGTGACTGGGCTTTCCTTGGTGGCTCGGCCGGCAGTGCCGGTGAGTTTGTTCAATGCGACGGGGGATAAGATTGAAACCGATGGGAGGATGGCGGCGGTTGGTTTCTAGTTTCTGGTTTCTGGTTTCTTGTTTCTATGCTCGGTCGACAGATTGAACTGATAATAGGGTTTTACAGGTCGCCGCAAAAGACTGCCAGCCGCATTATCGACGAAGGGCGTCTCTGGTTTGCTGTCATCGCAGCCGCGCTCGCGCTGGTGTGGATGCGTGCAGTAACTTACCGCGGCCTGGTTTACATAGCCGACCCAACCATAGTCATTAAAGTTTTGGCGGCGCTCGCGCTCGGTTTCGTGCCTGGGGTTATTCTCGTTGTTACACTCTGGCGTTCCCATGAGAGTTTCGGCGTAATGTTTCGGAAGGATTTTTCGCCTCTGCTAACCTCGGTGCTCATGGCATTTGCCGCCGTGTATCTTTCGTTCGCGGCGTTATCCACGGTGGCGCGGGCCGTGCTTCCTTTTGCTTGGTTTCAGCCGCTCTTCGGATTTGTCGCGCTAGTTGCGTTTGCCGCTTTGGCCGCTTGCTGCACGCGAACTCTGTGGGGAACCGGATATCTTGTTGCGGCTGCATCGGTGGCTGTGGGTTTTGGCGCAACCATTGGCGCTCTCGTCGCCTCCGTAGTGTTGGGCCGCTTTGTTTCCTATCTCGCGTCGCCCTTTTTGCTTTACTACGCGTGGATCTTTCTGGGATCGGAGATGCGATCCCTGGGTGGCGGCCTTCGCAGCCGGCAGCATTTTCGGAGGCAGTTGGATATTGCGGCTAGCAATCCCAAGGATGCGGATGCTCAATATCAGCTTGGGCTGATTTATCAGGAACGGCGCCAATACGACGAGGCGCGCAAGCGCTACCTGCGCGCGATCGAAATCGACAATCATGAGGCGGATCCGTTCTTCCAACTCGGCAGAATCGCGCTGGATGAGGACAAGGCGGAGGAGGCGATTGGTTTTTTGAACAGCGCCGCCGCGCTGGATGACAAATGTTGTTCGCACGAAGTCTGGCGCGAGTTGGGCCGAGCCTACTCAACGGACGGGCGGCTGGAGGAGGCTCGCGCGGCTCTGAGGAAATATCTGGATCGCAGGCCGTATGATCCAGAGGGGCTGTATTACTACGGCGAGGCCCTGCTGGCGTCAGGCCAAGCCGCCGAGGCGAAGCAGGCGTTTTCAGAATGTAAAGCGGCGGTCGATACCATGCCCGCCGGACGCCGAAGGCAGGTCGCGCGTTGGGGCCGGATGGCATCGAGCGCACTGCGCTCCCGGGCGCTAGCGGACTACTGACGGCCGTAGATTCTCCGATTTCATCAGAGCATCCGAGAGTGCTTCCAAGTCCGCGGATCTTTCGTCGATCATTCGGTTGGCCAGAGCCTTCAGGGCCGCCATGTTGCCGCGGCTAGTGTTGTCGAGACCGTGGTTGCGGCCGTGGAGCGCGGGTTGGAAGCGATAGTAGCCGGTGGGCAGAAGCTGGCGGAGCTGAAAATCCACAGTGCCGCTGACTCCGTCGAAGATGGCATTGAGCAGCGGTTTGGCCCACAGCAGACAGCCCCAGGTTCTGGCAAACCCTAAAGGCAGGGTTCGCATTGAGGAACCGGTTCCGAGCGAAACCACCACGTAGCCGCCAGGATGAGGGAGTGTCGCTTGCGCTTCCACCAGCGCGCAGGCGGCCGGGTTATTCGCAAATACGCCGCCATCGATCAGTGTGTAGTTTTCCGAATTTGTGCCGGTTGGAATTTGTATCGGCTCGAAGTAGCTGGGAGCGGCGGAAGTGGCGCGGGCTATGTCGCGCGCCCGAAAATCGTAATCGCTGCGGTGACGTGCATGGCTGCTCTTGAAGAAGAAGGGAAACCGGCGCTGGATCTCGTAACTTGGAATAAGAACGTCAGTCACCGCGTCCCTGAGCCGTGCGTCACCGAAATACTCGAGCAGGACTTGCTCGATTCCGTGCGAGGAATATTTTTTCCAGAATAGGCTGTCGCTGGTGACGAGCGCGCGAACCAGCGAACGCGAGAAAATTCGCGGGCCCTCGCGCTCGAACATTCTCACGAATTCTTGCGCGGTGTAAAGCGGGTGTCCAGGAAATTTCGGAATGGTCAGGCCCAGAGCGAGGATGCCGCCGGTGGAAGTGCCGGCTACAAGATCGAAGAGCCGGGCAATGGGGCGATTGGTCAGCTTTTCGATGCGGGCCAGCACCAGAGCGGGAATGATGCCGCGAATGCCGCCGCCATCGATGGAGAGAATGCGAACGGGGGACTGGGGGCTGGGGGCTGGGGACTGGTGGGCGCCCGATAGGCTGCGCAGTGAGGTCATCCGTGGTCAGATTAGCCCACGATCGCGGCGATCAACCATCGTGTGAACCGCAAGTACCAGCTTGGGAGTGACTTATTCCGCGCGCAGCATCGTGACTGGGTCGATTCGTACTGCGCGAATCACGGCCGGCAGGGCGGCCACGAGGGCGGCGGCGAGAATTGTCATGGATGGAAGGGCTAGCACGTCGAAATCGGTCGCCTTCACCTGATAGAGCAGGGATTCCAGGTATCGCGCAGAGGCCATGCCGAGCGCCACGCCGGCGATGGCTCCAAATACGACCATGGAGAAAACATCCGCGGTTACCCGGCGCGCAATGTCAACGGGTTGCGCGCCGATGGCCAGGCGAATTCCGATTTCCCGGCGGCGCTGGAGCACGGAGTAATCCAGGACGCCATACAGGCCCACGCCCGCGAGCACCAGCGCCACAATTGCGAAAAACAAAGCCAATGTTGCGAGCAGCCTCTCCCGGACGGTGTGCACTTCGTTGATCTCCTGCTGCGTGCGGAGGTTGCTGACGCGGAATCCGGAGCCTGCGCGCGAGACTTCCTGGCGCAGTATGGGCGCGAGTGCGAGCGGGTTAGAGCCGGATGTGCGTACGATGAACGTACCGCTCTTGATGGGCCTGTCAGCGCCCTTTTCGTCGATGGAACGAAATGGAATGTAAGCCACGGGCGGGATCGCGCCCTTGATGTCACTGTACCGTGCGTCGCGCACAACGCCCGCGATCTGGAGGTGGGTGCGATCGCCCCCATCTCCCGTCTCGTCGAAGCTTCTTCCGACTGGATTCCGATCGCGGAAGTATCGCTTTGCGAAAGTTTCATTCACGATGGCCGTACCCGGATACGTGTCGCTAGCGCGGAAGTCCCGGCCTTCGATCAGCGGAATCCTCATGGCATCCAGCCAGCCCGGCGACACGTTCATAAAATAAGTCAGGTCGTCACTGGGAGGGCCACCGTCAATCGAAACGGAGTTATTCCAACTGTTCCAGCTCAGCAACGGGCGGTTGGCCAGCGCAACGGTCTCCACGCCTGGAATGGCACGCAAGTTTTCCGCCACGTCCTCCCAAAACACGGGAAGTTGAGGATGCGCCGCGTCCGTTCCGAGAACCAGAAGCCGATCGGATGAGAAGCCCACGGGCTGATGGGCCAGCCGATCGAAGGTGGTGACGAAGAGCCCGGCCACGAAAAGGACGAGAAAACAGAACGACACCTGCATGCCGATCAGCGCGTGCATCAATCGGCGGCGCGAATGTGGATCGTCTCCGCCCTTCAGCGCGCTCGCGGGTTTTACGCTCGAGGCGCGCAGAGCGGGGGTCAGGCCGAACAGGATTGTCACCGCGAGCGTCAGCGCCAAGCCGAATCCAAGCACGCGCCAATCAATGGGAAGAAACAGCCGGGCCGGTTCGTCCGGCGGATTAATCATGCTGACTATGAACGGCGCGGACCACCACGCGAAGAACGCTCCCAGCGCCGCGGCTAGACATGCGAGAATCGCGCTTTCCACCAGCACCAGTTGCGCCAAACGCCAGCGACCGGCGCCGATCGAAACTCGCAGGGCCATTTCACGGGCGCGCGAAGCTGCTTGCGCGGTCATCAGGTTCGCGACATTTGCACAGGCGATTAACAGCACTAGACCGACAAGTACACCCAAAGCTGCCAGCGAACGGCGGTTATCTTGTTGCGTATCCGAGACGCCCGAGGGCGCTGGCTCGAGCATCACCGTCTTGTGCAGATAATTCTCGATGCTCTGCCTGGACATATTGGTGAACGTCTTGGCTCGGTCCTGTTCGAATGCCAGAGAGATGGCGTTGAGCTTCTGGCGGATTGGTTCAACGGAGATGCCAGGCTTCAGCAATGCCAGCGTCCGATGCCAGGTGGAGTCCGATCGGCTCACGGAACGATGCATCATCGTGGGAAGGAAGATGTCGATCATTGTTCCGGGTTCGGTTCCCGTGAAGAGGCCGCCTGAGACGCCGACGATCTCATAAACGTGGTCGCCCAGCCGGAAGGTGCGGCCGATGATTTTTGGGTCCTGCCCGAAGCGGCGCGTCCAATAATCGTGCGAGACCACGGCGTAGGGATGAGCGCCCGGATTTTGATCGTCATTTTCGGTGAATAAGCGCCCCAGGGAAGGCTGGATCCCGAACGCGGGGAACATGGAACCGGAAACGTATTGTATATATGCCTTTTCCATCTCTTGATCGGACCGGTAGGTAAGATCTGTCCGCTCGGCGTAGGAGATGGCGATCAGCTCGGCTTGATCTTTGACGGCGTCGCGCATCTGGCGGAATGCGGGATAGGCCCATCCATCAAACGTTCCGGGCTTGCCGTCAAAACCGATTTCGTCGCGGTAAAGTTCGTAGAGCCTTTGCGGCGCGGCGATGGGAAGAGGGCGCAGCAGCAGCGCGTCGATGAGACGGAATGCGGATAAGCACGCTCCGATACCCAGAGCGAGCGATAGAATGGCAGCGGCGGACGTGACTTTTCGCTTCCAGAGTTGCCGCCAGCCGAAGACAGCATCGGCGCGTAGAGAATCCAGCCACGCGATCATCCGGACATCCCGGCTTTGTTCGCGATGGCGCAGTGGCGAACCGAAAGCGCGGCGGGCTTCGGCGGGGTCGCGGCCGTGTTCCAGCGCATCGGCGAGGTGCGAATGCAGTTCTTCGTCGATCTCGCGGCTGGGTCCATCCCCGCGGAATACATTTGTGATGCGTGACCAAAGTGACATGGCAGATCTCTATTCGGAGCGCAACATGCTGGCGGGGTCGATTCGAACAGCGCGGAACACGGCCGGGAGCGCAGCCAGCATCGCTGCCGTGAGAATGATCAGCGCAGGCAGAGCGAGCGCGCTCAGTTCTGTTGCTTTCACCTGATAAAGCAGCGTCTGGATGTAGCGCGCAGATCCGAGGCCGAGCCCGAGACCCGCGATTGCGCCGAGCAGCACCATGGAAAACACATCCAGCGTGACGTTCCGTGCGATGTGGCCGGCTCGCGCGCCTAGCGCTATCCGAATGCCGATCTCGCGCCGCCGCTGGAGGACGGAGTAATCAAGCACGCCATACAAGCCGATGCCAGCGAGCAGCAGTGCGACCATCGCGAAGAATAACCCCAACATCGCGAGCAGACGCTCCCGAACGGTGTGCGATTCGTTGATTTCCTTTTGCGTGCGGATGTTGCTGACGCGGAACTCCGACCGTGCGCGTGGGACCTCGCGGCGAAGCGTGGATGCCAGCGCTAGAGGGTTTGAGCCAGATGTTCGAACGATGAAAGTCCCTGAGCCTATCGGCTCCGCTGCGCCGTTGCCGCCTAGCCGATGAAATGGCTCGTAGAACACCGGCAATATTGGATCGCGCAGGTTGCGATAGGGAGAATCCTGGACCACGCCGACAATCCGGAAGGAGTCGCGTGGAAACGTTGTCTCAAACTTTCGTCCGATCGGGTTTTCGTCTTTGAAAAATGTCTTTACGAACGTCTCATTGACAATGGCGCCTGGGTACTTGTCGGTCGCGCCGAAATCTCCGCCAGCGATAAAGCGAATCTTCATGGTGTCCACCCAACCCGGAGAGATGCTCAAGTGGTAGACCGAATCGGAGCTTGGCCCGGAGCCGTTGATGGAGATGAAGCTACTCCACGCGTTCCCGTTTAGCAACGGAAATCCGCAAAGCGCCACTTTTTCGACGCCGGGCACCGCGCGCAGGTGCTCAGCCACCTGATCCCAGAAAACCGGCGCCTGGGGTTGCGTGACGATGGTATCGAGAGTGAGAAGCCGGTCCGCGGAGAATCCCATCGGGCGATTCGATAGCCGACTGAAAGTTGCGGCGAAAAGGCCGGCAACGAAAAGCACGAGAAAACAAAAAGCCACCTGCGCGGCTATTAGTGCTTGCATCAAGCGACGCCTGGAATGCGGGTCTTCTCCGCCTTTGAGAGCGCTGGATGGTTTGACCGAGGAAGCGCGCAGTGCGGGCGCCAAGCCGAACAGCAGCGTCACGCCGATGGTTAGCGCCAGTCCGAAACCCAGAACCCGCCAATCCGCCGGGAGGGCCAAGCGCGCCGGGTTATCCGGCGGATTAATTCTCGCGACCACAAACGGCGCGGACCAGTAGGCGAAAAGCGCGCCGGTCGTAGCTGCGAGGATCGCCATGATTGTGCTTTCCACCAGCACCAGCTGCACCAGACGCCATCGCCCCGCGCCGATGGATACTCGTAGCGCCATTTCACGAGCTCGCGCCGCCGCCTGAGCCGTCAGCAAATTTGCCACATTGGCGCATGCGATCAACAGCACCAGCGCCACCAAAACGCCCAGAGCCAAGAGCGAAGATTTGTAATCCTGCTGCAGGCCGGAGGCGCCCGCGGCGGCGGGCTCGATCAGCAGTTTCTGATTGAGGAACGTCTCAATCATTGCTTGCGACATCCCTGTAAAACTCTTCGACCGCTCGCGCTCGATGGCTGCAGAAATTGCGCTCAATTTCTGGCGCAGGGGCTCAAGGGCAACGCCGGGCTTGACGCGAGCTAGAGTTTGATGCCAGCTCCAGTCGTTCCGCGTGACTCCGGGATGCATCATGGTTGGAATAAAAATGTCGGTAACGGTGCCGGTGGAGGTTCCGGTGAAAGGCTTGGGCCCCACTCCGATGATCTGGTACAAGCTATCGGCCAGGCGGAACGTCCGTCCAATCACTTTCGGATCCTGTCCGAAGCGGCGCGCCCAATAGTCGTAGGAGATCACGGCGTAGGGATGCGCGCCTGGTTTGAAATCGTCGTTTTCAGAGAGCAACCGTCCCAGCGCGGGCTGAAGTCCAAACGATGGGAACATTCGGCCCGAGACATTTTGCACATACGCCTTTTCGATCTCCTGATCCGACTGGTAGGTCAAATCCACTCGCCCCGGATTGGAAATTGCAAGCAGCTCGGCTTGGTCTTTCACGGCATTGCGCATCTGCTGAAATGCCGGGTACGCCCAGTCGTCGAACGTAGTGGGCTTGCCATCCACAGATACTTGACGCGACAGAGCGTATAGTTGCTGGGGATCAGCCACGGGCAAAGGCCGCAGCAGCAGGGCATCGACGAGCCGGAACGCAGAAGTGCAGGCTCCAATTCCGAGCGCGAGCGAGAGGATCGCCGCGACGGACGTTACCTTGCGCTTCATGAGCTGCCGCCATCCGAAGATGGCGTCGGCACGGAGGGAGTCCAGCCACGCGATCAGGCGGACGTCGCGGCTCTGTTCGCGATGGCGCAGAGGTGATCCGAAAGCGCGGCGGGCTTCGGCGGGGTCGCGGCCGTGTTCGAGCGCTTCTGCGATATGCGATTGCAGTTCTTCGTCGATCTCGCGGCTGGGAGTGTCTCCGCGGAATACATTTGCGATGCGTGACCAAATTGACATACAAATCCTCTATTCAGTGCGCAACATGCTGGCGGGATCGATTCGGACTGCGCGGATCACTGCCGGCACGGCGGCCATGAGCGCCGCTGCGAGAATCGTCAACGACGGAAGCGCCAGCATTGTTGCCTCAGTGGGCTTGACCTGGTAGAGCAGGGTTTCGAAATATCGTGTCGAGGTCATTCCGAGCGCTAGGCCCACACCCGCGCCCACCAGGACCATCGAAAACACATCCGTGGTTACGCGTCGCACGATATCAAAGGCTCGCGCGCCCAACGCCATCCGAATGCCGATCTCGCGGCGGCGTTGCAGCACGGAATAATCCAGCACGCCATAGAGGCCGACACCGGCCAGCGTAAGCGCGACTATCGCGAAGAATAGCGCCAGCATGGCAAGCAACCGTTCGCGAACGGTGTTGGATTGATTGATTTCGATTTGTGTGCGGACGTTGCTCACGCGAAATTCGGAGCGCGCACGAGAGACTTCCTGCCGAAGTAGGGACGCTAGCGCGAGAGGATTTGCGCCAGATGTGCGGACGATGAACGTCCCGCGGCCGCTTGGACGGAATGCGCCCTGGGCATCCACGGAGGAAAACGGAACATACACGGTCGGCCGGACCGGGATGCGCAGGCGTAAGTTCCGCGAGCGCGCGTCGCGGACGAATCCTACAATTTGATATGGAACGCGGGCGCCCCTTGCTTCCGTGCGAGTGAAGGATTTTCCGGTTGGATTCTCGCCGTTGAAAAATAGCTTCGCGAATGCGTCATTTACGATGGCAACGCCTGGAGATGTCTCGCCAGCGCGAAAATCGCGGCCGTCGATGAAGGGAATCTTCATGGTGTCTATCCAGCCGGGCGAGATGCTGAGAAAATCGGCGAAAACATCGGACGGAGGTGCGTTGTTGATGGAAACGTAGTCCACGGCGCTTTCCCCGCTCAGAAGCGGCCATGTAGTCAGTGCCACTTTTTCGACGCCCGGCAGCTCGCGCAGATGTTGCGCCAGCTGATCCCAGAAAACTGGCGACGCAGGACGAACGGTGACCGTTTCGAGATTGAGAATCCGTTCGGAGGAGAAGCCGGTGGGTATATTCGAAAGACGGTCAAAGGATGTTACAAACAAACCGGCGACGAAATGCACTACGAAGCAGAACGCTACCTGTGCGGCGATCAGCGCATACATCAGGCGGCCGCGCGAGTGCGGATCTTCACCGCCTTTGAGCGCGTTGACTGGCTTCACCGAGGAAGCGCGCAGCGCCGGCGCGAGACCGAAAAGGATTGTAACGCCAAACGCCAAAACCAGTCCGAACATCAGTACGCGCCAATCCGCCGTAAGAATCAGGCGCGCCGGGTTGTCGGGCGGATTGATCATATTGACGATGAACGGCGCGGATTGCCACGCAAACAATCCGCCGATGGCGGCCGCGATCAAGGCGAGCAGCGCGCTTTCCACTAGCACCAGTTGCACCAGCCGCCAGCGTCCCGCGCCGATTGAGACTCTTAGCGCCATTTCGCGCGCCCGAGCGGACGCCTGCGCGGTCATGAGGTTCGCGACGTTGGCGCAAGCAATCAACAGCACCAGCGCTACCAGGATTCCGAGCGTTTCGAGCGCACGCCGGTAATCGCGCTGCAGGTTCGAGCGTCCGGCGGCGGCTGGTTCAAACAACAGCTTGTGATTAAAGAATTTCGCGAGGCTCGCTTTTGGCATCGCGGGAAAACCCTTCGCACGCTCCTGTTCGAAGGCTTGAAACGTCGCGCTGAGCTTCTGGTGAACGGGCTCCGGGTCGACGCCTGGTTTCAGTTGCAGTAGTGTCCGAAGCCAGAAGTTGTTCGGACTGGCCAGAGTGGTGGCGGTTTTCATCGCCATGGGGACAAAAACGTCGGTCATGGTGCCGGTTTCCGTGCCGGCGAAAGGGCCCTCGGCTACGCCCACGATTTCGAAAAGGTCGTTCCCGATTCGAACCGTGCGTCCGATCACTTTTGGATCTTGCGCGAAACGGTGCGACCAATAGTCGTACGACAGAACCGCGTAAGGATGGGCCCCGGGCGTAAGATCGTCGTTCTCTGTCAACAAGCGCCCGAGCGCCGGCTTCAATCCGAATGTCGGGAACATCCAACCTGAGACATATTGTAAATACGCTTTCTCGATCTCCTGAAACGATCCATAGGTCACGTCGACGCGGTCGACGTAGGAGATGGCGACAGACTCGGCTTGATCCTTCAAAACGTCGCGCCACTGGCGAAACATGGGATACGAACAACTGTCGTAGGTGTTGAGCTTGCCGTCGGCGCCGATGCTTTCGAATGCGACCGAGTACAGACGCCCGGGATTTGACACCGGCAAGGGCCGCAACAGCAAGGCGTCGATCAGGCGGAACGCCGAGGTGCATGCTCCGATGGCCAGCGCGAGCGAGAGGATGGCCGCGGCGGAAGTTATCTTTTTCTTGTTGAGCTGCCGCCAGCCGAAAATCGCATCGGCGCGGAGGGATTCGAGCCAGGGAATCAAGCGGACATCGCGGCTTTGTTCGCTATGCCGCAACGGGGCACCGAATGCCCGCCGAGCTTCGACCGGGTCGCGGCCTCGTTCGATGGCCTCTGCTAAATGCGACTGCAGTTCTTCATCGATTTCTCGGCGTGGATCAACCTCGCGAAATACGTTGGTGATACGCGACCACAATGACATGTTGTTCTCTGAATACTCTGACTTCTTAGTATATAGACGTCTGGGTATGAAAATGGTTAGGTGGTCCCAGAGCCGTTGCCGCCATCCGGGCTAGAATTTGTCCAGGAACGTCATGCCAGCGAAGTACGTTGTCCTCTGTACTGTTCCGCTCTTGTGGCCGAGCGCGGATGCGCAATCTGTCCGGCGCGACCAGCTGAGGTTTATGGGACGGGAAGTGACGACAACTAAACCGGAACTCGATCCGGAAGGATCTTTCCCGAAAGGTCCGGCGTCCGTCTGTCTGGAAGGTCCACCGCAACGCCAGTGCTACACCGAGCCCGAAGACTTTGGAAAAGACCCGAGCGTATCCGTTGTTCGGGTGGAGAAGGGTATGCCCGCCCTTTTCTTTACGGCTGCCAGTGGCGGGACTAGTGGTTTTCGAGTTCACTTTGCGCTGCTGCGGCCTGGGAAAGGAAATGACTTGCAGGATTTGTTCATGGATGACATGTCGGTCTCGGATCAAAGCCGGCACGCATTTTGGAGAGAACCTGCGGTTCCCGATGCACCAATCTTTGTGACGGCCGACGCTCTTGGGCCGGATGAAGGGCCCACGGCGAACATCGATACATGGTTTCGGCCTACGTCTGCAAGCCTTTGACATCCACTGACGGCAGTTAACACGCGCTAACGGGCTCCCTATATGATGAGAATACTTAAGTAGCCACTTGACAATTGATATCGTCTGATAGATACTTGAGTGGAGGCTTAACTAACCATGCAAGAACAATCTGTAATTCACAGCACCTTCGTGATCGAGCGCAGTTATCCCGCCAAGCCCGAGCGCGTATTCGCGGCATTCTCTGATCCGGTCCAAAAACGCCGCTGGTTCGCAGAAGGGGACCACGGCGAATTGGAGCACCATGAGTTGGACTTTCGAGTCGGTGGGAAGGAACGTGTCCGTGTTCGCCTCGGAGAAGACACTCCTCTGAAGGGGGTCATCTGCACGAACGATATCAGCTACCTGGACATTGTGCGCAACAGGCGCGTTGTGACTGCCTCCACCATGAGCATTGCCGAAAAGTGTATTTCGGCATCTCTGGTCACGTTTGAATTCTTGCCGTCAAAAACCGGTACCGACCTCATCTTCACGCATCAGGGTGCATTCTTCGAGGGCTCCGACGGTCCTGAGATGCGAAAAGAAGGATGGCAGGAGCTACTCGACAAATTGAGTGAAGAGTTCGTGGGTGCATAGGAAGAAACCCAACGTCGATCGTGTATTCCACGCTCTCGGCGATCCCACGCGGCGCGCCATTCTGGAGAAACTCAGCGAGGGCCCGATATCGGTCTCGCGCTTGGCGGAGCCGCTCGACATCACGCTCGCCGCGGTAGTTCAACACCTGCAGGTGCTGGAGGAAAGCGGGCTGGTACAAACCGAAAAGATCGGAAGGGTGCGGACTTGCCGCATCGAACCTACGGGACTTTCGGCGGCGGCGCAATGGATCGGCGAGCGGCGATCGAGGTGGGAGAAGCGTCTGGATCGGCTGGGCGATTTGTTGGCTGAGCCGGATGAAGGGAAGTGATGAGTGGTTTGTGAGATACTCCCTTTTTGATGTTGCGAACGCTTCTTGTTTGGATGGTGTTCCTTTGCCGAATCCAGGCGCAGAGCACTTCATTTCCACTCGAATCGGTCTCGGTGGAAGGCACCGGGTTGTCCAAGGAAGTCGTGCTGCAGCTTGCAGGCCTAAATATCGGCGTGCCGATAGATCAGGCCGCGATGGAGGCGGCGTCTCAGAAACTCAATGCGACTGGCATGTTCGAAACTATCAGCTATAGTTACGGCCCTGGCCCGAAGCAAGGCTACGTATTGACTCTGAAGGTCGCCGATCCGAGTTCACCCTTCCATGCGACCATTGATATCCCCGGCGTTAACGAAGACGAGATTTGGCGATGGCTCGCTACGCGGTACCCCTCGCTTGATCATAAGGTGCCGGTCAACGAAGCTGGCCAGCAGTTTGTCGCCCGCCAAATCGAGGAGCATCTTGGTGCGGCACTGGAGGGACACCACGTCGCCGCCAAGCTGGAGACCGTGTTTGTGGCCGGCGGAAAATCGAACATCTCGTTTCAGCCAGACCCGCTTCCTCGAATCGCGGCGATGAATTTTACCGGTGAAAGCGAGTTGACGTCCGAAGAGCTGATCAGGCTCATCCCCAAAGACGTGAAAGATCAGGGGTACACCGACCGGACCTTTCGACAGGCTGTCGAATTAAACCTGCGGCGTGCGTACGAGGAGCGCGGGATGTACCGCGTCCGTTTTCCGAGCATCACGGCCCAACGGGAATCCGGGTGGTCGGTTTCCGTGACGACGTCCATTGAGGAAGGCGCGAAATTCACTCTGGGCGACGTCGAGATCGTCGGAGATAAACTTCCCGCTGACGCTATGCTCAAGGCGGCGAAGTTCCGTAAGGGCGAGATTGCCAACTGGACTGAGATCCAGAATTCTATCTGGGAGCTGGAAAAGCCCGTGAAGCGCATGGGGTATCACCATGCGGCCGCACGGCCTGAGCGCATCCTGCACGACGATCAGCACGTACTGGATGTCAAGATCCGCTTCAACTTGGGTCAATTTTATACTTTCGGACAGTTGCGGATTACGGGTCTGACGCCCAATCAGGAAGCCCAGGCGCGAAAGACTTGGAGTCTAACTCCAGGGGCTGCGTTCGACTACGACTACCCGAGAGATTTCTTCCCGGCCTTCTTCCGCTCGGTGGATTCGCGCCAGTTCAAGAAATTCAACGTGGCTATGCAGAAGGGCTCCGGCGAGAACGTGATGGATTTTGTCTTGACCTTCGAGCCGCGCTGAACTCATTTCGCTTCCAGCTTATTCAGCATGCCGGAGGCGTTCGAATTCTCGGGATCGAGTTCCAGCGATTTCCTGTAATACTGAATGGCCAGTTCTTTTCCGGCGGTCATGTAGGCTTCCCCCAGGCTGTCCCAGGCGTTGGACGATTTCGGATAGGCTGCGGCGTTCAGCTCGAAGATGCGCAGGGCTTCCTTGAATTCTTTGCGCGCCATCAATTGATAGCCGAGCATATTCATCGGACCTTCCTCAATGGGCGGGCCGGACGCGTAGTTCTTGAGTGCTTCATCCATGCCTTTTTCGAGAATGGCCCGTTGAAGCTGCACGCGCGGTGAA
>Ga0187859_10001296_pt1 | contig 16014 bp, 9 predicted proteins | sample June2016WEW_10_1_2_FD_133019 | JGI IMG/M metagenome (GOLD analysis project Ga0187859, IMG submission 133019) | Peatland microbial communities from SPRUCE experiment site at the Marcell Experimental Forest, Minnesota, USA - June2016WEW_10_10 | ecosystem: Environmental > Terrestrial > Soil >...
GCGTCAGTATCCGCGCGGAGAACGAAATCGAACGGTCCCGCGCGGCGAATGAAATCAAACCCAACCAGCAGGCTCGCCGATAGCCGCCCCAACAGCGGCTCTCCTTGCCCGTGAAAAGGAGCGTGCAGCGTAACAAACTTGCATCTACGTTTGTCGCGCGGCGTCACATTCCGGGGATAGGGGGAACTGTCGATCGCGACGCACAGCCGCGCTGCTTGTTCGTAGTCCCATAAGCTGTCTATCAGAAAGCGAAATCGCTGCAGCTCAGCCGCACCCGGACCGATCGGCACAATTACCGCGAAGCTTTTCATTGCTCCAGCGCCCGTCCGACGGCCGCGACTACGTCGGACCATTGGCCGGGTCTGGTCTGTCGGAACAAGCGCGTCGCCGGATACCAGGGCGTGTCGTCGCGATCCGCCATCCACCGGAAATCGGCATTGTACGGCAACATCAAAAAAGTGCGCTTGCCCAACGCGCCTGCCAGGTGGGCAATGGACGTATCGACAGTTACGACAAGATCCAGAGCTTCAATGATCGCGGCCGTGTTTGGAAAATCGGGCGCCAGGTCAATAGCGGGGAACGGAGGATTCGCGTCCAACAGTTCGGTTCGTCCTTCGCCGCACTGGAGACTGTAGAGCGTAACACCCCGTTTTGCTGCAAGCGGGCGAAGATCCGAGACGTGCATTGACCGGTAGCGGAAGCGGTCAAGTTTAAGTTTCGGTGACCCACACCACACGATGCCCACGTTGATTCCGGCAGTGGACATGATTCGTCTCCTCCACTGCTCGCGCAAATCGGCGGGCGCCTGAAGGTAAGGCCCCCGGCAGATCATCTCCTCCACGGGCACGGACATCTCCCACAACATCCAGAAAGCTACTGCCTCATAGTCGAGCGGCGGAGTGGGATCGTGCGGCGCCACCACCAAGTCCACACCGGCAACCGTGCTCAACAGGGACCGCAGGCGCTTGGGGGCCTGCAGGACAACGTGGGCGCCCGCTTCTTTTGCCTGGCGGGCGAAGCGCACATATTGCAGCGCGTCGCCGAAATAGCGGTCACCCCCGATCAGGCGCAGCGTCTTCCCGCGAAGATCCTGGCCTTGCCAGCGGCGAACGGCTGAACCCACCGGACTTCCGATGGGCTTGCCCAAATCGTGGGAATGATAAAGCTGCCGCGCGTGGTCGAAATCCCCGAGCCTCGAAAGATGCAGCAGGTAACAGATGACGGTCAAAGTATCGTTCCCGGCGGCCATGGCTTGCTCATACCAGGATTGTGCGCCGCGCCAGTCCCGCTGGGCTGTACACACCTCCGCGAGACCCCGCATGGACACTTGGTCGCCGGGCTGCTGACGCAGAACGCCGTGGAAAATCGGGACCGCGTCATCGTAACAGCCGATTTCGGTGAGGGCCAACGCCAATCCACGGTCCGCATTCAGCGGGTCCGCTCCCGGTGGCATCGCCTCGCGAAGTCGCGTAGCCGCCGCGCCGTGTCCACGACCGTTCAACATCGAGCGGGCTGCGGACTGGTGAATGAAGAGATTCTCATCAGGCCCGAGCTCGATCGCTCTAGCGTAGCAACGGAAGGCTTCGTCCGGCAGATCGAGAAGGTCACCGTACAACTGGCCCCGCGTTTGCCACGCCTCAGCGTGGCCCGGGTCGATACTCAGCGCCTTGTCGAGATACCATGCGGCGTCGTCGGCGCGGCCCAGCGTGAGCGCGGCGCTCCCGGAGTGAAAGAGATACTTCGCCTCTTCGGGTTGGTATGCCGCGGCCGCGCAATGACAGACAAAACTCCGCCGGAATTCGCCGCGCTCGGCAAGCATCACTCCTAAAGTGTGCAAAGATTCGGCGTCACCGCGATGGCATCGAACACGCTCGCGCACGTCCGGCAGGCTTTCGGGTAAGCAGTCCAAGCATTCGAGAGTAACACAGGAAACTCTCTGCGAAGGGCGGATTTCGTGCATAAACCGCCCATAAAGCCCGATAAACGCAAAACCAGACGCGTGCTTTGGTAACACCTGCTAAACCAACGCAGCCTCTCACGAGCCGCGGCCGTCAACAGACTTGCGCAAGCTGACTCGGGAGATCGCGCGTGACAATCCGGCCTGGGGCCAGGAACGCATCGCCGCTCAAACTCAATACGCACAAATTGTGATGGACAATCGTGCAACAGAAATGTTAATCTCAACGGGTTTCCACCCGCCGTGTACTTTTATGCGGGCCTGAACGTGGAGGACAGGGTATGCACCGAACATTTACGTCCGGTTTCTGCGTATCAATTGGACTTTTGCTGATACTCGCAACCGGGTGTGGGCCAAAGCAGCCTCAACCTGGAACCGTATTGGACGAAGCCTTGCAAGTAAAAAGGACTGCGGATACTTTCACAGCCGCCGGTCTGGACGCTTCCGGCCATGACTATCTTCATGACATGGACGGCGGAATCGCACTCAGTCCCGCCGAGGTGGAGGGCAGAAATACGTGGATCATCTGGACCGGGGGAAACGACCGCTTCTGGGACGTTATCTCGGTGCGCAGCGCAGGGGCCCTCGATTTCCTGAAAACTCTCTCTTCCTATCCCGGCGTCAACGGAAGCAAACCGCTGCCCGCAAGCCGGAAGAACCGCTGGCGTTATCTGGGCCTGGTAAACGAACCCTGCTTCAAACCAGCCGAAGGACCCGATCCCGACCGTTGGGGTCTTTGGCTCGACAAGCGTGATCCAACCTGCGCCGGTGGCGCGGATCCCTTCGAAGACGAGGCGAAATATCCCGGCGTCAAGATCGGCGCGCGGGGAACCACCGTCCAGGGAAAGCAAGTCCCGGTTGGCTCATTCTACGGTTCGGCTTCGGGCATCGTGGGGCTTCGGCTTTTCCCCAATCCGGATTTCGATGCTGCCGCCGCAAGGAAATGGGATCCGGTCAAATATTACACCGACCCCAACTACTACAACGATTCCACTCTGATCAAGCCGTATCGCGTGGGAATGTCCTGCGGCTTCTGCCACGTAGGACCTAATCCGCTCAAGCCGCCCGCGGATCCAGAGAACCCCAAATGGGAGAATCTCAGCTCCAATGTGGGCGCCCAATATTTCTGGATCGACCGCATCTTCGATTGGGACAACGATCCTACCAGCTTCGTGTTTCAGTTGTTCCATGCCTCTAAACCCGGCACGCTGGATACGTCTCTAGTTTCAACGGACAACATCAACAACCCGCGAACCATGAATGCTGTGTATGCGCTGAGGCCAAGATTGCAAAGAGCCCTGTTGGCCGGTAAAGAAATTCTGGCCGGCGGCAGCCGGAACAACAGACAGTTCAATGAATTCGTCAAACCGGACGACCCGGTTCTCGGGTGGCTAACCAAGTTTTGCGAACCCGCGGAATTTTGCCAGTCCCCGTCCACATCGCAGGTGCCTTCGCCGACGGCGTATTCGCCGCGTGTTCTCAAGGACGGTTCCGATTCGGTGGGTGGCCTTGGCGCTCTCAACCGCGTCTATCTCAACATAGGACTCTTCAGCGAGGAGTGGCTTCTGCACTTCAATCCCCTGGTGGGAGGAAAGCCGACCACGCCAATAGAAATATCCGTAGCCAGGAAGAACTCTACGTACTGGTTGGTTACCGAAAATCAGACCGTCAACATGGCTCTGTTTTTCCTGAAGAGCACCGATCCCCAAAAACTGAAGGATGCTCCGGGTGGACCGGCAGAACTTACAAAAGGTGAGAAGCAACTGAACCTGGGAAAACAGATCTTCGCAGAGCGTTGCGCGCGCTGCCACTCCAGCAAATTACCACCAATTCCGCCGGACAAAGATCCCGGGAGTCACTCCGGTCCGGACTACATGACTTATTGGAATAGCTACTGGACCTTCACCAAGACACCTGAGTTCAAAACGCAGATGCGCGCGATCGTCATGCAGGACGACTTCCTGACAGATAACTTCCTCGCGAGCGAATTCCGCGTTCCAGTGACCTTGCTCGAAACCAACGCCTGCAGTCCCCTGGCGACCAATGCAATCCGCAACAATATCTGGGACAATTTCTCGTCCGAAACCTACAAGCAGCTTCCCGGTGTGGGAGATATCAATTACTATCACCCGGTGACCGGGGCGGCGATGACGTATCACATGCCGGGCGGCGGTAGAGGATTCACGCGTCCGGCGTCCTTGATCAGCCTCTGGTCTACGGCTCCGTTTCTTCTCAACAACAGCGTGGGCAAGCTTGATCCTCTGGATAAGAACGATCCCAACGATCTCTATAACCCCAGCCCCGGCGTCGCGCAGAGGCTGGCATCGTTTCAAAATTCCATCGAACAGATGCTGTGGCCTGAACGGCGGGATCATGACGAGGCTATCGGAGACAAAATGCCGCGCCGCACCGTGGACGGCATGCAACTGCAACTTCCGAGCGCGATAGCACGTACCACTACGGCCAGCTTCCTCCGCGTTCCGCGGGGCTACCTGCCCGTCATCGTTCAGAATCTTATCGGACCGCTCGAGAAACTCTTCCCGTTTCTCCTGCATAACGGAGAGGTCGAGATTGGTCCAATTCCGTCCGGCACGCCGGTGAATCTGATCGCGAATATTGACCTCCTGGGCCAAGATTCTGACGGTCAGCCTCTGAGCGGTGACGCAAAGCTCCAACACGACCTCGCTGTAGCGAAGCTGCTGCTCGAGATAAAGACCGCGCTCAAAGCCGTGCCCACATCGGCGCCGGATCGCGACGAACAAGCCCGGAAGATCTTTTTGGACCGGGATCTAGTTAACAAATTGATGGCCTTCAGCAAATGCCCGGATTACATCATCAATCGCGGCCACTATTTTGGTACAAGCTACTTCCAGAATCCGGACGGGACACAGGACGAGCCGGCGCTGAAGGACGACGAAAAACTCGCCTTGATCGAGTTCCTCAAAACATTCTGATTCCGAGAGGGGGCGAAGCATGGGTCCAGGCAATGGTCGGCAGGCGGATTGCGAATTTGTGGTGGTAGGCTCGGGCGCGGGAGGCGGAACTGTAGCGGCACGCCTTGCCGAAGCGGGTCACACCGTGATTCTCCCGGAAGCGGGCGGCGACCCGAGAACCCTACAGGGCGGCGACCCCAACAACCCAGGCACTAATCGTCTGCCCGAAGACTACGACGTTCCTGTCTTCCACGGACTCTCCACGGAAAATCAAGCCATGAGTTGGGAGTTTTTCGTCCGCCACTACTCCGACCTCGTGCAGCAGCAGAAGGATTCGAAGTTCGTTCCCGCGAAGAACGGCGTCTTTTATCCCCGCGCCGGAACTCTGGGCGGATGCACCGCCCACAATGCGCTGATCATGGTCTATCCCCATAACGAAGATTGGGACGGAATCGCGAAGCTGACCGGCGACAATTCCTGGAGCCCAGATAAGATGTGGGGTTACTTCAAGCGGATAGAGAATTGTCATTACCGTCCTTTCGATCGGGCACTCGCCGAGACCACACATCTGAATCCATCCGGACACGGTTTTAATGGCTGGCTGCAGACGGAAAAAGCCATTCCCGAAGCCGCCCTCGGCGATGCGGACCTGCTGCACACTTTGGCCGCCTCAGCCTTCAAGGCCTTCGCTGAAATCGGGCATCCGCTGGAAGAGATCGCCGAATTAGTTGAAAGCGAATTGGATCCCAACGATTGGCGGGTTGTTCAGAAGAATGCCGCCGGAATCCGATACACCCCATTGATGACTCACGGTCATCAACGCTCCGGTACTCGCGAACGTCTGCTGGACGTGGCCGCCCAACACCCGCTTCACATCGAAACCGATGCGCTTGCGACAGAAGTGATCTTCGAGGACGGCACGAACCGGGCTATCGGTGTGCGCTACCTGAAAGGCGCCCGTCTCTACCGCGCTTTCAATCCTCCGGCCGGCAACGCGGGCGAATTGCGCGAGGTGCGGGCATCCCGCGAAGTGATCCTTGCCGGAGGGGCCTTCAATACTCCCCAACTTCTCATGCTCTCAGGAATCGGGCCCGCCGCTCATTTGCAAGAAATGGGTATACCCGCCCGGGTTGGGCTGGAGGGCGTTGGCCAGAACCTGCAGGATCGTTACGAAGTGGGTGTAGTGAACCGCATGCGCGACCAATGGGAGGTGCTTGACGGCGCGAAGTTCGCCAAAGGCGATCCGCAATACAAGGAATGGGAGAACGGCCGCCGCGGCGTCTACACCACGAACGGTGCTGTTCTCGGAGTGATCAAGAGGTCGAGCCCCCCTCAGCCGGTTCCCGATCTCTTGTGCTTCGCCCTGTTGGGTTATTTCAGGGGGTATTTCCCCGGCTATTCGGCACTGTTCGCTCAGAGGCTGAACTACCTGACTTGGGCAGTTCTCAAGGGGCACACGGTGAACCGGAGTGGAGAGGTGAGGCTTCGCTCCAAGGATCCGCTCGATACGCCGGACGTGAACTTCCATTACTTTCAGGAAGGGACGGATGGCGGAAGAGATGAAGATCTGGATGCGGTTGTCGACGGCGTCAAATTTGTGCGCGCAATGACCCGGGATCTCAAAAGAGACGGGCTGATTGCAGAAGAAGAACTGCCGGGCGAGCAGGTTCAGTCGGACGATCAGCTGCGTGACTACGTGCGCAATAATGCCTGGGGACACCACGCTTCGTGCAGTTGTCCCATCGGCAGCCCCGAACAGGGCGGGGTCTTGACCAGCGATTTCAAAGTTCACGGCACTCAAGGCCTGCGGGTAGCGGATGCATCGGTGTTCCCGCGTATTCCCGGGCTTTTCATTCTGAGTGCCGTTTACATGATTGGCGAAAAGGCCGCGGACGTTATTCTCAGTCAGCTCTAGCTTCGCTGCGAAGAGTTTCCGATCCTGACGCATCACGTTATCCGCGCAACGTAGTAAGCAAGGTAGTAAGAAGGAGGCAACCATGCCTGATTTCGGGATCGAAGGGTTTACTGACGAAGATGGCGCGTATCGTGGATCTACTTTTCGCGAGGTGCTCGACGCTCTGCACGCCAACCCCTACCAACGTGTCTGGGGTGGCGAGAATGAGCCGCCGCTACCTGTGTACGAGGTCACGTTACTAAGCCTGCTGCGGGGGATGTTTCGCAAAGCCACTGAACGGGCGGTCGATTCAACAGCAGACCTGCGCTGGGGGCCCAATCGCAAGGGGTATCGCCGACTCTTGCATCCAAATGGCGTCTGTCTGACCGGAGAGTGGAGGATTACCGCTCCGACTGAGTATTCCGGATACTTCGCGACCGGCAGCGTAGCGCTTGCGATCAGCAGGTATTCAACTTGTTGTACCGAGACGCGCCGCGGCCACACCCGATCGCTTGCCATGGTCGGCAAACTGTTCCCAACCACGGATCGGGATCACAAAGCGTCCCTTCGCACAGCTAATTTCATTACGCAAGAGGACATCGGCGGGGCATATAGCAGGTTCATCAACGATGCGGAGTTGCGCAACGCGCCGGACACGACGGTTTTACGGCGCGGCGCCGGCGTGCCAATTATTCTTCTGACCGGATTCACTTTTGGCAGGGTCGACAAACAGCCTTCGATCCGTCAGTTGTATGCGATCGCTGAACTTGGCAAGCCCGAGGAATCCCCGACGCGGGCGCCTGAGTTCATGCGTCTGATTGTGCATCCGGAGCAGCCGAGGATCGCGGGGGACGAACTCGACTTTCGCGACGAAATCCTGGCGCAAATCTTCGACCGGGGCGATGGGCTTGCAAAACGCACCCTGACGTTCAATATTGAGGTCACCGATGAAGGACGGACCACCGGCCCGACTTTTCGGCAGCGCCGGTCGTTTAGCAATTGGCGCCATATCGGTCACCTGACCTTCGACAATGCCGTCGCATCCTATAACGGCGACTCGGTCATTCATTTCAATCATCCGACGTGGCGTGAGGATCCGAACGATCCAGCCACCGCGACCCGCGTCAACCGCCGCAAGGTGAGGTGACGCGACCCTGGTTAAGCGGGCGCTCCCAGGCCGACGCTTTCCGGCGATATTCTCATCAACGAAGTGTTGGGGGATCTCGATATCGCTAAAACGGAGCAACTGGAAGTAAACGGCGCGCATATACATCCCAAAGCCTGCCGAAGTAGAAGGCTCCAAACCGTGTAAGGGCGTGCGCGCGCGCCGCGACCGTGGGCGCATCGACGCGGATACTGGCTAGCTGTTCAATGTCGTGTAGCATGCTGCTTTTTACAATTCCGGCCGCAATAGTTTCACCGCCGCTGTAGCTCAACTTTGTAAACGCCGTTGAAGCCTCATGCCAGGCGCCGGATTGCGATTGATCCGTCAGGTTCTTTGAGGCGGTAAGTAGAACAGCCGCGCCTCGTTCATCCTGAAACGAGATTTCGTAGTTAATCTGCTTTCGCGTGGGGTCCCCCGAATCGACCAGGAATTGCAAGGTGCCAAGCTGGATGGGTCGCTTTCCACCCAGGCGATCGCACTCGACGGAGCCCTGAAGCTTCGCTCGATGCTCCGGCAAATCCAGGAACTCGTCCAGATCCTCGATGCAGATGTCCAAATGGAGTGTCAGCGCGGTGCTGTCGGCCTGTCCCTGTTCTAACCCCGCCGCGAACTCCGTGGCGCCAAATCCAACGAACCCGTTCAGCATTTCGCTGAACCGAACTACCGTTTTGGCAACCGGACCGGCGGGAATGTAAACAGGGCCGGGGCGGCGCTGGATTCCAGCCGCGTCACACCACACACGCGCGGCTTCCACTCCGCGATTTACAGCTTCCGCCGCGCGGTCCCGGCTGAAGTTCAAAAGGTAATGCAAGGGAACCTCCGCCTTGATTTCCTTTACGGTTATCACCCGGCCGAACTCGCATTGTTCGCCGCGTTCCAGCGCGGCATTGTTCGCCGCGATCCGGGCCAGTGCATTTTTATAGCCTCCGACCACCGTTGCTTCAAAAATGCCGAAGAAATTTCCAACGAAACCATCGAACCATTCGCCACGCTGACTTGTCGTCCAGATCACCCAAAGCTCATCGGCTCCCGACCGGATCGCTTCGTCAATATTGCTCCCGGTGTTAAAGACTGCATCGATATAGGTATCCCCCGCGATCTTGACGGGAGGAAACCACATCGGTAAAGAAGCCGTCGCTACCAGAAAATCCTCCGTCATATCGGCGGCGGGAATCGGGCGCAATTCATGCCTCGAGAAGTTGTAAACGTTGAACGTAGCCTCGCGCGCGCTGGCCCTGATTTTGGACCAGTCCAGCTTCCATGCAGGAAAGATCTTCTGGCGAAAAGCATCCAGGTCCAAAATGGACGCAGCATAAAGCAGACGGGCAAGCTGAGGCGCATTCACATCGACTTCGGAAAACGGCTGAGTGTTCCTCCAGTTGTCCGCAATCTCAGTGCCGCTCATCCCCTGCGCCCACATGGCGAGGTTGAAACAGGCGGCGCTGACCGCATCTCCGCGGTCGAACTCCAGGCCCGCTTCGTCCAGCCACACCTGCAGTACACCCGCCTGAAATGCAACCTTAACACCTCCTCCTGCCAGCATCAGTGACCGCTTTGGCATGGCCCGAAGCCCTCCTGCTCATAGAATTATCGCGCGATTTTGAGCTTGTTGACCTGGGCATCAAATTACTGATAAGATTCCCGCCTGTCCCTAAGTTTGTGAGGAGGGTTTATGGCAGATCACAACGATCCCAACGCGGTGAATCACATTTTTTCAGACATCGACTACAGCCCCGCCGATCTTTACGATTTGTTCGGGTGGCCCACGGCGGAGAGTAAGAATGTCGTATTCGCGTTGACGTTTGCCTCCGCGCCCGCGGCAGGCGTCCTCGATTCCGACCTCCTCTATCGTCTTTTGTTCACCAGCCATCCCAGAGTCGCGTGGCCGGAGTCCGGCGACGTCAGTCTGGACTCCGTCCTGCATTACTTTGATGCAGTCAAGGATAAGTATCTCGGCGAGCTAAAGACGGCGGAAATCCGGGTCACCGTGGACACGGCCGGCAGCGTGACGGTGAAGTTCCTTGGCTTTCCCGGTGGCGACTTCTCCACAACCATGGAAGTGAATAAAGTCGTTCCCATTCCCACTCCGGGCGGTCAGACGATCCAGGCCTTTATCGGCGGCCGCGACGATGCCTTTTTTAATGACTTGACCGGTTTTTTCCGTTCCATTAATTACGCTCCGCAGTTCTATCACGTTCCACATACCATGACTGAGGCGCGTGAATTGCCGATCCCCAAGACGTTGCTTGAGCTGGAGGGTAATGACTTGTTCAATTACCGGCCGGACATGCCCGAGTGGGGTTTTTCGCAGCTCGATGGTACGACGCCGAAATTGGACTTGCCCCCAGGACCCTGGACCTGGAACGGAAATAAATTCAAGAAGGACGCCGACGGCAACTTTCGTTTCGTTTACGACGGACGGGACTGTCGCGCGAAACAGAACTGCAACGCGATCGTTTTCGAAATCCCGCACTCCTTTATCACTCCTCGAACGGCGGAGAATCGCCTGATCAACGCCTGGGGCGAGAGCTGGGTGCGCAAAGCGGCCCACAAGGTGGAGGGCATTCCTGACGATCCCTCCTGGCTCCAACATCCCTGGAAGGTGGTCCGCGAAAAAGAATTGGATGGAGAATTGAGCAAGTACAAGCTGGTGGATACCGACGGCCAGCCCTTCGCCGACGCAGCTTTGAGCGAACGCGAAGACGACCGTCAATTGGGCGCCAACAATTTCTGGTTGGGCCCGCATTTCATCAAGCGATTGGCTCACCTGGGCTGGGGTTTCGGTCCTTCCATTAGCGCGTTGGGATTGAAGACTTCGTTCGATCACAATAACTCGCCAGTTTCCGTGTACAAAACTTATGACTTGGTAGCCACGGCATTCCCCCGCGTCGCAAAGACGCTCTTCCAGAAACTGAACATGCCGGATTCCTCTTGGAATCCCAAGGGCCTGCCCATTTCGTTGCGGAGGCCGTTTGAGATTTTCATTCCCAATGTCTGCGCAGTGGATATGGATACCACTGGCACATGGCCCTTCGGTCGCCGCCTGGAGGATCAAGTGGCGACGCGTTTTCTCTCGATGTTTCTTGACATGGAAGCTGAATTGAATGGCAAACCTTACCATATCGATCTGCTCGGCGATCAGGCATTGTGGGACAGCGCCCCGATCGTCCCGAAGACCCCGCCCAATCCACTGAAGAACGACAAGGAGTTTCTGGAGCAATTCCCGTATCTGGCCGAACCCTGGCCGGAGAAATGGTAGATGCAATGGCTAGCCAGACCGCGGCGCGCGTCCCGCAGCTCCCCGGATATGCGCAGGACGGATATGCTCAGGAATTGACTCGCGCTGAATCGGATATCGCCAGCCTCGAGTCGCGGAGGCAGAGTCATCCTGGCGATCTGGAAAAACGGGTGCGCCTCGCTTACCGGTTGTTCCACCGTGCTTCGTTGACTGGCATCATGGCCCACTTCGATGCGGTGGATGCGGCAATCCGTGAAGCTCTCGATGATTTCGGACCGAGGGAAGATGTCTGCCTACTGAAAGCCAACCTGGATTTTCGCTTTCACCGTCTCGCGGAAGTGCGGCAGGATCTCCAGATGTGCCCCAAGCTGTCCGGCCGGTTTGAAGGAAGAGTCCTGCTCGCGGATCTGGATTATCAGGAAGGCCGCTATGAGGCCTCTAGGCTGGAGCTTGAGCGTCTCATCGCGGAAAATCGCACCTGGGACAACTTGGCGCGGCTGGCACACTGGAAAAGCAAACTGGGCGATATCGCCGACGCCGACCAGTTATACGAAGAGGCCGAGGACGATCTCACCGCCAAACAGATGCGATCCTATGCCTGGCTGGAATTGCAGCGCGGCGTACTTGCGCTCACCCATGGCCGCTATGTCGAAGCCAGGAAGCACTACCAGCGAGCCGACGCTGCCTATCCCGGCCATTGGCACACGGATGAGCATTTCGCGGAGCTTCTGGCCGCGGAAGGAAAGTTCGATGAGGCCGCAGCACTGTTCCGGGAGGTCATCGCACGATGTCCCAAACCCGAGTTGCAGCAGGCTCTCGGCGAACTGTACCTGTTTTGCGGCCGGCCCGAAGCAGCCCAGCCGTGGTTCGACAGCGCTCTCGCAGCGTATCTGGAATCGGTCGAACGTGGTGGCGTACATTATTTTCACCACCTCGCCGATTTCTACGCCGACGCGCGAGAAGAACCCGCCGAAGCGGTGCGGTGGGCGCGTAAAGATATCGAGATGCGGTCAAACTTTTCGACGCAGGCAGCGATGGCCTGGGCTCTCTACCGTAACGGGCAGCTTTCCGAGGCGATGGAATACATTGGTTTGGCGCTCGCCTCAGGCGTGCGGGACGCCGGAATCTTCTCGACGGCCGCAACCCTGTTCGATGCCGCTGGAGAGACCGCCGAAAGCCAAAGGTTGGCGCAGGCGGCTTTCGAAATCAATCCGAAGCATCAGAACTTCCACATCCACCACTAACAGCGCGAACATCGCGGTGGGAGCGTGACCCAAGCGCTAAAAGCAATACGTTTTCTTTTGCGTCGTAGTGGGGATGCTGTATTCTGCATTACGACATTCCATCTTCGGATTTACAAAAAATAACGGGTTGCACAAACTGCTCCCCGTGATATACTTTCACCCGCGCCGTTAGCGTCGGAAGTCAGGCGCTTGCGAACACGTGGCCGTGGGCTCCAGCCTGGGCGGGAATCCCGGGCGCTCCTTCGCGGCCAGTGATAATGTTTCGGGCGTGATACTGGCCGGTACTTGAGAACAGAGGAAAACGTCTGCTATGACATGGCCCCTGATTGGACGCACTCTTCGGCTTGCTTTTCTGCTGCGAGTACCCATTTTCACGCTGACCGTACTCGCCGCGCTTGGACCTCTGGCATTGAACAGCAGCTTGCTTGGCAATCTGCTGGATCAGGGTCAAGGACGAACGGAATGGTACCTATTCACCGTGTCTTTTGCCGCCTTCATGCTGGCGTCCACGGCGGTGACAACCATTAACATCACCTTGCACTACGGCAATGATCGTTTCGACCAAGGAGCCAGTCTCGGACTATCGCAAAAGCGTCCGTTGCTCACTTTTATTTTCGGATGCGTCGCGGCACTGATTCTGGTGGTGTGCGTTTACCGTCGTACGATACCCAACCAACTGGTCAATGCCTTGTTTTTGCTGCTCGGCTTCGTCGCAGCGCTTGTCTTAGTGATCCTGGCCAAAGTGGTTCAGCTCTTTCTTACGGATCCAAAGACTACCAAGCATCCGCCGCCCTTTCTGGTGTTTCCCGCTTACATATTCCCATTTGCCGAGCGCATCTTCGACGACATCTACTGCTATAGCAGTGGCAGATCCCACACCGCCAAGAACTGGTTCAACCGGCTCAGCCAGTTTCCGCTGCAAATCTTGAGGCCCGCTGGACAAGGTTATCTAATGAACCTCGACCCGCCTGCCGGCGAACCACTCCGGCTCCAGTCCGGACATGTATTCGCCCTCTCGCTGTTCGTAATCGCTTTTTCGTTGTACCTGGGAATTGGACTGGTCAAGTCCGGGATTACGGCGATTGACGCTCGAGTGCCGGCGCTCGCTTTCGTATTGCTGTTCTTCATCGTAGCTTGCTGGGCACTGTCCCTGCTTACGTTCTTCTTCGATCGATATCGTTTTCCGCTGTTGTGGACCGTCGGCGCATTTTCTCTGATGGCCCTTTGGTCGCCGCAATCCGATCACTTCTTCAGAGTCGAGACGCGGAAAGCCGCGATGCCGGAACCACCCACCGCCGCCGCGTATATGAAGAAGCGATTGGAACTGAACAAGCCGAAACGGCTTATCGTAGTGGCGACACCCGGAGGAGGCATTCAAGCCGCGGCGTGGACTGCGAAGGTGCTCACGGAACTCAACCACGAAGCTCCCGGTTTCCGCCAGTCCGTGGCCGCCGTCAGTTCTGTTTCGGGCGGGTCGCTTGGATCCATCATCTACGCAGCCAGTTTTGCGGGAAAAATCGGAGAGGAAGAGGTTACTAAAAATGCCCGCCAATCCGCCATTGATGAGGTTGCGTGGGGCTGGACGGTTCCCGATGTGTGGCGCGCAATATTACCGTGGTTCCGAACCAATCGCGCCATCGACCGGGGTTGGGCGTTGGAAAAGAAATGGGCGGCAATCAATAACCTGAACGACACGGGCGGTTCCGCGGGAACCATGCTGGGCGATTGGTCGAACGCGGCCAGGGAGGGCACCATGCCGGCACTGCTCATCAACGCGATGCTGGTGGAACGCGGACAGCCCGTAGTCTTCTCAAATACGCGCTTTCCCGCTACCTTCAGTGAAGATAACCGCATCGCAAACTTTTACGATCTATATTCGCGTGCGCAATACCTGCATTATGATATTCGCGTGAATACCGCGGCGCGGTTGTCGGCATCCTTCTCCTACGTCGCCCCGGCTTCCCGGCCGAATCTGAATGGTCCATACACCGTCGGCTTTCATTTCGTGGATGGCGGTTACTACGACAATTTTGGAATCACATCGCTGCTGGCGTGGCTTACCGAGGCGCTGGAGGATCCCAGCGTGAAGCCGCAACTGACCGACGTTCTGATTTTGCAGATACAGCACTTCAACGACGCCAAACTTAACGGCCCAAGCCAGCAAGGCTGGGGCTACCAGATAGTGGCGCCTCCCGTCGCTTTGTACAATATGCGCGATTATGCGCAGGATTCCGTAGCGCGCAAACAGTTGGAACTTTTTGGGAAGTATTACAGGGACGAGCACGTCAACGTCTGGAAAACCGGAATCTCATATACAGGCACGGGCCACTGTGCCGACGCGCCGCTTTCCTGGAAGCTCGATAGTGAACAGCAGGCCTGCATCGACCGCACCTGGGAAGACGTTCTTACCGGTCAGAAGGGTGCCTTGCAATGCGTCAGTTCCTATGTAGGAGGCGCCGATCCGCGCAGTTATTGCGGTCTGGCCGCGGACGAAAAGGAGTGAGCGCGCATGTCATTTAATGAATTAAGCCATCGCGCCGCTGCCGCGGCCGTTCTCATGATCGCGTGGATTGTTGTAATGGGGTATGTTCCACCAAAGTATCCATTTCCATACATCTTCCATCACGATGTCGCCTCGCCCATACTGGCATTGGAAATCTCACGCGATGCAGACGACATCGAAGCGGTCCTGCACCGGGCCGATCCACTGGCAAAGCAAGCAGCCAGCTTTGAGCGCGTGAGTAACCAATTGGATCTCATCTTCATTCCGCTGTACGCTTTCTTCTTTTGGTCCCTGGCGAGGGTATTCGCCGAGAGAACGCGGCTGTTGACCTTGTTCATCTTGGGAACCGCATTGTTCGACTACGCCGAGGACTGGCAGATTTTCCGGGCGCTGGATGGCGAGAACCCGGCCATCTTCATCCCTTCGCTGGTTAAGTGGGGGCTGCTGGGAGTGGTTCTCTTGGGCACCGGAATCATTCTGTTACGGTCCCGAAGTCCGGTCTACTCGCTGGCTACCAAACGGCTGCTTGCTATTGCATATTTCATCTCGGGCCTGCTCTTGCTTATAGCGGTTGCGTTTGGGACTCGGATCGGATATTCGCTGATCGCGCTAGCGATTCAACTTCTTGCCTTCGTGGTTGTGGTCCACGTGATCGGGTTCCTGGGACACTACCTCGCGATCCCCGGAATCACTCAGAAGTACGTGGAAAACTTCTGTGAGGAGCGGAAAAAGATTGGGAAAGAATCGTTGATCGCGGTTGAGCCAAGCCCGCGGGAGTAGCGGAACACCGGCTACATCGAGACTGACATATCCAACCATGAAAACCAAGAAAGCAACCCAAAGTTCGTTCCACTCATCGAATCAGATTCCTGGTGCCTAACTGTCGAGCGGCTCTGCAGCCGCATGTCTGTGTCAGAAATCGCAGGGCGCTCAGATATCGGACAATTGGCCGTCTACGCGACGCTAGAATAATGGATCTTGCCCGGAATCCGCCTCGGTCGGCGGTGGATCATCACGCGGTACGCCTATGCGCAATGGGAACGTACTTGCGGAATGCGGTGTGGCGCAGCAACTTCAGAC
>Ga0187859_10001299_pt1 | contig 15999 bp, 12 predicted proteins | sample June2016WEW_10_1_2_FD_133019 | JGI IMG/M metagenome (GOLD analysis project Ga0187859, IMG submission 133019) | Peatland microbial communities from SPRUCE experiment site at the Marcell Experimental Forest, Minnesota, USA - June2016WEW_10_10 | ecosystem: Environmental > Terrestrial > Soil >...
GAGGCTCACCTTTTTGCCTACTTACGCATACTCGATGCGCGTGGAGAAGGATTGCCTGAGCCGTTTTTGGACGCGCTGCGGCGTGCCTTGGCTCACTACGGCGTGCGGACGCTCGATCGTTCCCCTGAACTCGAAGAGAGTTTACTGTGGCTATACCGGGCGCACCAACGCGTGGAGCAGCAACTGGCCCCCGTTCTGGGAGTTCTAGAGCGCCGTCTGGAGCACGCCGAAACTCAGGCCGCCCACGCTGGGGAATCCTTCCGGGCGCTTCTCGACCGGTTGATCGCCGTGGCTCGCGGAGCATTCCCCGCCGTCAGCGACCTGGCGCGGGAGGTGCGCTACCGCTGTTTCGATCAACCGCTGTTTGACCGGGCTCGGGCCCAGATCTACGCACAAGCCGAGCAGCATCTGGATTATCTCCGAGCACATCCGCAAGCAGCCGGCCGGCGCGAAAGGATTCACGAATTGGTGGAATGCCCGCAACCGCTTGTGAATCTCCTCTCGCGGCGATTCGCCGGCGCGGAGCCCGCGTTCCGCCAGCTGATGTTGGAGGTGCTCACCGCGCGGTATTACCGAATTCGAACGCTAACGGAATTTCGCTGCTCGGAACGGAATGGGCAAAGTTTCGTATCGGCCGAGTACGATCAGGAGGGGAAGCGGATTCACGTCTTCACCACACACTCCGAGTACTCACAACTCGGGAGCGCGGCGCGGGCCATCTTTCCTCTGCTTGAGGAAGTGCCCGAAGACCATGACATCGTCATCGATTTCTACACAACATCGTCAGAAGGACTAGGCCTTCCCGATACTACACAGCAGGAACTTCAGACCCTGCTCAACCGTGCCGGCTTTCCACGCCCGGTGCGGCGTATTCTGGTGGCCATCTCGGGCCATAACGGCGGCCACGGTATGGGCGCCATCGAGCATTTTACTTTTCGCCCCAAGGACGGCGCTCTGGCGGAAGACAAGATCTTACGCGGGCTGCACCCCATGATGGCCAAGCGCCTACATTTGTGGCGGCTCAAGAATTTCAAACTGGAACGGTTACCGTCGGTCGAGGATGTGTACCTGTACCGTGGCGTGGCCCACGATAACCCCAAAGACGAGCGGCTGCTGGCCTGTGTGGAGGTACGCGATCTGACGCCCGTGCGGGATGAGCAGGGCCGCATCGTGCAACTTCCCCACCTCGAAAGAATGTTCACCGAAGCCCTCGCGGGCATCCGCCTGTTTCAGTCGCGGCGCTCGCCGCAGGAGCGGTTGCATTGGAATCGCATACTGCTCTATGTGTGGCCCACATTGAATCTCAAGCCGGACGAGATTCACGACATCGTGCAGAAATTGGCTCCCTCCACCGAGGGACTTGGTTTGGAACAAGTGGTGGTGTGCGCCCGTGTTCCTAATCCGGCCACCGGCGAACTGTCTGAAATGGTCATCCGGATTTCGATTCCGGCCGGAGCCGGTTTCCTCATCACCTTCCGGCCCGCAACCAATTTGCAACCCCTAAAACCGTTGTCCGAGTACAACCAAAAGGTTATCCGCATGCGCCGCCGCGGACTGCTGTACCCCTACGAAATCGTCAAGATGCTGACACCGGGCCGGGACGACGTGCGTGCTGAATTTCCATCCGGCGATTTTATCGAGCACGATTTGACGCCCGACGGACAACTCGTTCCGGTGGATCGTCCACACGGCCAAAATAGAGCCAACATCATCGTCGGCGTCATCCGCAATTTTACGAATAAGTATCCGGAGGGCATGCGCCGCGTCTTACTGCTCGGCGATCCCAGCAAAGATCTGGGCGCAGTCTCTGAACCCGAATGCCGGCGGATAATCGCCGCGCTGGATTTGGCCGAGGCACAAGGCTTGCCGGTGGAGTGGTTCCCGGTTTCAGCGGGCGCGAAGATTTCGATGGAGAGCGGAGTCGAGAATATGGATTGGATCGCCCGCGTCCTGCGCCGCTTGATCGAGTTCACCCAGGCGGGTGGCGAGGTAAACCTGTTGATCAACGGGATCAACGTCGGAGCGCAACCATATTGGAACGCGGAAGCAACCATGCTGATGCATACGCGCGGCATTCTGGTGATGACACCGAAAGCCGCGATGGTACTCACCGGCAAGCATGCTCTGGATTATTCGGGCGGGGTCTCGGCCGAGGACAACCAGGGAATCGGCGGATACGATCGGATTATGGGCCCCAATGGACAGGCGCAATATTGGGCTCATGACATCGATGAAGCGTGTCACATTCTATTGCGGCACTACGAGCACACCTATGTAGCACCGGGTGAGCGATTCCCACGGCCCGCCGCGACCAGCGATCCCGTTGATCGGGACGTCCGAATATATCCCCACAGCCGAAACGGTGAGGAGGGTTTTGCCCTGGTGGGCGACATATTCTCGGACCAGACCAACCCTGGCCGCAAGAAATCCTTTGATATTCGCAAAGTCATGCTGTCGGTCATCGATCAGGACCACCTTCCATTGGAGCGTTGGGCCGGCACTCGATCGGCCGAGACGGCGGTGATTTGGGATGCCCACTTAGGCGGCTATCCGGTTTGTTTGGCCGGTATCGAATCCCGGCCAGTGCCTCGTATTGGTTTTGTCCCCGCCGACGGGCCCAATGAATGGAGCGCCGGAACGCTTTTTCCCTTCTCTTCCAAAAAGTTGGCCCGTGCAATCAATGCGGCCAGCGGCAATCGGCCCTTTGTTCTGCTTGCCAATCTTTCCGGATTTGACGGCTCACCCGAATCCCTGCGCAAACTGCAGCTGGAGTATGGCGCCGAGATCGGGCGCGCCGTGGTCAACTTCAAAGGCCCCATGGTATTCTGCGTGATCTCCCGATATCACGGTGGTGCGTACGTGGTCTTCTCGCAAGCACTCAACGAAAATTTGGAAGTGGCGGCTCTGGAGGGGACGTATGCCTCCGTAATTGGGGGCGCGCCGGCGGCGGCCGTCGTGTTCGCCGGCGAAGTGGAAAGCAGGACCCGTAAAGATCCCCGTCTGGAAGCGCTAAGCGAAGCCATGGGCCGGGCCACCGGTGTCGAGAAACGCCAGTTGCGCGCTCAGTGGAATCAACTCTTCAAAACGGTGCACTCCGAAAAACTGGGTGAGGTTGCCGATGAGTTCGACCGCGTGCATAATGTCCAGCGCGCTCTCCGAGTGGGCGCGCTGCATTATATTCTTCCGCCCGCGGATCTTCGGCCTTATCTTATCCACGCGGTGGAACGCGGCATGGAAAAGTATTCACGATTAGAAGTCAAGGAGCTAGTTGCCAGGGTTTGATGGGACCATGGACGTTTATTGGCTGGAACAGACCGCCTCTGATGTGCCTGCGGAAGATGATTGGCTCAGCGCGAGCGAAGTAGTCCGCTTGAACGGGTTTCGTTTTACCAAGCGGCGCGCCGACTGGCGGCTGGGACGTTGGACAGCCAAACGCGCGGTGGCCGTTTGCCTGAATCTGCCGGTGGTTCGTCACGCCCTGGCGGACATAGAAGTACGGCCGGCGGCATCCGGCGCACCCGAGGTTTTCCTTGCGAACACGCCAGCCCACTTCAGCATTTCACTAAGTCACCGGGAAGGCACGGCAGTCTGCGCAGTCGCGTTATGCGGGGCGGCGTTGGGATGTGATCTGGAAATAATCGAGCAGCATAGCGACGCATTTGTCGCCGACTATTTCACAATCGCGGAACAGAAGTTAGTTACCAGCGCGCCCGCATCGGACCGGCCTCGCCTTGTATCATTGCTTTGGAGTGCGAAAGAGAGCACGCTCAAAGCACTTCACGCGGGGCTACGGCTCGACACGCGTTCTGTGATTGTCAGCCCGATTGTTGATCACGATCCGTTTGCCGCCGATACTTGGAATCCGTTGCACGTCAGTAGTGCGAACGGTCAAGTATTTCGCGGCTGGTGGCGCCGCACAGACTACCTTTTGCGGACTGTGGTGGCTGCCCCGCCACCTACGCCGCCGATCCCCTTGGAGATCGCGGCTTAGAGTGGACCCGCGCATTTGTAGGAAGCTTAGGGCCGGAATACGCGTGCCTCGGTTCCACAACTCCCGCCTCTAGTGGGCAGTCATTACCGGCACTCCAGAATGCTGTAACCTGTCCTAATGGATCTGGCCGCCGGTCGTCGCGCGATTCCCGTGTACCTTCTCATTACGTGGACAATCAGCTCCCTGTTTATTTCCTCATCATCAAATCCGCAGGCACCAATGCCGCGAACGGAGCCTACACCACCGGACTGATGTGGTGCCCCGCCATAGGGGCTTTGCTCACCTGCAAGTATCTCGGCCGCCCTGTCGCCAGCCTCGGTTGGCAGTGGGGCAAAACCCGTTACCAAGTACTCAGCTACCTTATTCCTCTCGGCTATTCCACCATTACCTACTCCATCGCCTGGTTGACTGGCATCGCCGCGATAAACCCGATCCAGACCGCCGATGCCTTTCGCGGTTCTTCGGTCTTGGTCCATTGTCCAGACCTTTCGGTGTCGGGCTCTATTTCCTGGTGGTCGCAACCACCGGCGTAATCCAAAACTGCGCCACCACTTTGGGCGAAGAAATCGGTTGGCGTGGATTCCTCGTGCCCGAGTTAGCCAAACGCTTTTCATTCACGGCAACCGCTATTCTCTCCGGCGTAATTTGGGCCTTGTGGCATGTGCCCATCATCGTCTTCGCCGGCTACAACGTGGGAACCGGCTGGTATGGTTTGGCAGTTGTCTCCGCCAACATGATCAGCCTTTGCTTCGTCCTGACATGGCTGCGCCTGAAGTCCGGCAGCTTGTGGACCGGCGTCATTCTGCACGCTTCTAACAACCACTTCATCCAACAGTTCTTCGACCCCATGACCGCGTACACTGGCCGCGCAAAATACATCCTTGGAGAGTTCGGCATCGGATTTACTCTGGTAGTGGCTGTGCGGAGGTGGCCCAACCTCAGTTGGACTCCAACAAACAGGCCGACCCAGTTGGTAACAAGACGATCACCGAGAAATCACGATCCGCCTTTCCGTGCAATAACATGATCTTCGCGAGGCCGGAGCTGGGTACGTCTGGTACTAGGAATCGCACAAAAATATATTTCCACTTCTAATGCACAAAATCCACAAAATCTTCCACACGCTCGCCTGAGGTGATCCATGGACATCCTCATTGCGCTGAGCCAACCTATTTGGAATCAGTGAAAGACGGCACAGTTATCACTTCGGCATTCCACATGCTATTGCGAAAAGAAATAATCCAAAATGGAGCAGGCTGGATATTTTTCAGTTTCGGGCGCACATCTTTATACCGTCCTACATGCGGTGCCTAATCCCATCGCTCGGGTCTTGCTTGTTGGGCCGTTCGCATCGCAACGTCATTCCGGGTACATTCCCTGGGTCCGTTGGGCTCGCTATTTAGCTACCAGGCAAATCGAATGTCTCCGCTATGATTATCGCGGCGTTGGTGAAAGCACTGGGAATTTCGCGGACATGAGTTTTGGGACCTGGTCCGAAGATGTCCAGATCCTTGCGTGCTGGCTCAAAACTCGCTCCCCGGGGGTGCCCCTGATGCTACATGGCCTAGATATGGGTGCACTTTTCGCGGCCCAAAATTTTCAAGTCGGCATAGGCGACGCCTTGCTGCTGTGGGCCCCCCCTGCAAGCGCGAACGAGTCGCTGCGAACTACAATCGCGCGCCAGATCGGTTTGGAGAAGTTATTTCGATATGTCGGGGCCAAGCAAAGGCAAGCATCAGACTATATTCGACAACTCGATGATGGCTTATTGATAGAGATAGATGGCTACGAATGGTCCAGTAGACTTTGGCATGATTCCTTCGATCTCCACTTGCCGCCCGGAATCGGCGACGAAAGCGGCGACACTTTGGCAAGCGAGAGGCCGGTCAGGATCGTATGGCCCGAGAACGCGGCGCCGCTGATTAAGGGTTCTTCAGTAGCTTACGACACAATTAATAAGGATTTCACCCAACTGTTTTCTCAGAATTACGACTGGCTCTCTATGGTCACTGCGACATTGATCGGACAACACTCATGAAAGAGGTGATTGAAACCCGCGAGTTGATTACGGTGACGTTCCGAGGAATGGTTCTTCGCGGCACCTATCACAGGCCTTATGGACTGAGTACCGGCTCGGGGCTGGACCTGAACGAACCGAGCGCTATCGGCGTTCTGCTGGTGAATGCGGGATTCCTCCCAAGGTCCGGACTTGGTGATTCGGCGGTATATTGGGCGGACTCATTCGCGGCGTGCGGCTATCCCTCTTTCCGCATCGATCTGCAGGGGCTCGGGGACTCGGATGGAGAACCGCCGGCGGATCTGTCTGATTTTGTTAACTCGGGTGGGTTTGCTCCTGAGCTTGCCGCCATAGTGAAAGACATTGTAAGGCGATTTGGCCTCTCGGGAGTTGCAGTCGTAGCTCATTGTGCAAGTACGGTATCTGCAATTTTCGCGGCTGCGTTGATCAGAGAATGTAAGGGATTGGCGTTGCTGGATCCGTACTTTCACCTATCGCAAGGAGGGTCGAAGTTGAGGGCGGGGCTGAGCGACTGGGCCTGGCGGAGCCGCCTCGGCGGATCGATCTCCACCGTGTATCATTGGCTAAAGCACGTTCACCTTTTTCTCCGTTGGAGGAAGCCCCCAAGTAATGCGAACCTACCCCTCCTCAGGCGTTGGAAACAACTCGGATCCAGCGGCCTTCCGATCCTGGTGATGAAAGCGCCAGCCTTGAAAGCCCGGGGCTCTCAACCCAGGCTGGGTGAGTTCGATTACTTGAACTATGTTCAAGCGCGGTCGGGTCGAGCTAGCCGGATCGTCGTCAAATATATCGAAGGTACAAATCACTCCTTCGCGGACCGCCTTGGCCGGATCGCCGTTCGACAGCATACCGAGCGTTGGTTGCGCTCTTGTTTCCCATTAATGGAACGCCAAGCATCCGCTCTGAATCCTCCACGATCCGAACACAGCGGCTTCAAAAATCATACTGAGAATCACGAAATGCGATCGCACCATTCTAATACCGCCCGGTAAACGTGAAGGCAAGACGCCCGAGCGATCGGTAAGGCCGTCGCCCAGATGGCGGATTCCGCATTAGGATCGCCGCGCATTCCGCGCTAAGCGCCCAGCTACCACTCCAACGAATGCCGATGCCAGTGAATTCATCGTCGATGGCTCCGAGACGGTGGTGAACGTTCCGATAGTACGCACGTCGAATCCGATGAGCGTAGGAACGCCGTTGATCGGATCGGTTCCGGTAATTCTGTCCGAAAAATCCAGTTGATCTGTGTGCGTGGTTTTCGGCAGCAGGGTGCCACCGGACGTAACGGGGGAAGCCGCGGTATTAGAGAGCGCAGGGCCGACCTTGGAGCGCGGCGAAAGTGCCGGCGGTGAGCGAGGAGATGTCGCTGGTAAAGGCGTCGACCGTGTAATTCAATTCAGCCAATTCGTTGGCCGATGTCACGCTGTTGTCTGCGCTGAAGACGTAAGTCCCAAACGGATACGTAGCATCCATGGCACCTGAGGTTGCAAAACTGGGCCCTCGCCGAAATCCGTAGGCGATTCCGCTGGTCTGGGTTTAGACAATGTTGGGAAACATATCGACTAACGTCAGATCGGCGAGCCAGGGCCTGCCCCATGTAACAAGACAATAGGGACCTGATCGAGGCGAACTTTCAGGTGAGGAATACTCTGGCGCCCGAGACTCTCACGATCGGAATCGCCATGGTTTCCATTACTTGTTTCCCTTCCCGAGGATAGCGAAGCTATCATTGAGACGTAACCCTGCAACCCATCGAACTGTGGAGGATTTTGTATGCGATCTGATATTGTTCCAGGGGCTAACTTCCCCGACTATGAGCTTTCCGACCACACCGCGAAACGCCGCAAGCTCTCCGAACTGCAAGGACAGCATCCCATGGTTCTGATGCTCAGCCGCGGAGGTTATTGCCCAAAGGACCGCCGGCAGGCCGAATTGCTGGTGGAACTCCATCCTGAGCTCGAGGTTTCCTATTGCCGCCTAGTCACCATTAGCACCGACAACATTACGGAGACGAATGAATATCGCACGGGAGTCGGCGCCCACTGGCCATTCCTCTCAGACCCTGGACGTATGGTCCAAAAGGACCTCGATATTGCCGAATACACCGATCCCGCACACAATCCGATGATCCCCCACGTGATCGTGCTCGAGCCCGGTCTGGTTGTTTATAAGGTCTACAACGGCTATTGGTTTTTGGGCCGGCCCACGCTCGAAGATCTGCGCCAGGACCTGCGCGCCGTTACCAAGAAATGCCGGCCGGATTGGGACATCACAACGCCCGAGCTCAAAGCGGCGTGGCAGCAAGGACGCAAGGAACTCTTCTATCCCTACGGAAAAACGTACGCGCAAACTCTCGGCGAGCAGGATTAGGAATCGGGCAACGTCGCTAGGCTGTTAGGCTGTACCTAAATGGGAACTCGCGGCGTGCGTCACAATGAGCACTATCACGACCGGGTCAATCGCGTGCTGGACTACATCGCGGAGCATCTCGACGGCGAACTTTCGCTCGCCCGATTATCCAACATCGGTTGTTTCTCCCCTTTCCACTTCCACCGCATCTTTCAGGGCATCACGGGCGAGACACTGAACAGCCACGTCCGGCGCGTGCGGCTGGAAAGAGCCGCCACATTAATGAAAGCATCGCCTAGAAAGCGCATCACCGATATCGCCCTTGAAACGGGCTTCGCCGGAACCGCCGAATTTTCCCGCGCGTTCAAGAATCACTTCAACCGGACCGCCAGCTCCTGGGACCGGCACAGTCCCCTCGAAAAAAGCAAGATTTGCCAAGCACCGGAAACGCTTCCGTTCCATACTTTGGAAGAACTGGAACGTTGGAAGGCGAAGCGTAAAAATGCGCGGGTTCGCCTCCACCAGTTCAGCGCCTTTCGCTATGTTTACGCTCGCATCTTCGCGCCTTACGCCAACACTCGGTTGGTGGATAGCTACCAGGCGCTCATCGCGTGGGTCGCCCACAGGCGTACCGACATCCGGGATGTTGTGGTTATTGGCATGTCGCTGGACGATCCGTCCATCACGCCTTCCGAAAAGTGCCGCTATGATCTCGGCATCGCTTTCCCGAAACAGGCGGACGGAATTCTGGGTGAGATCATCCGCTCGCGCGGAAGGGCGGCGCATCTCGGATCATTGCCGGCCAAATCCGAATGCGATGCGGCAGGTTTCAGCATCCGCGATTTCCCGCCGCAACAGATCGTCGCCTTTCACTGCGCCGGTGATCTTGACCAGGTGGGCCGCGCCTGGCAGTATCTCTATCGGATCTGGCTCCCATCAGGCGCCTTCGAGCCGGCGGATCTGCCCGCCATGGAATTATTCGTACGAACACCGGAGGAAATAGGATGGGAAAAATTCGATCTGGAAGCTTGCATACCCGTCGTGCGACTCTGACGATGGCTACGGCCGCCATGACGGCGTGGAGTCAATCGCGAAAAGCTACGGAACCTGGAGGAGTACACATGGAGCTGGGCACGTTTTCGGTCAGCTTAGCTGTGAAGGACATCGAAGCTTCGAAGCGGTTTTACGAAAACTTCGGTTTCAAGGCGTTTTTCGGCGACGCCTCGAAACACTTTTTGATCATGAAGAACGGCGATCACGCCATTGGCCTGTTTCAAGGCATGTTCGATAAGAACATCCTCACCTTCAACCCAGGCTGGGACAGTAACGCCCAGAAACTATCTGCCTTCACGGACGTGCGTGAACTACAGCGCCAGTTGAAAGCGCAAGGCGTGAAGTTGGTAAAGGAAGCGGACGAGAGTACCACGGGCCCCGCTAGTTTTCTCGCCGTGGACCCCGACGGAAACCCGATTCTCGTCGATCAGCACGTCTAAGCTCGAGCAGCCTGGTAACCTTGTCCGGGTAACCTTGCGCCGTTGGGACGGTATTGCATGACGTGCTGCAAGATCTTCGATATTCCTGGCGCGAACTGTGCAAGAAGCCTGGGCTCGCTCTGATCGCAATCATTTCGCTGACATTAGGCATTGGCGCGACGACGGCCGTTTTCAGTGTCATGTACGGCCTGCTAGCGAATCCTTATCCATACCAGGGCGCCAACCGCATGGTCCACCTCACGGTCATGACCGAAAGTGGCGACCGGCGATGGATCGGCATCACTGGTCCACAGCTTAAGGCGCTTCGGCAGCTAAAAGTTTTCGAAAGCGTGGCCGCCAGTTGGGGGACGTGGAATCTCACCACCACTGATGAGGATCTTCCCGAGGATGTCCCCTCCACCCAACTCACGGCAAATTCCGGGAGTCATTTTGGAGTGCCCGCACTGCTGGGGCGCACTCTTATCCCATCCGACGCTCCCGATGGCCAGGACCCTCAGCCGGTTGTTGTTTTGAGCTATCTGTTTTGGCAACGCCACTTCAATGCGGACCGGAGCGTGGTTGGGCGACGAATCCAGTTAGTCCACAAGAACTATACGATCATCGGAGTTTTGCCGTCGCGGTTCACCTGGGAGGATGCGGCCGTATACTTGCCGCTCAAAATCAGCAACGACTCGAGCGTCGACTACAGCCCGCTGTTGAAGCTAAAACCGAGCGTCACGTTCGCGGCGGCCAATGCCGAGCTGCAACCGCTAATCGAGCAGTTCGCCAAGGAAACACCCACGCACTTCCCGAAGAAGTTTCGAGTCCAGGTCAGAGGACTGAACCAACAGTTTGAGGACCATCTCGGCCACTCTTTGTTTCTACTGTTCGGCGCGGTATCGATGCTTCTCTTTATCGGATGCGCCAACGTATCCATACTGTTGCTCGCCCGCGGCACCGCGCGCCAACATGAACTCGCCATTCGCAGCGCGATCGGAGCCAGCCGGTGGCGTATTCAGCGTCAATTACTGACAGAAGCTCTGGCATTATCTTTGCTTGGTGCATTGGGAGGCATCCTGTTGGCTTACGGACTGCTTCCACTGCTGGTGCGCTGGCTGCCGGAATATTCGTTTCCGCACGAGGTGCTCATCGGGATCAACCTTCCGGTACTTGCCTTCAGCGTCGCTCTGGCAATTTCGAGCGGCGTGGTATCGGGACTCGCTCCGGCGTTCCAGTTCTCCAAACCGCAAGTGGCACAGCTCATGACGTCCAGCTCGCGCCGGTTAGCCGGAGGAGCGCGCGGAAAGCGGACGCACAATTTATTGGTAGCCGGCCAAATCGCTCTGACTTTGTTGCTGCTTACGTCCGCGGCCGCCGCCATCAACGGATTTGTGAAGCTGGTCCGTACCGATCTGGGCTACGACCCACACAACGTAATGTCGGTTGGCATTCCAATTCATCAGAACACGCACGTCAGTTGGGAGAGCCGGTCCACTTACTTCGACCAGCTCCTGACCCGCGTTCAAGCGATGCCTGAAATTGTCTCGGCGGGAATCTCCTCGAACGCGACACCACCCTCCAACGGTTGGGAGATGCCCTACGAGATTTTTGGGCGCCCCTCGGGCCAGCAGGAAAATCTGCGCGCGAATTTCGTCAGCACGGAATACTTTTCGGTGTTGCATATACCGCTGCTTCAGGGACGGCTCTTCGAACATCCGGAAATCGTGCGCGGCGCGCGGCTGGCCGTGATCAATCAGACGCTCGCGCAGAAGTATTGGCCGCGCGGCGATGCGGTGGGGAAACAATTGCGGCTTCCGGAGCTGAAGGGCGAACCTCCTTTCGGGGTGGCCGTGGCCGACAGCAATCAATGGATGCAGATCATCGGAGTGGTCGCCGACGCGCGTGATGATGGCCTTCGCAAACCCATCAAGCCTGCGGTATATCTCCCGTTTTCTGTTCACATGAGCATGTGGACGCAGATTCTGGTGAGGACCCACGCCTCACCGCTGAGAGTCTTGAATCGTGTTCGCGCTGAAGTGAAAGCCGTGGATCCGGACCAACAGGTGTTCGGCCGGACGCGCGATCTGGAGCAGTGGATTCAGCGCGAGGACGAGTACGCGTATGGACGTCTGGTGGCCGCGCTCTTCAGTGGAATCTCAATCGTCGCGCTGGTGCTGGCCGCGATCGGACTCTTCAGCGTGGTCTCTTACGGCGTGGCGCAGAGAACCAATGAGTTTGGGATTCGCATGGCGCTAGGAGCCTCGCGAGGACACGTGGTCCAGCTTGTTTTGTCCGCCACCGCGGTTAGCGTGATTGGTGGGCTTACCGGTGGTCTTCTGCTGAGCCTCCTGCTCAACGGAATTCTCTCGAAGTGGGCTGAAGGCAGTTCGCACAATCCCATGCTTATCGCGGCGGTTACGGTGCTCTTGATCTTGACAGCAGGGGTAGCGGCTTTCGTTCCGGCGCGCCGGGCATCGTCAGTTGAGCCGATGGATGCCCTGCGATACGACTAGTTTCGGCAACGCCGGCGCCTTGCCATCCGCGATTTTTGGGCGTACACTTTGGCCGGGAGGTAATCGGCATGAAATCAGTCGATACGATTGGTCCCCTACTGTCGCTCAAAGGTCGAGAGCTTTGGTCCGTAGCTCCGACGACCACCGTTTACGAGGCAATCGAAAAGATGTCCGAAAAAGGAGTGGGTGCTTTGCTGGTCATGTCCGAGGGCAGGCTCGCCGGCATGATTTCCGAGCGTGATTACGCGCGGAAGGTGATTCTGAAAGACCGCTCTTCGAAGCACACCCTGGTGCGGGAGATCATGACCAGCCCCGTGATCACCGTGACCCCCAGCCACTATGTGGAAGAATGCATGCGAACCATGACGGAGAATCGCATTCGCCATCTACCCGTGCTGGATCGGGACCAGGTGGTTGGCATCGTTTCCATCGGTGATCTCGTGAACTGGATTATCACGGCACACGAGGAAACGATTGGCCAGTTGCAGAGTTATATCGCGGGAAATTATCCAGGCTAGCCGCGTCAGAACGTGTAACTGACGCCGAACAGAGGAGTGAACTGCTCGAAAATCCCGCGAGCCGTATTGTGCGGAGCCGGAACAATCTGCTGCCTCGGAAATGTCGTTAGATAATCCCGGAACTCCGCGCGCAGCAACATGTGCGGGCGCAGGCGGTATTTCACGCCTCCACCCACGCTGAAGACCACTTTCCAAACATCGTTCGTAGTGAGGCTGGCGATTTGCGGGATGGGCTGTGGGAACGGTTCCGGGCCGGCGATGACATATTCCTTAGCTCCCGTGCCACCTGCGAGAAACGGTCGCCAGCGATGCTCGCGCGGCTTGAAATGGAATAGCAATCCACACGTCAAGGCGTCCGAATTGCCCTGGATGTCCGCCTTCACGCCAGGAGCCTGAAGGAACGGGTGACCATCGTGATAGAGGTAGTTAAATTCAGCCGAGACGTAAGTTGAAAATTCATCCGCCAGAAGAATGCCGGCTGCAAAGCGATTTCGAATGCCCGCTTCCGCGGACCCGGAAGCCGAAAAGATTGTCCCAGCCCGGTAGAACCCATAGCCGACCGTAGCGCCGAGTTCATACTGCTGGCCAAAAGCGACGCCGGCGAACAACAGAACGGCGACGTACTTCATAGCCATATTCTACTGCCGGATGTGGGGCAGCTTGGTAAGCTGCGGTCGATTATCAATCGGCCCGAACGCCCAAGTTTACCGGACAGGCGGCCGTTATCAACCGCCGCCGATGAATCGCGCAGATGCCCAGAACCGCCGCCGCTAACACGCCGCCCAGAGCCGGTTCGGGAACGGTTGAGCCTCCCCCTGATTGCGAAGTATCGGTCAAGGAAAGCTTGTCGAAGTCCATCTCAGAGGGCTCGAATTGATTGCCACTACCATCGTCCGTCAGGACGATTTCTAGTGCTTTGCCGAGTTGGGCAGGGGATGAGCCGGAATTGAAAGTAACCGTGAATGGGACGAACGTTCCAGGCGTAAGGAAGGCATTGACCTCTCCTTCGTTCACTAGCGAGGTAAGCACCGTCCCATTAGCATCCAGCGCGACGTTGTAGCCGAAGTCCCCAATACCGGGAGGGATAACACTGGTGTCCTTCCGGATGCCAACAAACCCGGTAAGTGTGTACGTATCGTTGGCCTTCAAGTCCGACCCGAGGACTTGCGAGATCGAAATGTTGAACACGTTGGTTGACAGATAGGCCACGTTAACGCCGTCGGGAACACCGCCCGGATACTGGCCCGTTCCAGGTTTGTAAACGCCGAAATTGTTGAATGCGACACCCCCACCGCTGAATCCGCTCGGGTTGGCCGTCGAGGCGGTCCAATCGGTGAGCGTGTCGTCGGTAGCGCAGCCCGGCCCGGGCGAACACGCTAGGACGTTGGCCTCGAAGCTGGGGTTGAGAATCGTAAGAGTGTCAGCCTGCGCCAAACTCCCGGCGCAAAGCAAAATGGCAGCGGACAAAAGTCGCTGAACGGTCATATTTCCTCCGAAGAAACGTGCGGACATCAGAGACCGCGTAATCGGAGAGAAAAAACCATCACGGAGTAGCGGAGTGCCCGGCCCCATGCACGAGGTCGAGCCTGCGGTGGAGGTCTCTAATCTCCCAGGGAGCGACCGAACTCCGCCCCTCCCCCGCCGCGAGGGCCTCCTCGAGAACCTTTGCCGCACCGGCGGTGTCATGCATTTGCTCCAGCGCCTTCGAGAGCTCACGGTAAATACTGAGATAGAGCTCCGCGGCGCCCATAGTGTCGTTGGGTGGAATCTGAACGACGGGCGGCATGCGCGATTCCGCCGTGCGTAGATGGCCGATCGCTTCCCTGTATCTCGCCGCGGCGTTTTCGGCGGCGCCCATGTGCATGTAGGCAATGGTCAGATCCTGTTGTGCTTCGGCGCTGGTGGGCTCTTCTTTAGCCAACTCCTCCATGCGCGTCAAAGCTTCGCCGGCTGCCGGTATGGCCTGCTCGCCATCGCCCGCATTATGGAGGGCCCAACTTAGCTCGCCCCATGCTTCACCGCAGGTTCGACGCCACTGCGGGGCGGGTTGACTATCAGGAGTCTTGCAGAGACCTTCCACCGTCCGCCGGTGCGCGATCGCGGATTCCCCGAAATACTTCCTGTCACCGGTTAAGTCGCCCAGTCCCTCCAGAGCAAAGCCCACGAATTGGCTGTATTTGGCAGCCAGATCAGCCATGCCGGGATGGGCCGCTTGAAGTTCCTCAGCCATGGCGACTGTCCGGCGGAACTGGGCCAGGGCCCGCTCGAATGCAGTTAAGGTATATTCAGCGTTCGCGGAGCTCAGCATCGCATTACCCAACATTCCGTTCGTCTCAACGTATGCGGCTGCGGCAGGACTGCCATCCACTTTGAATTCACCAGGTGCTTCCGTGGCCAGCCGCCGCGCCGGTGGGAGCGCCGATTGGAGCAATGCCATTGCCTGCGGATATTCGTTTCCGCGGATTTCGATCTGAGCGATGGTCCGGCGGGCCCGGACCAGAATGGCAAGCAGGTCCCAATCCCTCGGGCCGGCGTCTGCGGCGAGAGCTTCCGCTTTTCGGTAACTTGCCAGCGCTCCCGCGGTGTCTCCAATGCTCACGGTGAAAGGTCTACCTTGAATGTCCCCGAGTTGCAGATATGCGCCTGCCAGTGCATGCCGCAAATCGGAATCGCCCGGCGCTTCGGCCAGTAACTGGTCAAGATTCCTCCTGGCCCGGTCGACGATCAGCAAGCGGGCTTTCATCGAGCCAGGAAGCTTGCCTACCTCGTTGAGAACATCGGTGAGGTACGACTCGCTGAGTTCGCGAACCTGGACCATCCGTTGCTGATTGCGTCCGTATTGTTGCAGAGCGGAGAGAGCCGTGAATGCCAGGATAGCGCTCAAGACCGCACCCGCAGTCATCCCCCAGCGGTTGCGCTGTGTAAAAGAGCGCTTCGATAGAAAAGTGTTTGCCGCCGCGCCAGAACTGGTTCGCCGCGGAGGTACCGCTGTAAATCACCGGAGAAATGTTCGACTGAGGAGTACCGTTGGCCTGGGTCCACGCTGATCGCTCTATTCAAGACGTTCCTCAGGTCGCCCTCCAGAAGCCGGCGAAGCTTTGATCTCGACTCAGATCGC
>Ga0187859_10001302_pt1 | contig 15988 bp, 12 predicted proteins | sample June2016WEW_10_1_2_FD_133019 | JGI IMG/M metagenome (GOLD analysis project Ga0187859, IMG submission 133019) | Peatland microbial communities from SPRUCE experiment site at the Marcell Experimental Forest, Minnesota, USA - June2016WEW_10_10 | ecosystem: Environmental > Terrestrial > Soil >...
AAGGCGCAGGCGACCGGGCAACAGATGCAGGGCCTCGCAAACATGATGCAGGACCTGCGCTCAGTAACAGATTGGTATCCCGAGATGGCCGACGCTTATAACATGCTCGGAATGGCACGCGTCGAAGGCGGCGGAATCAACTCAGCGCTCGAAGCGCAAAAAGAGGCGATTGTCTTGTCGCCCCGAAACGCTGAGTACCAATTCAACCTGGGGCAAATTTATGTTTCCGGGAAAAAGTGGGACCTTGCTCGTGACGTCTTCACGCGGCTGAGAGCAGGACCGGACAGAACCGCTGCTGCCGCCGCAAAACAGCAATTGGCAGATTTGGACACGCTTCAGAAGTATGGCGTCCGCCCGCAGCGGGCCGCAGGAACTGAGACGCCAGAGGGCGCAGCCAGCGCTCCAACCACCAAGAGTAACGAGACGCCGGCGACCGCGACTACAACGCACGGTCAGGATGAAGATGCTGACTCTGAGGCCGACGCCAACACGCCGCCGAAACCAGCGCCTGTGCAGCCGGGTCCAACCGGCCCGGTGCAGTTTCTCAAAGGCAAGATAGTAAGCAGCGATTGCTCGAATTCGCCAGCGGCAATAGTTACTATCTTGAGCGGCATGACGACTTATAAGATGCACACGTCGAATTACAAGTCATTAGTCGTCATGGGAGAAGATCAGTTTTCCTGCGATTGGAAAAATCGCCTCGTCTCGGTGAATTACCGCGCGGCAGGGAAGCACGAAGGCGAACTGGTTTCGATCGAAGTGCGGTGAGAGCTGCGGGGTGAGCAGTGCTAGGCCTTGTCGGAATCGAAAAACTACCCTCCCACTCATGGGCCAGAAACGGGAGCATTCCCAGGCGCGTAGTTCTTAATCTGATACGAAAAGTGAGTCTTGAAGCGAGCGATAGCGCCCTTAGGGCCGACGGCCCAGCAGTGTTGGCCTTCACAGCTGGCGGCGTTGAGATTTAATCGGTCGGTATGCTGCCAGTGCACGCTCTTGCCCCCATCGTCATGACTGATGTCCGTGCCATTGGGGCCAACCGCCGCAAAGTCGCCGTATCCGCATTCAGCCACGGCTGACCGATACCCTCCAGGCTGTTGCTCGGCAAGATGCCACGTCGCGCCGAAATCATTTGAATAAGCGGCCACGCGCTTCGCATTGTCCGGATCTTTGTAATCCCCTCCCACCGCAACCACCAGGAAACCTCCGCAGGCAACGCTAAGAATTCCACTCGATGCATTGCCGCTGGCGATTGGCGTTTCGGCTACCGTCCACGAACGCCCATGGTCTGCCGAACGAAAGACCCGAGCAACGGCCGCGCCTCCGGTGCCAAAGTAAATATTGTCGCCGCGATCACAGATAGCAAGGGAAGTGCCGCTCGCGGCAAAGGCTCCTTCCTTCGGAAGTGCTGCAGGCATCTTATCGCGCGGCAATTCCGTCCAGTGCTCGCCATCGTCGGTGCTCAACACCAGAAATTTTTCGTCCACCGGGTCGCTGAGCGCGAGGCAATGCGTTTTCGAATCGCACACCAGCGCGTCCAGAAAGAATCCGGGCCGCTTGTCGGAATACTCCAGCCTCCAGGAGTTCCCGCCGTCTGTCGTTTTGTAAATACGTGATTTATCGCCGTCCCCGCTCGACATCACAAACGCGGTATCCGCGTCAAAGCCCTTGACGCCGCGGAAATCGAGATCGCCGCCACCCTTTACGGCCAGTTGCTTCCACGTCGCTCCCTCGTTGGTCGAGCGCAGAATGACGCCGTTCGACCCAGAGGCCCACACGACATAGTCGTGTTTCTCCGTGAGAGCATAGCTAACGCTGACGCCGCGCAGATTAGAGTCGACGCCACTCGTCTGAACTTGCCACCACGGTCCGGAGTCGAAGGACGCAATCGCGAGAAGAATAAAAGCCAACATGAGCGCAGCTGGATTGTAGAACAGTTGCAGTCGTGCAAAAGGTCAAAGACATTCGCAACGGCCGGCAAATGTCCTAATGTCACTCCCCGATACGATTCGCGCACAAAAATATGCGAAGATAAACTCCGGGAGCAGTCCGAATGGAGAATCCTCTCAAGCTCAAGCGCATTCATCACGTGGAATTCTGGGTGGGTAACGCCCGCCAGGCAGCCTACTTCTATCGCAAAGGATTCGGTTTTTCACAAGTTGCCTACAGCGGATTAGAAACCGGCCAGCGCCAGCAGACTTCGTACGCACTGACCCAAGGCAAGGCAAATTTTCTGCTGACCACTCCGCTGACTCCGGACGATCCGGCCGCCGAGCACATCCGCAAGCACGGCGACGGCGTGCGCGATATCGCCCTCGAAGTTGCCGACGCAGATCAGGCCTTTGAAGAAGCCGTCCGCCGCGGTGCGCAGCCCGCTGAAGAGCCGCACGATCTAAAGGACGAACACGGCGCTATTCGCCGCGCCGCCGTCCACACCTACGGCGACACGATCCACTCGCTGATTTCGTACAAAGACTACAAAGGTCCGTTTCTACCCGGATTCATGGCGGCGCCGCTCGCCGGCGACGATTGCGGCATTCTGCGCATCGACCACATCGTCGGCAACGTAGAACTCGGCAAGATGCAGTACTGGGCGGATTACTACACGAGCGTCTTCGGCTTTCATCGCTACATTACCTTCGACGATAAAGATATTTCGACCGAATACAGCGCGCTCATGAGCATCGTGATGTCCGACGATTCGCACTCGGTGAAGTTTCCCATCAACGAACCCGCAACCGCTCGCAACAAGAGCCAAATTCAGGAATACCTCGAAGCCTACGGGGGCCCCGGCGCCCAGCACATCGCGCTCCAGTGCAAAGATGTCATGTACACAGTGGCAAAACTCCAGCGCAACGGCCTCGATTTTCTGCGCGTGCCCGACACTTATTACGACGTGCTGCCATCACGGGTAGGTCCGGTCGAAGAACCTATCGACGATCTGAAATCTCTGGGTATACTCGTAGACCGCGACGATGAAGGCTACCTGCTGCAGATTTTCTCGAAGCCAGTCGAGGACCGTCCGACCGTGTTCTTCGAAGTGATCCAGCGCAAAGGCAGCCGCGGCTTCGGCAAAGGAAATTTCAAAGCTCTCTTCGAATCGATCGAAATGGAGCAGGCGCGGCGAGGTAATCTCTAGGCATGCTTCTCGCCGCCTGCAAGATAAAGTGGACGGCTGCCTTGATTTTGGGTGGTGCAGCGGTTTACCGCCGCGATGCGAAGCGAGAACGGCGAACTTGAGAATGAAGAACGCAAAAGCGAAAGCTCCCGGGAAAACCGAGTTGCAATATCAGTCGGGCTTCGGCAATGAGTTCGCCAGCGAAGCCGTCGACGGCGTGCTCCCGCGCGGCCAGAATTCTCCGCAAAAAGTCGCGCATGGCCTCTACACCGAACAACTGAGTGGCACCGCCTTCACCGCGCCGCGCGGCGTCAACCGGCGCACCTGGCTCTATCGGATCCGTCCTTCGGTCGCGCACAAACCTTTTCAGCCCATCGAACAGAAAAGGCTGCGCAGCGCGCCATTCGACGAAGTTCCTACACCGCCCAATCAGCTACGCTGGATGCCCATCCCAATTCCTACCGAGCCCACCGACTTCATCGACGGCCTCATCACCATGGCCGGCAACGGAAACGCGCACACTCATTCGGGTGTCGGGATTCACATCTACGTCGCCAATACTTCGATGACCGATCGCTTTTTCTATAACGCCGACGGAGAGATGTTGATCGTGCCGCAACTGGGCCGACTGGTGCTGCGCACCGAGATGGGCGCGCTCGAAGTTGCTCCCGGCGAAATCGCCGTCATTCAGCGCGGAATCCGTTTTCGAGTCAACCTGCTGCAGAAAGAAGCTCGCGGATACATCTGCGAAAATTATGGCGCGCTCTTCCGCCTGCCCGACCTCGGCCCGATTGGCGCGAACGGCCTGGCAAATCCGCGCGACTTTCAGGCTCCGGTTGCGGCCTTTGAAGATCGCGAAGACGATTACCGCATCGTCACGAAGTTTCAAGGCCGGCTCTGGGCAGCGGAGATCGATCACTCGCCGCTCAACGTCGTTGCCTGGCACGGAAATTACGTCCCCTATAAGTACGATCTCGCGAATTTCAATTGCATCAACACCGTAACCTTCGATCATCCCGACCCGTCGATTTACACGGTGCTCACTTCGCCATCGGAAATTCCCGGCACCGCCAATGTCGACTTTGGAATTTTTCCGCCGCGCTGGATGGTCTCCGAACATACATTTCGTCCGCCCTGGTTCCATCGCAACTTCATGAACGAATTCATGGGCCTGATCCGTGGCGAATATGACGCCAAGGCCGAAGGATTCGTGCCCGGCGGCGCCAGCCTGCACAATTGCATGGCCGGCCACGGTCCCGACGCGGAGACGTTTGAGAAGGCGAGCAAAGCCGAACTGAAACCGGTCTATATCGCCGACACCATGGCATTCATGTTCGAGACGCGCTTCGTCTGTCAGCCAACGAAATTTGCGCTCGAGACCTCGCAGCTCGATCATCAGTATTTCGAGTGCTGGCAAGGGTTGAGCAAGAAGTTCAAGCAATCGAATGCCGAATAACATACTCAACTTGTCATCGTGCGATGCCAAATAGCACAACTTGTCATCCTGAGCGAACCGGGGTCCCCGACGCGCGCGTTTTTGGCGCGTTGGGGTGGAGAAGCGAAGGACCCGCTGTTGTGCGCACGACTGGAAAGAAAGGCGTCCGCTTTATGCGCCCCGAGTAATTAGAGATTATTACGGACAATGAAACCTTCCCACACAACGCCAGTTCCCCCCAACGCGATCGATGCCGCCAGCATCTTGCTGCGCGACCTGATCGATTACGCGGGATTGTTTCCTCCCGCGTCATTATCCATGTCCCGTTCGGTCGTTAACTATGACGACTATTTGCGTTCGGAATGGAAATGGATCCTCGGCCGTCTTATAGTCCCCATCGCACGCTTGTCAGAGTTCGAAGACGCGTTCAGGCGATTGCCAGATCTGGCGCTCGGCGCTAACATCGCGAAGTGGCGCCTCTCCGCTCTCCTCTCCGATCCGGCTGCGGATCTCGCTCGCATTCGCGAATTCAATACTCGAATGGCGAATTCAAATTCGCCCAGGACCGCGCTCATCGAGTCGATCGAGTTGAAGGTTACAAGTGCCAGAGAAGTCGAGCGCATCTCCGCAACCATCCCTCAGGAAATCTCAACTTACTTCGAAGTTCCTCTCACATCGGCGACCGAGTGCATTCCGGCGCTAGCCAATTCCGGACGCAGAGCCAAGATTCGCACCGGCGGCGAAACCGCCGATAAGTTCCCCGCTCCGAAAGACGTCGTCGAATTTATCCATCTGTGTGCCGTCAACAACGTGCCTTTCAAGGCGACGGCCGGATTGCACCACCCCTTGCGCTCGGTCCATCGGCTTACCTATCAACCCGACAGCCCTTTGGGAATGATGCACGGATTTATCAATCTTTTCCTGGCAGCCGGATTTCTGCGTGCCGGCGTAGATTCAAAAGTCGTGCTCCAGTTGCTGGAGGAACAATCGCCACAGGCATTCCACTTTGACGTAGATGGCGTGAGCTGGCGCGAAGACCGGTTGAGCGTACGAGAAATCGCCGCCGTCCGCCAGGATTTTGCAATTTCGTTCGGCTCCTGCTCCTTCACCGAGCCCATTGATGACTTGCGCGCTCTACATCTCCTATGAACCCCATCCTCGACGAGACTCACGATCCGAAGATAAGAAGTTGGGTGGAATCCGCGAACGTGGCGGGCTCGGACTTTCCCATTCAGAATTTGCCCTTCGGGATCTTTCAGCCGCGTGGCGCAAGCGGGGCGAGCATAGGAGTTGCAATCGGCGACCGCATTCTTGACGTCGCTGGCGTGTTCGGCCACCTTGAAGATAACCGGGTGAAGTTGGCGTTGCTCGCTTGCAAAACCAGTGCTTCGCTGAACGCTCTCATGTCGCTCCGACCCGATTCTCGGAGACTTTTGCGTCGGCGTCTTCATGCCGTTCTAGGTCAGCAGGTGTCCGACTCTGATCAGGGCGCCGCATCGCGCCATCTGTTTGCCCAGTCCGACGTCGAAATGCTTCTCCCCGCCGTAGTCGGCGACTACACCGACTTCTACGCTTCAATCTTCCACGCCACCAACGTAGGAAAGTTGTTCCGCCCCGACAACCCTCTGCTCCCTAATTACAAATACATTCCGATCGGCTATCACGGCCGTGCATCATCGCTGGTTCCGTCGAATACGCCGGTCCGCCGCCCGAACGGGCAAACCCGCGATGGCGATGCTCCTCCAAAATTTGGGCCGACCAAGTCACTCGATTGTGAACTGGAAGTAGGTTTCTTCGTAAGCGAAGGAAATAAGTTGGGAGAAACCATCCCCATCGCTGAAGCGGAAGATCATATTTTCGGAATCTGCCTGGTGAATGACTGGTCCGCCCGCGATATTCAGGCGTGGGAATATCAGCCTCTTGGTCCGTTCCTCGGTAAGAGTTTTGCCACTTCACTGTCGCCGTGGTTGGTGACCTTGGAAGCACTCGCTCCCTTCCGTACCACCGCCTTCGGGCGCGCAGAAGGCGACCCGGCGCCATTGCCTTACCTCTTCGACCCAAGTGATCAAGAGCATGGCGGTCTCGATTTGCATCTCGAAGTTTCTTTGCTCTCGCCGAAAATGCGTGAGCAAGGCGCGTCTCCCCTGGTTTTGGGCCGCAGCAATTTTCGCGATATGTACTGGACCATGGCGCAAATGCTCACCCATCACGCGAGCAATGGATGCAACCTGCGCCCCGGCGATCTGCTGGCGAGCGGAACCGTATCAGGCGCCGACAAGGCCGCCAGCGGAAGTCTGCTGGAATTGACCTCGCGCGGCAAAGATCCGGTAACGCTGCCAACCGGCGAGCAGAGAAAATTTCTCGAAGATGGAGATCAAGTCATCCTCCGAGGATTCTGCGAGCGCGAAGGCTTCCGCCGCATCGGCCTCGGCACGTGCAGCGGCGTGATCCTGCCCGCGACTGCGATCCGATAAGCTTTTCCGACCGCCTCCCAAAAGAAACGGCACGCTTCTCGGCTCCGCGCCATTTCGTTGTATAGTAATCGCCGTCGCCAAGGAGGAAATCTGAGCTCGCTGCGGGATTCAACCGTGCCGGAAAACATCTCCGATCAACCGACCACCGACGGCCATGGCGCCGCCGTCTTCGCTGGCTTTCTCGGTTGGACCCTCGACGCCTTCGACTTCTTCCTGGTCGTCCTCTGTCTGACCGCGATCGCGAAAGAGTTTCACCGTTCCGACAAAGAGATTGCCTTCTCCATCACGCTGACCCTCGCCTTCCGTCCCGTGGGCGCGTTCATCTTTGGATTGCTCGCCGATCGCTACGGCCGCCGCCTTCCCCTGATGCTCGACCTCATCTTCTACTCCGTGGTCGAGGTGGCAACCGGCTTCGCGCACACTTTCACGACCTTCCTGGTGCTGCGCGCATTATTCGGGATCGGCATGGGTGGAGAGTGGGGCGTTGGCGCCTCGCTCGCCATGGAAAAAGTTCCGCCCAAACTGCGCGGATTTCTTTCCGGCCTGCTCCAGCAGGGTTACGCTCTCGGCAACCTCCTGGCGACTGGTTGTTTCTTCTTTGTCTTTCCTCGTTGGGGATGGCGTCCCATGTTTTTTATCGGAGGGCTCCCCGCGCTGCTCGCACTCTTCGTTCGTTTCAATGTGAAAGAGTCGGAAGTCTGGCACAAGACTCGTCAGCCCAACTGGAGCAGCCTGGGCCGCGAAATCGTCCGTCATTGGAAGTTGTTTCTCTATCTCACCCTCCTGATGATGGCGATGAACTTTTCCTCGCACGGCACGCAGGACATGTTCCCCACATTCCTCAAGCGCTTTTGGAATAGGACGCCAACCCAGGTCGCGGGAATCAATGCAATCTCCGCCGTGGGCGCAATATTCGGCGGCACTCTAGTCGGCTTTCTCTCTGACCGCTTCGGACGCCGTCGCGCCATGATCGTTTCGCTTATCCTCGCGATCGCGTGCATTCCGCTGTGGGCCTACGCTCCGACCGTGACCGTGCTCGTGATCGGGGCCTTCCTGATCCAGTTCATGGTGCAAGGCGCGTGGGGGATTATTCCCGCGCATCTTTCCGAGTTATCGCCCGACTCCGTTCGCGGATTCCTTCCCGGATTCGCTTACCAGTGTGGCGTGCTTCTAGCGAGCACGGTTCCGACCATCGAGGCGGTTCTCGCCGAACACACCAGCTACGCCAACGCCATGGCGCTGACCGCGCTAACGGTATTCACATTGGCGATAATCGTGATAGCGCTGGGACGCGAGCGCAAAGGCATTCAGTTTGGCGTGTGATCGCGTCGTGAGATTTACTATTCAAGAACGTATGAGCTCGCCCTCAATCGCGAAAGAAAAAGTAGAACTGTCAGTCGCCGACGGCACCCGTATGTCAGCCTACGTAGCGCGGTCGGAGCAGGCCGGTCCCCATCCCGGCCTCATCCTGCTCCAAGAAGCCTTCGGCGTTAACCACCACATCCGAAACGTAGCCGAACGTTTTGCTGCTGAGGGCTATATCGCGATCGCTCCCGAGCTGTTTCATCGCACCGCGCCTCCGGACTTTGAAGGCAGCTACACCGACTTTTCCGCCGTTCAGCCGCACCTTCGGGCGGTTACGCCAGAGACGTCAGAGTTGGATGTGCGCGCAGCCTATGACTGGCTCCATTCGAATGCTCAAGTAAAGCCAGGCGAGATCTCCAGCGTCGGATTCTGCATGGGCGGACGCGCGTCCTTCATCGCCAATAGCATTCTTCGGCTGCGCGCCGCCATATCATTCTACGGAGGCGGCATCGCTCAAGCCTTGCTCGATCGCGCGTCCCAGCAACAAGCGCCCTTGTTACTGATCTGGGGTGGATTGGACAAGCACATCACGCCCGACCACCGCAAAGTCGTGACTGACGCCCTTACCGAGCACCAGAAAACCTACGTGAACGTCGAATTCGCCCGCGCCGATCACGGATTTTTCTGCGACGAGCGCGCTTCATACGAGCCGCATTCGGCGCGTCAGGCATGGGCGTTGACTTTAGAATTTCTGCACTCCTGAAAATCGCGAGAGCGCAGCCTCATTCTTCGGAGAAGATAATTCTGGCAACTTTAATGGCAACTCCACTGACAACACCGCTGACCACACCAACGACCTCCGATATTTTGCGTTCCGATGTCCTGCGCTCTCCGGTCCAGTTTCTCCAACGGATCGGAATCCCCGCCGACCACTCCTGGCTGCGCGAGTATGAGGCGTGGTTCGAGAGCGAAGGGCAGGGAATCTCCGACGCGGTCGATCGCGCCGGCACGCCGTGGTTGCGCATGTTCGATCAGTGGGGCGCGCGCGTCGACGAAATTCTTTATCCACCCGAATACTGGCGCATGTTGAAACGCGGATATAGAGCCGGCGTGCTCTGGCGAGTCTTTGAGAATCCCCAACAAAATTCGCTGCTTCCCGCGTACCTTCTGCTCTATGCAACAGGTTTCTACGACGCCGGCCTGGCATGTCCCTACACGGTTTCTCTGTCGACCATTTGTCCGCTATCAAAATATAGCGATGCTGAGCTGCAAGCGCGTTTCCTGCCCCGCATGTTGCAGCGCGATGACAGCGTCTGGCAGGGCGCAACCTGGATGACCGAAATCAAGGGCGGCTCCGACTTAGGCGCGGCCGTCGAAACGATAGCGCGAAGCGACGGAGGTAAGTGGCGCTTAACCGGCGACAAATATTTTGCCAGCAATGCCGGTGCTGAATTAGCCGTTGTCGCGGCTCGGCAAGAAGGCGCGCCGCAAAATGTACGCGGCCTGAGTCTCTACCTGTTGCCGCGTCACGCTGAAAACGGCCAGCTCAACTATCAAATCCGCCGCCTCAAAGACAAGATCGCCACGCGTTCCGTTCCCACCGGAGAGATCGAACTGCGTAATAGCGAAGCATGGCTGCTCGGACAACCAGAGCAGGGAATCTATCTGATTCTCGAGGTGCTCAACCTCTCTCGTGTGGGCAACTGCGTAGGCAGCGTAGCCCTCGCCCAGCGCGCCATCGCCGACGCTTATTCCTACGCTCAGCGACGCACCGCCTTCGGCAAGCCAATCATCGAGCATCCATTGTTAAGGCAGCAGTTTGAGGATCGCGTGCGCGGCCTGCGCGCCGCTTCAAAGCTCGCATGGGAAGCCGTCTACATGCTCGATAAAGTTTGGCAGGAGAAGCCGCCATACTCCGAGAGCTATCATCTTTTTCGCCTGGTCGCGCACCTTGCCAAATACTGGACTGCCGAGTTCGCCGTGCAGACCGCCAAATGGGCCATGGAAGTTTACGGCGGCGTCGGAACGCTCCAGGAAAATCGCGTCGAGCGCTGGCTCCGCGAGGCCATGATTCTCGCCATCTGGGAAGGAACCTCCCACCGCCAGATGCTCGATGGCCTCGAAGTCATGCAGCGCAAAGGCGCGCATCGCCTGCTCTTCCGGCATCTCGCCAACAGAGTCCCAGAGCCGCGGCTCCGCGATATGGAAGCGCGCGTCGACCGGCAACTCGCGTTGCCGGAAGCAGAAAAAGAAGCGACCCTGGAGCCACTGTTCAGCGATCTCGCGTCGTTTACCGCCGACGCTCTATCGCGCTGAGCGCTGACCGACCGGCGCTGATCGCCCGGCGTTGATCGACCGACGAATAATTCGATCCCCGCGCTGCCCCGGTGAACTTTCGCCAAGTCCGTACGTATCAAATCCGGTGCCGTTGATATTATTTTGCTCGCCAAATCCTGCGAGCCGCGTCGGATAAGAAATCGGACAACAACCATGCGCAAACTCTTCGTCAATCAAGATGGCCAGATACGCTCTGGCTGGCGGCTTCTGATCTGGTTCGCCATCGTGGTGGCAGCGCACCTCGCGGTCACCTACATCGGGACCCATCTGGGCGCTGGCGGCCCACATGCCTTTCTTGATCCCCGTTGGCTCGTTGCCACCGATCTACTCCTCATATTGATTCCGACCGCGCTCGCCACATTCGTCATGATGCGCATCGAGCACCGTCGCCTCAGCGACTACTTCGTGCACGTCCGCCGGCTTTTCGGCGCCCTTTTCTGGAAGGGCCTAGCCTGGGGTGCCGCCTCCGTCTCGCTCTTAATCGGACTGATCGCCGTTTTCGGCGGCTACCGCATCACCGGCATAGCCACACACGGAAGCGCATTAGTCTATGGACTGTTGCTCTGGATCGCCGCCTCTCTCGTGATCGGCGTAGTCGAGGAGTTCGCCTTTCGCGCCTACATGCTGCGCACCTTGGCGGATGGCATCGGCTTTTGGCCCGCTGCCGCTTTGCTCGCGATAGGCTTCGGAGCGCTCCATTATTTCACCAAGCCCAACGAGCGCTGGGAAGATTTCGCCTGCACTGGCCTACTAGCTTTCCTCCTGACGATCACCATTCGCCGCACCGGTGATTTGGCCTTCGCCATCGGCTGGCACGCCGCCTTCGACTTTGGCAACATTTATTTCTTTGCAGGGCGCAATGCTGGAGAGTTTGCCGAAGGCCGCTTATTCGCCACTTCGTGGCCCGGTCCCGATTGGCTGACCGGCGGCGTCCTCGGTCCCGAGGCGAGCTGGATGATCTTCGTAGTGATAGCCGGACTGTTTCTAGTATTTACGAGGTTGGTCCCTAAACTTCCGCAAGCCGAAGTGCAATAAATTGCGATACTAGCGCAGTCCTGTGCATTCTAGTGCCGCCAATTACCTCCCGGGCACATTCGAAATTTTTTTTCGCCCGATGACCTGTTTCGCTCCCCGTTCGCGCTTTATCAGGTAGAGCGCGGATTTACTCGAATGAGGTTCCGCGAAGTCCTCGGTGGCGGATGGTTTGGGGAAGCCATCCGCCGCTGATTGGTTCAAGGGTGAGCATCGCCACCATCTCTTCAGCCTTCCAAGCCCCCGCCCTACTTCAGCAGATATTGCTCAACGAACATCACCGTGGCATAAAACTGGTAGTCAACGTTCTGCTTTTTGCGGAAGCCGTGCCCTTCATTCTTCCCCAGCAGCCACCACACCGGCGTACCATTCTGCCGGACGATCTGCACCATCTGCTCCGATTCACTCGCCGGCACCCGCGGATCATTTTTCCCCGCGATCACAAATAGCGGCTTGGTAATGTTTTTGGCGTTGTTGTAAGGTGCAATCCGCTCCAGAAACTCACGCATCTTCGGGTCGCGTTCATCCCCATACTCCACCCGCCGCAGATCCTGCCGATATCCCGAAGTGTGCTCCAGGAACGTAACCAGGTTCGACGGCCCGACCACATCGACCGAACAGCAAATGCGGTCGTTGTAATTGGTGGCCACGGCGAGGGTCATGAATCCGCCATAACTCCCGCCCGTGATCATCACCCGGCCTGGGTCAAGGTCAGATTGCTGCTGCACCCAATCCAGCAGCGTGTTGATATCTTTGTACGATCCTTCGCGCAAGCGTCCGTTATCGAGAGAAAGAAACGTCTTGCCGTATCCCGTCGATCCCCGCACGTTGGGGAAAATAATTGCGATGCCCAGTTCATTGAGCCAGTAATTATTTCGCCCCAAAAATCCCGGCCGAAACTGCCCCTCCGGCCCGCCATGAATATTGACGATCACCGGCCGTTTCCCGGTAAACCTCGCCGGCGGACGGTAGAGAAAGCCGCTGATCATACGCCCATCCCAACTCTTCCAGTGAATCAACTCCGGCTCCGACAGGTTAGCCGTATTAATTCCGCCGGTTTCGCTAAACGTCCACCGATCTACTTTCCCGCTGTCCACGTCAAGCGAATAAACATCCGAACTCGCCCGCGCCGAAGTCAAATTGAATCCCACGTCGCGATTATTCTTATTCCACGACACGCCCGAGATAATTCCCGTAGGCAGCTTGGGCAGAGATTTTTCTTTTCTAGTCGCAGTGTCGAGCAGATGCAGCACGCCAAAGCCATCTTCATTGGTAGCGAAGGCGATCATTTTGCCATTATCAGAAAGGTCAAACTCCGCCACGTCCCAGTGGATGTCGCTGGTCAAATAAGTGTTCTGCTGCGTAGCCAGGTCGATGTAAACCAGCCGATGAAACTCGGAATCCTTGTCGGTAGTGGTATAGACTCCCTTGCCATTTTTGCTGAACTTCCCGCCCGAGTAGCTCACCTTCGCTCCGCTGTTGGCCGTAAGCAGTGTCTTCTCGCCCGAGTTCGCATCCATCAGCCAAAGCGAACTCTCCTCCGCCGAAACATCATTAATCGCCAGAATCTTCCGCCCATCCGGAGACCAATCGAGCGGCTCCCAGCCTCCGCCGTCAAGCTTGGCCAGCATGTGATCGCTCTTCGGATCAGTCGGATCCATCACCCATATATCCACGTCGTTGCCGTCGCGCCGCGTCGAGGCATAAGCGATTCGCTCGCCGCCGTGTGCCCACACCGTCCCGATGTTGCGCGATTTCCCATCCGTCAAGAGCGTGACCTCGCCGCTGTTCAACTCATACCGATAGAGTTGATAAAACTCCCCGCCCCCAACGTCCTTGCTGAATACGAAATACCCACTCTTCTGCGGATTGAAATGCGCCTCCGTCACCGGGTCCGCATAAAAGGTCAACTGGCTGCGATCGCCGCCCGGCATCTTCACCATATGAATCTCCGGCACGTCGGCGAAGCGCGTCGAGATCAGCATCTCGCGCCGCTCCGGATTCCAACTCACCAGGCTGGCACCCCGATAATTGCTGTAGCGCTCCACACTCGCCGCGAGCGAGCCAGGAATCGGCGGCACGCCTTCCACCGCTAGATTTTCATTAGGAACGATCTGCGCAGAAACGCTCTGAGCAGGGACGCTCGGGTCGCTCTGCGCCGAGCTAACAGTAACGAAGACAACAAAGAGCAAAGTGCCGCACACAAGAGTAGCCAGCAACCGCTGAACAGGCTTGATCACCATGTTTCTCCTCGACAGTTTTCGACAATTTCGGACAAAACAGCCTAGCTCAGTATTAATTTTCTTGCACATAAAACCTGAATTCACGATGCGCAGAATCCTGCCACGCCCACCGAGCATCGTTTAGGTTGAGTTAGCTTAAAGTGAGGGAAAAATATGGCGCGCGTCTTCATCACAGGTTCTTCTGACGGACTCGGCCGCATGGCCGCACAACTTCTCATCGAGCAGGGGCACAGCGTAGTGCTCCACGCTCGCAATCAGCAGCGAGGAAAGGAAGCACTCTCTGCCGTCCCAGGCGCCGAAACCGTCATCATCGCCGATCTCGCGAGCATCGCGCAAACCCGCCACTTGGCCGAACAGGTCAACGCCCTCGGCTCCTTCGACGCTGTGATCCACAACGCGGCCGTCGGTTATCGGGAACCACGGCCCATCGAAACCGAAGACGGCCTGCCTCACGTTTTTGCCGCCAACACACTCGCTCCTTACATCCTGACCGCTCTGATAAAGAAGCCGAAGCGCCTCGTCTACCTCAGCTCAGGCCTTCACCGCAACGGCGATGCCAGTCTCAAAGATCTGGCGTGGAAAGAGCGCCCGTGGAATGGACAGCAGGCTTATTCCGATACCAAGCTGCACGACGTGCTGCTGGCATTCGCCCTGGCGCGCCGATGGCCCGACGTCCTTTCCAACGCCCTCGAACCCGGCTGGGTGCCAACCAAGATGGGAGGTCCGGGCGCGCCCGATGATCTCGATGCTGCGCATCGCACCCAGGTGTGGCTCGCGGCGAGCAACGATCCCGCCGCAATGGTTACCGGCGAATACTTCTATCACATGCGCCTGCGCGCACCGAGCCCAGTCAGCCGCGATGGCAAGCTGCAAGACGCCCTGCTCGATGCCTGTAAGAACTTTAGCGGAGTGGAGTTTCCGTCAAAGTGATAGAAGTATTTCATCCTGAAACTCCGGACCAAACCAAAACCGAAAGAATATCTTTAATATGTTCCAATGTCCTCGACACGGCGCACTCGCATACCCCACCAGCAAGCTGCTTTCATGAAGACGCTGCGGCTACTCGGCTTCATCGCCGTCGTTTGCGTCTTCGCAAGCGTCACCATTTCGCCCGCGCAGCAACCTCCCGATCGCCAGGTTGCCATCACCATCGACGATTTGCCCGCCGGCGCCGCCAACTCGATGACCGCGGCCGAGATCAACGCGATGACATCGAAGTTGCTGACCACTCTGCGCGATCAGAAAGTTCCCGTGGTCGGATTCGTCAACGAGAAAAAACTCTACCGCTTCGGCGAAGTAGACGATCGCATCAAAGCCCTCCGCCTGTGGCTCGACTTCGGATTCGAACTCGGCAATCACACCTACTCCCACCCGTCGCTCAATCAGGCAGGCCTACAGGCGTGGGAAGACGACGTCATCCAGGGCGAAAGCGTGACCAAGCTGCTGCTGGCCGAACACAAGATGCCGCTTCGCTACTTCCGGCATCCCTTCCTCGATACCGGGCGCGACCTCCATACCCGCCGCCAGGCTGAAGCCTTTCTCACCGCGCGCGGTTATCGCATCGCTCCCGTAACTCTCGACGCCTGGGATTGGGCATATGCCCCCGTCTACGACGACGCCAAGAAACGCGGCGACACCGCACTCCAGCAACAGCTGGTCACAAGCTATCTCTCCCATAGCGACGCCGTCTTTGCCTACTACGAGCAGCTTGCGAAGCAAACCATCGGCTACGAACCCAAACAGATTCTCTTGCTGCACGCGAATCAGCTCGAAGCCGACCACATCGCCGAGCTCCTTGACCTTCTGCGAAAACGAGGCTATCGCTTCATCACTTTAGCCGACGCCCTCAGCGATCAGGCCTACAGCCTCCCCGACACCTTCGTCGCCGAAGAAGGCGCCGGATGGATCGACCACTGGGCCATCACTCTCGGCCATCCTCCGCAAGGAGCTCCCATCTTTCCGCAATGGGTGCTCGACCGCTCGAATAAATTACATCAGCCACAACCCTAGCTCACCCTGTGACGGGCGCGATCGTGCCAGCGAAGCT
>Ga0187859_10001311_pt1 | contig 15946 bp, 15 predicted proteins | sample June2016WEW_10_1_2_FD_133019 | JGI IMG/M metagenome (GOLD analysis project Ga0187859, IMG submission 133019) | Peatland microbial communities from SPRUCE experiment site at the Marcell Experimental Forest, Minnesota, USA - June2016WEW_10_10 | ecosystem: Environmental > Terrestrial > Soil >...
GCTTAATTAAACCCGCACAATTCCGAGGGAGCCGCGACCGAGCTAAGAGCGGCCTCTTTAAGAGCCAGTAGAAAATCAGCCGACACTTAGGGGAAATATCTGTGCAGGCGGAGCGATCGTAGCGTTGAGAGGTTGGGGTGGGAGACGGGAATTGAACCCGCAACCGTCGGAGCCACAGTCCGATGCTCTACCGATTGAGCTACTCCCACCGTAGATAGAGCATTATAACCCAACCCATTCACGAGAAAACTAGTTAGGCAGAACGGCAGTTCGAGGTTCATCTGCGCGACTGACGCAGTTTTGGCGCAGTTTGCCGCAGTCGTGCTCAAATCGTGCCCGAAGCCTTGAGTGAGTTCTATCGCTGATGCGTTTTGCTTCGTGTCGAGTCCTGCTGGCAGCGTCGGCGAGGTCGGCTGCGTCATCTCCACTCGATTGCGAATAGAACGGCAAAAGTTGTCCGTTAACAACCTTATGATTTGGTGAGCTTAGCTCTCGCATCTTCCAGGTGCGCCAGATGGACCACGCCCCAGGCCCACAACGCTTCGAATACAGGGCCGAGAGTACGGCCGTGCGGCGTCAACTGATAGCGCACTCTTAGCGCCGGTCTCGGCTCTGCCGACCGTGTCACGACGCCTTCATCCTCGAGTTGTCGCAAGTGTTGCCGGAGCACTTTGATGGTGACTCCTGGCATGGTGCGCCGAAGCTGGCCAAATCCGAGAGAGCCGTCGCCGAGGCGCCTAACAATCATTGGCTTCCAGCGACCATCAATTACCCGGATTGCCGTGTAAACGGGACACCGTTCCCGCTCGACATAGATTGCGCTCTGTTTGTTCATGTTCCGCACCCAAAGCAACAGGGTACTTCAAAGTGCCGACTTGTGAAACCTGCGCGAACCGACCTACACTCCAGAAATATGGCATCCGTCCGCTTGTTCCGCGTGATCCTCCCCGTCGCAAGTATCGAAGATGCCGCAGTCTTTTACTCTGCTGTATTGGGGCAACCAGGAGTTCGAATTTCTCCCGGGCGTCATTACTTCGGCTGCGGCGGCACCATCCTCGCATGCTTCGATCCGAGGGCTGATGGGGACCCCTGGGACTCGAGGCCGAATCCAGACCATATCTACTTCGCGGTGGACAATCTGGATGAGTACTATCGGCGCGTGAGCGAACGACCCAACGGTACCATCCTCCGGCCGATCGAAACACAACCCTGGGGCGAACGCAGTTTTTATTGCACGGACCCGTTTGAGAACAAACTTTGCTTCGTCGCCGAAAATACGATGTTCACAGGCGGCTTGATATGACTTCCACTACTTGACGGCGCAGTTCGACGCCTTCGCATGCGGAATTCGAGAGCAAGAAACGGATATCGCCGAAAAACATTCCGGTGCACGCTATCGACTGAGATTGACAATGCTGGTTCGGAGAAAAACCAGAGGAGAATGAACCTATGAAGACCCACCTCAAACTGACGCTGGCAGTGCTGGCTGGCGTCTCGATCGGTGTTGCTGGCGTCGCGGCGATTCACGCGCAGCAAACGAAGACGCGACCTGGCTACGTCATCGCGGAAGTCGAGGTGACGGACCCCACTACCTTAAAGAAATATGGTGAGAAGGCGCCGCAAATAGTGGCCTCCTTCAATGGACACTATGTCGTTCGGGGCGGCGATGTCCAGGCTCTCGAGGGCGAACCGCCAAAGGGCTACATCGTAGTAATCGGTTTCGACAGCGTGCAGAAAGCGCGTGAGTGGTATGATTCGCCAGCCTATGCGGCGATCAGGCCGTTCAGACAGAGCTCAACCAAGAGCCGCCTGTTTATCGTCGAAGGCGTCGCCCCCCAGTGACGAGGCTGGCTAAAGCCGAAACGCAGGACCGAGCACCCAGTAGGTGGGCGAAGTTGCCCAATACATTGTGGGCCATCATCTCCGGCTTTCTTATTGCGATGCCCGCCGCCAACGTGTGGCCGCTATTGCTTCGGAAGCTTGGCGTGCCGGTCGCTGCCACGGCGGAGGCGATATTTCTCGCGCTTTATCTGTGGTGGGCGAGCGGCGGAGGTCCCCCACAGACAACGCGAGCCGCTCGCGCCACGGCTTTCCGTCGGGGCAAGCTGTCACGCGCGCAAATGCTTTGGGGCGTTGTCGCCGCGATCTTTTTCGCCGCGACCATCCACGCTTCCATTGTCTTGCTGTTCCGCCTCGTACCTTATCCGACAGCGGCGTTCCGGCACGGCTACGATCTCTCTTTCATTCCCACGTTGCCTTTGAAGTGGGTCGCGGTCGTGGTCTCCGCGGCCTCTGCTGGGATCTGCGAAGAGACTGGCTTTCGCGGCTACATGCAGCGCCCCATCGAACAACGGCACGGCACGCCCGCTGCGATCCTGATTTCTTCGCTCTTCTTCACCGCGCTGCATCTCACGAAAGACTGGGCGACGGCAGGGATGGTCCCGATCATATTTGGCGCAGGCATATTGCTGGGGCTTATAGCCTGGTCGTCCGGATCGCTCATCCCCTGCATACTCGGTCACACGCTGATGGATATTGGACTGTTCGCCTATTGGTGGACTGGTATTGCGGGTGACTTCACCGCGCGGCCCGTCGCTATCACGGGCGTGGATCAGCCATTCCTCATCGCGTGCGCCGTTTTCACGATCTCGCTTTTTATGGTGTTTTTCGCGATATCGGGGCTCCGACGAGCGGTCCCTCGACATCTGCTGAGTGGTACGACCGTCTAGTTCGGATGTAACAAGGGGTGCGAGAACAGAAGGCAGCGCCTCAATGGGAAACTCGAACCGAAGAAACCTGCGAAGGCAATCCAATGCTCGGACGCCGTATGCCTTCGCAGGGCCTAAGACCGGCGAGCCCCTACGGCTTATAGACTCGGTAGTTTGTCGTGTAGAAGCCTACGAACTCTCCATCGTTCGAATAAACGTAGGTCTGCACTGTATGGGTGCCATGTTCCACCGTGACAGGCCAGGAAGCTGAAATGGTCTCAAAGATCCCCGACGTCCCGGACGTTTCGTATGGGCAACCACTGGATTCAGAGCCGTCCACGAAAAGGCATACCGTATTCCCTCCGCCGTCACTGGCGTTCTGAATCCACATGTCAGCCTCGATCGTGCAGGTTCCAGACGTGCCCGGGCAGGACACCGACAGCGCAGTGTCAATTGGCGTAAAGGTTCCGGCCGCTGCGTTGGCATTGTAATTACCGTTATTGATAAATGTCCCTTTGAGAACGTGGTTGGTGGCGAGCGCCGGCGCTTGCTGCGCTCCCGAATAGATGCCGAGCGATGCAACGGCCAAAGCCAGCAGCGAGGTTACTTTCAAAATCTTGTGCATATTTTCTCCTCATTCGTAGTTGAAGTCGGCCAAGGGGTATTAGAAACCCGCTACCTGCTCTGCGATCCAAACTCGGCCGCTGTCTAGTAACGCGGAGAAGCCACGAAAGAAGGACCATTTCTTTTGGCAAGCTGACGGGGTAAGGCTTGTTTCACCACCCTGGGAGTCTCAAGTGCGCCAAAACAAAGGGGAAAAACGCCGTTGGTGTGGGCCCTCAGCCGGTATATACTTTGTGCGCCGTAGAGGTCGCGATTTCGGGCAGGGCAATTGTTCGCGATCTCTTGTTGGATCCTTCCCTCACTTATCTTTTCTATATTTTCAAGTTGCAGTGTTTGCGACCACAGCGCCTGTTGACGGCCCGTGATTTCGCTCGTCATCTTCGAGGTCTTTGGTGGATGCGCCACCCGATGTAGCCACCCTGCTGGGTGAACTCGACGTCGGCAATGACAAGGCAGTCACCGAGTTGGTTGTGTCTCTTTATTCGGAGCTGCGGCGCCTGGCGTCTTCTTATCTGCGCCGCGAGCGCAGCGACCACACCTTGCAGACCACCGCTCTCGTCCATGAGGCCTATCTTCGGTTAGCCGATCAGAAAGAAGTTCGCTGGAAAAACCGCGAGCAGTTCATGGGTGTTGCCGCGTGCTTGATGCGCCGCATCCTGGTTGACTACAGTCGCGGCCATGACGCGCAAAAGCGCGGCAAGGGCTTTGAGAAAGTTTTCCTCGAAGAAGCCGAGATCGTCTGCAAGGGCAAAACCTCCGATGTCATTCAACTGGATGAAGCCCTCACGCGCCTCGCCGGATTCGATCCGCAGCAAGCCCATCTCGTCGAACTCCGCTTTTTCGGCGGCCTGAGCGTCGAAGAAGCAGCCGCAGTCCTCCAGGTTTCTCCCACCACGGTGAAGCGCAATTGGAACCTCGCAAAAGCGTGGCTGGCGCGTGAGCTGCGCAAAGGCGATTAGCGAGATGCGGGAAAAAGAAAAATGGGATCAGGTAAAAGAGATTTTCAGCCAGGCCCTGGAGCGGCAGCCCGAGGAGCGCAGCACTTTTCTCCGCCAGGCCTGCGCCGGCGATGATTCCCTGCGCGCCGAAATAGAGTCGCTGCTCTCCAGCTTCGATGGCGCCTCAAATTTTCTCGAGGAATTTCCCGCCGCCGATCTGCTCTCCGCGCAGTCGCAATTGCTGACGGAAAAGATGGCGGGAAAAAGAATTGGTGCCTATCGCATCCTCCGCGAGATTGGCCAGGGGGGGATGGCGGTCGTCTATCTCGGCGAACGCGACGACCAGAATTATCGCAAACAAGTCGCGATCAAAATGGTTAAGCCTGGAATCGATACCGAGCAAATTCTCAATCGATTTCGCAATGAGCGCCAGACCCTCGCAACCCTCGACCATTCTAACATCGTGAAACTCCTCGATGGCGGAAGCAGCGAAGACGGCTCTCCCTATCTGGTGATGGAGCACGTGGAAGGGCCGCCCATCGACCAGTATTGCGACGAAAATAAGCTTTCCATCGACGAACGCCTGCGGCTTTTTCGCGAAGTTTGTTCCGCCGTGCAATATGCCCACGAAAAGCTGGTGATCCATCGCGATCTCAAGCCCTCGAATATCCTGGTCGCCAGCGGAGGCGTTCCGCGGCTGCTGGATTTTGGCATCGCCAAATTGTTAAACCCAGATTGCTCTCAGACTCCGCTGGTCACGCGCACCGACTGGCGCCCGATGACGCCCGAGTATGCCAGCCCGGAGCAGATTCGCGGCCAGACAGTCTCGACCGCGACCGATGTCTATTCGCTTGGCGTATTGTTCTTCGAATTGCTTTCGGGGCACCGGCCGTTTCATTCCGTCGGCCAGTCACTTTTGGAGATGGAGCGCATCGTCTGCGAGACTGATCCGGAAAAGCCAAGCGTCGTTATTCATCGCACGGAACAAAAAATATCTCGCGATGGCGGCCTACCGACGGCCATTACTCCCGAGTCGGTGAGCGAGCAGCGCGGACTTCAACCCGCCGAACTGCAGCGCTGCCTGCGCGGCGATCTCGATACGATCGCCATGAAGGCGCTGCGCAAGGAACCTGAGCGCCGCTACGCATCCGTCGCCGAGTTTTCAGAGGACGTCCGGCGCTATCTCACCGGCATGCCGGTCAGGGCGCGCAAATCAACCGTTGCCTACCGCAGCGGACGATTTCTTCAGAGGCATAAAGAATCGTTGGCTGCGGCTCTGGTGATGCTGGCGCTGGTCGCAGCCGTAGCAATCTGGCAAGTGCGTCGCGTCTCGCGTCAAACCACCGCCGGCTCGCCCGCTGGAAATGCGCAGGTGCAAGCGCGGCGATCTGTGGCCATCCTCGGATTCAAGAATCTTTCCGATCGTCAGGACACCGCCTGGGTCTCAACCGCACTCTCGGAAATGTTGTCGGCGGAACTTGCGGCGGGCGAAAAGTTGCGCACCGTTCCCGGAGAAACCGTGGCGCGCATGAAAATCGATCTCGGCCTTCAAGACACCGAGCATCTCTCGCCCGCAGCGCTTCGCCCGATTCGCAAAAATCTCGGCAGCGACTACGTCGTGGTCGGTTCTTATTTCGATTTGGGCAAGGATTCCGGAGGCCAAATCAGGCTCGACCTTCGCCTTCAGGACACGGCGAAAGGGGAGACGCTTGCGACCGTTTCCGAAACCAGCAGCGAAGCGCAGCTGCTCGATCTGGTCAACCGTGTTGGAAGAAAGTTGCGCGACGATTTAGGAGTCGCCGATGTTTCGCAAGTTGAGGCGGTAGGCATTCGCGCCTCGATTCCGTCCAACCAGGATGCGATGCGACTCTACTCTGAAGGCTTGGCCAAGCTGCGCACCTTCGATGCGCGCGGCGCTCGCGATTTGCTCACGCGAGCGGTAAGCTCCGATCCAACCTATCCACTGGCGCACGCGGGACTGGCTAAAGCCTGGATGGCTCTCGGTTACAACGCCAAGGCACTGGACGAGGCGAAGAAAGCGCTCGAGCTTTCCGGCAAACTTTCGCGTCAAGATCACTGGTCAGTAGAGGCTGGATACTACGAAGCAAATAAAGATTGGGACAAGGCGATTGACGATTATCAAACGCTGGCGAAATCGTCCCCCGACAACATCGAATATGGACTTGCTCTCGCCAACGCCCAGATCGCGGGCAATCGTGGTCGCGACGCGTTGCAAACAATCGCGATTCTGCGCACACTCTCACCCGAAGCGAAGGATGATCCCCGCATCGATATGGCCGAAGCGTGGGCTGATTATTCTCTCTCGGACAATAAAGGCGTGGTTGTGGCCGGCGATCTGGCGATCACGAAAGCAACTCCGCTGGGAGCGAAATTACTGGTTGCGCGGGTGAGAGTTTTTCAATGCCGCGCTCTCGAGGCTCTCGGGAAACCACAAGACGCAACCGCTGCCTGCGAAGAGGGGCGCCAGATGTTTCACGAAGCAGGTGACCTCGCTGGCGAGGCGACAGCACTGCACGAAATGGCCGAAGTCCCCATCAACCAGGGCGACCTGGAAAAGGCAAAAAAAATATATGAACAAGCTCTTGCCCTGGCCCGGCAAACTGGCGACAAGAGGGCGATCGCTCGCGAGCTTGGAAACATCGGATTGATCTACGTCCAACAAGGCGACCTGACAACCGGCAAGCAAATGAACGCGCAGGCCCTCGATGCTTATCGCGAGATCGGCGACAAGCCCGGGATCGAAGTGATCACCTCCAACATTGGCGACATCTTTCACACGGAAGGAAAACTCGGTGCCGCCATGGCGGAATATAAGGACGCTCTCGTATTGGCCCGCGAGGTAGGGCATAAAAGTTCAGAAGCCAGTGACATTGAAGATATGGGCGAAGTGCTGACCGAGGAGGGCGACTTGCAAGGCGCAATGCAGTTGTATCAGCAGGCCATCGGCATCCAGCGTGAAATCGATGACAAGAGCTATTACGCAGCTTCTTTGCTGTCGATTGGAAAATTGCGCCGGCAGAAAGGAGACAGTGACGGGGCCAGAAAATTCTATGAAGAGTCGCTGACCTTGCGGCGCCAATTAGGAGAAAAAGGCACTGCGGCGGATACGCAGACGGCTCTGGCAGAACTGGATTGCGATTCCGGCCGAGCCTCCGAAGCGGAGACGCTGGCGCGCGCGGCCATAGGGGAATTTCGCGCTGAACAAGAAGCGGACAACGAAATCCAGGCGGAATCGGTGCTGTCACGGTCGCTTCTGCAACAAGGAAAACTCGACGACGCCCAAAAAACGATCGCCAGAGCGCTCATCCTGGCGAAGAAGAGCAGTAACGTGATTGTCCGCCTACCGCTGCAGATCCAGAATGCCTTCACGCAAGCGGCTGCAAAAAACCAGCTCGCCGCCGAGCGCCTCGCGCGAAGTGCGATGGTCGAAAGCAGCAAGTTAGGCTTAATTCGAATCGAGTTAGAGGCCGCCCTCGCTCTTGGCGAAATTGAAATGCTGCGAAAGAATCCTGATGCGGGCCGCAACCGACTCGCCGATACTGAAAAAGCCGCGCGCGCCAGAGGCTTCGACTTCATAGCCAGGAAGGCAAATGCGGCGAGACAATCAGTCAGCGTGCAATCCGCAACGGAAGTCTTGCCGAACTAACCTGTAAGCGCGGTTTCGATTTCGGGCACTTATCCCTGTCATGAATCAATTGAGCTTGGCCGGCTCTTATTGCATCGGCTGTCCCGACGCCAGCACCCTTTTCCAGTGCCCCATGGAATGGGAACGCGGACAGGACGAAAGCTTTTCCAACGATTTTAGGAAGTGAGCAACTTTGAACAGTCATGTGATTTTCGTAAGAGTAATCTGGCGTCTGCTTTAGTGCGGCAGTCCCCTGAGAAGGCGGACGGCCCTTTTAGGGCGGTCATGGTTGGTGTCAGGTGACTGACATTCGGCCCTCACGACCGCCCCTTTCAACGTGTAACGATTTTCGACCCGCGTTTTGGTGTGACAACATGACACTCCCTGGAGGAACCAGAATCACTGACGTATCAAAAGGAGCGAAATATGAGTAACGAAACGGAAAGAGATCCAAAGCAGCAGCAGCAAGGAAAGCACGACCCCGCTGGACCGGTGAACACCTCGGATACGAAGACTAACCCTTCGTCGGGAAATCAGAGCCAGGTTCGCCGTCCCGAAGATATTTCCAAGAAGAATCCCTCGCAGGACAGCGACTCTCAGCACGGTCAAGAAAAACCAGAAGATCAGAAGCGGCGTGCTTCCTGAACAATTCTTTTGGAGATGAGAAGTCCAAAAAAAATGAGCGCCCCGGCTTAAATGCCGGGACGCTTCAATACCGCTCTAGCCTAAAACCTGGTAGCTACCAGTCTTACGTTTTCCTTCAGTTTGTTCCGCAACTTGGGCGATCATGACCTTCCTGCAATTGCGCAATCGCAGGCAACAACTGGCTAGCTAAACGATCTTTGGCTACGAAGGCGTCCACCCACTCCAAAACCCGCTCAGGGATATCCGTCGCGCCGGAAAGCATGATGATTGGCGCTTGCGGCTGAAGCCGTCTCATTTCGATGGCAACCTCTTGCCCGTTCATATCGGGCATGAAATAGTCGACGACTACAACGTCGACCGAATGGAGGGCAGCCAGTTCCAGTCCCTTGCCGCCGCCCGGTGCGGTCAGGACGGTATAACCAAAGCTTTCGAGGAATGCTTTTTCACATTCCAGCAACTCTTTGTTGTCGTCGATGCAAAGAACGATTTGGCTCCGGGATTCCATATCGACAGCGAGAGCATGGGCGGCTCACCATCCTCAGTGTGATCATTTTGGCCTTGAGAAACTGTTCGAAATTGCTCACGTTCGCTCTCCCGGCGCGCCGTTTCCGCGGCCACTGTTTTCGTCAACGACATAGTCGCGGCGCTCATAGCAGCGGACGAACATCTTTCGCACGGGATGATGTCCCATCAGCTTTGAGGCAGAGAGAGGCTTGAAGTGGCGACGAGAAAGAGCCTTTACGCTGCCGCCTGGCCAGCCTGGCATAGTTCCTTCGAACGCGACGCGCGGCTGTGCGCTCGTTCTATGATTGGCACCAGCCGTTCCGGCAGTTCGCTCTTCATCACGTATTCATCCACCAACCACAGGATTCGCTCGGGCATCTCGGAATACGCTGAGAGCAGAATGATTGGCATGTTGGGAAACCGTTGCTTGATATGCCAAGCTACAGCTTCCGCGTCCATGCCTTCCTGTTTGTATTCGAGGAGAACGGCGGCGACCGGTGCGTCCTCCAACAACTTCATCGCGGTGTGGCCGCTCGATGCTGTCTTGACGCAATAACCATGAGACTCCAGAGTCGCTTTGCGAAGCTCCAGGGCCGGGGGAAGATCGTCGATGCACAACACAAGGTGGGAATCCATGGCCACATCTCCTCTGGATCGTTCAAGCCAGAAAATTGCAAGCCGTCGTGGGCCGATATGACACCTGCCGCAACCTGGTGCGCATGCGAGTCAGAACGGGCAGTGCGTCAGGGGAGGGCCGTGGCTCACAAGATAGGCAACCCGAGAAAGCCTGTCTGTTCAAAATTGACCACTTTTCCGAGAGCTACTATCTTGTATGACCACCCTGAAGGGAGCCGACATTGGCGTTGAGATGACCTGATTCGCCATCTCCCGGTGAACTGGGAACAATGAGTCCAATAAGGCATTCTCGCGCCGCCTGCGCGTCTCCCCAAAGAGGGTGCCCTAAAGAAGATTCGGGAGGACGCACTCAATTCGAGTCGTTAGGGGCCCCTGTAGTGCTGGCCAAAAGTGTGCAATATTGAACAGACGGCCGCCGTGCGCCTTCGTTATGCTGCACCAATCATTAGGGTCAAAAAGGGGTTCTGCTGGTAATTGCGCCCGACAAGGGCAACGGCAGGGTTCACCCCGCTGGCGGTGCGGCGTGCTCCTCTCTTCGAGGGCGTTGAGTCGCACCGCTTCTCTTTTGAAGCAAATTCTGAGGCTAGCCCCCCAGTGCCGACTGTTGGCACGCAGTGGACATTCCGCACGACCCCGTGGGAGCCGAGACTGTGATTGAGCAGATTTCTTGAGAATCTGCTGTTCGTCAGACTCGCTTTTCCCATCAACTCAAGTGCTCGAAGCTGTTTGGGGCAACCACTTGAAGGGTAGTTCGCATCTCTAAAGGAGTTTTCAGGGATTGCCTGATGTCGATGGCTAACGTCTCCCTCATTGCTTCGCAAAATGCGGCGTGCGCTGGCGTACCGACGATTTAGAGACACGGGTGCTACTCTTCCACTTTCCGCCATGAAAAAGGACGAAACCAACCAACGTAAGATACTCGCTATCAGTTGTCCAACTTGCGGCGCTGCTCCGGGAGAGAAGTGTCAGCTTACCAGCGGCCAGCCGCGCACCGAGCCGCATCGAGATCGTCGATTACTCGCAAAAGACTAGAAGTCCCGTGAATCCCCGCTCGCCGACGTGCCTGTGCTTTTAAGCGAGCCGATGCTCGTTGACTGGCAAAACTTTCTTAAGCCACGGCTGGTGGAGTCGTTTGCGCCCGTCGTCATCCCACTTTACGACGGCGTCCTCTTCGTTTGTCTGTTCGACCGTACCCAACTCCCCGGTCGGCATTCCGAAGTTGCCCAAACCCTCGACCCGATCTCCGGGATTCAGTTCCTCGCCCGTGGCAGACGGCTCTGCCAGCCGCGGCCTCTTGGCGCGGTCCGAATCAGGTGTCGCCCCGCGGTGCGACAGGGGCGGTTGGGGAGACTTACGCAGCTTGGGTATCAGCTTTTTGGTGCCATGGGTCATAGTGTTTTCTCTTCCACGTGGCCAGAAGAACGGCGCTTCGCCACCGCTGTTCATCGGCTCGATAAATAGAGCATAGGCTTGGAAGACTGACTCGTCCGGTCTAAACCGCACAGTTCTGACAATTAGTTTGGCAAGATGGTTGGGCCATGCGAATCGAGACCTTGAATGTGGTCCAATATGCTCAGACGTGCCTCTTCGAAACTCGTAGCATGAAATGTAGTGAAGAGATGAGACGGACCGTTACAAAGGTCGGTCCAGCTTCCTTTTACAAGTGAGGTATAGCAATGGAAACCGTACTGATTGTTCTTTTGGTGTTGTTCGTGTTCGGTGGTGGGGGCTGGGGATACTCTCGCTGGCGCGGCTAGCCTGATTCACGGGATGAGCGGGTGACCCTGCTCCCCGATCCTATCTGCGGCATTTTATGAGGGTTCGACTCTGGGATATCCCCCCGGACCCTCGTTCAGATTCCTGAACTAAGTCAGCCCATCTGAAGTTCTCTCTCCTTAGGCTTTCAAAGAAAGCCGCGTACCCCATGCATTCGAATGCGATCCTGCACGAAGTTCAGCAACTCTACAGCGTGAGTGACCGTCTTGACACGCTGGCAGAGCAACATCCTCTCGCCTCAGAAGCACTCATCACTATCGCGGGAAACATTCGCAATACCGCCACTTTGTTGGAGGTGCTGGTGGCAATGAAAATAGTACCGCTCGCCGGACTAGACCCAGCAAGTGCCTGATCTGCTCATTGCTGTCTGGCAGCATTGTTTGTGGGATCGGAGCCGGAGCGCTAGTCGTGGAGAACGACGTTGAGCAGCGAACTATGAACCTGCAATTCTTCGCTGTTGTACTCGATGAAGCCCATTTGCCTGAACCGGTTCATGAAAAAGCTCACCCGCGAGCGGGTTGTACCCACCATCTCTGCCAGTGTTTCCTGACTGATCTTGGGGATCACAGATTCGGGTTTTCCGTCCTTGCCGAAGTGAGCCAGCAATAGCAACATCCGGGCAAGTCTTTTTTCACTGGAATTGAAAAGCTGGTCAACCAGATCTTCTTCGTATCGGATGTTCCGTGTCAGCAAATATGCCACGAACAGATCGGAAAATTCTGGCTCCCGGTGAAGCATTTCCACCATGGACTTTTTGCGGATTTCCATTGCCGAGCAATCGGTCATTGCGCTTGCGGAGCACAAGCGGATAGGCTGACCTGCAAGGCATCCTTCCCCGAAGAAATCTCCCTCCTTCAGAATGCCTATCGTGGCTTCCTTCCCACTCTTCGACACAACCGTGAGTTTCACCTTTCCCTTCTGGATATAAAAAACAGCATCGGACAAGTCGCCCTGAGCGAAGATCGTCCGCTTGTTGGGAAAAGCTAAGATTTTCCTGCCGCCGTCGATGGTTGAAAGGAATGTCTTGGTGTCGAATTTGTCGAGTTTCCTGGCTACCCTGGATTTCACGATCGGCCCCCTTTCAAGAGTTCCGAATATGCGGAAGGCAACTTCCTATGAATAAAAATGAAGAAGTGCGCAAAAAAGGCGAGAGAAACAGCAATACTGCGGGGAACAACTTTGGTCCGCGCTCTATGTATCAAATCATTTCACCGTTCGCGTCGAAAGTCAAACTGCTGAGGTGACCATCTCTTCTCAATACGGTTTTGCACGTCGCCGCGGAAGGGCCAGGAGTGGCACATCGGGAGCCGCAGGCCCCTGTTGTGCCTGAACTGCGCTTGGTGTCTCCGGCGAATCGTCATCCGTCGCACCGGAACATACGGCATTCGAAAGCTGCATCGACCCGTTAAACCCAAAGCTGCGTGCTGCATTCAGAGTGTACGTGTGAGCCGTTCTGCACAGTAATTGCTGGAGCAGGTGAGCGAGTCTATTAACGGTATGCAAATCGGGGCGAAGGAATGTTTCTAGCTAGCAAGGGAGCGGGGGCGGGGATGGTCTTCCTATTACTGTCGTCGGGGATCTCTCGACCTCACGGGACTCCGCCTGCTTCGAGAGCGAACGTCAGCAAAGACATGCCGGCAGTCGCGCAGCGGGACGATGTCAAGAAGATACAGGAAGCTCTGCAGGACAATGGGCAATACGGGGGCAAGGTCGATGGCGTCCTCGGTCTCCGAACCCGGGCGAGTATTCGCGGATTTCAGAAGGCTGAGAATCTGCCAATCACAGGGCAGCTCGATAGCGAGACGGCCGGTAAACTTGGTGTCAGACCAGAGAGTCGCGAGGAGGCTGCCCACGAAGTTACACAGGGTAAACCTTCGGCAGGCATCAAGTGGGGTGGAAGTTTGAGGCGAACCAGCAAGACGCCACGGAAAGCAATCGATATACAGACTCGTACAGTCCCGCCGGCGTATCGTGAATCGGAGTCGAAAGAACACTAAAGAACACTAAGCGATCCAATGAACAGTGGAAGGCGAATCGATGTGGAGGATCTCTCGCACATGGTCGTCGCCGGCGGTCAAACTTCGACCTGATCCGCATCTCATTTCACTCTCAGACACCGTGAATCCACCTTCCGTCACATCTTTTACGACCATAAAAGTCGGAGCCCCAGGGACATCGTTCCACGCTCATCCAGCAGATCAAGTTAGGACACAATTACAGATTTGCGCTCTTGCGAAAAAGGGGCAGGTGTCCACTTTAATTCCAACTTGTGGACATCTGCCCTTTTACAGGTTTTCGATTGAGAGCCAGGTATCGGGCTAGCGCTTTTCTCCAACTGCGTGACCGCGTCCATCGCGCACTTCGTTGCCCTTGAAGTTGGTAACCTTATCGACACGATTTCCCGGCTCGGCTTTGTCGCCACGGTTTGGCGTTGGGCCGTTATAGCCATGCTCAGGATGGAAACGGTTATTTACGTGGCCCTGGAACCCTTCAGAACCATGAAACCACGGGCCAACGCCGATGAAGGTGCCACCGGTAAACCATTCCGAACTGTAGTAGCCGTAGGGGGCGCAGTTGTAAGGCGCGACATCGTAGTAACCGTAGGGACATTCGGGCGCGACTCCGACGCTGACGGCTACCTGAGCCTGTGTTGTGGGGGCAGTTGCCATCAAGCAGATTCCAGCAACCGCAGCTAATGCAAAGCACTTTAATCCAGTCATAAGTAATCCTCTCCATCATCGGGGCGGTCATCGACGTGCCCCTAGGAGCGACTGTAGCGAATCCGATCACTTTGATCTGAGCAATATCGACCACCCCATTTCCCGTCCCTTCAAACTCGCCTTGAGCCTCTTTAATGCCACGACCCCTCTCTTATAAATTCCCTTCTAAGCACATGCGAGCAGTATTGACCGGACTTTGGCGCGCCAAGAGTAGACAGTGAGGCTAGCGGGATTCTACAGATGTGAATCTCGCGCCAAAGGAGACCGACTTGCACCGTGGAAACCGATATCTCAGTTCACTTCTTCTGACTGCTGCCCTTGCTGCTCCCGTTGCCATGATGGCCGCTGCCGTCCCGCAAGACGATAGGAACCACGAAAATAGTCAAGGCGAGAACAACAAGCGTTACTACGACAAGGGTCACAAGGACTATCACAACTGGGACGCCAACGAAGACCGCTCGTATCAACGCTATCAGACTGAGCACCACCAAAGGCGGGCTTTCGCTCAGTTGAGTACCCGGCAGCAGACCGTCTACTGGAACTGGCGTCACAATAATCCAGATAACAGATAACGCGAGAAAAATGTGAATGGGCTGGGACTGGGGCCACAGTAGTCATGCAGTTTCAATTCCCACAGGGGTAGCGTCATGACCTGACCTGTGGGAAACTTATAACGTGAAGAAACCGGAACTGGTTATTACCTCGTCTCCAGAAGATGAGCTTCTTGCTGGGCATTGCTCGTCTTGTCCCACTTCAGTGCAGTTCAGATTTCGGGGAAACAATCTACGAAACCGAGAGAATATGCAGCGCATGTTCGATACGCATTTCAAGCGAGTCCACATGCGCGAGGATGCCAGCCAAGCCGCCCCCCGAACTTAAGGGCACGAGTAACTCGCGCCTTCCCATAAAACTAAAACCGCGGCGATTTCAGACGCGGCCTACGCCCATGTAGCGGAAGCCCATGGCGCGGAGGCGCGAGGAGTCGAGCAGATTCTTGGTGTCGATGATGATCGGGTTCTTCACCAAGTGGCGGATGCGGGCGAAATCGAGGGTGCGGAATTCGGGCCAGCCGGTGGCGACGATCAGGGCGTCGACGCCTTCGGCGACTCCGTAGGCGGATTCGCAATATTTCACCATGCCGTTGAGTTGCAGGCGGGCATCGGGGATGGCGACGGGGTCGTACGCGCGCACGCGCGCTCCTCCGGCAAGCAGGTTCTGCGCGAGTTGGAGGGAAGCGGAGCCGGCAACGGAGTTGGTGTTTGGCTTGAAAGACAAGCCCAGGATGCCGAGGTCTTTGTTCTGCACGGTGTCGAGCACGGCCGCGACTTTTTGCATGAGGCGGTCGGCCAGGGCCACGTTCACTTCGCGGGCGGCATTGAGAACTTTGAGGTCGACGCGATTTTCCCGCGCCAGGCCGGTGATGGATTCCATGTCGCTCTCGGCGAAGATTCCGCCCATGCCGGCGCCCGGTTGCAGGCAGCGCGGGGCGATTTTTTTGTCGAGGCCGAGGGCGAGCGAGAGGCTGACGGCGTCGGCGTTGACGTGTTCGCAGAGGCTGGCAATTTCGTTGATGAAGGAAATTTTTGTGGCGACGAAGGCGGTGGTGGCTTCGCGGGCGAGTTCGGCGGTTTCGTAATTGGTAACGAGGACGGGAACTCCGCGCATCACGAGCGGATGAAAAATTTGTTTCAGAGAAGAGACGGCTTCGCTGGAAGGCGTTCCGAGGATGATGCGGTCGGGCCAGTTGAA
>Ga0187859_10001321_pt1 | contig 15891 bp, 13 predicted proteins | sample June2016WEW_10_1_2_FD_133019 | JGI IMG/M metagenome (GOLD analysis project Ga0187859, IMG submission 133019) | Peatland microbial communities from SPRUCE experiment site at the Marcell Experimental Forest, Minnesota, USA - June2016WEW_10_10 | ecosystem: Environmental > Terrestrial > Soil >...
CAGCGGGGGTAGGGGTGTCCCCGAAGGGTTGTGAAGGCGCGGTAGAGTTGCTCGGCTAGGATTACGCGGGCTAGTTCGTGAGGGAAAGTCAGGGCGGAGAGGGACAGCAGCAGGTCTCCGCGGTCGCGCCAGCTTTGGGGCAAGCCGTCGGCGCCGCCAATGATAAAGACCAGGTCACGCGATTCTTCTTCTGCTTTCGCGATTAGTTTTGTGAATTGCGCGGAGTCGTGTGGCTTGCCGGCTGGGTCCAGGAGAATTTTCTTGGCGGAGGGGTGTTTCAGCCAAGGGTCGAATCTGGACGGCTGGATTTCGCGCATTTCGGTGCGGGCGTAGCGGGAGCAGCGCTTGATGTACTCTTCCGCCATGCCGTTGGCATTTTGGTCGCGCGGCTTGCCGATGTAGTACAGAGAGATGCGCAACGGGTTAGTCGATGCCGTGCTGCTTCAATTTGATGATTTGCTCGGGAGTCAGGTTCTTCATGCCGCTGGCTTCCAGGCGAGCGATGTAGTCGCCATTCACGCCGTTCTCCCACATGCGAGTGATTTCGTCGACTGACACATGCGCGTAGCCGCAGGCTTTGAGCTTCCTCGGGAAGTCCGGGGAAACGCCGTGGTCGTGGAGATGGATGATTTCGTCGGTGGTGAGTTGATAGCCGCTGTCATGCAGCGCGCGGAGGAAATCCGAATCCACGCCGTGATCGTGCAGTTGGATCATTTGCTTCGAGTCCAGCGCCACACCGGCGCGCTTTACGTCGGCGGCGAACCGGGGCGACACGCCATGGTCGTTCAATTGGATGAGTTGCTCGGGATTGAGATCGTAGCCAGTCTGTTTGAGTTGCGCGATGGTGTCGGTGGAAACGCCGTGATCGTGCATGCGAACCAGATCGTCGGCTGAGAAACGATATTTGGCGGCTTCCAGATCACGGATGTAGCGCGCATCCACGCCGTGATCGTGCAGTTGGGTGACTTCGTTGGCGCTGAGATGGTAACCGGCTCTATTGAGCTCGCGCAGGAAGCTGCCTTCCACGCCGTGGTCATTGAGCTGGATGAGGTCGGCGCCCGAAAAATCATAGCCACTGGATCGGATTTCGGCGATGTATTCGGGAGTGATGTTGCGGCTTTTCAAATCGATCAACTCACGCGTGGTCAGGTCATGCATTCCGAGCTTGACCAGTTGGCGCGCGTATTGCAGGTTGATATCCATGAGAGCCATCTGAAACAACCGGCTCTCGTTGATATCGAAGAATCCGAGCTTTTCCATCTCGCGGATGAACGAAGGATTCGGCGAGAAGCTGAAACGGCCGCCGCCCACGCCGGCTACGATGCCGCCTTCGCAAATCAGGCTGCCGGCATCGCGCTGCAGCTCGAAATGAACGTTCGCGTGGAGAGAATTCATGTCGTCGCGCGAGAGGCCTTTCAGATCTTCGACGCGGTAGTCGGAGCTTTCCACCCAGGTGGAGGTGATGGTGGAACGCTTGAGGGAAAGCTGGACTTTTCCGCTTCCCGCCATCCAACGGTTCAGGCTCCAGGTTCCCGTGGTGGGAACAGTGGTGTCGGCCGCTTGCGCGATCAAAACAACCAGAACGCAGAGCGAGATGGCAACTGGTTCGTTGATCCTTAGTTTCATGAATTGCATATGCGCCTCCTAAATTACGCCTGCGCGGCAGAGTTTCATCACTTGTTCGAACGTCAGGCCTTTGAAGCCTTGTTCGCGAAGGTTGCGCAGCGATTTGGGCGAGAGTCCACTCTGTTGGGCTTCCACCGCCTGATGCGCGTCGATTTTTGTATATCCGGATTCCTTGAGCGATTCAAAGAGGCCGGAGGAAACTCCGTTGTTATGTAGTTCGATAAGTTGCTCGAAGCTGAAGGGTCCGAAGCCGAGGGCGTGGATGCGCTGGACGTTATCGAGATCCACTCCGTTCTGGGCGAGGTGGATCATGCGCTCCACATTAAGATTGGGAATGCCTGCGCCTACTGCTTTGCGAGCGTAATCCGGGGACACGCCGTTGTTGTGCAGATTGATTAGATCTTTGGGTGACGGAGTGCCGAATCCGGCGCGCAGCATGCCTTGAATAAATTTGGGATCGACGCCGTTGTCGCGCAGCGCGATGATTTCGTCCACCGAGATTTGGGTGTAGCCGGCGTCCACCAGGCCAGCGAGGTAACCGTCGCGATGGGTGTTGGCGGCGATTGTGGCGAATGGTTTCCCGAGAGCTGCAACGCTCGCAGCCCCAACCGCTGCGACCGGCGTTGGAGCGGAGGCAGAGGCACCCGGCGCGGCTGACCATCCAGGCGCTGCTATAGCTTCGCCTGCGCCAGCGCTGCTTCCATAACCTGTTGCATAACCCGCACTCGGCGGCACTGGCGGGATGAATGCGCGCGGTGCCGGTGTCTCGATGGATTCAGCCGGTTCTGAACTGGGCGCCGGCGCGCGAGGCGCGCGTGGCGTGGCGGGCGACTGAACGGCGGCGGGCGGGATTGGAGGCCGCGGCGGCGGCATAGAATCGTCCTGAGCGCGCAACCGGATTCCATTGGTAACTGCCAGTACTGCGATCAATACGGTGGCGAGCGCCATCCACACGGGAAGCGATCGCCGGCGAGGATCGTCCTTACCGAGCAGACGGCGGACTCGGGCGAGCAGAGGTCCGCCTGTGGCGGCCATGGCGAACTGCGGATAACCGCTGCGCAGTTCTTCGAGAGCCGTGAGCGCGCGGGCGTACAGCACGCGGTCGCCACACGCCATAATGGCGAGATCGTCGCAGCAGTTTTCGCGCTCGGCGCGGATGCGCTTGGCTACCCACCACATGGCGGGGTGGTAGAACAGCAGCGCTTCGATGGCGCTCTGCAGCAGGTTGGCAACGTAATCGAAGCGGCGGATATGCGCCAGCTCATGAGCCAGCACAGCTTCCAATTCCTGAGCGCTCAGATTGATCAACGCGCCGGCGGGAATCAGGATCACGGGCCGTATCCATCCAATAACGGCGGGCACTTGAGCGAGCGTGGACTCACACAGCCGTATGCCTCTGCGAATCCCGAGTTGAGCGGCGAGCGCGGCCAGGCGAGCTTGCCAGATCTCGGGAAGCGCGCGCTTGCTGCGTCGCTTCAATCGCTGCGCGATAAACCAACCGGCGGCCGACCACATTGACATTGCAACTACGCCTGCCAGCCAGAACCAAACGACCATCGTTAAGTAAGGCAGCGGGTTGGATGATGGCGTGATGGAAGCGGAGGGCGCGTAATTCGTGGCAATCCGGCTGAGAACAGGCATGGATGGCGGCAGGGCCACTGAAACATCGTGGTGATTGAATAATGCAAGGAAGGTGGCGACGGCCGAAGCGGGCATGGCCAGCAGCGCGGAATAGGAAAGCATGTAGCGCAGGTTCGCGCTGGCGCGCCGAAGTGCGATGTTCGCGGCCGCGAAGAGAATGCCGATTGCCGCGCATTGCCACAAGGAATGAATTAGCGCCCAACCTAAAGATTCCACCATGGGCGCATCCACCAGCGTCGAGTTCATACGGCGCCTCCGTTTTGTTCGATTTCGTCCAACATGTGACGGATCTCCGCCAGCTCCTCGGGATTCGCTTTCTTAGAAGCGAGCGCCTGCATTACCATGCGAGCCGCTGAGCCGCCGAAAACGCGATCCAGCAGATCGCCCACCAACTGCTTTTGCGTTTGGTCCTCGCGGATGCGCGGCGAATAGACGTGGGCCTTGTTCTTTTCGTCGCGGGTGACGAGGTCCTTGTCGGCCATGATCTGCATCAGCTTCAGGACCGTGGTGTAGCCGGTGCCCGGTTTCGTCTTCGAGAGGATGCTGTGGACGTCGCGCACCGTGGAGGGACCTTCGCGCCAGAGGACGCGGAGGATTTCGAGTTCGCCATCGGTGGGACGGTGTTGCTTCTGCATGGATCAAGAGTAATACGAAAGGCTTCGTAGGTCAAGCCCTTTAAACAAAAAAAGAGCACGAGGGGGGCCAGGGGCGAAGGGGTTGAGGATGAAGAGGTTGGGGGGATGGGGCTAAGTGCCAGCGGCGTCCGGTATTGGGATGGCGTGTTCTAAGTCGGACAAAATTGTTGTTTCGTCACGCGGCAGGGCCGCTATCTGGCGCCGCTGCCGCGGGCCCGGCTATTGCTGGGTTTTCTTGGCGCTGGTGGTGGCGGGGTGTTTCTTGGTGGTTTCGACTGGTTCCTTGAGGAGCGTCTCGATCATGCTGCGCCAGTAGGGTTCGGTGCGCAATTGTTCGTCACCGGTGAGCGGCGAAGTTTGGGAGCGGATGATTCCCTTGCGGTCGATCCATACGATTTGCGGGACCACGTAGCGCTCCATTGGAGAGATGCCTAGGAATTCGAGTACAGGAGCGAGCGGGCTGAAGCCGACTCGGTAGTTGACGCCATAGTTCTTCATGAAATCATTCACGAAGAGATTGGCCATGTCGTTGATCGCGACGCCTACCGGTTGAAATCCGCGCGGGCCGTATTCGGTGTAGAGTTTCGAGAATTCCTGCGACGCGTGCTGGCAATGGACACAGGTGGTGAAGATGAATGTCAAAGCTACCACTTTTCCCTTGAAAGCGCTCAACGGAACCTGATTTCCGTCCGCGTAGCGGATCATGAATTCGGGAGCGGGGCGGGGCGCTGGGGGAATTTCCGCCTGAAGGGCGAATGCGCATGCCACGGCTGCGGCGGCCACTCGAATCGAAAGCATCCAAATACTCCTTATATTTCTAGTGTAGCGGAGATTTCCAGCCTTCGATATGGTTGACCGTCGAGCCATCCAACCAGGCGCGGAAATAGCCGGAGTCGCCGTGTCCGGTAAGCTCGGAAGCGGTTTGGGATTCCATATCGAGCTTCTTCCATTTGCCCTGCAGGACTTTGCTGTAGAGCTCAAAATATTGGCGCGCGGATTCCGGCGAGTCCCAGGTGGATGCGTAGACGAGTACCGGGAATTTTTCGTGCTTGTGCTCAAGAACAGCATAGGAGCTGCCGGCGAGGTGTGTGGCCAAAGCCTTTCCCTGGTCGTCCGACGCGTACTGAGACAGCAAAACGCGGTAATCGAATTCCCCCAGGTTGCCTTCGGCCAGGGTGCGGAAGGCGTGGGGTTCGGGAACACGCGGGGGTGTGGGATTCGAGGGTGCGTGATGCGCCAGGTAGAGATCGGGATGAAGAATCTGCTGGGTGCTGGCGGGCGGATGCAGGAACACTTCCGAAAATGAATCGCGGCCCAGTTTTCGGAACACGGCGTTTTGAAACAGCATACCTTCGGCATAGGGGAAGACGAGCGACTCGCGGATGTAGAGGGGAGCTTTCGAAAAAACCGGATACTCACGGGCGGAGCTCTGGATGGATTCGGTCATGAGGCTGAGCATGTGGTCGGGAACTTCGGCTGGTCCACCGTCCTGCTTGGAAAGATAGGCGGCCATCAGCCAGGTGGCTTGTCCTTCCATCACAGCTAGGCGGGCAGTTGAGCCGTCATCGCTCGGTTCGCCTTCGCGAATGTATTTGCCGAGGTGGAAATGCTGGTCGGCAAGGGCGTGCGCGAGCTCGTGGACCAGCGCGGTGCGCTCTTCCATTCCCGTGCCGGAGCCTTCCAGTACGAACAGCTTCTTCTTGTTGTAGTCGTAGAAAGCGGCGGCCTGTTCGGTAAGAAGATCCACGGTGTTTTGGCGCAGATCGAAATCGGAGGGGACAAGGCCGAGCATCTTGAGGGTCAGCTCTTCGGCGCGCAGGTCGGCTGGCTTGATAGCTTTTTTGATGCGCTCATCAAGGAAGGTCCGAAGCTGGTCTTTGTTGAGGACTCCGTAGGGGACGGGGCGGGTGAAGGGGAGGCCGGTGATGCTGGAGAGGCCAGCTTCGATAGTGCCGATCTCGGAGAAGAAAGGAGGGGGATCAGCAGCGTGGAGGAGCGCGACGGCCAGCAGAATGAAGAGCGCGATGCTTAGGGCGGATTGGCGTTTCATGCGAGAATAGAATCTTCATGGTAAAAGAAAAGACAGAGGAAAAAATAAACGAGCATTTGTATTCGGCCGAGTATCACGGTAGCGGGACGTTCGTGATCAGCAAGCCGAAGCGCAAGCCAGGCAAGCGGAGACAGTCGCGGTTGAAGAAGCCGCAAAGAATGGCGAGGAAGTAACTTCCTCGGGACGCGGAAGTTCTTCCTCGCCGTTATTCGGTTCTTCAGTTCCTCGGTTCTTCGGTTCAAGCAAATGGGGAATTTCGGGTATATGGAACCGAAGAACTGAATAACCGAGGAACCGGAGAACCTAGAAAATGAAGCTTAGGCCGCCGCGGACGGCACGGGGGTTCTGGATGAGGACCACGCTTTGGCCGGCGTCTGAGACCCTGACATAGCCCTGTGCCAACATGTTGCGGAGCTCGGCGGTGGCTTCCAGGCGTCCAGGCATCCCCAGGAACGACGGTATGGGCTGGCGTACGCGGATGTTTAGGCCAGGCTCGGGATAGGCTCGCTGAGTAAGATAAAAGTGGCTGGGCATGAGGGCGCTGTAGTCCATCCACTGATAGCTGGCGTTGATAATGGTCCCGGTGAAAGGCAGCGTAGCGGAGGCGCGGGCGGAGGCCCAGAAGCGTTGCGTGGGGTGGAGCGTAGAACGCAACTCATCGGCCGATGCGCCAGGCAAATCCTCGGCCCCGGCTGTCAAAGCGCCGGCCCTTCCGAAGGTTGTACCTAGCTCAAGCTTGTCGCCGAGGGCTTGCGTGACGGACGCGGCATATCCGAACCGCTGCAGACTGCCGGCATCGAGGACACTGCTCTTGGAAGAGATGTCGGGCAACAGATCGCCGGGAGCGAAAAGGTCGGCGGGAGCTGAAACAGTCATCGCGAGATTGGTAATCGACTCGTGATAGCCGGTGACATCGAGAGTGGTATCTTTCACCTTTTTTTCGTAGCCGATCTCAAAATCCTGAGAATGCTGAACGGCGGCACGGCCATCCATGAGCGAGAGCCGGGGCAAAACCGATAACGCAGCCAGGTCGCTCGCGAGTGTTGCGTCGTTCGAGGGAAGCTCGGTGCGATTGTCTCCGCGATCCGCTGAGAGGAACTCGACCGGAGGCGCACCTGAGCTATAGGCTAACTGGAGGGTGCCGTTCTCGCCAAGGCTATAGCTCAGCCGCGCGAATTTACTTAAATAATTGAGATGGTCGAGAAAAGTGATGGAATTAAGCGCGGCGCCGTAATCCAGGCGCAGATCGTCAGACAGGGCCATACTGTCGTGCACGGCAACCGATATCGACCGGATGGCGGGCGCACCTTCCGTTTGTCCAGGGACTATCGACTGACCGGAGCGTCCAGGCAGATAAACCTGCTGCATGGTGACGGAGACGTCCGGTCCAAATCCGTCGCGGCTGAAGCTCGTTCGGAACGCCGAGGCGGGAAGGCTGGCTCCGGCGCTGTAGCCGACATTGCCGCTCAACTGCAGGCGGTTGCGGCCAAACAGCGAAGTGGCCAACGCAAAAGCAGTACCCAGATCCGATTGCGAGGACGTACCGCCGAGCGATCCAGGATCGCCGGCCGATACCTCCAGTACGCCGTAGGTATCGGAGAACGCGCTCTGGCCGGCCGGCTTATCGTTCTCGGCGGGCGCTGCTGGGTTATCGGGGAGAAACCGAAGAACAGGGCGAGTGGAGGTAGACGCTTTGAGAGTCCACTTCCAGTCATCACTCATCAGCGCGCCTTGGCCGGGGGCGGCATAAACCAACTCGATGGAACTCAAGACGCTAGCGAGATCGACGTAAAGGAGGCTCTGCATGCCGGGCTGTACGGCGATTTTCTGCTTCATGGCGGGAACGAAACTCGCCAAGCTTACCCGTACGGAGTATAAATCGGGTGATAAGGATTCGAAACCAAACAGGCCGCGTTCGTTGGTGATGGTTCGCTCAATCAGGCGCTCGTAGCGATTGAACAACAACACCGAAGCACCCATTTGGGGAACGCCTGTGGAGTCGCGCACGAAACCGGCAATGCTACCAGAGATACTTGCGGGCGCTGCCGCACTCGCAACCGGCGTCGCAGACGCCAGCGCCGCCACTAAGCTGACAGCGAATTTTAGCCGATCTGTCATCATCCCCGCGGTTGCACCCGTGGTTGAATCAGGGCCCAGTACTACGCCTTATACTACTATACCTCGTCTACTTTACTGTAAAGTTGGCAGTGGGGGTTAAGGTCTCGTTACGGTTCTTGTCCACTACCTTCATTGTCAGGGTATATTGTCCAGGATCGAGAGATGACAAGGGAAGAAGTTTTTCCACAGTCACCTGCGCCGAGGATGCCCCCGGTATCTTGCTTACATCTTCGGTATAATCCAGCACTGGCTTGTCGGTGGTCCCGGTCTTGGTGATTTCATACTGAATCGACCCATTAGGCTTCTTGGTCTTTTCGTCCGGCTGGAAATTGTAGAACTGCATATAAATGCCGAGCTTCTCGTTGCGGTCGAAGGTGTCACCCATGCGCGGGCGGATCTTAGTGTCGCCGATCACGAACGCACCTGTTCCGATGCTTCGGGTGGGAACCTTTTCGATGAGATCGGCGAGGATCAAGCTGCTGGAGCCGAGTTTTTCATCGTCAAAACGGGGAACATTCAGGGCCATGGGATAGGTGGTCATATTGCCGCCGACGACATCCTTGGCCACTACGTTCAAGCGGTACATGCCGGGGGGTAAGGGGATGGCTTTTTGATAAATGGACGCTCCTTCGATAGCCTTCCCCAGCAACTCGGTAGGCACGGGCACCGATACAACGTCTTCAAAGTAGTTCACCACGCGGCCGGCGATGGAAGTAATGCGGCCATAGATATTCACGGTGGCGGTTGAGACATTTTCCTTTTGCTGGAACTGGAGATCCTTGCGTTGGAGCAGCACAGTGATGGAAGTCAACACCGTGGAATCAGTGATCCGCATAAAATCGGCCTGGACTTTCAGGGGCAGCGTGTTGTAGCGGATGTTGGAGCTGACCACCGCGTCCAGATCCTTGAATTTCACCGCAGGCGGTTTCTGCAGCTTGGCGAAGTTCTCCAGCCGCGTGAACTCATTCATGCTTTCGGGCAAGGGTTGGGTCCCCGTGCCGAGGTGTGTTCCATCGGTGCGATTGAAACGGTCCGTCTTGGTGGAAAGCCCCATCTGTTCAGACATGGTGAGTCCGGCGTTGGGGACGTACAACAGGGCGTCCTTTTCCGACGGGTCCATGGTCATATGAAATTCGCCGGACATGGTTGGATCGACGAATTCGATGATGACGTTCGTGCCGATTCCGTCGATATAGCGATAGCGCCATTGCTGGAACGGATAGGTGGACGTTTCGCCGCCGCCTTCTTCCATGGGGCGCTCGTAGGTGCCGCCGGAAGAGTGGTCTTCGATCTCGTCGGGAGGGCCGAAAGTAATGTAGATCCGGCCGCGATCCGTCTTCCAACCCGGAATACCGGAGGCATAATGTTCGTTCGCGTATGCGATGCGGCGGTAATGCTCTTCCTTGAACTCGTTTTCCTCGGTGTCGGGGGTAGGATCGCGTCTCAACCAGAACTGCTCGATGAACTGCTGGCGCTCATCGTCGGTCGCGAGGCGTTTCCAGGCCTGTTTTTCCTCGTCGGTGATGATGTAAGCAACGTCTTCATTGAGCCATTTCTTGTAGGGAGTCTCGAGCTCCTTCTGCAGCTTCTTCTCTTGTTTCTTGCGCTGCTTCTCCGTCATGGGCTTGGAGACGGTATCTTTTGTCGAGGAATCCGAGCTGGGCTTTTTGTCGGATTGGTCAGTCGATTGCGCGATTGCGATGGAGACCACAGCGGTCAGGGAAACGACTGCCACCGAGCCACAAAAGACAAAGAGCTTTGTTTTCATACAAATCACCACCAAGACCTACTTCAAGTCTGCACTCTATTTTAGGCCTATTGCGACCCTTGGTCAAGGACGTGTGTGGGGCGCGGGGAGTTTCAGGCAGGTTGAGGCGGTCATGGCGCCTGGATGCTCTGTGATCGGTTACGGCTGGCGGCTGCGGTTTGGCGTGACTATTGGAGTATTCTCGATGCGTCCTAACCGGCAATCGGTGCAATTCAGGCGGGTTAACAACCCGCCGCAGGACGGAATCCTGCCCCACTACCCTAGCATGGCTTCGATTTCGGTTTTCGCGAAGTTCAGGGCGGGCAAAGAATCCTGGACTTTGATGCGGAAGCCGAGTGATTCGGCCAGTGGATCGAGCAGGATTTTGTATTCGCGGTTGAGCACACGGACCTCGGCCGGTAAGGCGTGCTTCACTTCTATCGCCTGAAGAACCACCTGCTGCAGCATCTTGCCGGTGGACTCCTCGGGTGCGCTTACTAATGGGGGGAATGCGATGGCGGTTTTCGAGTCGATGGCCAAAGCGATCCGCATGCAGGCTTTGCGCTCGTCCTTGGCTCCGATCATGGCGGCAGTGTAGAAGTGATCCACTTCGAGGACGCCGGCGGAACGATATCGGCCATCCAGGATGGATTGGATGCGAGGCTGGTCCAGTTCGGGAAGCTTCGGCATGGTTGGAATCTCGCGCGGCGCAGCCGTCAGTTTAACTACGTATTCCAAACGGTCGGAATGCTCGGCGGTGAATCGCACCAGGGGGTAGACATCCTCTTCGTTCCATAGGTCGGCGTCCGGCTCCTGAGCGAGACAGTCTGCAATCACCAGAACGGATTCAAGTCCTCGTCTCAGGATTTTGGCTTCGCTTTCGGTCACGAACCAAGGATGGTAGCCGGGCCGAATGGTTCGGAAGAAAGGCGCCTCGGTACCTTTTGTCAGAGGGTGACCCATGTTGCGGACCAGGGAACGATCGGGAGTCGTCAGTTCGCTCGGGGCGACGTAGTGAACGAAGAGATTGTGTTGGTGCCCGAAGTAATCTCCGATGGAGATCGGCTCGCGGTTGTGCATTTTGAGGAACCAGAAATAGCTTTGAGGCCCGATGAGGACCTGCACGGCGCTGGCCTCCCCGGTTGCACCCAGCACTGAGCAAAAGCACATTTCGCCGCCGTCCTGAAAGAGAATCAATTGATCTTCTTCCAATATTGTCCAAGGCTGCGCGGCGTGGATCGCGGCCGATTGCTTGTACAGCGCCTGCATGGTCTGGAAGGAAGGCGCTTGATCGCCCGACAATTCCTTTTCGAAGAATCGCTCGGGAGGCGATGCCGTGGGGCGCTTGGGCTTTTTCGTACGAGGCTTGCGCTTTTTCGTACGAGGCTTGCGCTTGGCACGGGTCGGATTCACTTTGCCATGCTATCATCTGCTGGCGGAAAAAAATGAGGCCACTGGCTTTGATTACCGGAGCGTCGAGTGGAATCGGCGCAGCGTTCGCGTGGGAGTTGGCCAGGCGCGGGCACGATTTGATTTTGGTGGCACGGCGCAGGGACCGATTGGAAGAGCTGGCGCGAGGGATGGAGCAAAAATGCGGAATTACGGCGGGGATTGTAGCGGCGGATCTGGCCACGGAGGAGGGGCTGGCGAGCGTGGAACAGCGTATTCAAGCTGGAGAGAATTTGGACCTATTGGTGAATAACGCTGGTTTCGGAACGCGCGGTTTGTTCTTCCGCGCCGATGGGGAGGGGCAGGACCAGATGCACCGTCTGCATGTTTTGGCAACGCTGAGATTGACGCATGCGGCGCTCGAAGGGATGGTCCGGCGCGGGAAGGGTGGAATCATCAACGTTTCGTCGGTGGCGGCGTTTTGGCAGTCGCCGGGGAGCGTCAGTTATTGCGCCACCAAATGTTGGATGAACAGCTTTACGGAAGGGATCGCGCTGGAGTTGAAGGGCGCTGGCTCAGCGGTGAAAATGCAGGCGCTCTGTCCCGGATACACGCGTTCGGAGTTTCATGATACGGCCGGGATGGATCGGAAGTTGATTGCGGATAGTCTCTGGATGAACGCGGACGAAGTTGTGGCGGAATCGTTGGCGGGGCTGGAGCGAGGGCAGTTGGTGGTGGTTCCGGGGTGGCGATACAAGTTGGTGGTGTTCTTGATGAAGCATGCGCCGCGATGGCTGCTGCATCCGATTGCCGGGCGGCAGCAGCGAAGATTAGGCCGCGGATAAAACTTACTGGGGTTTGTAGGTTTTGGTGAATTTGTTGCGGGAGTTGTAGATAGTGAAGGAGCCGTCGGCTTTCGCGGTTAGCTGGATGTATTTTCCTTCGCAGTGTTCGTCCACGTTGGCGATGAAGCTGTCGGGGACATTGTGTTCTTTGCCGCCTTCCATGGCGTAGTGGAGCTGCCACAGATCCTCGAGGCCGGGCGAATCCTTGACGATCTGCCAGGCGGCGGGGCTGCCTCCCTTGCGGGCGCCGTTGTTCATAATGGCTACGCGCGGATGAAGGGCATCCACGAGAGCCGGCGAACCGGATTGATCCAAGCCGTGATGCGACGTTAGATAGACGCTGACGGTCCCGATGGGATTCGCCGGACACATCAGATCGAGCTCTTTGTTCCAAGTGAGATCGCCGAGATCGACGAAGCGGAAACGCTCGTAAGTCAGGAGAATTCCGAGCGACCGGGCGTTCTCGGAAGGATCAGCTTCGCGCTTGGGTGAAGCATCGCAGAATGTGTTGGGCTGGCCGGCGCCGGCGAGCGGAGACGCCAGATGCTCACCGGCCGCGGTCAGCACTTCCACCGTGACGCCCTTCAAAGGGATGGTGTCACCGGGCTTCACTACCAGATGCTGGATGGGGACGCGTTGCAGAATCTTAACGTAGTCGGTGTAGTCCTCCTTCACCACGCGCGCGTCCTCCATATTGGGGCCGTGATCGATGAAGGTGCCGACCTTCATGCGGTCCGCCAGTTGCGGGACGCCGCCCACGTGATCGCGATGGTAGTGGGTGATGAGAACATAATCGAGCTGTTTGACTTTGGCGTTTTTCGCGGCTTGGACAATGCGCTCGGCATCGCGGCCCTCGTAACCGCGCCATCCGGTGTCGATCAACAGCGAGTGGCCGGTGGGGGTAACGATGAGCGTGGCTTGGCCGCCTTCCACATCGATAAAATAGATTTCGAGTGTCTTGGCGGAGAACGGAAGCGCAAAGGCGCCAATCACGAAGACGGCGAGTAGGGATAAAACAAAGATGGCGCGCGGCACTGCTCGCATCCTATCACAGCCTGGTAATATTGGCGGAACAGGCCCGGCCAGCGTAACGTAGTTAAATATAGCTGGTTAGATATAGCTGAGCAAACATGCCTTATTGTTGCCAATGCGGACAGGCGGTGGGAAATCAGGACGTGTTCTGCGCCAACTGCGGGAATCGCCAGCCTGAGGCGAAGCCGGTCACCGATTACCTGCGTGGTATCACTCCGCGAACGGCTTCGTTGCTCTGCTACATCCCGATCATCGGCTGGGTGGTGGCGATTGTGGTGCTGGCGTCGATGCGTTTTCGCGAAGACGCCAAGGTGCGTTTCCACGCGTTTCAAGGGTTGTACTTATTTGTGGCGTGGCTGATCGTGGATTGGGTATTGAGTCCACTGCTCAGCTTTCCGCACGAGTGGGGACCACAAAGAATAATTCCGGCACTGATGAAGGTAGCGGTATTCGGCGCGTGGGTGTTCATGATCATCAAGACGGCGCAGGATGAGATGTACAAGCTGCCGATTCTCGGCGAACTCGCCGAGAAGTCAGTATCAGAGCAACGATGACATCGTTGTTCTGATACCGGTTATTCGGTTGTTCAGTTGTTCGGTTCATCGGTTCGCGTCGTCCTGGAGATTGCCTGGCATTAGCGGCTGGCGCCGATCATCGTCGGATGTTGGCCTGCGTCACGCGTAGATCAGACGGCGGCCCTTGGGTTCTGGAATCGGATCGCCAAACTCCCTCGCCGTATCCAGCCAGAAACGAATAGCTTCCTGCGCGCTCGCGAGTGCCGCTTCCTGACTGGGACCGTGTGCGGCGCACCCAGGGAGTTGGGGGACCTCGGCTACAAAAGCCTCGTCTTCTTCACTCCAGTAGATGATGACCTCGTACTTGTTCATTCGGCAACCGAACAACTGAATAACCGAATAACCGACCAACTACTTTGTAGCCGCCGGAGGCTGGCGCAAAGTATCGGGCATGTCGGCTAAGACAAACGCCATTACGGCCATGGCTGCGATGTTGGCGCGGAGATCTTCCGGCTTGACTTTGTCGGCGGTGTCGGCTTGGCTGTGGTGCCAATCGAAATAGTGCGTGCCGACCGTTCGCACGGCTAGGCCTGGGACGCCATCCTTCATCAGTGGGGCGATGTCGGCTCCGCCTCCGCCGGATTGAATGGATCCCGCGTCGATCCGCTCGAGCAGTTTTCCGATATCCCGCACCTTGCCGAGCAAGGTTTGCGCATCGCCGCGGCCGGTGATGCCGAATCCGCTGGGCTTTTCTGCGCCACCGTCCATTTCGATGGCGGCGACGTGATTCGCAATCTGGGCACCCACCCATTCGCGGTAGGCCAGGCCGCCGGCGCCGCCGTTTTCTTCGTTGGTCCAAAACACGACGCGCAGCGTGCGGCGCGGGTGTAGCCCGAGCTTCACGATAAGATGCGCGGCTGCGAGCGTGGTGATGATGCCGGAACCATCGTCCTGCGCGCCGGCGCCGACGTCCCAGGAATCGATGTGGCCGCCCATCACCACGATTTCCTCAGGCTTCTCCGAGCCTGGGATTTCGCCGATGACATTTGCGGAATCGGCATCGGGCAGCATGTGAGCTTCCATCTCGAGATGAACTTTAATGGTATTTCCGGCATCCGCCAGGCGCTGCATTAACGTGGCGTCTTCGATGGTGACGGCTGCGGCGGGGATTTTCGGAGCGCCGGGATTATATTCGAGCGCGCCGGTGTGGGGCGATTGCAAGCTGACGGGGGTGACGGATCGCACCAGAACAGCGACTGCTCCTAGGCGGGCGGCACGTGACGGGCCCGATGCGCGGTATTGGACGGTGCGGCCGTAGCCTTCGTAAGGAACGTTGAAGAGCACGATCTTGCCTTGCACGGCATCGCGGCCTTTTTTCTCAAGTTCCTCGAAGCTTGAAACCGGGAGCACCTCAGCGGTGATGCCTTTCTTGGGCGTCGCGACACTACCGCCGAGACCCAGCATGTTGAGCGGCCGGGCTACAGGTTCTAGAATTGCGCCGCTCTCTGCGCCGCGCACCCAATGCGGGACCTTTACCGGCGGCGTGGCGACATTCACCAAGCCGTCGGCTTTCATCTGCGCGGCAGCCCATGTGATGGCCTTCTCCAGGCTGGGCGATCCGCTGAGCCGATTGCCGATACGATCGCACAGGTAATAGAGTTTGTCCAAGCCGTCATGATCGATGAGCGCGGCTTCGATCAACTTGTTGGCGGTGTCGCGATACTGGTCGGCGAGATTGGGAGCTTCCTGGCTGGATAGCGGCAATGCTAGCGCGATGGCCGCTAAGATAGAGAAGACTTGTCGAGTCATTAATGGTACAGAATAGCAGCGTTTTTGGTTGTTTTGGCAAGTCGGAGACTTGCCCCACGGGGATCACAATGAAATTGCTAACCTTCTTGCTCGCCTTTGGATGTATATTGGCGGCGCAGACTTACGATCTGGTATTAGCGAACGGACGCGCGATGGATCCGGAGACCAATCTGGACGCGCCGCGCAATGTCGGGATTCGTGGCGGAAAAATCGCGGCCGTGTCTGCGTCGGCGCTCGAAGGCCGCGCGCTTCTGGACGTGAAGGGGCTGGTGGTGACGGCCGGCTTCATCGATCTGCATTCGCACGGACAGACTCCGGAGAATTACGGTTACAAGGCGCGCGACGGAGTTACTACTGCGCTCGAAATGGAAGTGGGGGTGAATCCGGTTGCCGCGTGGTATGCGGCACGGGAGGGAAAGGCGCGGGTGAATTTCGGCGCGACTTCCGGACATATTCCCGCTGCGATGGCGGTGCTGCATGACTC
>Ga0187859_10001322_pt1 | contig 15891 bp, 9 predicted proteins | sample June2016WEW_10_1_2_FD_133019 | JGI IMG/M metagenome (GOLD analysis project Ga0187859, IMG submission 133019) | Peatland microbial communities from SPRUCE experiment site at the Marcell Experimental Forest, Minnesota, USA - June2016WEW_10_10 | ecosystem: Environmental > Terrestrial > Soil >...
AAGACCGGTCAGGGCGTGCCCGATGTTCTTGAGGCGATCGTGAAGCGTGTTCCGCCGCCGAAAGGCTCGCCCGAGCGGCACCTGCAGGCCTTGCTGTTTGATTCGTGGTTCGATCCTTACCGCGGAGTGGTGGTCCTCGCGCGCGTCTTTGAAGGAACGTTGCGCAAGGGACAGAAGATTCGCCTATGGTCGAACGGCCATGTTTTTCAGGTGGAAACTCTGGGCGTCCTCACGCCGAAGCCGGCGGAGATCGACGAATTGGTGGCGGGCGAAGTTGGATTCATCATCGCGAATATTAAGAACGTCGCCGACACAAAGATCGGCGACACCATCACCGACGATGATCGGCCGTCGCTCCAGGCATTGCCCGGGTTTGAAGAAATCAAGCCCATGGTCTTCGCCGGCCTCTATACAGTAGACGCCCACGAACACACCCAATTGCGCGAAGCACTTGAAAAACTAAAGCTGAATGATTCGTCATTCTTCTTCGAGCCCGAGAGCTCGGTTGCGCTCGGTTTCGGCTTCCGCTGCGGTTTTCTCGGGCTGCTGCACATGGAGATCATTCAGGAACGGCTGGAGCGCGAATACAATCTCGAACTGATCACGACTGCTCCGGGCGTACGCTACCAGATCACCAAAACTGATGGAGAAGTGATCGAGGTGGATAATCCGTCGCGCTGGCCCGACACAAGTGAGATCGCGAAAGTCGAAGAGCCGGTTATTCTCGCAGTAATTCTGACCAATGAAGAATACGTTGGCGGCATCCTGAAGCTGGTCGAGGAAAAACGTGGCAAGCAGAAAAGTTTTGAGTATGTGAGCTCGGCGCGCGTCATGCTCCAGTACGAGTTGCCCCTAAATGAGATCGTGCTTGATTTTTATGACCGGCTAAAATCGGTGTCGCGCGGCTACGCTTCGCTCGATTATCATCTCTCGGGCAACTGGACTTCGCCGATGGCGAAGCTTGACATCATGGTGGCGGGCGAACCGGTGGACGCCTTGTCGACCATCATCCACCGCGACTTCGCCTATGAGCGCGGACGGGCGCTGGCGGCAAAGATGAAGCAACTGATTCCGCGACAGATGTTCGAGGTGGCAATTCAGGCTGCAATTGGAGCTAAGATCATCGCGCGCGAGACGGTGCCGGCGATCCGCAAGAACGTACTGGCCAAGTGCTATGGTGGCGACATTACGCGCAAGCGCAAGCTGCTGGAAAAGCAGAAGGAAGGCAAGAAGCGGATGAAGCGCATCGGGCGGGTGGACATTCCGCAGGAAGCGTTTCTGGCGGTGTTGAAGGTGGGCGAGGACAGCGGTTAGGTCCCATCAAAAGCCCTGATTCTTGCCCTGCTGGGACCAACAGGGACGCGTCTGAACCGCTCAGGATGCGGAGTACAGCCTTTCGGTTTATGTGCAAATCTCACATTTTGTGACGAAAGTGCTGATTCGCAAGTGGTTCCGACCATGGCGTGGCCTGCATTGGTTAACGAACTTAGAAACATAGCTTTAGGGGTGCTGGAAAAGTGCCGGAATTTCGCCACCGGCCGGTCGGTACGAGCAGATGCTAGGTGCCGTCCTTCTCATCCACAAACTTTTCCACAGGATGGAGGTGTCTTGAGGTCGGGTTTCACAACTCTAGACTGATTGTATCTTCTGACTTCGGGCATGGCGCGTAGCGGCTTGCCACGGACAGGCTTTTAGGTACTGATTTACTCCCCAGGTTCGCTATTGCCCTCAAGCATGTTCGCGAAGCGCGTCGAATTGTGCAAAAAGGCCAGGTTGAACTTGCCGATCGGCCCGTTGCGCTGCTTGGCGATGATGATCTCGGCGCGGCCTTTCAGGTCGGGATCGTCCTGCTTATAGATCTCTTCGCGGAAGATAAACATAACAACGTCGGCGTCCTGCTCGATCGAGCCCGATTCGCGGAGGTCGGAGAGTTGCGGACGATGATCGCCGCCCCGGCTCTCGGGAGCACGGCTCAGCTGCGATAGCGCAACAACAGGGACGGCGAGTTCCTTTGCGATGGCTTTCAGACCACGCGAGATCGAGGACACTTCCTGGGTGCGATTCTCGAAGCGCTTGCTGCCGCCGGACATTAGCTGGAGGTAGTCCACAACCAGGAGATCGAGGCGGCCCTGAGACTGCTTTAGGCGGCGGGCCTTAGCGCGCATTTCACTTAGAGAAATTCCGGGCGTGTCGTCGATGAAAATCGCCGCGTTCGAAAGTTCTTCCATGGCGCGGACGATCTTTTTCATATCGTCGCCCCAGAGCGATCCGGTGCGCATCTTGTGCGCGTCGACGATAGCGCGCGAACAAAGCAAACGCTGCAGCAACGCCTCACTCGACATTTCTAGCGAAAAGATACCGACGACCTTGCCGTCGTCGATGGCGGCATTCTCGGCGATATTCATGGCGAAAGAGGTTTTGCCCATCGAGGGACGCGCGGCTAGGATTACCAAGTCCGCTTTCTGGAAGCCGCTGGTCATTTCGTCTAATTCCGTGTAGTGCGTGGCCAGGCCAGTGATGCGTTGCCCGCGCTGGAGTAGAGCGTCGACTGAGCCGAAGGAGTTGCGGACGATCTCTTTGATCCCCTGGAAGCCTTTGCCGATGCGCTTCTCGGAGAGCTGAAAGACGGCAGCTTCGGCCTCGTTGAGAATTTCGTCGGCGGGATCGGCCTGCTCGGTAGCCTTGGCGATGGCCGCATTCGCGACGTTGATCAGCCCGCGCAGGATAGCCTTGTCGCGGACGATGCGGACATAGTGCTCGATCGAAGGGCGGTCGGGCACGCCGTCAAGCAATCCGGAGATGTAGCCAACGTCGCCGACCGCCTGAAGATCTTTTTTCTGCTCGAGCTCTTCTACGAGGGTAATGATGTCGATGGGTCGGGAAGATTCGGCCAGATCCATCATCCGCGAATAGATGCGGCGGTGGGAGTCGATGGAGAAATCTTCAGGCTTGAGATGCTCGGCGGCGTCGTTGAAGGCGTGATTATCGAGCAGAATGGCGCCGAGGATGGAGCGCTCGGCTTCAAGATTTGACGGTAAACGTCCGACGGAAGTTTCTAGGGTAGCCACGATGTTGAGTTGAGTGCGTTGCATCGTAACCTTTTTCGGGCTGTGGAAGTATGAGGAGCACCACAGCAAAACGAGGGCGAAAATAAATTTCTTCGTTGCAGTATGGCATGAGGCGAACAAAAAGCAAAGTTATTAGCAGGATGCGCAAGGCTCGCGCTGATGTCGCTTCAGACTCGCAATTCGACCACCGTGGCTCCGCCACCGCCCTCGTTGGATGGGGGTTCCGCAATCGACTCGACGTGGGGATGTTGCTTTAGATACTGGCGGAGGGCTTTGCGGAGAATTCCCATGCCGCTGCCGTGGACGATGCGAACCCGAGGCATGCCGGCGAGGAAGGCGCGGTCAACGAATTTTTCGACTTCGCTGGTGGCTTCGTCGACGGTGCGGCCGATGACATTGATTTCTGTCGGCGTGGTGAGTTGGCTAATTTCGTTTTCCAGTTTGACGCTGATGCCGCGAGAGCGGGCGGCCTGCACCGGCGTCTCGGAGGCGCGCGCTGCGCTGGCGAGAACTTCGGCGATATCGTCGCGGGCGACACGCATTTTCATGGAGCCGATCTCGACGTCGAAATGATTGTCGCCAATTCTCTTTTTGATGACAGCCGCGCGTCCCATGGACTTGAGTTTGACGGTGTCGCCCTCCGAGACGTGCTTGACCAGGCTGGGCTGGGCATTTGGGTCTCCACGATCGGCGCCGGTCGCGTGCGCGACCACGGTGGCATCGAACTGCTCTCGAAATTCGCGGCGCATTTTGGCGATGCGGCGTTCGGAGTCTTTCGATAATTTCTGCGCGGCAGCGCGATCCTGCACGGCATTTACTGTTTCGCGCGCCTGATATTCGAAATCGCGAAAGAGTGTTCCGAGCTTGGTTTCCATCTCGCGAATCTTGGCCTGCTGCTCTTTGCGGCCTTCGGCGGCGAGCTGCGATTTTTCTCGATCAAGTTCCTGCTCGCGAGCTTTTATTCGGGCGCGTTCGGTTTCGAGATCGCGCAGGTCGGCGTGCAGGCGGTCGAGGAAGCGGCCGACGTCTTGCGTTTGCGAACCCAGGCGCGAGCGGGCCGAAGTGATGATGGCCGGATTCAGACCCAGGCGTTGGGCGATGTTGATTCCGGCGGAGGCACCCGGCACGCCGATTTTCAGTTCGTAAGTTGGTTGCAGCGTGGCCTCGTCGAAGCCCACTGAGGCGTTGATAACTCCGGGCGTGTTGGCGCCATAGACTTTGAGCGAGGTGTGATGGGTGGAGATTATGATCATGCATCCGATCTTGCGAAAGTGTTCGGCGATCGCAACGGCCAGCGCAGCGCCTTCTTCCGGGTCGGTCGCGGAGCCGAGTTCGTCGAGCAGCACGAGCGAATCCGCGGTTGCAGTGCGCGAGATGAAATCGATATTCGTGACGTGCGCGGAAAAAGTCGAGAGATTCTGCTCGATCGATTGATAGTCGCCAATGTCGGCGAGGATGGCGTCGAAAACTGGCAACTCGGCGCGGTCGGCTGGCACCGGGATGCCGGATTGCGCCATGAGAGCTAACAGCCCGAGGGTTTTAAGGGAGACGGTTTTGCCGCCAGTGTTTGGGCCGGTGATCACCAGCTGGCGGTGGCTGCCTTCTAGCTCGATCGTGATCGGGACTATCTTGGCGTTCTTGAGTTTGAGGTTGCGCTCCAGGAGTGGATGTCTCGCGCGATGGAGAATTAACCGGGCTTCGACCTGCGTGGACCCTTCGGCTTCGCTCAGGGCAGGCTCTTGGGGGCGGCCGTCCCCGTGTGACTCTTGTTGGACATCAGAGAACGTCACCGCGACGCAGTTGTAGTCTTCGGCGAAGCGGGCCTTCGCGAATTGGAGCTCGAGTTCGGCCAGGACATCGGCGGCAGCCAGGATTGCGTCGGCGTTTTCTCCGATCTGGCGCGTCATCTCCAAGAGGACGCGATGAATCTCGGCGAGTTCTTCATCGAGCAGGCGAACGAGTTCGTTGTTTTGCTCAATGGTTTCGAGGGGCTCGATAAAGACCGTTTGCCCGCTGGAACTGGCGCCGTGGACCACGCCGTTTACGCGGCGTTTCTGTTCGACCTTCACCGGGATCACGAAGCGCTCACCGCGGATGGTAATCAGCTCGTCCTGGACCGTGCCGCCTTCGGCGAGCTTGCGGAGGTAGCCGCGCAGCGAATCCTGTATTTGGCGCCTTTGCTTTTCGATCTCGCGGCGAATGCGGCTTAGTTCGGGTGAGGCCCGATCGTCGAGCGTGCCGTCGGGCAGGATTTTACCGCGGAAGTGGCGCAGGAAATTGGCGAAATCCTGGATGCCGGCGGAAAGCGCGAGTACGGCGGTCCAGTCGGAGCGCATCGCGGCGGGAGGCTGACGGACGATTTCGTGCCACTCGGACGCGCGATCGGCGATCAGGACGATGTCGCGGATATCAGTGGTTTCGAGAGCGGCTCCGGCGATGCGAGATTTCTCGATGAGCTTCTGAACTTCGGGCAGGCCGGCGAATTCGAAACGCCCACCTGCGCGGCGATATTCGCGAATTTCGGTGGTCAACTGATGCTGGTTTTCGATCCAAGAGCGATCGAGCGAGGGGCGGAGTTTCTCGACGCGACCGCGGCCTGGCGGGGAAGAGGTGTAGCCCGCGATCAGATCGCGCAACGACTCGAACTCGAGCAGGCGCGAACTGGTGTGGGGTACGGGATTGGGTACGAAGGGCATATAAGATGCACTACCGGCGGCGTTTTTATGTTACAACGCAGCGCGGGTTTTTCGTTAGTGTTGGGGCTAGGTGCAATTTGTGAAAGGCATTCACCACAGAGGTCACGAAGGTAAACGACGGAAAAATCTGTGCCGAAGCACTTCACCGCCCGGCAAGGCGTGGGCGAATTGGATGTATTGCGGTGTAAAATCGAGAGGTTCGGCGGATGGCCCCGTAGCTCAATTGGATAGAGCATCAGTCTTCGGAACTGAGGGTTGGGGGTTCGAGCCCCTCCGGGGTCGCCATTCGAAAAACCTGTATTATAGGACTTCTTAGCCCTATTTTCAGGTCATTCCTCGCACCTGCACTCTGGTTACTTGCCCCCGCCCCCGTTTCGCGCTGCAATGGCGTTGCGGAGCCAATTATGGGTCTAGGGCGTGTTTTCGGATTTGTGGGCACGATTGTCACCATGGCAATCGGCATGTACATCTACTCCCTGCAGGTCAAGACGCTGATGCCGGGTGCTGGCAGCGGCAATGGCGGAGACGTTGCCACGATCACGGGCGTGAAGAACGACCTAATCAGCATCGCCAATGCCGAGCGGGGCTTTATGGCGTCGCAGGGGAAATACGCCTCGATGGGGGAACTGATTTCGGGAAACTACATCAGCATTAAGAGCGAGCGGCCTCCCTATGTTTACGATGTGGAAACCACTTCGGAGGGCTTTCGAGCTACCGCCACGCGAACCACGAAGGGCGCGCCCGCGCAGTTATGGATTACGGAAGGGATGCAGGTGCAGGCGTCCGACTAGATCAGGTTTTCTTCCAGTCCGTCAGCGACATGAGTTCGTCCATAATTTCCTGCAATCTCTGCAGTCTCCGTTCCTGATCGGCCGCTCCGACTAACTTCTTGCCTCCTTGCAGATAAAGGCGGTTTGCTTCGCTAATTTCTGCGATTTCTTCGCGCAACTTTCCCACACGCTCTTTGACCGACTGCGGCATATTGATAGGCTAGCAGAGCTTTTCCCATTGCGGTCAAGTTGTTTTTCACTGGCAATTGCCGATGCGAGGTAACGATGTGGTGTTCGTCGGAAATTGCTTCGCCGCAGAGACACCAAAGAATAATTAGCATGCGACGCACTAGTTTGCTCTCGAGCCTAAGCAGACGCTATATTGGCTGAGTACAGAGTGTGGGAAGTTCTGGTTTTCAACGTATGTACACTGACTTTATCGCTACCGACCGCTGGACGAAAAAGCAAGTACATTGCCTGTACCAGGCGCTCATCGTGGCAATCGCCACCCGTCACGCGGATGCGGTTGACATCAAATTTCTAGTGGATGGGCGCCCGGTGTGGGTTGCTCTTCCGCATCCCGCCTGGGTCGAATATAAGAAGCGTACCGGGAGGGTGATCACCGACGCGCTTGCCAAGGAAATCGCCGGACACTTTTTGAAAGCGGCTCTCGAGTCGGGCGAAGGCCTCGGTCGCGAAATGTATTCGCTGACCATCGATGAAACGTTGAAACACCTTGAAGGCGTCGTTGCGGACGTCGAGCCAACGGCGGCTGCCGCGCGCTAAGAAGGCGCTCCTGCAGTGAGCTAGCGGACTGTGCTTAAATCAAAGGCATGTTTGTCCGGAAGGTCCGCGTGGAATATCAGCTCGAAGGGCAGCTTCAGCCGTGTCCCTTGAAGTGGCTGGATAATTTCAGCATGCGGAATTTTACGAACGCGCCGGTGTTTGATGACACGCTGCCGGTAGGCGATGGATGCCTGGAAATTGGAAAGAATGTGCCGCTCGATCAACTGCGGGTCGCAATGGAAGATTGGTTTCGCCGCAAGAGCTACCTGCCCAAAGATGCGAGCCTGGTGCTGACACTGACATAGGCTATTTTCCGCCTAGACTGTCGAGGGTCTTTCCATCTTAAGCAAGCGAGCGAATAGGCGAACCAGCATGCCGTCGAAGCGAGTGCCACTCAATTTTCCCAATTCCGCCAGCGCTTGCTCGTCGCTCTTAGGAGGCGCGAACGAACGGTCACTCGTCATATTCACGTACGCATCGGCGAGAGCGATGATGCGGCCATATAGCGGGATATCTTCGCCTTTCAGCCCCAACGGGTATCCGCTGCCGTCGAAGGCTTCATGGTGGGATTCGATGGCTTGGGCTACGCGCTCGATGTCAGGAATGGCGCGCGAGACCGCCGCTCCAACTTGAGGATGGATTTTGATGACGGCGAATTCATCTTCGCTAAGCGCAGCCGGCTTGTTCAGGATTCGTTCCGATATGAAGAGCTTGCCTACGTCGTGCACACGGCCGGCGAAGATCACCTCTTCCACTTCCTGCTCGGGGAGGTTCAGGCCGCGGGCGATCGTACCGGCGTAGTGGGCGCATTGTTCGCCGTGTCCGGCGGCGTTGTGCTCGCGGAGCTCGGCCGCTCGCGATAAGGCCTCAATCGCCTCCTTAATCGCTCTTCGATCTCCATCGTCATCGCGTCCGCAAAGCTTCCGTAAAGTGCTGACCAGTTCTTCGAGGTGCTCGGGGCCGTTGTGCTCGCGCTGCAGAAAGCCTTCGATGTAGCCCGAGACAAGCTGTCGTTGCATCGCGGTGCCTTCGCCGAATGCGTCGGAGGTCGAGACCTGATTGCCTCCCGCGTGCTTGGAGACGTACATGCCTGCATCGGCTACGCGGATCAGATCTTCCATGGCGAAGCCATGCACCGGGAAACTGGCGACGCCGAAGCTGCCGGTGATGTGGTGCTCCTCGAGCATGGGGTCGGTGGCCAGCCACAGGCGTAATCTTTCGGCCAGGACCTGAGCCTGCTCGATGCCGGTTTCGGGCATGAGGATAATGAATTCGTCACCGCCGTAGCGGGCCACAACGTTGGATTGGCGGCATTTCTGTTCGAGCAAACGACCAACGCGAGCCAGTACCAGATCGCCCTCCAAGTGGCCGAGCGAGTCGTTGACCTCTTTGAACTTGTCCAAATCGATCAACACCACGGAGAATGGCCGACCCGAACGAGATGCGCGCTTCCATTCGGAACTGAGCGCCTCCCAGAAAAAGCGCCTCGTCTTGATGCCGGTCAATCCATCGGTGATCGATTGCTGCTGCAGTCGCTGGAATACGAAAGAGTTGTGCAACGCCGTCGCTAGGAGGTCGGCCAGCGTATTCAGAATCAGAACATCCTGGGGCGCGAACGCATTTTCATCGCGGCTCTCGACGTTGAGCACGCCAAGCAGCGACTCGCCATAGCTGATGGGAAGGCAAAGCACGGCACGCGATTCAGGGAGTACGCCGGCGAGTTGGCCGGGCCCCGCATTCTGCACCAATGCGCTGACGCCCGTGCGTGCGACCTTGCCCAGCACTCCGCTGCCCACTGGGATGCGGCGACCCAGCGTTTGCGAGGTCGTTCCCGCCTCGGCTTTGATCTCGATATCTTTCGTGGCGTAGTCCATGATGCCGATGCCGATGTGGTCGTAGCGGAAGTTTTTTTGGATCTCGCGTACGATGTCGGCCATCATTTGAGCCGCATCTTCGCTGGAGATAGCCATCTTCGAAATCGTGTTAAGGAAAGCGAGATGACGGGCCCGACGCTGTTCCTCAGTAAAGAGGCGGGCATTTTCAACCGCGACGCCAAGCTGACCGGCGGCAGTTTGCATGACTTCGAGATCGCGGGCCTGGAACTGGTATTCACGCTCCGTGCTCAGCGCAGCCATGACTCCAGCCGGTTTGCCCCCGAGAAAAATAGGAACGGCGCAGAAGGAACGAGCGGGCTGGGGCGGCACAACGTCAACACCCAGCTTTATCCGCGTCTGCTCGAGATCGGACTCGATCAGCAAGGGCTCTCCCGTCCGTAGGATGTATTCGGTCAACCCATTGCTGATTTTGCGCGAGCGCTTGGGAAGGATGACACCGCCCTCGATTTCGAGCTCGAAGCGAATTTCATCTTCCTCCTGGAAGGCGATGTAAAAAGTGCTGGTATCGAAAATCTGTCCCAGTTCGACCTGCACGGTGCGCAGAACTTCATCCTGATTGAGATGGGAGCTGATCGCCTGCCCAATCTCGGTTAGCAATTCGTATTCCTTGGTGCGGCGCTGGGCCTCGTGCATCACGACATAGTTTTCGAGGGTCAGTGCGATCTGGAGAGCGAGACCGATCAGCAGGCGCAGATTCGACGAGCCGAACATTCGCCGTTCGGCATGGGGAAACATGAGTACGCCGAAATTGTGCTCGCGCGTTTGCAGGCTCACAGCCATCAGGTCGGTAATTCCCTCGGCCAGCAGCGTCTGCTTGCAGATTTCAAACTTTCCGCCGGAGAGCACCGGGAGAGGCTCTTCCAATTCGCGGAGGCTGTGGAAGGTGACGACTCCACCGCGCCGGTAGGCGAGTTCGGCGATGTAGTCGCCGGCCTGCGTTTTTTGCAGCTTTTCAAGGAACTCCGCGGAGAATCCCTTTTGTACAGAAGGCACAGCAGCGCGCCACTGCTGGGAAACAAAAAAAACAGCGCGGCGCGAAGGCAAGGGGGCGACTAATCTCTCAACAAAAGTCTGAAGACTGGGAACGAGGTCGGCGGCGGTGAGCAATTTGCGAGGATCCACGCCGAGAGTCGAAAAAGCCAGGGCATTTTCCTGCACTGCATTGCGCTCGTTTTCAAACAGCACCATGACCATGGCGATGGCGAGCAGCATCTGGGGAATCGGGCCCAGGAAGCCGCCAAACTGGCCGACTACTTCGAGGAAAGGCTGATGGAATTGGCCAGCGCCGATTAACGCTCCCCAGAGGGCGAGCGAAAATGCCAGCATGCGGAAGGCGACCGAGTTCCGGCGAAAAGCGTAACGATAGAAATGGAACGAACAATAAAGCAGCGTTGCTGCCAGCCAGACTTCCAGCTGTAAATAGATTGGCGATGGGGCCGTCGCTTTTTCGTTGAATACGCCACCGGCCATGTGCGCTCGCACGCCCACGTAGGCGAGCAAAGCGCCGGCCACCATCATCGCAATGTCGTACCATTTCACTTGGAACGCGACTCGCATGAGGCGGGTCGAAACGAAAATGCAAACCGCCATGCACACCAGGAGAAGCGAACTCAGGAAGAACAGTAAGGCGGAAGGTGCCGAAAAATACTCCACAGCCTTGATGGCGTAGTGCAGCGTGTAGGCCGCCCAAGCCAGTTGCCAGGCACGAAAATAACTGTGACGGTTTTGCTCGTACAGGTAGGTAAAGACAAGAAGGACCAATAGGGCAACGGCCCCGGGAATCAGCACCAAGCCTGTCGCAACGCTATGCATGGATCAAGTGTCCTGACAATTGTAGTCGTAGCCGGGCGGGAACTCTCTTGGCTTCTATCCTGTTTATGCGAGACAGATCGAAACAACAGGTGTCTTATGATCGGTTCCGCCCTGGGTACGGCGCTTTCATTGTCAAAGTATCTGCTAATAAGATGCGGTTCCGCTAGAACGCTGCTTCTCGAAACCGTTACCTTCGTAACCCATTGGTAACCGGACTCAGCACCCGGTCAAGACGCGGAAGTGCAGCCCTGAGCGGCGGAAATTCCCGTTATACTCAAAAGTTATGCTTCGCGTCCGATTTGCTCCGTCTCCCACTGGCTTTCTCCACGTCGGCAGCGCCCGCACCTTCATTTTCAATTGGCTTTATGCGCGGCGAAATGGAGGAACGATGGTTTTACGCTTGGATGACACCGATGTCGAGCGCAATAGCGATGCCTCCGTCAACTCCATCTTCGAGGGCCTGCGCTGGCTCGACCTCGGCTGGGATGAGGAATACAAGCAATCGGAACGGTTGGCTTTACACCGGCAGATCGCGGGCGCCATTTTTGAGAAAGGGCTGGCGTATCGCGATTTCACTCCAGCCCACACGGGCGAGAGCGAAAAATCCGGCGCCAGCCAAACCTGGCTCTTTAATCCCGGGATGCGAGAACTTTCCCGCGCCGAGAGCGACCGGCGGGCCGCTGCCGGAGAGTCTTTCGCGCTTCGCTTTCGTGTTCCCCGGGGCGCGGGCGAGCAGGTACGCTTTAGTGACGCGGTCTACGGCGAGCAGATCAAAGCTGCCGACGACATCGAGGACTTCGCGCTGCTCCGATCGGATGGCATGCCCACCTATCACCTCGCCTCGTGTGCAGACGATATTGACCTGCGGATCAGTCACATTATTCGTGGGCAGGATCACCTGTCGAACACTTACAAGCACGTGCTCATTTTCGAAGGCGCAGGCGCCAAGCCGCCGCAGTTTGCGCACCTGCCGCTGCTCGTCGCGCCGGACGGGTCAAAGCTCTCTAAGCGGCGACATGGGCCGGTGGTCAGCGTTACCACCTATCGCGATGCCGGATTTCTACCGGAAGCTTTCATCAATTTTCTATGTCTGCTGGGCTGGTCGCCGAAGGATGATCGCGAAAAGATGACGCGGCAGGAGTTGGTTGATGCGTTTTCCCTCGAAGGCATCAATCGCGCCAACGTGGTCATTAATTTCAAGGAGCCGGCCGCCACGCCCGACGAAACTTTCGATCCGAAAGCTGTCTGGCTGAATGCGGAACACATTCGCGGACTTTCCATCGACGATCTCAGCGCGCGCCTGTTGCCGGTAGTTCAAGCGGCTGGATTTTCAGTCACGCCGGAGAAAATGCATAAGGTGACACCGCTAATCCGCGAACGCATCAAGCTTCTGGGAGATGTGCTAACTGCGGCTGACTTTTTCTTTGTCGATCAATTGCCGCCCTACGATCCGGCGGAACTCATCCCGCAAAAGGGCGACGCTGCCATGGCGTTGAAGGTTTTGACGCGTGCGCGTGAGGTTCTGCCGCAAACGGAATTCAGTCATGATCCGCTAGATCAGGCGCTGCGTGCGGCCGCACAGGCGCTCGGCATAAAAGCCGGGCAAATGTTCCAGCCGATTCGAGTTGCGGTTTGCGGACGAAAGAATGCGCCTCCGCTGTTTGAAACCCTGCATGTTCTCGGACGGGAAGCGACCTTGGCGCGAATCGACCAGGCGATCCGAAAGGTACAGTAGCGAGCGCTCGGAAATTAGTGAGATGTCGCGAGCTGTGCTGCTTTTTGCCGTGCGGTCGCAGCGTCGCTCATCATTCCCTTCGCTTCATAGAGTGCCGCCAGCAGATTTTCATTATCAGCGTCGTCCGCGGTTTGACGCTGCTTCAACAATGACGCGATGGCGTCGTCGTAGAGCTTGAGGCGCGCCTCCATGACGCCCATGTTGAAATACACGCCTTGATAGTTTGCATCGATGGCCGCCGCTTTCTTGTATTCTTCGAGGGCTTCGCGATTCTGGTGCTGAGTGGCGAGGGCGTCGGCCAGTCCGGCATGACCGTCGGCGCTGTTGGGGGCGATTTTGAGCAGTTGATTGAAAGTGTCCGCGGCTTTAGCCGGCTGCCTTTCCTGCAGGTAGATCAGGCCGAGCCGGTAGTAAGCGTCTTCGCTTTGCGGATTGAGCGCGATCACGCGCTGCAATTCCGCGGCCGCATCTTCAAAGTCGCGTTTGGCGACATAGGCCTGCGCCAAAGCCGCGTGAGCGGGGGCGAAGTTGGGCCGCAGGCGGACGGACTTCTGCAGTTCCGCAATTCCTTCGTCGGTCTTGCCTTGGCCGAGGAGTCCGACGCCGTTTTGCCCGTACAGCATGTAGGCGTGCGCGCGTCGCACCCATAGGCCAGCGCCAAGAACCACCATAACTCCCACGAGCAATACGGCAATCCGCCGCAAGTAATCGTCGTGTGAAGGTGCGACTTTGGCGATGAGCGCGCCCAATAGCAGACCCATAAGGAGGCCGCCGATGTGGGCGGCGTTGTCGGTACGAGCGATTACCGCACCAAAGAAAAGGTTGTATCCGACAAAAACTACCACGCTGCGCAGCATGCCGGTCATCGCGGCGCGGGGTAGAGAGAACTCGCCGAGATAAAACGATGCGATTAGAGCACCAGCAATTCCGAAGATCGCTCCGGAAGCTCCGACGCTTAAAATGACGGGATTCCAGATGAGGCTGGCGAGGCTCGCCGACAATCCGGTGATGAGGTACACCACGGCGAATGTCCAGTGGCCGTAAACCGATTCTGCCAGTCTGCCCAGGTCCCAGAGGCACCACATGTTGAAGGCGATATGCAGCAAGCCGCCGTGAACGAAAACGCAAGTGAGCAGCCGCCACCACTGGCCGCTTATGGTGAGCGGGCCGAAATTAGCCCCCCAGTGCACGAGGTCTTGCCCCGACGGATTGTCGAGCATCGAAACGCCCGCGAGAGCCATGGCGATAAAAACCGCCACATTGATTCCGAAAATTGCCTGAGTAACCACCATCGAGCTCGACCCCTGCCTCGCCCATGGTGCCGCTTCGACTCGTTGGAAAGGGATATCCTCGCCGCGCTTCGCGGCTTCATTCTGCACGCACCACTGGCACAGCTTCTTCCCAAAGCTTAGGCCGTGAAGCTGACGTCCGCATTGAACACAATTGGCCATGAAAACTAAGGCTGTCGCGGTCGATTAGAATGCGCATGGCCGCAGTGCCTCTTGAGGCAGATTATCACGCGGGTTGCGTCGGCGGTTGTGCTGAGCCGCCGCGAATCCGCCCTTCCCATATAAAATATTAAAGAGTATGAGCGCCGCGAATTCATCGTTAGCTAAGTCTATGGAATCTGACACAAGCTCGCCCGCCGAATCTCGTCCGTCGAACTTTATCCGCGACACGGTCATCGAAGATTTGCAAACGAAAAAGTATGGCGATGCCGTTATCCAGACGCGCTTCCCTCCCGAGCCCAACGGCTACTTGCACATCGGTCATGCCAAGTCGATCTGCCTGAACTTCGGATTAGCCGACGAGTTCGGCGGCAAGACTAACCTGCGCTTCGACGATACCAATCCGGAGAAGGAAGAGCAGGAATATGTGGACTCGATTCTGAATGACGTTCGCTGGCTCGGCTTCGAGTGGGATGGCCTTTATTATGCCTCCGATTACTTTGACCAACTCTACGATTGGGCGATCAAGCTCATCAAGGAGGGCAAAGCCTATGTTGACGATCTAAGTGCGGAAGAAATTCGTCAGTATCGCGGAACGCTGACGGAACCGGGCAAGGAGAGCCCTTATCGCAACCGGGAGGTACAGGAAAACCTCGACTTATTCGAGCGTATGCGGAACGGCGAGTTTCCGGATGGATCGCGCGTGCTGCGGGCCAAGATCGATATGGCGTCGCCGAATCTGAATCTACGCGATCCGATTATGTATCGCATTCTTCATGCCGAGCATCACAGGACCGGCAACAAGTGGTGCATCTATCCGATGTACGATTACGCGCACGGTGAGTCCGATTCCATCGAACACGTGACGCATTCGATTTGTACCCTCGAATTCGAAGACCATCGACCGCTTTATAACTGGTTTATCCAACAGCTCGGTATTTTTCCTTCGCAGCAGATGGAGTTCGATCGGCTTAGCCTGACTTACACATTACTTAGCAAGCGCAAGTTACTCACGCTGGTGCAGGAAAAACTCGTCTCCGGCTGGGATGATCCGCGCATGCCTACGCTCTCTGGGATTCGGCGGCGCGGCTATACGCCGGAGGCGATTCGCAACTTCTGCGCGGCCATCGGGGTGTCGAAGACGAATGGCACGCTGGAATTTGCCATGCTCGAACACTTCGTGCGCGAAGACCTTAACAAGCGCGCTCCGCGTGTGATGGCGGTGCTGCGGCCGTTGAAGGTCGTGATCGATAATTATCCGGAAGGCCAGGTCGAAGAAGTGGAAGCGGTTAATAACCCGGAGGATGAGAGTGCCGGCAAACGTTCCGTGCCGTTCTCGAAGGTGCTCTATATTGAGCAGGACGATTTCCGCGAAGACCCGCCGAAAAAGTATTATCGCCTATCTCCTGGGCGCGAGGTGCGGCTTCGTTACGGCTATTTCATTACTGCGAAATCAGTAGTGAAGAACGACAAGGGGGAAGTCGTCGAGGTGCATTGTACATATGATCCGGCGACGCGTGGCGGCAATGCGCCTGATGGCCGCAAGGTGAAATCGACTATCCATTGGGTCTCGGCCGCGCACGCCGTCGATGCCGGGGTGCGCCTTTACGATAAGTTGTTTACTAAGGAAGATCCTAATCAGGTTGACGAAGGGCAGGAGTTTACTGTCAACTTGAATCCT
>Ga0187859_10001325_pt1 | contig 15878 bp, 10 predicted proteins | sample June2016WEW_10_1_2_FD_133019 | JGI IMG/M metagenome (GOLD analysis project Ga0187859, IMG submission 133019) | Peatland microbial communities from SPRUCE experiment site at the Marcell Experimental Forest, Minnesota, USA - June2016WEW_10_10 | ecosystem: Environmental > Terrestrial > Soil >...
CCCTTGGAACGATTGGTTGCGGGGGATTCGAATTCTGAGCTAATCAGTCTGGGTTAAATCAATGTGTGGAATTGCGGGCGTCGTGAAGTTCGGGGAAAAGGCCCCGGTTGGCGAGAACATCCTGCGCCGGATGTGTGCCGCGATGACTCATCGCGGTCCGGACGATGAGGGTATTTACACGGACCGCGGCGTCGGACTCGGAATGCGGCGCCTGAGCATCATTGACCTGGTCACCGGCCACCAGCCCATCAGCAATGAGGACGGCACGATTTGGATTGTCTTCAACGGCGAAATCTACAATCACGAAGCTCTGCGGGAACGGCTGATTGCCCGCGGCCATCATTTCCGCTCGCATAGCGACACGGAAACCATCGTTCATCTTTACGAGGAGTATGGCCGCGAATGCGTTCAGGAACTGCGCGGCATGTTTGCGTTCGCGATTTGGGATAGCCGTACACGGCGGCTGTTCGTCGCGCGGGACCGCCTGGGAATCAAACCCCTTTATTACCGGCTGGCTCGGGGGCTTTTTCTCTTCGGCTCGGAGATCAAGGTGATTCTCGCTCACCCCGAGGTTTCTGCTGAATTCAATCGTGCGGTGTTGCCCGAGTATCTGGCGTTCGGCTACCTCTCTGGCGCCGAAACCTTTTATGAAGGAATTCGCAAGCTGATGCCGGGCCACTGGCTTGAGATCGACCAAGGTGGGCAGAGCGAAGATGGGGAGTTGCGAACCGAGCAATACTGGGATCTGTCGCCTGGACTCGACGAGAACCTGCGCGACGAGAGCTACTACGTCAATACCTATCGCGGCCTGCTGGAAGACGCTGTTAGTAGTCACCTGATGAGCGACGTTCCCCTCGGAGTGTTTTTGAGTGGAGGGCTGGATTCGAGTGCAGTGGCTGCTCTGATGACCCGTCTGCGAGGCGGGCCGATCGAGACCTTCTCGGTAGGCTATGCCGAGCACGCTTATAGCGAACTGCCTTACGCTCGAAGCGTCGCTCAACACCTCAATGCAATTCATCACGAAGTGATGGTCAGTGAGCGGGAGTTTTTCGACACGCTGCCAAAACTGATCTGGCATGAGGATGAGCCCATCGTGTGGCCCTCCAGCGTCGCCCTCTACTTCGCAGCGCGGCTGGCGCGGGAGCGGGTCACGGTTGTGCTCACCGGGGAAGGCAGCGATGAAACTCTAGCGGGCTATGGGCGTTACGCTTTCACTTTAAAGAACTCCGCATTCGATCGCATTTATCGACGGTTGGTTCCGGGAGCGCTGCGGCGGCGCGTGAGGGATTCAATTTCCAATTCAAACTGGATTGGTTCTACTCTGCGGCGGAAGTTGACCCATACTTTTCTTGCCAAGGACGGGAACTCGTGGACAGATTTCTATTTTGACAATTTCTTTTCTGCATTCGGAGAGCAGGAACAGGCAGGTTTGCTGGAGGACGAAGTCGCGCGTGAGTTCGAGACGGGCGCCAGCTATCGGAATGTTCTCGATTATTGGGAAGACTCTTCGGGAGACCTGCTGCAGCGGCTGCTCTACACCGACATCAAGACATATCTGGTCGAACTGCTGATGAAGCAGGACAACATGAGCATGGCTGCTTCAGTCGAGAGTCGCGTTCCTTTCCTGGATCATGGACTTGTCGAGTTCGTTATGCGGATTCCGCCAGCTCTGTCACTGCAATTGGGGGGCAAAGGGATTCTGAAGAAAGCGGTTGCGGATTTGCTGCCGCGTTCCATTGTGCATCGTCCGAAGCTGGGTTTCCCGACTCCCTGGAGCCAGTGGTTGGCTGGACCGCGGCTGGAGGCGATTCAGGGTTTGCTTTTGGAGAAACGGAGTACGGACCGGGGATTCTTCAAGCCGGCAGCCATCGAGCGACTTTTTCAGGAACACCAAGCCCGATATCGCGATCACTATGATCGGATCTGGCGGTTGTTGAACTTCGAATTATGGCATCGGGTTTGTCTGGAAGGCGATTCGCATGAGAGTACGCCGCCAGAACTTCGAGAAATCAAACTGGCGTCGACGGCGTGAGGCGCCGCGATATTCGAACACTCACATTTGCCCGCCTGCAAGAGTCCACAGCAGTTTCGTGGATTCATCGGCCAGGTTTTTGCGGAGCGGCGTTGACGCCACCATTTCTGCAGAACATATTTGGCGACACGGCCGCGCGGTTTCCGGTTGTGCCTCATCTCTCGGTTAATGCGGCGTGCCGATATTGTGACGGTAGCATTAATTTCGTGAAACCGGCCGCCCGGCGCGTGACTTCACGCGTGCCGTGTTATTCTCCCAGAACGATACGCGAATTCTAGTTGATCAGAACTTATGAAACTATCTGTCGTCATCCCGATTTATAACGAGCGGCCGACGCTGCGGTTGGCGATCGAAAGAGTCCTGGCGGTCCCGTTGGAAATGGAGTTGCTCTGCGTAGACGATGGCTCGACAGATGGCTCGCGAGAGATCCTTGCCATATTGGCAAAAGAGCGCCCTGAGGTTCGCGTGTTTCTGCAGCCGCAGAACATGGGCAAAGGGGCGGCGCTAAGGAGAGGCATCAAGGAGGCGACGGGCGATTTTGTTCTGATCCAGGACGCTGACCTCGAGTACGATCCCTCGGAGTATCCGCAGCTTCTGGCGCCGCTGATCGAGGGTAAGGCGGATGTGGTGTACGGCTCGCGTTTCATAGGATCAGGGCCGCACCGGGTCTTATATTTCTGGCACTCGGTGGGCAATGGCCTGCTGACCCTTATCTCCAACGCAGTGACAAATCTGAACCTTACCGACATGGAAACCTGTTACAAGGCATTCCGGCGGGAGGTCATCCAAAGCATTCCGTTGGAGGAAGATCGATTTGGGTTTGAGCCTGAGATCACAGTCAAAATTTCGCGCATGAACTTGCGGATTTACGAAATCGGCATCAGCTATTCGGGACGCACGTACGCCGAAGGCAAGAAGATCGGATGGAAGGACGGGGTGCGGGCGCTGTGGTGTTTGTTGAAGTATGCGATTAAGGAGCCGCGAGCGAACGAGCGATTGAGCCCGAAAGTCGCTGAGAAGACGGGATGATTTCCGCTGTTAAGTCCGTGGTGATGCCACACTGACCAATCCATGAGTTTCCCGGGACGCGCGAGGGACCAGTGATCGATAGATCTCAAGCCACTGCTCGCGTACCGTAGCCCAGCGGTAATGTTTGGACTGTGTGTATGCATGCAAGACGATGCGCGAAGCCAGGGCCGGATCGCGTAAGAGCCGGATCACACTCTTCGCCAATGCGCTTGCATCGCCGCGTTCAGACAGCAGTCCTGTGCGTTCGTGTTCAATCAAATAGCGCATGCCTTCTGGAGCCGTGCTTACCACGGGGGTTCCTGACGCGAAAGCTTCCAGAATAGAAACCGGCATATTGTCGAGCGCGGAGGCGTTAATGAAAATATCCGCGGCATCATAGAAGCTACCAATCTCGTTCCGCGACGCCACTCCGGTGAAATTCACATTCGAAAGATTGAGCCGCGATACCAAGTCGCGAATCTGCCCCTCCAAGGGACCACCTCCGACCAAATCGAGACGAGCCAGGGGGAACTCGCGCTGAATTTCGGCGAAGGCTCGCACCACCACGTCGACGCGATAGTAAGGATGAAAGCCTCTGGTGCAAACCAGATTAGGACGTAAGGGGCTGCGCTCGCGAAAAGAGAACTGGGACAAATCCACAATGTTCGGGACCGCCTGGGCCGTGAGGCCGAATTCGCGAAAGACTTCAACCAGATATTCGGAAGGTACGACCAGCCGGTCAGCGTTTGCAAGCACCGGTCGAGCGGTGCGGAATCGACGCAAATGATCCCTGGCTTCGCCGCTGTGGTAGTGGATCATCGTCTTCTTTCCACGTACTCGCGCCAGCAGCCACGCGGGCGCTGGGGCAATCAAGAACGACCAATAAGAAGCAGAAAAGATATGGGCGATGTCCGCATTATTCAGACCTCGCCACAGGGCTGTCAGATAGAAAGGCTGGCGCACCAGAGTACGCAGGAATGGAATGGACTCTACCCATCGCAGAGCCCGCGGCAAAGACGGGTCGATTGGAATCAGGAAAGCTTTAACCTCGGGATCATCGCGCCAGTTGGCCAGAAGCAGTTCGGCCTGAACGGATTGCCCGCCGACGTAGCGCGAAGACGCTGCGACGATGGCCACCCGTAGCGGGCCAGGTGTCGACTTCTCATCGGAAGCAGGGGAACGGCGCGGGCTCCGGCGTCGCGTCTTGCTCTCCAACAGTTCGGCATAAAGTTCTTCGTGGCGTTTGCGCGTGGCGTCGAGGGTGAAATTTGACTCCACGAATCTCCTGCCATTTTCGCCGAGTTCAGCTCGCATCGACGTGTTCTGCAACAGGCGCTCAATCGCGCTCGCCAGTGCATCTGCGTCGCCGGGAGCGACGAGAATTCCTCGATCATTCGTGACTAATTCTGGATTGCCTCCAACCCGGCTGGCCACCACTGGAACTCGCGCTGCCATGGACTCAAGGATCGCATTGGATAAGCTTTCGGAGTCGGAAGGCAGAACGGAAATGTCGATGGACGCAAAAATCGAGGTGACATCGCGACGGTCTCCCAGGAAGAGCACCCGATCGCTGATTCCCAGGTCCGCGGCTTCACGTTCCAGTTCTGGCCGGAGGGGGCCGTCGCCGGCGAGGACGAACTCTGCTTCGGGAAATCTTCGGACAATACGGGCGGCGGCACGGAGAAACACCCGGTGATTCTTCGAGGGCGTGTTCATTCTTGCGATCATGCCGACACGGAGGATGGAAGAACTGCGAGGCAAAGCAGGCGCGGCCGTCGCGAAGGCCGAAGGAGGAAGGCCATTGCCGATAATGACGATTCGGTTTTCCCGCAGGCCCTGCTCGATCAGACCGCGCGCCGCTGCATGTGAATTGCAGACCACGCGATCACACCAGCGGAGCACAGCCAACTGCGCCCGAGACTTGGCGGGACTGAGCAGATCACCCAACTGTCGCTGGCTTCCAATCACGACAGGGATGCGGGCCAGCCTTGCAGCGGGGATCAATACCAGATTCGTGTAGAAGTCGAAAGCGTGGGCCACCTGAATGCGCGACTCTCTCAAATAGCTGGCGAGGCGCAGGCGGGTTTGGATCGAGCGTGGGCCATACAAATTGCCGCCGAGGGGAAATTCCGTTACGCCATCGAAACCTTCCAGGAAGTCGCCGCGCTTTGCGATGCAGCCAATCCGAGGGCGAAACCCGTGCGCCTGGAAAGAACGGGCCAGCTCAGTGAACTGGCGTTCGCTGCCGCCAGTCTCAAAACTATTGGTCATCAAGAAGAGACCGGGGAAGGACGGATCCTGGAGATCCGCAGCTGGCGGCGACTCGATCATCGGGGTGGAGTTAATCATCATCGAGATGATCAGCCCACTCTCTCAGGCAAGGGAGTTAAGCAGTGTGCCGGAAGAGCTGCGTCGGGTCTCTGAATCTGCTCGAGAAAATTACGCTGCCAGAGTTCGAACATCATGAGCCGCCAGATCTGGTGATAGTCGTCGGTCTGGCCGCGGAAGAATGCATCCAGCAAGCGGCGGATGCCGGGCTCGCTGAAGTATCCCCGCTGCAAGGTGCGAGGTTCCAGGAGCAGCGTGAGCACCAATTCCTTGAGTTCGTTCCGCATCCAATGAAGAAGCGGCAAAGCGAATCCCTGCTTGGGCCGGTGGAGCGCTGCAGCGGGTACGCCGACGCGCTCGGCCAGTTTTGTGAGGATATATTTCTGCCTGCCTTTGCCCATCTTCTCTCCACCCATCTTCCACTTCGGGGCCAACGCCGTGACCCACTCGAGAAAAATGTGATCGAGGAGAGGAACGCGGGCTTCCAGCGACGCCGCCATGCTCATGCGATCGACCTTGGTAAGAATGTCCCCGGGGAGATAAGTCTTGGTGTCGAGGTACAACACTTTGCTCAAGTCATCGCTGGCCGGAGCCTCGGCTAGGTGGCGACGAAATATATTTAAAGGGTCGGCGTCGCCCTGGAATGGGCTTACGAAGTCCTCCGCAAGGAGAGCGAAGTTTCGTTGGGCGGGCACAAGCGACACTGCCTCGATGTAGCGTTCTGACCAAGGCAGCGAAAGACTGTAAGCCAGATTGCGCCCGGGTACGCCATAACGAAGGCGGGGATAAACCTGAGTGCGATACCAGCTTCCAGCCCAGCGTGGGATCGGGTAGCGCGATCGTTCCTGCAGATGGATGCGATAGCGATCGTAGCCGCCGAAGGCCTCGTCACCTCCATCCCCGGACAGCACGACGGTCACATGCTTCCGGGCTAAACAGGAAACGTAATAGGTGGGCAGCATGGAGGAGTCGCCGAATGGTTCCTCCAGGCTGCGGGAAAGAGTCTCAATCGTTTCCAACACGTTCGGTTCAACAATCAGCTCGTGGTGATCGGTGGCGAAGCGTTCCGCAACCATGCGGGCGTAGTGAGCTTCGTTGAAGTCGGCGTGGTGAAAGCCGATGGAGAAAGTCTTCACTGGTTTCGAGCTGGCACGCGCCATTAACGCCACAATCGTAGAGGAATCCGTGCCGCCGCTCAGCAGAGCGCCGAGGGGAACGTCGGCAATGAGCCGAATGCGCACGGCTTCGGCAAGTTTGGCTTCCAGTTGATCGAGGCAGTCCTGTTCGCCGGCCGGCGAGTACGTACCGTAGTCGGGTAAGTTCCAATACTGCCGGACTCGGACTTCGTTGTTCTCGAATTCGAGGATGTGTCCGGGAGGCAGCTTATGAATTGCCGAAAATGCCGTTGACGGGTCCGGGATGTAACCGAAATAGAAATATTGCAGGAGGGCTTGCGAGTTGACTTCTGAAAGTTCGGGAACGGCCGCCAGGATCGCTTTGATCTCGGATCCAAAAAAAAGCTTTCCGCCGACTTGGGCATAGTGGAGCGGCTTTATACCTAGCCGGTCACGGGCCAGCAGCAGACGCCGGTTTTGTTCGTCAAAGAGAGCGAACGCGAACATTCCGCGAAGCTTGTGAACGCAATCGGGGCCTAGTTCTTCGTAGAGATGAACGATTACCTCGGTGTCAGTATTCGTACGGAAACGATGGCCCTGGTCTTCGAGTTCTTTTCGAAGCTCGCGGAAGTTGTAGATCTCGCCGTTGAACACGACCCAGATGGTTCGATCCTCGTTGAACACGGGCTGGTGTCCGCCGGCCAAGTCGATAATTCTGAGGCGGCGCATGCCCAGTGCCGCGCCACTCTTGATGAACAGTCCTTCGTCGTCGGGGCCGCGGTGGACGAGGGTTTGACACATGCGATGGAGGACGTCGTAGCTGATTCCTCCAGCATCTTCCGAGCCGACAATTCCAGCGATTCCGCACATTGTTAGCTCAGTTCTTCAGGGCGATTGTTGAGGTTTCTACGGGCTCAGGGTGCGGCGGAGCAGCACGGAAACGCTTGAGGCGGTAATCGCGGTAATCGCCCGGGTTGCCTTCGCGTCCGTCGCAAGCCGCTAAGATGATGTTCACCATCTCCCGCGCCGAAACAAAGTGCAGCGTTTCCGACCTTTGACGCGCGCCCTCGATCAGTTCGCGGAGAAAATGCTGCGCGGTTGCTCCCAGCATGACTTCCCGGTCGCGTGGGTCCATTCCATGACACTGCAGTTTGATAAACAGCCAATCCGGTCGCCCTTTCACCGTGATCCTTGCGCCCTTCCACAGTCCGAACCGATACATGGTAGGCGGGTTTTTGCTGGTGAGTGAGCCATTCTCAACTCGAATCACGCGGCGTCCGTCAGGACGGAGAAAGGCCAACATCAACGGGCCCTCGATCATCAGCGGAAAGACGGTTGGCATGCGTCCCACTTCAAGATCACGGCCCTGACGATGGGCCTGCGGGCGGTGCAGGGGAGGGAAGCATTCATAGAGCGAATTAATCTTGGCAATGTGAGTTTGGTGATAGAGGCCAGGCGGCAGCGTGAAATCGGCATAGCAACCCGTTTCTGCCAGCACTTGCATTTCGGAATCCACTCCACAGTTGTATCCGCCAGCAGAATTTGCGAGGGCAAAGTTACCGTGAACGAAAGCGTAGCGGGGCGAACCTTCACCGTCTAAGAAACTGAGGCTGCCGTGCTCGTATGCCAGGGCATCACGAAACTCAAGGAGCAGGCGACGCGTGTTCTCCGCGTTATCAGGATGCTTGAGGCCGTGGTGTAAGTGGACTTCGACTTCACCCCAACCTGCATTGCAGTGGCTGGCCAGGCGGCCCAATAAACCCCGATCGTATTGCTCAGCAGGGTAGAAGTAGGTGTGAACGAAAGGCCGGCCGTCGTCGTCGCGCAGGGCGTCAAAAACTGTTGGATAGGTGCGGCTCCAGTTATCGAGCCGCTGCTCCTGCTCATCGTAAGGCGCGCGAGCAGAGCCGTCGTGAGGCAAGATTGCAGGTTCAAAGTGGTCGGCTAACGCAATCATCACATGAGTATTGCCGCGCGGCGTACGGCGCGTCGCCCGCTGCCAAGCATAGGAAGGAAACCAGCGCAGGGTGCGCCATGCCTTCTTCCTGACAGTGAAACCCTTTTTAGGATTCGGTGGCACTATCACGGGCGGATCGGGGGCAGTATGCTCTGGAGTGATAGGTTCGGAGCGCGATTCAGGCTGCGCTCCATGTAATTTCTGAACTGGCTGGGAAAATGGAGCACTGCCCTTGACTCCAATCGATATGTCGGCGACGGTCAGATGCTCCAAGCCGCAGCTTTCAAACCAGCGGAACACCTGTTCGTAAGTATGTTTAGACTGATATTTCGGCGAGTACCAGTCCAGCGTGTCGAGAATCCTAACCTCCGGATTCGGATTTCGATTCACCGGAAAGACGTGGTGCACCACACCTGCCAGGGGCGGACCGATTAGGGGAATGACACGAAGGCCGCGATCTATCCAGTAAAAACATGGCACGGCTACGCGAAGAAACGCGTGCAGTTTTCCCACCGGGATGCGATGTGTAATCTTGCGGTAGTGATCACTAAAGCGATACCAGTTGTTGTAGCCACTGTACAGCCAGACGGCGATCGTTCCACCGGGCTTTAAGTATCGGGGAAGGTTCTTGAACGCCTTTTCGCAGTCGGGAGTATGGTGGAGCACGCCTACGCTGTAAATACAATCGAAACTACTAGGAGCAAAGGGCAGGGCAAAAACGTCCGCCTGAAGAGCTAAAAAATTGCGGTCCGCCAAGTTGCTGGCTGCCACTTCAGCTGCCGCGCTGAGGTCAATCCCGATTACAGTGGCGCCCCATCTTGTGACGATGTCAGCGAACCTGCCCATGCCGCAACCCACATCGAGAACTAATTTTCCGCGGAGATCCTCCTCCCGCAGTCCCGTTTTCCGGCCGAAATTTGGGACAGGAGAATCGGGCCTGAATTGGGTCTGTGAATATTTCTGCCACTGGTAGCCAAAGCTATCCGTGTAGTTACTGGCATCGACAAACCGCAATACTCCGCGCACTAAAGGGAATTCTTTTTGGCAAGCGGTACAGCGGCAGCCCTGCTCTTGCTCCTCCAGCGAGGAGCCGCAGATCGTACAACGGAGAAGGGGTAACAGATCAGTGAGAAGGCGCGAGCGCACATGATCTCCCAGCGCCCATTAAGCCTGCGCAAAGCGCCGGCGAGGTAAGGGCATTAACGTGGTCGTAGAAATGTCGGAGTCTTCTCGCTCCCTGATCATCGCGAGAAAAACGGACGTGTAGCACACCGTGAAATAAGGAAAGTATTGATAAGCCTCCGGAGCAAAGCATGCGCCCACCGCAAAGCCAACCAACGAACTCGTCAGGGCTCCCGCAAACAACTTGGTTTCGTCGTCTAAATCTTTTCGTTTCCTAAGCTTTTTCAGATTAGCAAAGCCCCGAGAGAAGAACATCAGATACAGAATTAGAACCGGGATACCCCCCTCGGCAGCGATTTGCAGATATGAAGCATGAACATCCTTCCACCTTCCCGAGTAGACAGCAAAGTCCCCCACCCCAAGTCCCAGGATAGGGTAGTGGCCGATCGCAGACAGAGCCCGGAACATCAGCAACTTACGCTCTTCGTAGGATTCATAAGCGGAATCCTCTTCGGCGGTAGTCACATTCTCGCCCGAAAAAGCGGCGAAGCGCCGCATCAGCGTTTTGCCGGCCACCAGCAACAACACGCAGCCGAGAAAAGCGGTTGCGACTATCAGATACAACCGTTTCCCTTTCACTCCGAAATACCAAAGGCAAACCACGCCCGCGATAACCAAGTCGATGAAACCGGCTCGCGAAGCGGTCAAGATCAGCGCGACCGCCATTATCAGCATGGCAAAACACCACAAAACTTTCCGCGGGCCGCTTTTAGCCGCCAGAAAGAAAGCTAAACAGAAGGGAAGAGACAGGACGATGGCGAATGCCAGGTCATTCGGATTGGAGTACGTACCTCCCAGAACACCGTTCAAGCGCGGGATAGAATGGCCCTTCGCGACGGCTACAAAGCAAACTACGGCGACGGACGCGGATTGAATGAAAATTATGCGTCGGAGTCTTTGGAAGGATGTAACCAGCAGAAACGTTATCGCCCAAACGACACCCACTTTCCCGAAATCCATGGTGCCGAAAAAGGCGCCGCCCCTCCACACCGGAGAAAGCACGGCGGAAACAAACAGGAGAATGACGAGGATAAACAGGTAAGAATACTCTCTTGGAAGATCCTTAAGGCGGCGCGAAGTTTTGAGCGACTTGCTAAACAGACTCAGGGCCGCCAAGCCAAGTGTGATCTTAACCAGCGGAATGAGCGCCAAACCCGGAATCGAGTCCGCCGGCCGGGCGCAGTAGAAGAAGTAAAACGCACTCAGCCAGAAAAAGGCTCCACTGAGAATTTCTTGATTGCGTTCGGGCAAAAGCCCTTGCCTCCCCTGCAACAGGGCGCCATCTGATCTGGTTTTGACCAATGTAGCCAAGGCTTTAGAATCGCGGATGGACGAAAGTTAGAGAAGCCAAACGGGGGAGTTTTCTCTCCAAGATCAGTAATCATAGCAGCATTGGTTAGGATGGCTTCCGAAACGAATATGAAAGTTCGATGAATTTCCTTCGCGCATGAGCACTGTCGAAGAGTGGGCGAACCCCTTCAATTTCTTCAAATATGGCCGAAAGTCGCTTAATTTGGCCCCCAATGCCGAATTCACTTTGGGTTCACATTTTCCATCTACAATGCGCAGACAGTTTGCTCATTCGGCTTCGGTGCCAGGGCGGCGCTCCATGTTCTGGGCAGGGGAGAAGGCCCTGGGGAGAATCGCTTCTTGGGCGCTGAAGCCAGTGCTATCCTCAGGCAGTTACGGGTACGAATCCAGCCGTGCCCCACCCGGAATAGGTGACATGCGGGACCAGACGATTGTGGCGAGTCCGACCAAGCATTTGGGCCCCTTCCCAAGGCCAGAACAGGACATTGATTCCGCGGCGACAGTGGTCCGCCGAAAGCCGCCGACGCTACGGTCGCTGCAGGCGCTGCGCGCCCTGGCTGCCACTACTGTTTTATTCGTGCACATCCCCTGCATGGGTTGGGGTTACTTCGGCGTAGACATCTTTTTCGTGCTCAGCGGCTTTATCGTATGCTACATTTCTGAGTTCGACGCCGACCGCTTTTTCTTGAGGCGCCTGTTCCGCGTGGTTCCTCTTTACTGGGCCGGCACGCTCGGAGTTTTTTGCCTGGCCGCGCTTGCTCCCCATTTGGTTTCGTCGACATCGACCCATCCACTGTATTTGCTGAAGTCTTTATTCTTCGTGCCGTACGCGCGAGAGGATGGAGGCGTTTATCCGGTATTGTTTCTGGGATGGACCTTGCAGTACGAAATGTTTTTCTATTTGCTGTTTGCCCTGGCTCTATCATTCTCCCGCAAGATTGCGGGCCCCATTGCGATCCTGATGCTAGTGAGCATCGCATCCCTGGGCCAGATACTCCGTCCGGAGTCCGTCGTTCTGCAGTATTACTCGAACAACGTTATCCTGCTTTTTGCCCTCGGGATTTGTGGATACCTCTTGTGGAGGCGCTATAACGACTGGTTGCGTCGTGGTCCGATCGCGATTTGGGCAATCGCAGCCGCTCTAGCCTATAGTGCCGCTTGGCTGCTTGATATTAAAGTTCTGATAGGTCATTCGCGATTTCTGAGGACGATTCCGGGGTTTGCTTTGCATGGAATGCCCGCACTCGTGATATGCGTTGCCTTCCTCGCATTAGAAGGTAGGGTACGGGTTCCCTGGACGGTGCTGCTGATTGGAGATGCCAGCTACTCGCTTTATTTGTTTCACCCCTACATTCTCGAGGCCATCAACAAAGAGATCTTTTCGCTGGCCCGCCTTACTCCCGCGACTGTCGCGGTTTCTCTCCTCGGCATCTTTCTCTGTTTCGCTTGCGCCATTCTTAGTTATCGTTTTGTTGAGTTACCTTCGAATCGGTTCTTGCGGAACAAATTTCTGAAGAACAAGGGAGAACTGACTGCGGGCGTTCGGTGAATCGAGCCTACGCGCGATCCAGCGCCTTTTCTGGGCCTGCTCCGGATGCGATCACTTCTTTTTTGCCAACTTGAATTCACACCAAATTCACATATAACTTTTAGAATCCGCAGTGGTTTGAGGTTGAAACGGATTCGTTTAGAATCAGCCGGTGACACGGGGTAGAGGGCGACATAAGGGACAATAAGGGATGAAAGACGTCGGCTCGACAAACATGCGTATTCGATCTTTCGTGCTGCAGAAGTTTCCTGCGGCAAGAAAGCGGGTCTTCAATGATGACGTCCAACTCCTGGAGTCGGGCATTATTGATTCTCTGGGTGTGCTGGACGTCGTGGGATTTCTGGAGCAGACGTTTAACATAAGAGTCGATGACGACGATCTGACGCCGGAGAACTTTGGAAACGTGAAGTGCATCGGTTCGTTTGTCGAAAAGAAAAGTGGTCAGAGTAAGGTCAATGCTGGCTAACCGGGCTTAGCCGTTGAGTTCGCTGGCCGGGTAGCAAGGAATCCTCTGAAACGTCCTGTACTGATTCTGGGTTGGATCCCGCGCATTGTTGTTCCTATCGCGCGTTCCTTGCACAAACATGGTGTGCCGGTTGACGTAGCCGACTTTTCTTCGGCCCCGCGCATTCCTTCGCGCGCGATTCGCGACTTCAGGCGCATTCCCCGTCCCGACGTGGGCCGGACCGAATTCGTAGAGCAACTCAGCCAGTTCATTCAAGATCGGGGCCATGACATGCTGATCCCCGCGGATGATCAAGCGTTAACGGCCATGACGGAGCACTACGACGATTTCAAAGATCTGTTGCACGTGGCCTGTCCGCCGCCGCAGATCACGCGCCTCGTTCTGAGCAAGGCTTCGACGCTGGACATTGCGAAGCAATGTGGAATTCGAGTGCCGAATACCGTTGTGGTTTCGAATTCCGCGCAATTGTCCGACTTGGTTGGGAGCTTCCCTTTTCCGTGGGTACTCAAACCGGCGGAAAAAGAAACGCGAGTGGAAGAGACCAAGAGCTGCATCTTTGCGAGTGCCGAAGAGGTTGCGCTGAAATTTCCCACCGCTCGAGAGTTTAGACCGCCCATGTTGCTCCAGGAATATTGTGTGGGCGCGGGGGGTGGCGTCGAAATGCTGATGCACGAAGGAAATTGTCTGGCGGTTTTTCAGCATCGCCGTCTGAAAGAGTTTCCTTATACCGGAGGGTTTTCGGTGACTGCGGTTGCTGAGCGTCCAGATCCTGGCCTGGTTGAGTCATCGCTCGCTCTGCTGCGCGCTTTACAGTGGGAGGGAATTGCGATGGTTGAATTTAAGGTCAATCCTGACGGCGGCGGGGCAGTGTTGATGGAAGTGAATGGACGCTACTGGGGCAGCATCTCTTTCCCGATCTCAGTCGGGATAGACTTTCCCTGGTATCACTGGCAAGTGGCGCACGGCGAGCAGCCCGTGATACCGTGTACCTACGCTGCGGGCCGAAAATGGCGATGGACTGTCGGTTACCTTTATCGGATATTCTTCCTTGTGGTTGATGCGCGCCGTTCCGCTGTCGCGAGCAAGGAACTGTCGGACGGTCTACTGGATCTTCCCGAAGATTTTGGCCCTCGGGTTTTCGATTCCCTATTCACGCTCACGGATCCGATGCCGTTTGTGGCCGTTTTTTGGACAACGGTGAAGTATTTCTTCTCCTACAGTATCGGAGCGCTGGTCGGGCGTTTGGGGCGAAGACGTTAGGCCCTGCGAGAGTTCATACGCCGCTCGGTGGAGGACTTCGGTGCGATTCAAGTTCAGCCGCTACCCTATTGGAATCATTTACACTGCGTTCACATCTTCAATCTAAAATCGTCTGCAGACCGGGAGTGAAGCCGCAAACTTAGACGAGAATCCAGACATCTAAGGACAAGCAAGTATGAGCCTCCGAATTGGATCAAGCGACCCCTCCAAAGCCAGACCGAGGTTTTTGCCGGATGAACCTAGCCGTTAGACGAGCCTCGCTGACTGAAGATCGTAAGGAAATCGTGGAACTCCTGAACCGAAACTTTCAGCCGGGCCAGGAGAGGCGTTTTGAGTGGCGACATCTGAACCACCCCGCAGGCCCGGCATGGTGCTGGTTTGTATACGACCGGGATAGCGGGATCACGGTGGCGACGGCGTCGGTTTACCCTCGCCGAATGTTTGTCGCCGGTAAGGAACTGCTTTGTGGGCAGGTTGGGGGGTTCGCAGTTGAAGCCGGTTACCGGAGTCTGGGCCCCGCCGTACTCATGCAGCGCACGACCTTCGAACCCGTCGACTCTGGGACCATTGCTTTTTGTTATGACAGTACCCCGAACGACCGGGGGATGTCGACTTTTGTTAGACTTGGCATGCACTCAAACTGCGAGGTTACTCGTTACGTTCTTCCCCTGCGAAGCGATGGGTATTTAGAGAAGAAACTCGGACGTGCCGCTTGGACGAAGCCTCTAATCGCCACCACCAATTTGCTTCTCCGCGCGGCCGGCCCTCATGCGCAAGCCCCTGTGGCGGGGCTGGAGATTAGCGGGTTCGACGGAACATTCGGTGATGAGTTTTCTTGCCTCGACCGCGAGCTATCCATGCTGAATGCGATTAGAGCCACTCGTTCCGCTGAAGACCTGAACTGGTCTTACCGGGAGAATCCTGGGTCGGATTTCCAGGTGTTGGTGGCTCGTCGAGCGGGGGAACTATTGGGGTATCTGACATATTTGGTATGCGAAGGAAGAGTCTCAATCATCGATGTTTTCGGCCGGCAGCTGGCGAGTGTAGGCAGAGCGCTGGTTGACGCCTTGCTGGACCTGTCTCGCCGCGAGAAAAGACTCTTGCTGGAGGCGCATTGTTCCGAGGGAACCGAGTTGAAATTCATCGTTAAGAGTTTCGGATTTCGCGAGAGGGAGAGAGCAGCCCGCATCGTGGCTTACGAAAAATCAAACAGCCATGCCGGGAACTTGTTAGATACCAGCGTCCCTTGGGCTTTCAGTCAGTTTGACGTCCTGGTATAGAGGCGGATTCTATCGCGAGAACGAACGGGTCTTCGGTTCCTGTCGTGCTCTTATAGTGGACGTTTAGTCCGGCAGGCAACCCTTGTAGCTGATTTTCCGCTTATTCCATGACTGCTGCTATTGACAACCCGAGGGCTGAAATACTGCCTTCGACCCTGGTCGTACGTTCTCAACGAGGTGGGATTGAGATCGTGGATCGGCTGGCCGATGAATGGCGGGAGCTTTGCGATTCGGCAGCAAGCGATCAGCCATTTTATCGTCCGGAATGGATTCGAGCGTATCTGCGAGCATATGTTCCCGACGCGAAGGTTCTGATCATCACGGCTGCGCTGAACGGCCGTCTGAGTCTGGTGCTGTCGCTGGTGGAGGAGTGGAGCCCCTTTAGCAAGG
>Ga0187859_10001327_pt1 | contig 15858 bp, 17 predicted proteins | sample June2016WEW_10_1_2_FD_133019 | JGI IMG/M metagenome (GOLD analysis project Ga0187859, IMG submission 133019) | Peatland microbial communities from SPRUCE experiment site at the Marcell Experimental Forest, Minnesota, USA - June2016WEW_10_10 | ecosystem: Environmental > Terrestrial > Soil >...
ACCGAGACGGCGAGGGCGCTGTGGCAAGAAGCGCGTGAGCTTTATGCAGCGGTGGGCGTCGAAGCGGGCGTCGCGGAATCTGACCGCCGTTTACGACTGTTGCCGCGCGGGGCCTGAGCTGGCCGTTTGGGGATGATCACATTTGGGCTAAGCGAACTATTCGGCGATAATGACTCAGCTTGAAAATTGCTTTTTTTCAGCGGCTAAACAGATTGCTGAAAGAACTCACGCGACGCTCGGCAGCTACCCTCAGCGGCTGAAGCCGTCACTGAAAACAGGGCTTTTATCGCAGCGGTGAACCGCTGCGCCACCCAAAAGCAAGGACAAGTCGAGTTTTTGAGCCTGCGGCACGTCTGAAGCCGTGCCCTTTCAAAACGTGTGAAACTAAGCCGCTACATTTTCGGCTAGCAACAGTCATTCTTGCCCGTTCTCGCGATAGACTTTGCTGATGGACTTCGGCCCGCACAATTCGCTCGCTCGCGCCTCTTCTTCTTATCTGCGTTCGGCAATGCATCAGCCGATTCGGTGGCATGAGTTTGGCGAGGAGGCGTTTGCTGCGGCCCGTGCAGCTAATAAGCCGGTGCTTCTTGATATTGGAGCTGTGTGGTGCCACTGGTGCCATGTGATGGATCGCGAGTCTTATGAGGATCCCGAGGTAGCGGCGATCGTCAATGAGAATTACATCGCGGTGAAGGTCGATCGCGACGAGCGCCCCGATATTGACAGCCGTTATCAGGTGGCGGTGGCTTCGCTCAGCGGACAGGGCGGATGGCCGCTGACCGCGTTTCTTACTCCGGATGGCAAACCGTTTTATGGCGGCACTTATTTCCCTCCCGCAGATGGTTATGGGCGGCCGAGTTTCAAGCGCGTGTTGCTATCGATTGCCGCGGCTTATCGCGACAAGAACGGTGATGTGATGGAGCAGGCGCAGTTGGTCGAGAGCGCGATTGCGCGAGCGGAGTCTTTATCGGCAGGCGGCGCGAAGGTTTCGGCTAGCGTGATCGACGCGATTCTCGAATCGGCGCGAAAGATGTTTGACGAGGTGAATGGCGGATTTGGAAATGCTCCTAAGTTTCCGCACCCGGCGGCCCTCGATCTGGTGATGGAGCAGTATGCGCGAACTGGATCGAGTAACACTGGATCGAATGACGAAGAGCTGCACACTATTTTTGTCCACACGCTGGAGAAGATGGCGCGGGGCGGCGTTTATGACCAGTTGGCGGGCGGGTTTCATCGGTATTCGGTGGATGAGCGCTGGATCGTGCCGCACTTTGAGAAGATGTGTTACGACAACTCGGAACTGCTGAAGAATTATGTCCATGCTTATCAGGCGACGGGAAACGAGTTCTTTGCGGAGGTGGCGCGCGACATCATCCGCTGGATGGATGAATGGCTAAGCGACCGCGCCCGTGGCGGGTTTTACGCTTCGCAGGACGCTGACTACTCAATGGATGATGACGGTGATTATTTCACATGGACGTTGGCGGAGACGAAGGCGGCGCTGACCGAAGAGGAAGCGGCGGTAGCGATTCTTTATTACGACATTCAGGAACGCGGAGACATGCATCACAATCCGGCGAAGAACGTGCTTCACATTGCAAACTCGCTGGAGCAGATTGCGCCGCGGTTGAATATTCCGGAGGAACAGGCGCGAACGCTGCTTGCGGCGGCTGAGAAGAAATTGTATGCGGCCCGCTTGCTGCGGCCAACGCCTTATATCGACGAGACGATCTACGCGGGATGGAATGCGATGTGCGTTTCGGCGTATTTGGAGGCGGCCAAGGTGCTTGATCTGGCGGACGCTCGGCATTTTGCTTTGCGATCGCTTGATCGGCTGATCTCGGAAGGATGGCAAGGCGAGTCAAAAACAACGGCAGCGGGCGAGGGCGCCCGCTCCACACTCAAGCATGTCATTGCCTATTCCGATCCTAAGGCGGAGCGGCGCGAGACTGCTGGCGTGCTCGACGATTATGCGTTCACCGTCATCGCTTGTCTTGATGCTTATGAGGCTACGGCGGATGTGAGTTATTTTCGTTTTGCGCGGTCGCTTGCGGATGCGATGGTGGCGGGATTCTTCGATTCGGCTGAGGGGGGGTTTTTTGATACGCGGGTTGCGGGGGAAGGAGCAGCGGAGGAAAAAATCGCGCTTGGTATTTTGGGAACGCGGCGGAAACCGTTTCAGGATTCACCGACTCCGGCGGGAAATTCGGCAGCGGCGATCGCGCTTCTGCGGCTGCATGGCTATGCGAATGACGGGTCGAATCGCAATGGATCGTATCGCGAGAAGGCCGAGCGTACTCTCGAAATCTATTCGAGGCTCGCAGGTCAGCACGGGATTTTTGCCGCGACTTATGGGCTGGCGGTGGTGCGCTACCTGCAACCGCATACGCAGGTGGTAATTATAGGGAAGGACGCTGTAGCGACCGCGTTGTATCGAGCGGCGGTGCAGAAGCTTGATTTGAATACGGCCGTTTTGCGTTTGGACGCCGACAAGGCGATCGCGCTGAACCTCCCGCCGGCCTTGGCGGCGACGATTCCGAATCTTCCGGCGCTTGGCGGAGGAAAGTCGTTTGCGGTTGTGTGCTCGGGATTCACATGTCGACCGCCGGTTTTCGACGCGGAAGAACTGGAGCGGGTAATCGGGCAACAAGCGCGTTCTGCGGCGTAATTTCTTGCGCGCTCGGTGGAGATCACAATCGAGATTAACACTCTGGGTGTTTTACTCATTTTGTTCATTGCCACCCTGATTCGGTCGGCATTTGGTTTTGGCGAGGCATTGGTGGCAGTTCCGCTGCTCGCCTTCTTTATCCCGCTGAGCGTCGCCGCTCCGCTGGTTGTGCTGGTGTCGATCACCATCGCCAGCATCGTGGTTATACAAGACTGGAAGAAAATTCATCTGCGGAGCACGGCGTGGCTTGTGCTCTCAACCCTCCCGGGCATTCCGCTGGGGGTGCTGCTTCTTACGAGCAGTCACCAGCGGACGGTCAAGGCCGCGCTCGGCGTGATTATTATTTTATTCTCAACTTACTCTCTGGTCGGTCGGGCGCCGCTGGAACTGCGGCGCGACAGTCGCGGATGGCTTCTGGCCTGCGGATTCTGCGCCGGTGTGCTCGGCGGAGCTTATGGAATGAATGGGCCGCCTTTGGCCATTTATGGCGCCATGCGCCGGTGGTCCGCGCAACATTTTCGCGCCACACTACAGGGATATTTTCTGCCGGCTAGCATCATCGGCATGGGCGCCTATTGGCTGGCGGGACTATGGGTTCACGCCGTCACACACTATTATCTCGTCTCGTTGCCGGTCACGCTGGCGGCCGTGTTCCTCGGCAGGGTGATCAATCACCGGCTGCGCGGAGACTCCTTTCTAAAATACATTTACCTCGGCCTGGCTGGCATTGGAACGCTGTTGGTATTGCAGACACTTTTCGGCTGAAGTTCCCGTCTCGCGTTGCCGATGGAATATGTGGCAACCGCCGCCCGCTCATGCTTTCCAACCTGCTTGAAGATCCGAAGCTTTTTCGGCACGTGGTGGAGGATTTGCCCGTAGGCATTTATCTCGTCGACCGCGAACGGCGGATTCGTTTCTGGAACCGGGGAGCGGAAAACCTCACCGGATATCTTTCGCACGAAGTGGTGGGGCATGTCTTGGAGGATGTGGTACAGGCCTGCGACCGCCAAGGCGAGAGCTTTAGCGGCGAGCAGCGGCCGGTAACGGTAACTCTCAATGAGCGGCGGCCGCAACTGGTCACCGCATTCTTCCTGCACAAAGGCGGGCACCGCGTGCCGATGAGCGTTCGCACCCTGCCGATCGTCGAGCGGGGCGGGACGGTTGAGGGCGCGACGGTTCTGTTCGAGGAAGCGTTTGGGTACCAGCAGGGAGCATCGGGTCCGGCGATGTATGGATGCCTTGATGCGGTGACAGGAATTCCTTCACGGCGATTGACCCAGGCAGTGCTCAATGAGTGCATGGCGGGGCTGGAGGGTTCCAACGTGGGGTTTGGCCTGCTAAGAATTCGGGTGTTGGGACTGGAGGAGTTCGGCACCAAGCATGGTCCGCAGTCGGTGCTGCCGTTTCTGCGCACCGCGGCACATACTTTGCGGCACAGCCTGGATGCGGAGAATTTTCTGGGATGTTGGGGAGAGAGTGAGTTTCTGGCGGTGCTTCCTTCAGCGAGTCCAGTGACCGTGGCCACAACCGCGGACACTTTGTGGCATTTGTTGAGCCAGTCTGAGGTTTTATGGTGGGGCGATCGTTTTCTGGTGGAGAGCGAGGTGGCCCACGCAGTGGTGTCGACAGGTGACAACCTGGAAACGGTTCTGCGGGAAATGAAGCCATCGCATTCGAGCAGTCTAGCGAAGGCGGCAATGGCGGGTGCAGGCAAAGGTTCTAGAACCGGGCGAGGATGAAGTTCGATGTTTGCGATTATTGGCATCGTGGTGGTTTTCGGTTGCATCCTGGCGGGCTACCTGATGGAGCATGGCCCGCTCAAAGTGTTGATGCAGCCAGCAGAGCTCATCATCATTGGCGGAGCGGCGCTTGGCACCGTGCTGATCTCGAACCCGATTCACACTCTCAAGCAGATGATCAGCGGGCTGCTGGGGGCTTTTGGATCATCGAAGTATGACCAGAAATGTTATGTCGATTCGTTGAAGATGATGTACGAGCTTCTACAGAAGGCGCGTAAAGAAGGGCTGGTTGCACTGGAGACGGACATCGAAGACCCGGAGAAGAGTCCTCTGTTCTCGAAGTACGAAAATTTCAAGAAAAACCACCACGCTGTAGCGTTCGTCTGCGACACCATGCGCATGGCAGTGAGCGGGGGCGTGGAAGTATTCGACCTGGATCAAATGTTAGAAGCGGATATGGACGTCCATCATCACGAGGCTACACAGCCTTCGTCGAGTTTGACTACGATGGCGGACTCGCTGCCAGGCCTGGGCATTGTGGCGGCGGTATTGGGGGTGGTCATCACGATGGGGGCGCTCGGAGGGCCTCCCGAAGAAATCGGAAAGAAGGTAGCGGCGGCGTTGGTGGGAACTTTTCTCGGCATTCTATTGTGTTACGGATTGGTGGGGCCGTTGGCGTCGCGCATGAGCAAGATTTCGGACGAAGAGCACGCTTTCTTCCTGGTGCTGCGAGTGACGATGATTGCTTTTCTAAAAGGCGTGGCCCCCATCATGGCCGTTGAAATCGGGCGACGCACTGTACCGGGCCATGTGCGGCCGACGTTTGCGACGGTGGAAGAGGCTTGCCGAGGAGCGAAGGGCGACACCGGAGCGGCGGCGGCAGCCGCTGGCGGGGACTAGATGCCGTCATGCCTACTCCTCCCATCGTTATCATCAAGAAAAAAGATGGCCATGGCGGCCATCACGGGGGCGCGTGGAAGGTCGCATACGCTGACTTTGTAACCGCCATGATGGCGCTGTTCATCGTGTTATGGCTGATGAACAGCAGCAAGCCGATCCAGGTCGCGATCAGCGGTTACTTCAAGGATCCCAGCGGGACTGGCAAAGAGACGGGAAGCAAACTGTCGGGCACTGGCGGTGATGGTGAAGTACTGAAAGTAGACAAGGACACAATTGGTGTCGCGCTTGCCGCCGCGGCAAATGCTCAAGCGCCGAAACAGGACATGGCGAAGCTGAAGGCGGAATTACAGGAAAGTATTCGAAGCATTAACGACCTGGAAAAACTTAAGAAATTTATTGAGATGACGGTGACCGACGAGGGTCTGCGCATCGAATTGCTGGAATCAGAGGGCGGAACATTTTTTAACAGCGGAAGTCCCGTGCTTAACAAGAACGGCCAGGAGATTGTGTCGTTGTTAGCGACGCAATTAGGAAAGCTTCCCAACCATATCTCGGTCGAAGGGCATACTGATGCCAAGCCTTTCACGGGCAAAGGCAGCTACAGCAATTGGGAACTCTCGGCCGACAGGGGTAATGCCGCACGGAGACTGATGCAACAGTCGGGACTCCGGGCCGATCAGGTCTCGCAGGTGCGGGGCTTCGCCGACCAACGCCTGCGCAATTCAAAGAACCCCCTCGATCCGTCGAACCGGCGCATTTCAATTATTGTGCAGTATCTCAGCGGTGCCGAGAAGGCTGGAAGTTCGGCCGACAATGGCAAAGATGCCGGAACCGAGAAATCACCATCGACGGAAAAGAAAGTCAAATCGCAAACCACAGATAAGATGGGAGAGACAATGAAGAAAGAAAAAGAGTAAGAAGCAAAAAAAAAGAGGCTGGCCAAGGAGGCCAGCCGAAAAATTGCATTTCAACGTGCAAAGAATTGCCCTACTTCAGTTCGTCGGGGCAATTCGGGTTTCTCCAGGGATCACATAGCGGCACCGGTCCCCCGTGAGTCGGAACTTTCGGGATCGCAGCATACGCAAATGTGCCCACAAGACCTACCAACAGTAACAACGCCCTGAAAGAACGTTTCATGGGTTTACTCTCTCCTTAGGGTCTGCCGAAAACTACAGTAAAAACCGTAGGTATTCGGCGCGGGGATTATACACAACATTGCAACTTTCTGATTAAAAGGAGGTTAATTCCGGGCCTCTGGGTGACGGGCAGGCTGCCGGAGATGCCGAGAATTGCGGAGGCGGTCCGGCACGCGATTTACACTGTGTTTATGCTGATTTATTAAAGCAATAGTTTGGCTAAAAGGCTTTAGTAGAAGACCGCGAAAAGGCCCGGTACCCGGGACCAAAATTTCCTCTTGACAAGGTTTTTTCGGGACGCCAGTTCTCGCGCAATCTACTTACGCACAGGTCAGGTTCGAACCTTCGAGCCGGCCGCGGCGGAGCTGGCTCGCGGTCGACTCAATGCCTGATTGAGCGGGATGGAATCATCGGGAGATTCGAGATTCGAACTGCGTGAAAATGCGCGCTCCACCATTCCTTCGAACATCGGGATGAGAGAGTCGCTTGTCACAGGATGCTGGAGATCAGCAAGGCTCTGTTCCCATCTCTGGGTCTGGAAGTGATTGACGGCGGTAGCGCGCACGGCTTGACGCGAGAGCGAGTAGGCGAGCCATATACCAATCGCCACGTTGTACGCTGACATGTTGACCAGGTTGAAGATACCTTGCCTGACAAATCCGCCTGAATTCAAGGCATACATCATCAAATCGACACCGGCGAAGAGCCCAAAGCCAAGCGAGATGCCGAAACTAACCTGCTTCTTCGATACTCCGAGAAACCGCGAGAAAAGCACCAAGAAGAGAATGAGGCCAAGCTGAACGATGCGGACCGAGCGTTGAAGCGTAGTGAGAGCGTGCACCAGAGGAGACTGGTCCAGAGAATTCGAAAAAGCGACGACCACCGAAACCAGCAACATCACCACGCCCGCCCATCGGAACAGCAGAGTGCCCAGATCCTTTAGGGTGTGATAGGGGCGAAAAACGTCGAGAAAAATCTCGTGAATGACTTTGAAGCCGAGTACGGCATTGACCGCCTCACCCAACCAAAACATTCCGAAATACATTTTGTGACTGCCCGCGAACCAAAGCGGGAAAATGATGGCAAAAACCGCTACCTGGGCTATGAGGAACCCAAAAAACACGGGAAATTGCCGGTGCAGCTTACGGCGCCACAGAATAACGGCCACGACGCATTGCAATACCGCTTGAGCGCACCACAAAAGTAGTACGACGGTATGGATATGCCAAGTCATGGGCCCGCTGTGGGGGACGCACGCGACCAACGGTCGAAGACGCTGCGTTGCCCTTCCTCCACATCCTCATGCAGATTGCCATGCCGGGTCAACCCACTTAGGTAACCTTAGTAACCATTACTTTTCGGCCATCTCAAGGCCAGTTGGTTGAGGGACGGTCAGCATTTATCCTCTTTATGACCAATTATGACCAAGAGATGTTGCATTTTCTTGAGCATAGGGAGTTCTGGCGTCTCTCCAGGACGATGGAAAGACTTGACCAAGGTCATACCCTCAGCCAAACGGGAGTTTTTTCGCCGACCCATCCCGCGCGGCGGCATTTAGCCTTAGCCGGCGTTATCGGGCGTGGAATGCAGGTAGGCGCGCATCATTCGCACTTCATCGTCTTTTTCGTCAAGGTTTTGCAGCAGGATGTCGCGCAAAGAAACGACGCCTTTCAGTTCCCTGCCGGAACATACGGGTAGATGCCGAAAGCCGTGGCGCTTCATCAGGGTCATACAGGTTTCAAGAGAATCGTTGGGAGCGACGGTGAGTGGATCTTCCGTCATCACCTGGCTCACCAGGACGCTCGCCGGATCCTTGCCGCTCACCACCACCCGGCTCATCAGGTCGCGCTCGGAGAAAATCCCTTTCAGGTGGCCGTTTTGCAACACGGGCACGGCTCCGATATTGTGCTCGACCATCAGGCTGGCTACTTCGAGCACGGTCTGATGGGGCTCGGCGGAGATTGGGACTTGATTTCTAAGCAGATCACAGATCAACATTTGCACCTCCTTTGGACTTGTGCCGGAAAACGACGTAGCCGGCGAATCGCGGTGTACGAAATCTGCGCGAAGGACGCAAAGCCGTTTATCTCTGGACCCCGGCGGAGTATATGTCGAAAATCGCCTCGGGGGAAGAAAAAAATGAAGACGCGCGTTAGCCGAGGGAGCGATTCTTGCCAGCCAGTTTATGTGTTTCGTCGGCTGCTTAGTGAGAGGACGTAGGACCTGGAGGCCAAAGCAGCGGGGATTGCGGAGACGGCAAGCGGGGTCACGATCAGGTTGTAGTCTTCGCTGGCGCGCAGACGGCTGAATACCGGTGTAGCCTCTTGGGGCGCGACCAGCGCCAGGTATCGCAGGAATGCGAAGACGTCTTCCGTGGGCTCCAATCCCGGGGCGACGAAAGAGACTTCAACATCTTCGTGATGGAAGTGCCATCCGAGCGAAGCTGCCAATCGTACTCCTCGCTCGTACTCCGCAGTGGGCAGAACCCCAGGCGCGGGATTGTCAAAAACAATACGCAACTTGCGCTCATCCTCGCGACTGAACTCGCGCACTTTGAGCGCGCCAGTTCGAGCCGTGGCCTTCCAGTCCACATGGCGCGCCGAATCGTCGGGCATGTACTCGCGGATCAGATAAAGATCGTTGCCGCGTCCGCTGACGAAAGTTTCGAACTCCCCGGTGACCATGGGCAGAACTTCGAGAAACTGATCGGTGGGCTCCACCGCCGGATAAACAATCACTTCACGAGCGAGGTTGATACGGCGGGTTTTCATCAAGAAAGCGAAGGGAAAACGCGTCGCCAGGCCAAAGTTTTTTTCGGAGTAGCGGCCGCGCGTCCTGAAGATGATTTCGAGGTCGGCGCGCAATTCCTGCCCGGGAGCCAGAAAAGGGAAATAAACAGATTCTTGCAGGATTGGCTTCTCTTCCGGTTCGCGCACGCGGCGCAGGCGGCGGTCGGGCAGCCGGAACCACTGGTCCTGAGGGGCACGATTCGGCGGCCAGCCAAAAGTCGAGGCTTCCCATCCCCAGCGCGCTTTATTTTTAGTTTTGCGTTTCGCCGGGACCAGGCGAACCGAAAAAGAAGGCAGCCAGGAACTGAGATTCCGCAGAAGCAGACGCGCCAGCATGGGACGACCGGCAAAGACGTGCTCGGGCAAATGAATATCGAGTTGCAGAGCGCGCAAAACCGACGCCGAGGCGACGCCCGAGACGAGGATGGCGGAGAGCAGCGCGGCAACGACGACATAGAGCAAGTTATTCCCAGAGCTCAGGGCGGCGATCCCGATCAAGACGCTGATCAAGATGTAAATCATGCCTGCGCGCGTTACGTCGTAATCCATGGCTTCGCGCACGCGGCTGGCAACCACTCGACGGGCGAGATAAGGCACCGTGGTTAATCCAACGAAGGTGGCGAGCAAGAGCGCGATGGACGCCAGAACAAGCGTCCCCCAAAGGCTGCCGGCTTCGCGGGAGACAGTCGAGAATAGGGCCGCGCCGAAGGCCAGCACCAGGCCCACAATGGCTGCTAGAAATCGCATCCAGATCTGCGACAATCCGAGCCACTCATGCGACGGGGCAGAGGATTGTGCGCCGTTATGCGAGCGTGCGGGAGTTGCTTTGCTAATCAGGCTCTTTCTCCGTATCGACGAGCTTTTACAGGATATGACGCCGCGCGGGGCGAGTGAAAGTGACCGAAGACACTTTTGCCGGAAAACATTTGCTGGCGATTCATCGCGGCGAGAGATTTCATTCCTTTTTATCAGTCTCCACCTTTATCAATCTCCAACCTGCGAAGATACGCTTCGACTTCGGTCTTTCCTCCGTGCCTTGCCCAGTCGGCAGGAGTTCCACGCCAGAGCACATCTTTCAAATCCAATCGCGCGCCGCGTTCGACAAGCAATCGGACCATTTCAAAATTGCCCGCCCCGGCCGCCTGGTGCAAAGGCGTCGTATGCGAGTGGCCGCCGATTGGGTTATATCGGTTGGGATCTTCGCCCGCGTCCAATAGCAGTCGAACGATATCGACGTGTCCAAATTGCGCGGCCAAGGCCAGCGCCAGGTGGCGAGTCTCATTGTTGCTGCCCGGAAGCAATCGGCGAACATCTTCGATGCGTCCTAGAGCCGCGGCTACCGGCAAATCGATCGGAGCGCCGCGCCGAATCAAAGCGCTTACCGCTTCCATCTCGCCATGCACGGCCGCAGCGTGAATCGCGCTATTGGGAACTGCTCCGTAATCGCAAAGCAGATCGATCAGCGGAAGTTGCTGGCGGCATTCACGCGGCACGCTGCCGGTGGCAACCAGCATCAGCGCCTCGTTCAAGGATGATTGCTCAACGCCGGCGTCGAGAATGACTTTGGCTACCTGAACGATATTCTTCGGCAGAGTGCCGTGGCGAACAGGATTTTCGGCTATGAATTCCAGCAGCGTCGGATGCCGGAAATAATTCCCACCTTCGAAGGTGACGCGCTGACGCGACAGATTCGGATGTTGCTTTAGATGGGCGCGCAATCCCTCCACATCGCCCGCATCGAGCAGTTCCACCGCGCGGCGGAACGCCGCGTCTTCAATTCGCTGGTGATGCGGCAAATTCAGTTCATCGGCGAGTACCGGTTTTTCGATACGTGCTTTCAATCTCGCCCAACCGGGAAAACCCGACTCGCGAGCGATGGTCAGCTGCGCATCACTGAGCTTGAGCTCGGCGGAGAAGATTTCAGCATCTGTGGCGTGGGAGAAACGCGGGTGGAATTCCCTGATGCGCTGCGCCACTCCTGGAGTGCGAGCGGAGTGTTCCTTGAGCAGATCTTTCGCTTGATATTTGAGGTGATCAAGGTTGGGATTTGAGGGAAGAGGTCGGACTGGCATAACGAACTTCCTTTCGTATGCCCGAGGTCCGCATGGGTGGGCAGAAAGTCAGTTCGCGACTGCGAGTTTTGCGATCAAGGTGGACTTCTGTCCTTTCCGCGGACCGGATGCGCCCTTCGCGCTGGGCACATGGTAGCACAAAGACATTCAGAAACGAAGGGTGCAGTGTTCGGATATCATGACCTCCCGTGATCACAACCAGGAAACCGGCTCCAAGTTCGCGCCGCCGCGCGCTTCGCGACGTCTTGTTCTATGGCGTTTGCGGCGGCCTGCTCATCGCGGTCCTGAAACTGACCGAGTATCGCTTCCTGGTTGTCGAGCATTCTGTCGAAATCTACAGCGCGCTGGTCGCCGCACTTTTTGCCGCGCTCGGCATCTGGCTGGGGCTGACGCTGACTAGAAAGAGGCCCGAGACGATCGTCCGGGAAACGATTGTCGAAAGGATTGTCACGGAAACAATCATTAGAGAAGTTCCGGCGCAGGCTGGGGAGAACGATCCGTTTGTCGCCGACGAGGCGCGGGCCAGCGAGCTCGCCATCACCGCCCGCGAACTGGAAATTCTCGGCCTCATCGCGAACGGCTTGAGCAATCGGGAGATTGCCGACCGTCTGTTCGTCAGCGAAAACACGGTGAAGACCCATTCCAGTCGGCTGTTCGACAAGCTCGGCGCGAAGCGGCGCACCCAGGCTGTGCAGATCGGCAAGAGCGCCCGGCTCATCCCTTAACTGCGTCTGCGACGCACTTGCCTCATTCAAAGGGATGATTTCTCGCTCCCGCAGCTAAAATCACCCGAAAGTATGACGACAGCAAACCGGCCGGCGCGCTATGGTGCGAGTGCATTTCACGTTTAGGATTCGCCCGCTGGCGGATTTGCCTAATTCTTGCACTGGATTAAGGAGCGAATATGGAACTCGGCGCGTTTTCAATCAGCCTGGCGGTCAAAGACATTGCGGCTTCGAAGGCCTTCTACAAGAAACTAGGCTTCGAGATCTTTGCTGGAGATGAGTCGAAACGCTGGCTGATTCTAAAGAACGGTCCTCACGTTATCGGCCTGTTTCAAGGCATGTTCGAGAAGAACACTCTCACCTTCAACCCCGGCTGGGACAGCAACGCGACCAGGCTCAACAAATTCACCGACGTTCGCGACATACAGCGCCGATTGAAAGCGCAAGGTGTAGAGTTCATGACCGAAGCCGATGGGAGTTCCACCGGGCCGGCGAGCTTTGCCGTAATGGACCCCGACGGGAATCCAATTCTTTTCGATCAGCACATCTGAAACTGGGCGGAGAATGGAGAACATATGAAAAAAATAGTGCTGACCTTCGGACTGATCTCGGGCGCCATTTCCGCGGCGATGATGCTTGTTACTCTGCCCTTCGCCGATAAGATCGGGTGGGATAAGGGCGAGATCCTCGGCTACACCACGATCGTGCTGTCGGCGCTCATGGTGTACTTCGGCGTGCGCTCGTATCGGGAGAATGTCGCGGGCGGGCGGCTTACGTTTGGGCGCGGGTTTGCGGTCGGCATCCTGATTACTTTGATCTCGAGCGCGTGCTATGTGGGGACTTGGGAACTTATCTACTACAAATTGATGCCGGATTTTGCCGACAAGTATGCGGCTCACATGGTGGAGCGTGAAAAGGCCCTCGGCGCGAGCCAGCAGAAGCTGGATGAAACGGAGCGAAAGGCGCAGGAGTTCAAGCGAATGTATAAGAATCCCGCGATCAATGTGGCCATGACCTTCGTGGAGGTTTTTCCGATTGGCTTGGTCGTTACACTGGTCTCGGCGGGGATGCTGCGGAAGAAAACGGGCCAGGCTGAAAACCAGGCAGCGGCCTGAAGCGCTAAGATTATGCAACCTTTCGGTTGCTTTCTACGAGTGGCCGAGGTATTATGCAACCCAGAGGTTGCTTAATATGAGTGACTCTAGTTCGAGCGATTCTAACTCTATCGAAAAGCGCATTGAGCTGAAAGCTTCCATCTCGCGCGTGTGGCGCGCCCTGACGGATTATCGCGAATTTGGCGAATGGTTTCGCGTGAAACTGGACGGACCGTTTGTTCCGGGCCAAGTCTCGCGCGGCCAGATGACCTATCCGGGGTACGAACACGTCCGATGGGAGGCCGCGGTGCAGAAGATGGAGCACGAGCGGCTATTTTCATTTACTTGGCCCCATCCCAAGTCCTTTGAAAAATCGGCTGCGCCGCAGGACTATTCGGGCGAACCGACCACGCTCGTCGAATTCCGGCTGGAGAAGACCGCCAATGGCACGCTGCTGGTGGTCACCGAGTCCGGCTTCGACAAGCTTCCCGAGGATCGCCGTCTCGATGCCTTCCGACGGAACGAGGGGGGTTGGACGGAACAGATGAAGAACATCGAAAAGTATGTCTCGAAGTCGTAGGGCCGGGGCGGCGAGGCGGCTGGCTGCAAGAGCGAAGAATTCCGCGCTCGTTTTTGCCGCTCTCGGCGACGAAACCAGGCTGTCGCTGGTGGCGAAGCTCTGTGGACGACAGCCGTATTCGATCTCACAGCTAACGCGGGGCTCGAAGCTGACCCGCCAGGCAATCACCAAACATCTCCGAGTATTGGAGAGCGCGGGGATCGTGCACAGCGTCAGGTCGGGGCGAGAAAGTAGGTTCGAGTTCGATCCACAGCCGATGGAGGGAGTGAAGCGCTATCTCGATTTTGTCTCGGAGCAGTGGGATGAAGCGTTGTCTCGGCTGAAGGCGTTTGTGGAAGAGTGAAGGCCTAAAGGCACAGCAGGCCCACAAATATGAGGCCGCCATCAATCCTTTTTCGGCGCCTGCCGCCGATATCTCCACCATAGAAAAACAATCCCAACCGCGGCGACAATCAACACCGCGATGTTGAAGCGCTGCATCACCCGCATCAGCGCTTGCCAATGGCGGCCGAAGAGATAGCCTACGCTGCTCATTAAAGTGACCCAGGCGGCTGCGCCGAGAAAGTTGAAGAGCGTAAACGCCCGCCAGCGCATGCGCAGCACGCCGGCGAGTGGCCCGGCGAAGACGCGCATTCCGAAGATGAAGCGGGAGAAGAAAATTGCTGCGGCTCCGTAGCGCTCGAACATTTTCTCGCCGCGTTCGAGCAACGCTGGAGAAATTCGCAGCAGGCTCTGATAACGCTCGAGCACCGGACGCCCGCCATACGCGCCGATGGCATACCCCAGGTTGCCGCCCAGAGTCGCCGCGCAGGTGCCGGCCACGATGATCCAGCCAACATGAAGATGACGTTCGGAGTAGGCCAGAAAGCTCGCCAGCAGCAGCGTGATCTCTCCGGGCACGGGAATGCCCGTGCTCTCCGCCAGCAAGGCGAGAGCGACGGCCCAGTAACCGTAATCGGCGATGAAGGCGCGGAGCGAATGCATGGTGGCGTGTTGATAAATGGCCGAATTAAAAGATCAGTATGGAGATTAGCAGGCCGCCAGTTTCGTTTCGATGAAAAGTCTCGTCGATTGCAAATGAAATGGAAGCAGGCGCAGTAAAAGGACACCAATCCAAGAATATCCTTCGCTCGCGGAGAGTGCTGCCTCAGCGCCTAAAGGCACACCCACAAAAAAGTTGCTATCGCAGCCCTGAAGCGCTACGCCACCCAGAGACAACGGCACGATCGAGTTCTTCCGTAGGCTGCTACACGTCGATCAGCAGATCTCCCCCCTCGATCTTCACCGGATACACTGCGAGCTTAGCGCCGAGCGGACCGGCCTCGCCGGTCTTTGGATCCCAAGCCCAGCCATGCCACGGACAGATCACTTTGCCGCCCTCGATCGCGCCCTGGCCGAGCGGGCCTCCGCGATGCAGGCAGATGTTGTCCATAGCGCTGATTTCACCGTTCACATTGGCTACGCAAATCGTCTTGTCGCCGCAAGGAAATTCTTTGGCTTCGTTAGAGGCGGGAAGTTCGGATTGTGAAGCTATCTTCGTGAACATTCTGTTCCATTCTATTTCATCGGAAAGCGCGGCGATCATTTCTTGCCGTATGGTCTTGCGCTGATCTGACCCTTCGCTTCTTGAAGTGTCACGGTCTGTCCGGTTGCGATGTTTGCGAGTTTATCTACCTGTCCGCTGGGCCAGTCGATCTCGACCGCGTCGGCTTTGGTCTTTGTTCCCATGCCGAAGGTGAGAACGAGTTCGCTCTGCGAAAGATAGCTGGAGCCGCTCTTCATCGTGAGCCACTGCTTGTCGCCGCCGGCGCTAACGCGGACAACGGCACCGATGCCATCGCGATTGGATTTTGTGCCGAAAAGTTTTATGCGCAGGCTTTGATTCGTTCCGCCCTGGTTGAGATAGAGATGCGGAGGGCCGCCGTTGGTCATGACGAGGATGTCGAGGGCTCCGTCGTTGTTGATGTCGGCGTAAGCCGCGCCCCGCGCCACTTTTGGAGCGGCAAATGCGCTACCGACTTTCGCCGTGACCTCTTCGAACTTTCCATTGCCGAGATTGCGAAACAGGTGCGGCGACTCGGCGTAGCTCACGCGTTTCTGCACAGTCTCGATCTGGTCTTCGATGTGGCCATCGGCTATGAAGATGTCCTGCCAT
>Ga0187859_10001343_pt1 | contig 15786 bp, 10 predicted proteins | sample June2016WEW_10_1_2_FD_133019 | JGI IMG/M metagenome (GOLD analysis project Ga0187859, IMG submission 133019) | Peatland microbial communities from SPRUCE experiment site at the Marcell Experimental Forest, Minnesota, USA - June2016WEW_10_10 | ecosystem: Environmental > Terrestrial > Soil >...
AACTGGATGGGCAGGGAGCGCAGCGGCGAAACCATTGCGTTGAAAAATGTTGCTTTTGCGGCAGCCAGCGCCGAGGAATTAGCGCTGCTGGGGCCGAATGGCAGCGGCAAAACGACGACCCTCAAGCTGATCTCGACCATGCTTCTGCCAGATGGCGGATCGGTGCGCGTGGGTGGATTCGATACGCAGCGCGACGCGGGCAAGGTGCGGCGGCAGGTTGGCATCGCCGTTGCCGCCGAACGGTCGTTTTTCCCACGCCTCTCCGCGCGTGAGAATCTTGAATTTTTTGGCGCGCTCGACGAGGTTCCGCGGCGAGACCGAACGCAGAGGGTCGATGAAGTACTGCGGGATACTGGCCTCGAAGAGCAGGGCGACACACTGGTCATGAAATTTTCCAGCGGCATGTACCAGCGGCTGGGAATCGCGCGCGCCCTGCTCAAGCGCCCCAGCGTGCTCTTGCTCGACGAACCGACGCGCAGCCTCGACGCCGCGACGACGGCGCACTTCTGGGCCACAATCCGTGCACTGGCCGAGCAGCGGGCAACCATCCTGCTCGCCACCCACAACTTCGCGGAAGCCGCGGCCGTGGCGGACCGCCTGCTCCTGCTGCATCGTGGAGAATTACTGGCCAACCGCGCCATTCGCAAGGGAGAGGATGCCGAGGCGCTACGCTCGTTTTATTTCCGCACGACCGGCGAGATCGATGCAAGAAATTTGTAATTTGTAATTTGTAATTTCGAAACGGGGACGCTCTGAGCGAGCGCCTCAAACAACAATTACCAATTACAAATTACCAACTTCAAATTTTCTTATGCTTTCCACTCTCGACAAGCTCCGTGCCATCTTGCGACGCGATCTGCTGACGGCAGTCCGGCATCGCAGCGGCTTTGTCGTGAGTTTTGTCGGAGTCTTCACCGAGTTGGCGGCCTTTTATTTTCTTTCCCGCGCCATCGGCCCCGGTTTTCGGCCCGGTGGCATTGAGTACTTCCCTTTCCTGCTGGTCGGCACCGGCGTCTACACTTTTTTTGTGATGAGCGCGCAGGCATTCCTGAGCACGGTGCAGGAGGCGCAACAAACGGGAACGCTGGAAGTGCTCATGACTACTTCCACCCCTCCAGCGGAACTCGTCATCCTGAGCGCCATTTCCTCCTTTGCCGGCAACCTGGTCAATCTGCTTATTTATCTTGCCGCCGGCGTTGCCGTGTTCCGGGCGGCCATGCACGCCAATTTTTTCTCTTGCGCGGTCGTCTTGATTCTTTCTTTGGCAATCGCGCTCTCCCTCGGAATCGCCGCCGCCACACTTCAGGTTGCGTTCCAGAAGGGTGCGGCCTTGCTCTGGCTGCTCAGTTCCGGAATCTGGTTTTTGAGCGGGACGATGTTCCCGATCCAGAGTTTGCCGCGCCCGCTCGAATTGCTGGCGCGCGCCATTCCTCTTACTTACTCAATCGACGGAATGCGAGGGGCACTACTGGAGGGGCGCTCGGTGATGGCGATGGCCCCCACATTGGCCGTCCTGGCCGGGTTCGCCGCAGTCATGCTGCCGCTCGCGCTTGGCGCCCTGTCGCTCAGCCTGCGCCGCGCCAGGCAAAACGGAACTCTTTCATTTTATTGAGGATATTGATTCCGGGCCTGAAAATGGCCACTAACTCAGTATTGGCACCGCGAAATCGCTGTAGTACACTGCGTTTACTCTTATCTAAAAATGTTGGGAGAAGCCGACTGACCCATCCAACTGGCGTAAAGGTCAGGGGTCTTGATCAATGATGAAGGACAATGGGTTCCGTCGCGACCAGTCCCAGCATAGTTCTGTGATGTTCGCAGACACTTCCAACGCGGCGTCATCAAATTGGAGCGCGGTGCGTTCGGCGCTGGTGGCAGAAGTTTTGCGCGGCCAGGACCACCGGCGTGTTCGCGGGCAAATTTGCGGAGAGAGCATGCTGCCGGCCCTTTGGCCCGGCGACGTGGTCGAGATTGAAAGCTGCCGGGTTGAAGAGTTACGGGCAGGAGAAATCGTTCTTGCCAGGCGAGACGACCGGCTCGTGCTGCACCGATTGGTGAGTGGAAGTGGGCCCAATGGCTTTGTGCTGCGTGGCGATTGCGTGCGCTCGGCTGATCCCGAATATCCTGCGGATGCGTTGCTCGGCCGGTTGGTGGGCGGCGTTCCCGGGCAACGAAACATGCCAGCGTCAGCGCGGCGAGAGCGGTCGATCGCGCAATGGCTAGGTGCGAAGTTGTCGCGCACGATCGGAATATTATTCTGCTACTGCAGTCCGGCTCGCCTCGTCGCACTTAAGCTTCACAGCCGCCGAAAAAATCGGGCTCGCGGCCGTTTCACTCCGCAACGCAACGCTGAAATGTCAGCCGTCGAACTGAATTCTGCCGAGATCGCCCCCTCGGAAGCGGGAGCCTCATAGTGGCCGCGCCGCAAAAATCCGCGTGCGTCGAGATCGGGGCGATTCCCATTGCGCTAACCACCAGCGATGACGGCTTTCTTGATCTGCTGAGCCGGCGTTATGACGGTTTTCTTAGTTCTTCGCGCCCCGAGTTTCAACTTGAGTTTGACCTTTCGGCGGCGCATTCCGTTACCGGGGACGATGTTCGGGTTCGCCGCGATGGCGATGGCTGGATGCTGCAGCGCGGAGATTTTCGCGCCCACTGGGATTCGCGAACCAGACGCGGCACGGTTCGGCAGGATGCGAATCCCTATTCCCTCGATTCGGTGCTGCGCATTCTGCACAGCCTGATTCTGGCCGAGCGCGGCGGATTTCTGCTGCACTCCGCGAGCGGGATTTGCGAGGGAAAGGCATTTTTATTTTCGGGCATATCGGGAGCAGGCAAGACTACGATGACGCGCCTCGCGCCGCCTGACGTCACTCTGCTCAGCGACGAAATTTCATACCTGCGCCCGAACGCGGGCAGCTACGCCGCTTTTGGCACGCCTTTCGCCGGAGAACTGGCGAAATCGGGCGAGAACTGCAGCGCTCCCGTCTGTGCCCTTTTTTTTCTGGCTCAGGGGCCGGAGAATCGCATCGAAGAAATGTCGTCCGCGGAGGCGGTGCGCCGGCTCATGCGCAATATTTTGTTCTTTGCCGAAGATCACGTTTTGGTCGAAAAGCTTTTCGCTACGGCATGCGATTTTGTCGCCAGGATTCCCATGAGGCGACTGACTTTCTATCCTGATGGCAGGGTTTGGGAAGAAATCCGCAACTTCGCAGCCGATTTTCAAGAGGTGCCCCAACATGCCTGAAAATTGCACTTACATTGCGCGCAGTTCGGCGATTGCCGCGCGCGCTCTGGCGGGCGAAATGATGGTGATGAATTCGGCGGATTCCACTTTCTTCACGCTGAACGAGGTCGCTACCGCCATTTTTCAAGCTGCCGACGGCCGCACGCCGCTGCGTGAAATTGTGCGCGACCGCATCTGCGAACAATTCGAGGTCGACCCCGAACAAGCCCAGGCCGACGCCGAACAATTCGTCGCTGAACTTTCCGCGCACGGAATTCTGAAGGTTTCGAGCGAACCCCTGACTTCGGAGCCGGCCCGATGAGCCTGATGACCGAGGTCGGCCAGAAGGCTTTTAACCTGGGCGTGCCCATCGCCGTGCACATGGATGTTACCTATCGCTGCAACGAGCGCTGTGTGCATTGTTATCTCGATCACGACGATCATGGTGAGATGACTACCGACGAGATTAAGGGCGTGCTCGATCAACTGGCCGAGGCGGGCGTTTTCTTCCTCACCTTCAGTGGCGGCGAAGTTTTCATGCGCCGCGATTTCTTTGAACTGGTGGAACACGCGCGCCGCCTCATGTTCAACGTAAAGATCAAGACCAACGCGGTGATGATTCACGAAGAGGAAGCGCGCCGGCTTCGCGAACTGGACATCGACACGGTCCAGATCAGCGTTTACTCGCATCGTCCCGAAGTGCATGATGCTATTACCAAGTTGCCGCACTCGTTCGAGCGCACAGTCCGATCGATTCGCTTTCTGCGTGCGCAGGGCCTGCGCGTGACCATTGCCAATGTGCTGATGACTGCGAATTATTCCGATCACGTGGGCGTGCAAAAGCTGGCCGAGGAACTCGATGTGCATTACACGCTCGACCCCACCATCACGCCGATGATGGACGGCGACATGTCGGTGCTCGCGCTGCGTGTTCCGGGAGAGGAACTGAAGCAAGTTTTCAGTAATCCGTCGCTCGTCGAAAATCAGGAGGAATTCTGTGCCCCACCAAAGCCGCCTTCGGAAGAAGACCTCGAGGGTTACTCGTGCAGCGCGGGCCATTCCTTCTGCTACATTTCTCCCTATGGCGACGTGTTCCCCTGCGTGCAGTTTCCACTTCCCACGGGCAACGTTCGTCAGCAGAAATTTGTGGATATCTGGAGTTTTTCGCCACAGATGCAGGAAGTTCGCTCGATTCAAGCCAAGCACCTGACTGTCTGCTCGTCGTGCTCTCATGTCGCCAGTTGTTCGCGTTGTCCCGGCCTGGCTTATATGGAGGGAAGTATGCGCGGCCCATCCACCGCCGACTGCGAAAAGTCGTTCTATCGGACCGGCGTGCCCACCGCAAACATGCTGCGCCTGGGGCTTTCAAAACCGCACAGCACGACCGGTGACACTAGCCACCTGATTCAGATCAGGCCCCTTGCCGTACCCGCGTAATACGCCCCGGGGTTACAGGAGGCGCCCGGCGGCAACTTGCCCGCGTTTAAGATCGACAACAGCTTCGGCGCTCGACAATTTCTCCAGGATGCGCTGGAGGGCGACCCGAACGTCATGGGTAGCTTCATTGAACTTCAGCGCCGCTCCGATGCCCATATCCATGCGCACGACCTCGCTTTCGATCGCCACATTGATATGTTCGTGGGAGAATGCGAGTTTAAGCTGCGAACCCGGCAACAGGATGCCGCTGGTTTCAATGTAGCAGCCGCCCAAGCTGAGGTTGGTGATAATGCCGAGCGACTGGGGCTGGCCGTTGCCCGAAATTTCGGCGGTGAGGCGTCCTCGCACTCGCGGGTAGAGGCGGCGATTCTTGGGAGTGGACTGATTGCGCTTTTGCAGGTACATGCGCTTATCTGCCTCCGACAGAATCTTCTCGGCATCCACGCCATCGTCGGGATAGATGGCGCGGCCAACGCTAAGTGAGAGGATGTCTTCGTTGCAAATGTCTTTGCCCGCCTGCTGGGCCAATTCTCGCATCTGCTCGGCTTTTCGCGCCGCCGCTTCCACGGTGAGCCCGGGAGCGATGACGACGAATTCGTCTCCGCCCATGCGCGCCACATAATCGTATTCGCGGCTGGTTTCTTTTAGCGTATGGGCAAACAAACGCAGGACGCGGTTCCCTTCCAGGTGCCCGAAGCGGTCGTTAATCTGCTTGAAACCATCGAGATCGGCAACCATGACGGTCAGCGATTTGCTGTCGCGTTTGCAGCGTGCCATCTCCCGGTCAAGCTGCAGGAAGAGCGAGCGCGCATTGGGCAGTCCGGTTAAATAGTCGGTGACCGCCGAACTCTCCGCCTGCTCATACTTGACCGCGTTCTCGATGGCGAGCGCCATCTTCGAACTTACGGCCAGAAGAATCCGCAGGTGGTCGGAGGTAAAGAAATCTCTCTCCGCGTGATACAAAGCGACGACGCCGACGACGCCTTGCAGGCCTTCGAGCGGCACGGCGAGCGCGGAGTTCAGCGTGCTGTATTTCGAAGCATCGTTCAGGTAGCCGGGCTCAACCGAAGGATTGCCATTGAGAATCGGCTTGAGATTTTGCGCGACCCATCCCGAGAGCCCTTGGCCCATCGGAATACGCAGCGAAGCGAACAGACGGAAGTTGTCGCCATTCACATATTCGGGAACCAGTTCGTCGCCGTGGCGCACGTAGATGGCAATCGCGTCGTATGGCATGGCCCGTCGCAACTTCACCGCAAATACCGAAAGCGTTTCGCCAAGGCTGAGCGATGCTCCCAGATCCTGGCTGAGTTCGAAAAGAGTCTGCGCCTCCTGGCGCGCGGCCGCGATCGAACCGAGGAAACTGCGTTCTGGCATCTGGCGTTTCCCTTGCGCCTCGAATCCGGCCGCCGGCCTGTTGGCGGGCTCGATTTTCGCCTGCGGGTCGATCTCTTTCACTTCCGTGGACAGTTTCTGCTTGCTCATGCTGTCCGTACGTTGGTGGACCAGTTGTTCGAGGTCCACGTATCGCCGTTCCAGCACTTTGACGACTTGCGGATCAAACGACTTTCCCGATTCATCGACCAGGCGCGACATGGCTTCATTGAGCGGAAGCGCGCGACGATATTGGCGATCCGAGGCGAGCGCATCGAGAAAATCGACCGCCGCCAGAATGCGTGCGCCAATCGGAATTTCTGTTCCCTTTAATCCCAGCGGATAGCCCGTGCCATCGTACTTTTCGTGATGGGCGCGCACAATGGGCACAACCGGATAGGGAAACTGAACGCGCTCCAGGATCTCCGCCCCCACCAGCGGATGAATTTTCATTTTCTCGAACTCTTCCGGCGTCAATCGCCCTGGCTTGGAGATGATGTGCTCGGGAATTGCCAGTTTGCCGATGTCATGCAGCAGGGCTGCGGCCTGCAACGCCTCCATGCCCTGGCGATCGACTTTAAGATCCTTAGCGACCTCGACCGCATACACTCGCACCCGCTGCAAGTGATCGTGCGTGGTCTGATCCTTGGCCTCGATGGCTAAAGCCAGCGCCTCGATGGTCCGCATATGCAAGTCGGCCATTTCTTCAACGTGGCGTTTCTCGTCTTCCAGTTTGCCGAGGTAAAGTCTGTACGAACGATAGATGAGATAGGCCACCGGCAGCGTCAGCAACGAGGTTTGCCAGTCGGTGAAACCGTGCAACCAACTGATCATCCCAGCCACGCCCGCGCCGACGAGGTAGTAGGGAAAGCTCCAGAAATAGCAGTCGGCCCATATCTTGCGCAACGATTTGCGCTCGGTCAACGAGATGGCAGCCGCCACGGGAAGCGTATTGGCGACAAAATAGACGCACGCCGCAACAAACAGCAGGGTCGAGGGGTTGCTCACCACGCGATGGATGAGCGAATAACGATAACACGCAAAGGTTACCGCGATCGCGAGCGCTGTCGAGCAAACGTTAAAGGCAATTTGAATCGGATTCGGACGATCGCGGCCGAGGCATTGCACGACGACTGCCGCGCAGCCCAGCGCCATCGTCTCTGATAGGCTCAGTTCCAAAACTCCCAGGAGCAAGAAGAGAAAATTTACCGACATCGTTCCGGTAATTCCGGGCAGGTTGACCTTGAGTCGCGAGGCCGCCAGAGCAATGACCAGGTAGCACAAAAACTTGAGGGGATTTTGACTTTCTCCATGCCAGGTGGAATAGCTCAGCACGATCGTCCCACAAGCAATAACCACGCCTATGAAAAGGCGTGGCGCCGCGCTCATCTCCCTGAAGGATTGAGGGCGGGTTGTCATGGAGACGAACTCCTGCCGGAGTGCCGGGCAACTCAATTCCCTGGCGCAAGATACACGGGAACACCTCATTAGATAACAGGCGGTGTATGGGCACGAAAGCATTCGGGGTTGAGGGGGAAACTTCCGTAACGAGCGAGAATGACTGTCTGGCTATTGCCGGATTCGAACGCGCGTACGCACGCCACGCTTAAGCCCCAGAAAACAAACCAGTAAATACCCGTCTTGCAAGCTGGGAACCGACTAGCTTGGCGGCGCGTATAAGAGGGTATGGGGGCCTGTGCGATTACGGGGAAACTACGCCAAAAAAAGGGCGCGAGTTTATTTCAACGCCTTGAGCGAAGTTCGAGGCTGGGTTTTTCGTTCCAGTGGCGATCTTCTGTTGCGAGATTCTAGTTGCGATCAAGGTGCCAAAGTTTGACTTGCCGGAAGCTGCGAGCCTACCATGAATAACCCACCTCCAGGAGCGTTCCCGGGCATGATTGGCGAGACGATGATCGGGCAAACGATCTCTCACTATCGTGTGCTGTCGCAACTGGGCGGCGGCGGGATGGGAGTGGTCTATGAAGCCGAAGACATCAATCTGGGCCGCCATGTCGCGCTCAAGTTCCTCCCGCCGGAGACAGAAAAGGATCCGGTCGCGCTCGACCGATTTCAGCGCGAAGCGCGTGCCGCTTCCGCGCTGAACCATCCCAACATCTGCACTATCTACGAGGTCGGCCAAGAGGGTGGCCGGCACTTCATCGCCATGGAGTTGTTGGAAGGCGAGACGCTGAAGAAGTGCATCCACAGTCAACCGCTCGAGCTCGAAACCTTGCTCGATCTGGGTATACAAATTGCCGACGGTCTCGACGCTGCGCATGCCAAGGGCATCATCCACCGCGACATCAAACCGGCTAATATTTTTGTGACGACGCGCAATCAGGCGAAGATTCTCGACTTCGGCTTGGCAAAGCGCACCGGAAAGGCTTCCATTCATTCTGCGGTCACCCTGGGATCCGCGGAGACGGTCGATGAGCCGTTCCTCACCAGTCCCGGGTCGACCGTCGGCACGGTTGCTTACATGTCGCCGGAGCAGGCGCGCGGCAAGGAGCTCGATGCGCGCAGCGACTTGTTCTCTTTCGGAGCGGTGCTCTATGAGATGGCGACCGGTGCTGTGCCGTTTCACGGCGACACCTCAGCGGTTATCTTCGACTCGATTCTGAATCGCCCGCCGACGCCCTCGCTGCGCCTGAATCCAGCCTTGCCTCCGCACTTTGAAGAAATCCTGAACAAGCTGCTGGAAAAAGATCGCGACTTGCGCTATCAGAGCGCGGCGGAAGTGCGCTCTGATCTGAAGCGCCTGCGACGCGACTCCGGATCGGGCTCGCTGCTAGCCGCGGATTCATCTGTTTCGTCCGTCCGCAGCTCTGCGGCTCATAAAGCGGCCGCCCCCGGCAGGAAAATACCGATGTGGCTGATTCCGGCTTTAGTGGTCGCGATTGCGGCCGCCGGCGTCGGCTTTGTTTTTCTGAAGCGTGGGCATGCCCTTACTGAAAAAGATTCGATCCTGATTACCGATTTCGTAAACACCACCGCCGACCCCGTCTTCGATGGCACGCTCAAAAAGGCGCTGGCCGTCGATCTGGGACAGTCGCCTTATCTGAACGTGTTCCCCGATCAGAAGATCCGCCAGACGCTGCAGTTCATGGGGCGCAGTCCTGACGATCGCATCACCAGCGATGTCGGCCGCGAAATCTGTCAGCGCGATGGCATCAAGGCGACGCTGAACGGCAGCATCGACAGCGTCGGAGGCCAATATGTCGTCACTCTCGAAGCGACCAACGTCGCGTCAGGCGATTCACTGGGACGGCAGCAGGTTCAGGCCGATCGAAAAGAAGATGTGCTCAACGCGCTGCACAGTGCCGCAACCAAAATGCGGGGGCAACTCGGCGAATCGCTCTCCATGGTGCAGAAATACGACATGTCACTTTCTCAAGCGACCACGTCGTCCCTCGACGCCTTGAAGGCTCTGAGCCTCGGCGATGCCAAGCACAATGTCGGCGATGAACTGGGAGCGTTGCCCGACTATCAGCGCGCCGTCGAGATCGATCCCAACTTCGCGATGGCTTATGCCCGCCTGGGCGCGGTCTATAACAATTTGGGGCAGACACCGCTTTCGGAGCAAAACCGGCAGAAGGCTTTCGAGCTGCGCGACCGCGCCAGCGAGCGCGAAAAACTCTACATCATGGCCCACTATTATGGCGACAGCGGCCAGATCGACAAAGGTATTACGGTTTACGAACTCTATCGCCAGACTTATCCGCGCGATTCCACGCCGTTCAGTAACTTGGCGAGTATCTATAACCAGCTCGGGCAATTCGACAATGCCTTAGAGAACGCAAAACGTGCGGTCGAGATTGACCCTGATTCGGTAACCGGCTATTCCAACCTGGCCCAGGCATATGAGGGATTGAATCGAATCGAGGAAGCACGCGCCACCTTCAATACCGCGCTTCAGCGCAAAGTAGCTCCAATGACCTTCCACGTGGGCTTGGCTGGCTGCGATTGGGCCGAAGGCAAAGATGCCAATGTAGAAAAAGAGTTGCAATTGGCATCGACGACTCCAGAGGGAGAGCTAACTGTCGTCGAGTTCAGAGCGGGCCTGGCCACCGCGCGCGGCCGATTCAAGCAGGCGCGCGATCTGACGCGCCAGGCCGCGGATGTATTCGACCGCCTGCATCTGCAAGGTCGCCCCGATCTCGAATCCAACCTGGCCGGCTCCGAGGCTCTGGTGGGCAATCGCAGCGAAGCCATCGCTGAGGTGAACGATGCGCTGCAATCATCGCGCTCCTTCAACGTGTTGTGGAATGCGGGTATGGCCTACGCCATCTTGCGCGAGGACCAAAAGGCGATTGCTATCGCCGATGAGATGCAGCGCACTCGTCCGAACGATACGATGGCGGTGAACGTGGCCGCTCCGATGATTCGGGCTATTGTCGCCCTGCGGCCAGCCAATCCCGCCAAAGCCGATCCGGCCAAAGCGGTGGACTTAATCAACGGTGTGGCGCTCTACGGTCGCGGCATGAGCGGTGTTTACTACACTCGAGGATTAGCTTACGAGATGCTTGGCCGCTATCCCGAAGCACGGCAGGATTTCCAAAAGGTCATCGACCTCAAAGCCCACAGCGGTCCTGATCCGGTTTATGACGTCGCACAATTGGAACTGGGCCGGCTGTCGAAGAAAGAAGGCGATGCGCCGAAAGCTCGCATCGCCTACCAGAATTTTCTCGCCAATTGGAAAGACGCTGACCCCGACCTGCCGCTGCTCAAAGAGGTCAAGGCGGAATATGCAAGGCTGCAGTAGAAGACAAAGCTTGCGGCTTCCGTTTGTCTCGCGGTACTGTCCGCAGTTGCCGAGCTATGCTCGGCTTGGACGGGCGGGGGCGCCCGTCCCTACGCGAGCTTAGAAGTGGAACCCAAGTTGCGCCGTCAGCGCGCGTGGCGTCACAAAGTGCGTCCCACTGAAGGTTGAAAGAAAGTTATACAAGGCTACCTTGTTAGCAATGTTGATGGCGGTGAGCGTCAGACTCCATTTGTAATGATCGCCTTTGAACAGGTTGTCATCGCCCGCCGAAACATCGAATAAGTTGCGCTGAGCGATGCGCGGCGGATTGTGATCATCGTTCTCCGCGTTGATCGCCGGCACTTTGATCCGGTTGGACCCAAACTGCGACGCCAGACAAGTGGAAGGCAAAGGAGTGGTGGGAGTTGCAGTAGCGCCGGCGCAGGTAAATCCGGCTTCGTACTCTTGATCGGCGCTCAGCGGATTTCCAAAAGCATCCTGCAAGAATACGGCGGGTTGTCCGCCGATGGTCGTTGATTGCGGACAATCGTTCCCCGGATTTACTCCATAGCACGGAGCGTTACCCGCCACCAGGCCGCTGTCATAGCGCCAATTGAAGCCGAACCACGGGCCCCGCTTCCAGGGCTGATACTGCAAGTGGGTCGTCTCGTTGAATTTTTCGTCGTGATCGATTCGGAAGGGAAGGTTGGTGGTGGAGACGGTTGCGCCCGCTCCACCAATCTGGGGATGGAAAAAGCGCGCCGCCACGCTCGAGAAGACCATCTGCGCGGAGAAGCCGTGCAGATTCGGGACTCTCACGCTGCCCGCGTACCCAGGAATTTTTGCATTGTGCCACTCAATCGGAAAGGTGATGGGAGTGTTACCGAGAACGCTGAAATCGTAGCCGTTGTGCGTGTATTTTGTGATCCACTCGCCGGAAAAGACCAGGTAGCGCGAGAACGCCTGTTCGAGCCCGAGATGAAACTCGTTGCGGAAGCCGGGATTCAAAGGATTCGCCTGAAAGGCACCCGGCACGGCCGGAGAACAAGCAAGCAGCGGACTCAAAACCGGGTTGCTGCAACCGACGCTCGAGAGAATCAAATTTTCATTAAAGGGAGATTCGAGAGTGCGCGCATAAGACGCGCGCAGAACCGTGCCCGACTTTTTGATGTTGTAAGAGATTCCAATACGTGGCTCAGCCTGGCTTGCCGCGGTAAGGCCGTTGTAGACGTCTCCGCGCACGCCAACGTTCATTGACCAGTGCCCTATCGAGATTGCATCCTGAATGTAAAGAGCGAGTTCCTTCACATCAGTGTGCCCTTTGAAGACGTACGGGGCCCCTCCGCGGGTCAAATCGTAAGGAGCAAGGATGGGATTGTAGTTGGGATAGAACGCAGTGCCTGCCGAGTTCGCCGCAATGTTTTCCTGATAGCCAAAAGCGCCGCACTGTGACGGATCGGTGAAGCCAGGGACTGGAACGGTGGGCGTGGCCGACGCCAGAGTTATGCAAGGCGCGTTGTAGGCGGGGTCGACGATCCCGATGCTGTCATTCTCATTGAGAAATGTCTGTTCGTAGGTGACTCCCGCCTTGATGTTATTTATCCCTTTGGCGTACGAGATATCGGATCGAATGCCCGTGTTGGTGAGCGTTCGATTCTGACCGACCGATTGTCTTTGCAGACTCGGCGGGCCAAGATCGGCGAACGGATCGCTGCTCGGGTAGTAGTTGTAATCGTCGCGACGCACAAACGCTCCTAGCGTAAATACAGCGTTGGTGCTGATGAGGCGCGTCCAGGAAGGCGCGATATTGAAAGTCCCAATCTTGGAGCGCTGATCTGCTGAGCCGACGGTGACACCGGGAGTGAATCCAGTCGGAGTACCGATGGGAACGACACCGTTGTAATTCTCCGCCGCCGGAAGAACTCCGCTCAGACCGTTCCAGGCCGTCGCATTTTCGGCGTCCACCGAATTTGGCGTCTGGAACCAGCTGCGGCTGTAGCCGAGATTGAGATGAATCGAGTCGCCCGACGAGATCTGATAGTCGATGCGGTCAAACAGATTCTGTTCGTTGCCCTTGTCGTGAATCACCGCGAATTCCGGCGCGTCGAGAAAGCGGCCGCTGTTCAGCCCGGCAACCGAAATAAAATTTCCCCAGTTCTTGCCGCCATAGGCGAGATCGGCCGACAGATTGGTCGATCCAAACGAACCGTAGGAAGTGGAGATGCTGCCATGGGGCGTGGTTGAACCCTGACCGGAGCGAGTCGCGGCCACGATCACGACACTGGTCTTGCCTCCGTATTCCGCGGGCGGCGCGCCCGCGATGACTTCCATCGATTGAATCGCGTCGACAGAAACCTGGTTGGAAAAAGTTTTGCTCGACTGGTCGGTCATGGGCTGGCCGTCGATGGAGAAGGAATTCTCCGCGTGATCGCCGTAGCCATGAATTTGGCCGTCGGAGTCGGAAGCGACGCCGGGCGTCGCCAGTCCGACCAGCGTACTCATCGAAGACGATCCGCTCCCCATTGGAAGTTTGTCGATCAATTCTTTGTCAACGTCGGCATGGAAGGTCGGATCATTTTCCACCAGGTCGCCGGCCGCTTCGACCGAAACCGTAGTGGATGAGCCGACTACCTGAAGATTGACCTGAATAAAGGCGGGCACGACCGAGCGCACTTCCACATCCTGCGCAGTCGCGGCGAAGCCCTCGGCCGTCACCGTCATGTGGTAGTTGTTGAACGGCACGTTCACGAAGGTAAAAGCCCCCTTGGCATCGGTGCTGGTTTTGCGGTCAAAACCGGTGACCGGGTTATGAATTTCGACTGTGGCATTCGGCACCACTGCGGCCGATGGATCGAGCACGGTGCCGTTAATTGTTCCCGCGCTTCCGGACGACGGGGCGGCCGCGTTCGTCGGCTCCGCGCTCACGGTCCCGCCACTTAACATCACCGCCACGGCAAGGGTTGCCGCAGCTAGATAACTCTTATAAGACGAATGCATGATTCCTCCACCAATAAGGTTCTGAGGCAAGTTCAATCAAGATCGAAAGCGGATCGAGATCGAAAGGTCGCGGCCGTTTCGGAAATATCTACGGGAGAGCGCCGGATCAGAACGCGGGGGGAGGACGAATGAACTGCGTAGTAGCGGGGCGGAAGGTCGGCGACACTTCGGCAATGAAAATCGCCAGCGGGACGGTGAATAAAACAGGCGCCGAGGCGGTCGTTTCGGTGCTGATTCCGGCGTGAGCGCTGGCGCAAATCGAGCAAGTATGTCGCGCCGTGGCGGAGTTCTCATCGTTGTCATTGTGCGAGTGGGTGGCTTGAGCCATCCCCATTACACACATGAGCGCGATCGCGAGCACGGACACAGCTCTCACGAATACGCCCCGATTGGATGAAACGCTGAACATGCTATGCAGTAATTCTATCCTTAGATGGCCGTATGCGGGAACTCGGCGCAGTAAAAATGATCCTGCCGTAACCTATTCTGTAGTTCGCCTGAGCATTTGCTCGCCAGGTCCGAATCCTGCGCCGGCACGGGGCGAGAACCAACAAAAGCACTGTTACCGGCGTGAGCCTTCCTCGACAATTGGTGCAATTGTTATGTCAGCGGCGGCACTTCGTCACGGCCGCGCCACCTGCGTCTTAATTTGCTCTTTGCCAAGTTGCGCTCGCGCTCTGCGCCGGCGCCGCGAAGTCAGACTCAGGGAGAAGTATTTATGTCGGGACAAGTCATTTTGTATTTTGAAGATCAGGCAGACGCCCTACGCTTCGCCTTAGCCGCCGGCTCGGTGATGGCCGGAGACGGAAGCCGCGCCACCGGCGATCTCGTCGAGGAAACGACCCGCATCACGCGGATCAAGTTGAACGCCGCCAACAAAGGCGCGCAACAGGGCAAGAACAAGCAATCGCCTCCGAGCCTGGATCCCGATCCAAATCCCAGCGAGCGAGTAGCCTAACCACTCCGAAACAGCCGGTCAGCGCCGCATTCTCGGCAAAGGTAAGCACGCGAGCATTTAGAATGTCTGCTATGCCCACTACGGTCGAACAAGCGTCATCCTCTTCTCTGTCCCTATCTGTGTCGCCCGCGCTCGACCTCACGTGGGTGCGCGCGCAATTTCCAGCGCTCGCGCAAAAAGTGAATGGCCAGCCCGCTGTTTTCCTCGATGGTCCGGGCGGCACGCAGGTGCCGCAGCGCGTTATCGACGCGATCTCGGATTATCTTTCGCACAACAATGCCAACACCGGCGGCGCTTATCTCACCAGCCGCAACACGGACCGCGTGATCGTGGAAGCGCGGGCGGCGATGGGAGATTTTCTGAATTGCGATGCGGATGAAATTGTCTTCGGACCGAATATGACGACGTTGACCTATTCGATCAGCCGCTCGCTTGGACGCGATCTCGGCCCCGGGGACGAGATTGTGGTTACGCTGCTCGATCACGATGCGAATTTTTCTCCGTGGAAGGCGCTGGAAGAAAAAGGCGTGATCATACGTGCGGTGAAGTTCAATGAAGCAGATTGCACGCTCGATATGCGCGACTTGGCGGCCAAGATCGGCGAGCGGACTAAAATCGTGGCCGTTGGCTATGCGTCGAACGCGGTGGGAACGATCAACGATGTCGCCGAGGTTGTGCGACTGGCGCGGCAAGTGGGGGCGGTGAGTTATATCGATGCTGTGCATTATGCTCCGCATGGAGCGATTGATGTGCGTGCGCTCGACTGCGATTTTCTCGTGTGTTCGACTTATAAATTTTTTGGGCCACACATGGGCGTGCTCTACGGCAAGCGCCAACATTTAGAAAGATTGCGGCCGTATAAGCTACGGCCGAATACCGACAACATTCCGAATTGCTGGGAGTGGGGCACTCTCAATCATGAGTGCATCGCGGGAATTAAGGCCTGCGTGGATTATTGGGAAGCGCTTGGACGGCGGGCAAGGCCTGAGGCCGCAACCCGTCGCGCTGCGATTCTGGCCGCCCACGAAGCGATACATCAGCACGAGCGCAAGA
>Ga0187859_10001347_pt1 | contig 15776 bp, 11 predicted proteins | sample June2016WEW_10_1_2_FD_133019 | JGI IMG/M metagenome (GOLD analysis project Ga0187859, IMG submission 133019) | Peatland microbial communities from SPRUCE experiment site at the Marcell Experimental Forest, Minnesota, USA - June2016WEW_10_10 | ecosystem: Environmental > Terrestrial > Soil >...
ACTACTCCGATCTCGTTCGGGCCGCGTTCCTAGCCGCCGGACAAACGCCGATTCTGGAAACCGTGTCGGACGCCGCCTCGGCCGCGCCGGACGCCGTGGCGGAGGCCGCACCCTCGTCCGATTCGGAAGCGGATTCGGACGCCGCTCTGGAGTCCGAACGCGATGCCGCCGAGGAAGCTACGCCGTCCATGCTCGAAGCCGGATCGCTGCCCTCTTCCGAGGCCGGTTCCTCCGTGGGTCCGCCCTCCGTCGGGCCGTCGGCGACCGTCTCGACCGGTCCGTTCGCGTACGCCGTAAGCGGGGGTTCTTGTTCGATCGGTTCGAATGTGCGCGCGCGTTCGATCCCGCGCGGCCTGATGGCGTTGGCGGTTGGGGTGGCGGCGGCCGTCGCTCGGAGGCGTAGACGATGATTCGATTGGCGTTTGGACATCCACTCCGGCTCGTCTCGGCGCTCTGCGTCGCGACGTTGGTCGTCGGACCGAAGAGCGCGAGTGCCGCTCCACCCGCTGGCGGCGCCCCGCCCCCGCCGCCCACGTCCTCGGCCCAGGTTGCGACGCCCGCCACGGGCACAGAGAGCGGAGAAGAGGCGTCGGTGCGTTTCAAGCGCGGCTTGCAGCTCTTTGACGAAGGCGACTACACGTTGGCGCTCGTCGAGTTCGAGCGGGCCTACCAACTCGCCCCCAACTACCGTGCGCTCTACAACATCGCTCTCGTCAACATGCAACTCGGGCGGTACGCCGACGCCGTCCGCACGCTCGATCAATACCTGCACGACGGTGCCGCGGCGATCTCGCCCGATCGCCAAAAGGAAGTCGCCAAGTCGCTTGCGGAGCTCAAGCTTCGAACCGCGACGGTCGACGTCTCCACGAACGTGCCCGGTGCCGAGGTCACGTTGGACGGCAAACCCATCGAGGCCGGCTCCCTTCAGAAGCCGTTGCTAATCGACGCGGGGGAACACACGTTGCGCGCTACGGCGGCCGGATTCCAGCCCGGGTATCGCACCGTCACGCTTGCGGGCGCGGACCGGGTCCGTGTGCGCCTGGATCTCGTCTCGCTCGGGCCGGTGGCCGTCGAACCGGTCGAGGAGCGTGGGCGCGCTGTGTTCTGGCCCGGGTTTGTCGTCGCGGGAGGGTTTGCGGCGGGCGCCGTCGTGAGCGGCGTCGTGATGCTGGTGGCGAAATCGCACTACGACTCGGTGGAAAACCAGGTCGGATCGACCTTGGCGGCGCGACAAAGCGCCGCAAGCGCAGTGAATTCGGCTGCGCTGGTGGCCGACGTCCTGACGGGCCTGACGGTCGTGACCGGAGGCGTCTCGCTCGTCTTGTCGCTTCGCGTCGATCATTCCGCCAAGACGCCGGCGGCGGGCACCGGGTCGCAACAGATCGTGCTTTCCGGTACATTTTGAGAGAGGACACGATGCCTGGAGGCGAACGCACCACCGCGCTCCCCCGTGCACCGACGGCTTTTCCATCGCCCGTCACGCGCACCCTTCCCGAGCTGCAGTGGACCGAGGGCCGACAGCTTCGAAAGGCGACGCTCGAGCGTCGGTGCGTCCTGGGCTCGGCGCCCCACTGCGACATCATCATCGTCGACCCGACAGTCTCGCGCGTTCACGCCGAGATCGAGCCGCGCGACGAAGGGATCTGGATCCGAGATCTGAACAGCCGCAACGGCACGTTCGTCGAAGGCGTGCGGGTCGAGTCGGCATGCGTCATGCACGGGTTCACGATTCGGGTCGGCTCGACCGAGGTCGTCGTCAATTATCAAAATGCCCAACAACAGGCCGTCGAAAGCTGGCCTTCGGAGCGTTTCGGCCCGCTCGTCGGGCGAAGCCCTTCGATGCGCGAACTCTTTGCCACCCTCGGGCGTTTGGGGCCGCTCGAGTGCTCGATCATGATCCAGGGCGAGACGGGCACCGGCAAAGAGCTCGTCGCTCGCGCGATTCACCTGGCGTCGGCGCGCGCGTCCGGTCCGTTCGTCGTCGTCGACTGTGCCGCGCTGTCCGAGACCTTGATCGAGGCGGAACTCTTCGGACACGTGAAGGGGTCCTTCACCGGCGCGCACCAGACCCGTGTCGGCGCGATCGAGGCGGCCGACGGCGGCACGGTATTCTTGGACGAGATCGGCGAGCTGCCCATCGGCATGCAGCCGAAGCTTCTGCGCACTCTCGAGTCGTCGACGGTGCGGCGCATCGGGGAGTCGAAACATCGGCCGGTCAACGTCCGTTTCGTGACGGCGACCCATCGCGATCTGCTGTCGATGGTCAACCGGGGTGAGTTCCGGGAAGACCTGTACTTTCGTCTTGCGGTCATTCCCGTGCGGGTTCCGGCGCTGCGCGAACGGACCGAAGACATCGATCTTCTGCTCAATCATTTTGGCGGCGGCGATCTCGCGTGGCTCACCCCCAAAGTGCTTCGCGCGCTCGAGAATCGTCCCTGGCGGGGCAACGTGCGCGAATTGCGCAATTTCGTCGAACGTGCGCGCGCGATCGGTCCGGCCGATGCGATGAACCTCCTGCAGGACGCCGTGGAAGAGCGCGAGCCCGTCACAGCCGTCCTGCCGCGTCCTCCGGACTCGGCGCAGATGCGCGCCGCCGCGATCGTCGCATCTCCGGCGAGCGTACCGCCCTACAAGGGACCGGACGCCCCGTCCTTCACCCAGCCATTCCGGGCGTTCCGAGAGCAGTGGATCGGCTACGGCGAGCGAGCGTTCCTGCGCGCGCTGCTCGAGCAGCACCACAACAACGTCGCTTCGGCCGCCAAAGAGGCGGGGATCGATCGGACGCACATGTACCGACTGATCCGAAAGCACGGCCTGTGACCGCGCTGCGCAAGGGCTTCGGCTCGATCGACACAACGCGGCTGCAGTGGCCTCCGGCGCCACATGGAGTGCAGGCCGCGCCACAAGCTGCCGGTCGCGACCCCGCGGCGTGCCCTCCGAAGAAGACCCTCGACATGTCGGGTTCGTCACGACGCTTGCGATATGCCGTGATTTCGAGGGATCCCAGAATCGGGACGAGCGATTTCCACCCCGACTCACGGTGGCTTGCCCCTTGCTCTATACCGTGACGCGTCGGAAACAAAACGCGGAGGGAATCAACGTGAGAACAAGATATGCGTCGTTCGTGGTCCTAGCAGCGGTGGCGTCGCTCGCAGCATGCGTAGCACCCACATCCTCGTCGGAAGAAGACGTAGGTCAAACTTCGGAGGCCGTCAGCACGGGTGGCTTGACGGCTTCGATCACCATCACCAGTAGCTCCAGCCAAACGTACTCGGCCAGCATGACCGTCGCCAATGGCGGCGACGAGCCGGCGAGCAACTGGCAGGTCGCCTTGAACTTGGGCAGTGCCACGATGCAAGGCGCACCGAATCCGCAGTCCGGCTCCGAGTTGCTCCATGTCGGCAGCCAAACGGTCATCGGGCCCGGTGCGCAGAGCACGACCCTGCAGCCCGGCCAGTCGGTGACCATCACCTGGAATGCGCAGTTCCCGCAGGGCTCCAGCAGCTGGAAGCCCACGGTCGCGTCGGTCGACGGCGTCGCGTCCGGCACGGTCTACAACCAATCGAAGGGCTGGCCGTCCGGCAGCGTCGACATGATCGCGCGGTCCGTGGCGACCGGTGCCCTGAACCTCGCCATCGCGTATGAAAACTACAAGTTGCCCAATACCGGCGACGCGAACTATCCCTACTACGACAACCTGATTTGGGCCTCGACCTCGTTCGTCGTGTCGGGCGGCGAGATCGCCTTCGACCCGAACGTCCCAGGCTACGCCTTCATCCCGCCGCAGGCGGTGGCCGCCCTCGAGGCCATGCAGGACAGCCCCGAAGTCGCGAGCTACCTGACCGCGGGCCTCACGAGTTGCTTCTTGCAGGGCGCCGACAACGTGTACAGCTTCAAAGCCGGCGTTCTCAAGGGCTTTGTCTACCCCGGTTCGTCGAAGTCGGTTTCGATCATCGGTGGCCGACCGACGGGCGTCATCGAGAACTACAACCCCCTGGACGTCACCGATAGTTTTACGACCAGCGGTGTCATGTCGAACGGAGCCGAGGCGATCACCATCACGTTGAAGGGAACGACGGTCTATCCGGACCTGTGGTTCGGCATTCTGACCGCCAGCGGGTTGCAGCTCTTCCCGAATACCCAGGCGGTTTACAACAAGTACATGGGCGGCAACAGCGTGGCTTGTTCGCCGTTCAATGGTCCCGGCGGCACGGCCAATCCGTACTTCGCCATGACCCTGAACGGCTCATCGGTACCCGCGCGCTTCCAGGGTGTCGGCCAGCAGTGCCAAGGCAGCGGTTGCTCGTCGACGATGACAGTCGATCCCGACCCGTATGCGGTCGTCGGGCCGTTTTACAACACGGCCGGTATCGTGGGACCGCAGCCGAACCCGTTCTCGCTCGATCCGTCGGTTGTCCAGGCCACACCAGACCACCAAGGTCAGTATGCGACCTCGATCAACTCCAGTGGCGCCACGGTCTATGGGACGTTCTCGAGCGCCGTCGTCCACAAGGGGATCACCACGGGCTACGGCTGGGTAGAAAACTGAGTCTCTTACGCGGCCTCCAAGCCTCGTAAGACGGGGGACGCGACCACGGGTTGTCTTCGCAACGTTTACGATCTGACGCAAATCGAGCGACCGTGCCGACATTTCGGTACGGTCGCTCGGCTATTTTGTGGGCCACGTCAGAGCGACTTCGCCGAGAACGTGTCGCACGCCGAAATCGAACCCTGCTCGAATCCGCGACGAAACCAGCGCACGCGCTCTTGCGACGAGCCGTGCGTCCACGACTCCGGGCTCACGGTACCCGTCGCCCTCTTCTGAAGCCGATCGTCGCCGACCGCCGCGGCGGCCCCGAGTGCCGAGTCGATGTCGCCGCTTTCGAGCAGGTGCCGCTGGTCGGTCGATTTGGCCCAGATCCCCGCGAAGCAGTCGGCTTGCAACTCGAGACGGACGGAAGGGCTCGTTGCTCCGGTGATGGCCCGCTTCGATTCGACCCGTTCGCTGATGCCCAGAAGCTTCTGGACGTGATGTCCGATCTCGTGGGCGATGACGTACGCTTGCGCGAACTGCCCGCGCGCTCCGAGCTTGCTGGATAGTTCGCGGAAAAACCCGAGATCGATGTACACGTGCTCGTCGATCGGGCAGTAAAACGGCCCGGTCGCCGCCTCGCCTTCGCCGCAGCGGGTCTCGGTCTCATCCGTGTAGATCACGAGCTTTGCGTGCCGATACGGCCGCTGCAGACGCGTCGTGAACGTGTCGGACCAGCTCGACTGCACGTCGTCGAGCACGAATGCCACGAAATGAACCTCCGGTGTTTCCGCTTGGGGTCCCGCCGATTGCGGAAACGCGCTGCCGTGGGCGTGCATCCCCGCCGAAACGCCGCCGAGAAGTCCCCGGCCGACGTAAAAGAGGATGGCGCCGCCGACGACGATCCAGCCGAACCGGCTTCGAAGAAGCCAGGGCAGCAAGAAGAGAAGACCGCCGATGGATCCGCCGCCTTGCATGGGCTCTTCGCCGCGGCGATCGATGAGGTCCGGGCTTTCGTGCTCTTCGTCCCAGCGCATGGCGATAGGAGACATCTAAGCGCGCGTGCGCAGGTTGGCCACCGTGGGCCCCTATTTGGGCGCCAAACTGTCGACGAGCGCGTCGAAGGACGGTCGCGCGCTCTGCACGTCGGCCGCCGGGCCGATCAGTCGGAAGAAGTACGCGGTGCCTGCTGCCGGAACGATCGCGGCGACCAGCGTCCAGTCCGGACGCGGAGTCACGGGTGCTCCGGGCAACATTCCGCTGCTGCGGTACGTTCCGCTCACTTCGACCATCGTGACGTCGAGACCGTGGACGTGCTTTACCGTCTGGCTCTCGTGGGGCCCGTCGAACTGGCCCATCCAGCGTTGGATGTTCGCGTCCGGCGTTCCGCCGGCGCGCGAGACGCTCACGTCGAGCGGTTCGGCGCCGGAGGCTAGTGGGACGCGATAGCTCGCAAGCCGCATACGGTTTGGATTGCGCACGGTCTGCCACCCGGCTGGCGTCGTCCACGTGACGGCCGGGGCCTCTGCGTTTTCCGCTCCCATCATGGCGCGTGACGACAGCGGAGCCGTCGGACCCGGCCCCGGGGCGACGGCCGACGTCGTTGCCTCAGGCTTGGCCGCAGACGGGCGCTCGAGGTCCGGCGGTTTCTTGCCGCACGCGCCGGCGGCGACGACGACCACGGCCACGGCGACCGGAGCAAGCCGCTTCGTCTGCATCAGACCTCCGACCACTCGCGTCTCGTACCGCCATGCGGGCGTCGCTGTCCAGTGACCTCTCATCCTCCTTCATTCGTCCTTCATTGGTCCTGCGCCGTCGCTGAGCGGACCCGGCAAAGGAGCGTCGATTGCGGACGGTGCTTTGGAAACGCTTTCCGCCCGCGCGCTTCCGGCGCGAGCAAATCGCTTGCGCCCACGTTTCCGGTGCGCACAAATCGCGCTCGCCCGTACGGTTCCGCCGCGCGGAAACCGTCCCGCCCATACCGTTCCATGGACAAAAGTGAATCGCGGGGTACTAGTCTCCGAGCCGTGATGACGGATGAGACGCGCGTCGAAGACTCGAAGTACGATCTCGGTGCCCCTTCGCCCGCCATCTACGCGGGCGAATTGCCCTGGGGCTTCGGCGTAGACCGCATCACGGCGGTCGTGCGCGATCCGGAATCGGCCTACCTCTATTGGGAGGTGACCGACGCCGGCCTCGCGTCCGCGCGGCAGCGTCTCGGGCCCGCCGGCCACGACGGCTGGTGCAACTTGCGCGTGTACGACACGACCGGCAAGCTCTTCGACGGCACCAACGCGAACGACTACTTCGACATCCGCGTCGATCGCGCGGATCGCGAGTACTTCGTGATGATTCGGCGACCGACCTCGACGATGCACGTCGAGATCGGAGTCAAGACGCAAGAAGGGTATTTTCAGCCCATCGCGCGATCGGGCGGTGCCGATTTCCCGCGCAATGCGCCCTCTCCCAACACGAATCTCGAGTGGCTCACGGTGACCTCCGACTACCCGCCGCCGGCGGTCGCACCGTTTCAGTCGCGGTACGCCGGGCCCGATCCCGTGCTGCCGGGTCGCGAGGGAGCCGGCTACGTCGACGTGTGGCGTGCGGCGTATGCACCCTCCATTCCGGGTGCTGCGGCTCCGCTCGAGAACGCCGCGTCGAGCGGCGCGGGCGTCCACCGGACCTACGATCGGAGCGTGCATATCGAGCGCTGGTGGCATCTGGAGGAATGGCGGTCGGAGTGGCGTGGCGGCCTGCGCTTCGTGCGCCGCGTCGGCGCGGTCGACGACACGACCGTGTCGTCGTGGCACGAGGGGCCGTTCGCCGTGGAGCTGCTCGACCGGGAGCGCATCGCCATCGAGCTCCTCGGCGAGGTGCCGGTCCGCCTGCTTTCGCAAGGCATGGAATTTACCGTGTACGGCCCCTGGAAGATGACCGTGCGAAGCTTCGACGCGGAGCCCCACCGGCGCGTGATCTCGACGTGGGCAATGCGTTGGGTGCGCGCCACGACTCCCCTCATCGAACGTTGGGGACTCGGAATCGAACGGCAGATCCTCAGTGGCTACGAGCGCGAGCTCGTCGTGCACGGCGCTTCGGAGCGGCACGCCCTGCTCGAGCGCGGCGCGAGCGAACTATGGCGCATGGGAGCCTCGGAGCGCATGTGGCTCGGTGCGAGCGAGTGGGCTGCGGCTGGCGCCTCGGAGACGCTCTTTCTCGGCGGCTCGCAGTGGGCGTTCGCGGGGGCGAGCGCCTTCGCTCAACTGGGCGCGAGCGAGCGATACGGCGCGAGCGAGGTGCTCGGTGCGAGCGAGCGGTGGCGCGCGGCGGGCGGCGCGAGCCATGTCGGAGGCGCGAGCGAGACGCAAGGCGCCAGCGAGTGGTGGCACGCGGCGGGCGGCGCGAGTCCACGGGGAGGCGCAAGCGAGCGGTTGTTCGGTACGGCGGAGCGTTGGGGCGGGCGGCTGAAGGAGGATTGAACGTGGCCCACGGATACCTGGCGATCATCCTTCACGCGCATTTGCCGTTCGTTCGGCATCCGGAAGCTCCCTCATACATGGAGGAGGAGTGGTTCTTCGAGGCCATCACCGAGACGTACATCCCGCTGTTGCTCGCGTTCGAGAACCTGTCGCGTGACGACATCGACTTTCGGATCACGCTCTCGTTCAGCTCGTCGCTGCTTTCGATGATGACCGACGATCTGCTCAAGGAGCGGTACGCGCGCAAGCTCGACCACCTGATCGAGCTCGCCGAAAAGGAGGTCGACCGCACGTGGCGCGAAGACCGAACCTTCCACGAGCTCGCGAAGATGTACCGGTATCGCTTCCACGAGACGCGCAACTGTTGGCGGCGCTACGACGGCGATTTGATCCGCGCATACCGCGCGCTCCAAGACGCCGGCCGGGTCGAGCTCATCACGTGCACCGCCACGCACCCGTTCTTTCCGCTTCTTGACCGCAATTGGGCCGCGTTTCGCGCGCAGATCTACACCGCCGCGAGCCTCTACGAGCGTCTCTTCAGGCGACGTTCGCAGGGCATGTGGCTGGGCGAATGCGGTTACGTCCCCGGCGTGGACGAACTATTGCGCGAGGAAGGCATCCGCTTCTTCTTCGTCGACACCCACGGCGTTCTGTTCGCCGATCCGCGGCCGCTCTACGGCGTGCACGCGCCGATTTATTGCCGTTCGGGGGTGGCCGCGTTCGGTCGCGACATCGAGAGCTCGAAGCAAGTGTGGAGCTCGCAGGAGGGGTACCCGGGCGACCCGACCTACCGCGACTTCTACAGGGACATCGGGTTCGATCTTCCACACGACTATATTGGGCCGTACATCCACCCCGAAGGGATCCGGACGTTCACCGGGATCAAGTACTACGCGGTGACCCATCGCTCGGCGGATCAAAAGCGTCCTTACGACCCCCACCAGGCGTACTTGCGCGCCGCGGAGCACGCAGGCAATTTCATGCACAATCGCGAGCGTCAGGTCGAGCATCTGCGCGCCAACATGGATCGGCGTCCGATCGTCGTCGCGCCGTACGACGCGGAGCTCTTCGGGCACTGGTGGTACGAGGGTCCCACGTTTTTGGAGCTGTTGTTCCGCAAGCTCCAATACGATCAGGGAGCCGTTGCGCCGATCACGCCGAGCGGATACCTGCACGAGTATCCCACCAACCAAGTGGCGACGCCGTGCTGGTCGTCATGGGGCGAGAAGGGCTATGGCGACTACTGGTGCAATGGCACGAACGCCTGGGTGTACCGGCATCTGCATAAGATCGCCGAGCGCATGGTGGAGCTTGCGCACAAGTTTCCGAGCGCCGAGGGCGTGCAGCGGGTTGCCCTCGATCAGGCAGCGCGAGAGGTCATGCTCGCCCAGGCGAGCGACTGGGCTTTCATCATGAAGACAGGCACGACCGTGCCGTACGCGACCAAGCGCACGGTCGACCACGTGACGCGCTTCACGCGCATCTACGACCAGCTTCTGAGCGGAGCCCTCGACGAGCGATGGCTCGCGGAAGTCGCGAGCCGAGACAACCTGTTCCCCGACGTCGATTACCGCGTGTATGCGACCTGAGTCGGCGGTTCGCCGCGCCGGGCCGCCACGGCCCACCGATAGACCTGCTCGTAGCGCGCCGCCGCGACCTCCCAGCCGAAGCGCTTGCCCATGGCTCTGCGCTGCATCGCGATGAAATCCGCGGGTCGGTGGCGATACGTCTCGACCGCCCACTTCACCGTGGCGACCAGGGCATCGACGTTCAGATCCCAAAACTTGAAGCCCGACCCGGCGCCGGTCGCGCTGTCGTAGTTGTCCACCGTGTCGTCGAGGCCGCCCGTTGCGCGCACGATGGGCAGCGTGCCGTAGCGCTGGCTGTACATTTGGTTGAGGCCGCAGGGCTCGAAGCGCGAGGGCATCAAGAAGAGGTCCGCGCCCGCCTCGATCCGGTGCGCCAGCGCTTCGCTGAAACCCACCCACCCGCGAAAGCGATCGCCGCCGTGGTGCGATCGGGTGAGCAGGTACTCCTCGGCCGCTCGGTCGCCGGCGCCGAGGACCACGACCTGGGTATCCAGATCCAGAATGCGCGTCAGCCCGGCGAGCAGCACGTCGGTGCCCTTCTGCCCGCTCAGGCGCGAGACGACGCCGAGGAGGGCCACGTCGGGGCGTTCGGCCAATCCGAGCTCGCGTTGCAGGGCGAGCTTGCAGGCGGCCTTGCCCGTCAGATCCGCGCGGTCGAACGGAAGAGCGATCGCGGGGTCGGTCCGAGGGTTCCACGCGTGCTCGTCGATTCCGTTGAGAATCCCGACGGTGTCCGCACCGCGAAAGCGCATCACGTGATCCAGCCCGGCTCCGCCTTCGCGCGTTCGGATTTCGAGTGCGTACCGTGGGGACACGGCGGTCAACTTGGTCGCGTGAAAGAGGCCGCCTTTCAGGGGGTTCACTCCCCCGAAGTCTTCGAGGCCGTCGGCCCGGAACTCGCTCCAGGGGATGTGCGTGGCGGGCAGATCGCTGGCCGGAAATTTCGCTTGATGCGCGAGATTGTGAATCGTCAGAACCGAAGCCGATTGGCCGAGAGCGCCCTGGCGTTCCACCGTATTCAGGTAGATGGGCAGCATGGCCGTAGGCCAGTCGTGCACGTGGAAGACGTCCGGTGCAAAGCGGATGTGCTTGCAGAGTTGAAGCGCGCCGCGACAGAGAAACGCGTAGCGCACGAGGTTGTCGACGGCGTAGCCGCCTGGGGGATCGTACAGGTACCCCCGCGCAAAGAGCGCTTGGTGGTCGAGCAGATAGACGGGGACCTCGCTGCCCGGCAACCGCGTCTCGAACACGGCCGCCCAGGCTTCCCCACCGCCCAGCGGAACGCCGAGCGGCGCCGCATGGAGCGTGAGCCCCGCCGGTTCGATGACATCGTAGCGCGGGATGACGATGCGCGCGTCGTGCCCGAGTGCGCGCAGCGCCGCCGGCAGCGCGCCGACCACGTCGCCGAGGCCCCCCGCTTTGACGAACTGGGCGCACTCGGAGGCGACGAACAAGACACGCAGCGGCGGGGGCATGGGCGGATCTCAGGTCAGAACGAATGTGTCGAGCGCCGCCACCAGGACGCCCACGATGCTCTCGCCGGCGATGAGCCCGGACGCGATGGGGATGACGAAGCGGCCCCCCTGCCGGGGATTGAAGCGTTGGAATGCTGCGGCGGCGACGGCCCCGATGACGAACGAAAGCGACGTGTAGAACGGCAAGAAGAGGCCGAGGCCGATGCCCGTCGCGGACGGCAGCCACGCCTTGTCTTTCGGAAAGAGCCATTCGGCGATCGCCAGCACCGTTCCCGCCAGAAGGCCGATGGCTATTCCCTCGCGCGCCATCGGGTGCAGATTGCCGATGCCCATGCGAAAAATTTCGGCGACCGCCTTCCATTGTTGAGCCGCCGGGGCGGCGAACTGCGGCGGTCTGCCTCCGACCCCGGTGAGGGCGGTGGCGTCGGGGACGAGCAGGAAGTAGCCGAGGACCGACGCGACCGTTCCCGTGAAGATGCCGAAAAACTGAGCCATGAATTGCCGACGCGGGTGCGCGCCCAGCAAGTAGCCGGATTTGAGGTCGTTGAGCAAGTCCGCCGCTTCGGCCGAAGCGCTCGCCGTGATCGATGCGGTCATCAGATTGGCCGCGGTACTCTGCGGCATGAGGGCGCCGTAGGTGAGTTGCATGATCTTTCCCATGGCGCCGATCGGGGTGATGTCCGTTTCGCCGGTCGCGCGGCACGCGACGAGGGCCAAAAAGAAGGTCAAGAACACCGCGAGCGCTCCGTAGTGAGGCGGAATGTCGAACGCGAGCCAGGCGAGCGCGACGACCGCGGCCCCCGAGCCGGCAGTTCCGACGACGAACCAGGTCAGGGGCACTTCGACCCGGTCGGCTGGCCCGTCGTCGCCCGCCCGGGGCCTACGGCCGACGTCGGCCAGCGCACGACCGATGGTCTTGAACTGGAGCGCGAAGGTGATCAGCCCGTGAGCCACCATGAGCGGCGCGCCGAACCAGATGCCTATTTCCTTCCAGGCGGCGCCCGGCCGAGTGAGAGCCGCCACGAGGGTGCCATGCGGGGACCACTCCCATCGCATCGCCAAAGGTCCGATGGCCGCGATGAGCAGCAATCCGCCTGCCAGCATCGAAAGCGTGACACGCAGCCCGACGATCGCTCCGGCGGCCAAGAGGACGACGCTGTGATCGAGCACGACGTTCCACGCGGACAACGGGTAGGCGTGGACCGAGAGGACGCCGGTCTTCGGGTCGCGGTGCATCGCGGAAATGCCCGGCAGCCAGTCGAAGATCGCCGACTGCGAGGGAGCCATCGCATGCCGGTCGGTGTGACCGTCGGATCCGGTCGTCTTCACGACGTTCAAGTTGGTGAGCAGCGGGACGAGCGCCCCGAACGCCGCGGACGCGAAGAGGGCCCGACCTTTCGCGAGCGCCTCCGTTCCTTCGCTGTACAGGCTCTGGAGCAATACCGCGGCGGCGGTGCCGGAGGGAAACTTGAGCTTCTCGCGATTGATCATGCTCCGCTTCATGGGGATGCCCATGACCACGCCGAGCGCTGCCACGCAGAACACCCACGTCACGACGATGTACCAGCGGATCTGGGTCCCGCCCGGTCGGGCGTCGGTGATCGACAAGAGGAGCATGGCCGGTACCGCCGACACCAGAAGTGCCGTGGTGGACGCCCCCGCCGACGTCGCGGTCGACTGCATGCAGTTGCTCTCGAGAATCGTCATTGGCGACTTGGCGATGCCGATTTTGAGCGAAAACGTCCAGATCGTGAACGACGCGATGCATGCCGTCAATGCGACGCCGAGCCCCCAGCCTGCCTTGAGACCGACATAGACGTTCGAGAAGGCCAGAAAGAAGCCGAGAATCGCGCCCATCGCGACGGCGCGGACGGTGAGCTGCGCGGCATCTCCCCGGAACGCGCGGGCGTACCAGGTGGCCTCGTCCATGGCCGCGACGTCTTCGGGGACGATGGCGAGCGGACGGCTTCGTTCGATCTCCTCGGCCGTCGACGGGGGCTTTTGAAAAAGCGGCATGACCTGCACCCTAGATCAAACGCGGGTGAGGCGAGGCGCGGTTGACATCGGCGCGCTTCGGCCGCAAGGGTTCGGCAAGCGTCTCTGCGACGGGCGAGTCGAGCGGTTCGGGCACCATCGAATGAACGACGAACAATCCGCTCGTCCAGAGAGCCGAGACGCGGTCCGGGCGTCGGATCTTACTCGCCGCTTCGGCGACACACTGGCGGTCGACCGTCTGAATCTCGGGATCGCAGCCGGCTCCTTCTTCGGGCTGATCGGCTCGAACGGCGCCGGCAAGAGCACGACCCTCAAAATGCTGACGACGCTGCTTCGGCCGTCGGCGGGCAGCGCTCAAGTCGCTGGTTTCGACATCGTTCGGGAGGCGAGGCAGGTCCGCCGCCTCATTGGATACGTCCCTCAATTGCTGTCGGCGGATGCGACGCTGACGGGCCGCGAGAACCTTCGGCTCTTCGCCAAGCTCTACGACGTCCCGCGCAGCGAGCGCGACGCGCGCGTCGACCAGGCGCTGGCGTTCATGCAGCTCGGCGATGCGGCGTCGCGCCTCGTCCGAACGTACTCGGGCGGCATGATCCGACGGCTCGAGATCGCTCAGGCCCTTTTGCACCATCCTCGGGTCGTCTTTCTTGACGAGCCGACGGTCGGACTCGACCCGAGAGCGCGTTTCGCCGTGTGGGACACGTTGCGAGAACTTCGCGCCGAGTTCGGATCGACCGTGCTTCTGACGACGCACGACATGGAGGAGGCGGACGTGCTGTGTGAGCACGTGGCCATCATGCACCTCGGGCGTCTCGTGGCGCTCGGCGCGCCCTCGGAGCTCAAAGCGCAAATCGGGCCGGACGCGACGATGGACGACGTCTTCGTACAATTCACCGGCGGCCCGGTCGAACGTTCGGGCAGTTACCGCGATGTCGCCCGGATGCGCCGCACGGCTCGCAGGCTTGGTTGAAATGTGGAGAGGCGTCCTCGATTTTATCCGGCAGACCTCCGCCATCGCCGAAGCCGAGGTGCGCAAGCTTCTGCGCGATCCCACGGAAGTGTTCACCCGTTCGGTGCAGCCCGCCTTGTGGCTGCTGGTCTTCGGGCAGGTCTTCGGGCGGCTTCGGGCCATTCCGACGGGCCCGCTCACCTACCTGGACTTCATGACGCCCGGGATCCTCGCGCAGAGCGTGCTCTTCACGGCGATCTTCTACGGCATCGCCATCATCTGGGAGCGCGACCTCGGGATCTTGCAAAAGATGCTCGTCAGTCCGGCGTACCGAAGCGCTCTCGTGCTGGGCAAGGCCGTGTCTGCAGGGGCGCGTGGAGCCGCTCAGGCGGTCATCATCTACGTCATCGCACTCGTCCTCGGCATTCACGTTCGGTTTCGACCGGACGCCGTCTTCGGAGTCCTCGTGGCCGTCGTGTTGGGATCGGCGGTATTCGCGACGTTCTCGCTGATCGTGGCCTGCATCGTCAAAACGCGCGAGCGCTTCATGGGAATCGGCCAGGTGCTCACGATGCCGCTCTTCTTCGCGAGCAATGCCATCTATCCGATTGAGGTCATGCCCGCTTGGCTCAAGGTCATCGCGCGAGTCAACCCACTGACGTATCTGGTCGACATGCTGCGCGCTTGGATGGTTGTGGGAGGACGCTCGGTCTTCGGGGCAGGAACGGACCTGATGGTTCAGGTCGCGGCGCTCGTTGTCCTCTTGGCGATCGCCACGAAACTCTACCCCACGGTCGTTGCCTGACGAGACGAGGTCGCGGTAGTAGGTGGACGATGAGTTTCAAGAAGGCGGATGTCGGCATCGATTCGATCGGGGTCTACGTGCCTCGCTTGTACGTCGACCTGACGGGCGAATGGGCGCGCGTGCGGGCGCCCGTGCTGGCCGATGGGGATATCCGCAAGCTCGTCGGCAAAGTCACGGAGGGCGTCGGCGTCCGGCGAATGGCGGTCATCGACGCGCACGAGGACTGCGCGACGCTCGCGGCCATGGCGGCGAAGCGAGCGATCGACGCTGCCGGAATCGATCCGACCGACATCGACTACCTGGCGGTCGGTACCGAGACGACCGTGGATCAATCGAAATCGACCGCGGCCTACGTGCTGGGCATGCTCGAGCGCCACTATGGCGTGTCGCTTTCCGAGGTCGGCGCTCCGCAATTCCAATTCGCATGCATCGGGGCGACCTACGCCCTGGAAGCCGCGGTCAGTCGAATCCGCGCGGGCGACAACATCAAGCCCTACAGCCTGGTCATCGCCAGTGACGTCTCGAAGTACCCGCTGGCGACTGCCGGCGAATACACCCAGGGGGCCGGCGCGGTGGCGTTGCTCATTTCGAAAACCCCGCGCGTCCTGGCGTTCGAACCGGGGCTGTCGGCAACGATCACGCGAGACGAGCGCGATTTTTTTCGGCCCAACTGGAGCTCGGAAGCGGTCGTCGACGGCAAGTATTCGATCGACGTGTACCTCGATTGCATCGAGGCGGCATTTCAGGCGTACGCGAGGCGCGCCGAGCACGTATTCGGGTCGAGCTCGGATCGCCTGTACGACGCGATCGATCACTTCTTGTTTCATGTGCCGTTTCCGCGGATGGCGGAATATGCAGCCGCCCGCGTCTTCACGGGGCTGTGGTTGGGCAATCCGCATACGCGCGAAGTTCTCACAGCGGAGGTCCCGCTGGTCGCCGCGGACCCGGGCAAGGAC
>Ga0187859_10001349_pt1 | contig 15752 bp, 18 predicted proteins | sample June2016WEW_10_1_2_FD_133019 | JGI IMG/M metagenome (GOLD analysis project Ga0187859, IMG submission 133019) | Peatland microbial communities from SPRUCE experiment site at the Marcell Experimental Forest, Minnesota, USA - June2016WEW_10_10 | ecosystem: Environmental > Terrestrial > Soil >...
AGCAATCGCCCGCGGTGACAACTGCGAGGTCATCAACCGCGGCGAGTCAGAACAGTGCACCGCCCTCCCAGCAAGCGTCTCCCGCGCAGAGCCCAGACTCGACGGTACCGCTGCCTGCTCCTCCAGCCGACCAGACGCAGACTCCCGCCGGTCCGGCAAAACCGTCTCCGAGCAAGCCTCACCGCCCTCATAAGAAAGCAACCACTGCGAATTGTTCGACCGCCCCGACAGCGTTGAATCCAGCAGTCGGGAGTACCGCCGATTCGAAGAATGCTGGTTCAACGAACACCGGCTCAAACGATGCTGGCGCGACCTCCACAGATTCAAGCAACGCCGCTGCGGCGCCCGCGAAACCTTGTCCACCGCCGAAGAAAGTTGTGCGCAACGGAGGATCGCCTGAACCTACCGTTCAACTGAAAGGGGGCACAGCTGAAGAGGCATCGCACCAGCGTTCGACCACCGACCAACTTGCGACCGCGACCCAAGAAAACCTGAAGAAGATCGCGGAACGTCAGCTCACACCAAGCCAGCAGGAGATCGTGAGCCAGATCAAGCAGTTCATGGAACAGTCAAAAGCAGCTGTTGCCGCCGGAGACCTGGAGCGCGGCCGCAATCTCGCGATGAAGGCTCACTTGCTTTCCGACGAACTGGTTAAACCATGAAGCCGGCGTTGACCTCACTCACTTCCCTTTCGGCCGGGCTGCGTTGACTTTGGTCAGAAGATCCTGAGACATGGCCTGCATCGGGCCGGGAATCTTTACAGCTTCGGTTAAGACGTCGTGCGCTTCGCTCGCCTTGTTGAGTTTGGCATAGGCAAAACCCAGGCGGTAGAGCGCGACCGAGTACTGCTGATCGTCTAGTCCCTTCAGCAAGTCGGTCGCCGTCTTCAATTCCGGGATTGCCGCCAGCATCTTGTCTTCCTTGATATCGGCGTATCCCACAATCGAATGAGCCACTCCCGCCGAGAGTTTACGCGGCTTGTCGGCGTCCGGTGCATCAGCATCGGCCACTGTGATTGCTTTCTGCGAGTAGGCAATGGCCTTGGCCACGCCGCCGGGTTTGGCGTCGTCAACGTAAGCTCCCGCCAACAGCAGCAAGGCGGGCAACGATTTGGGATTCGCCACCAGTGCCTTCTCACCATACGCAAAGAGCCGCGCCTGATCGTTCAACTGGCCCGCGCCCAGGGTGTACATGGCGTAGCTTGAGACTTGATCCTGAAACCTGGAGTCGGGGAAAGCAGCGGTGTACTTCTCGATGTCGGCCATGCGCAGTTTGGCGTCATTCTCGCTGGCGATCACGTTGAAACCCGCCGACTCGAGAAAGTCGCATGAGTTCTTGGCGGCGGTCTTGTCGTCGATCACTTGCTGCTTAAAAGACGCGTCGCTCATGCCCTCCGGCTTGGGTTCCTTGTCGATGGAATGGCAGACTTCTCCTCCCCTGACGGCATAGTCCTCCAGCTTGGCGTTGTTCTTTGCCTGCTGTGCCAAGCTGGCTTGCGAGACGAGGATATCGAGATTGTGCGGCGAGCCGGCCAGCGCCTTGTCTCCATACTCAAGGGCTTTGTTCAAGTCGCCGGTGGTCTGGTAGGCCTGCGAAATCTGCCAGTCTCCATAGGCCACGGCTGCGGGGTTTGAGGAGTACTTCTGCACAAAGTCCTGGTACATGGCAAGCTTTTTGGCCGCGTCCTGCTCGTTCGAAATGGCCTGCAGTTCGCGGTCTTCGGGCGTGCCCGCCGGAATCAGGATGGTGTCGGTCTGCGCGATAGACTGCACCGAGAGAAGGAGAATATAGAGGAAAACGGCAAGCAGCACCAGCGACCCTGCGTAGCGTTTCATAGGTCACCTCCGCTGTGGATGAAATGGGAGTTCGACTTCCATCAGCAGGCGAATCGTAGCGCCGAATGCATTTACGCGCAAGGACTGGGCGCACAGCAGAAGGGTTGGATCCGGTTCCCGACAAATTCTCAGGCTTCCCAGGGATTCAGCACCGGCGCCTGGGTATATGCGAAGTCGCCGACATTGCGCGAAACGATGGTGAGATTGTGCTGAAGGGCCGTCGCTGCCAGCAATCCGTCGATGCTGGACAACGGTCTTCCCTGGCGCTTCGCGTCGGCTGCGAGGAGGCCCCAGCGGTCGGCGATAGCCGCGTCGATGGGCAGAATCCTTCCCGAAAAACGGGCCTGTAGTTCCAGCGCCAGCCAGGTCTCGAGGCGCATTCGGCGTCTGCTCTGCGGGAGACAGGCGATGCCTTTGCGAATTTCTCCCAGTGTGAGGACACTCAGATGGAGCAGTCTTTCATCCGCCGCCTCCATCCAGGCCAGCACGCGTGGTTCCGGCTTACTGCGGACGAGTTCGGAAATACAATTCGTATCCAGCAGGAATCCACTCATAACTCATCATTCAAGAATCGATGTTCAGAGATCGATGTCGCGTCCGGCGTCGCGATCCCGCTCCAGATCAAGCTCGACGCCTACTAGCGGCGATTGGCGGAAGAACCGGACAAGGTTCTTGGGCTGATGAGACTTGCCCACCAGCCGCTCGTATTGCTCCTCGGCAACCATTACCACGCCCTCTTTGCCTTGCCGGGTGATGCGTTGCGGACCCTCGTTGCGCGCGCGGCGAAAGACTTCGCTGAAGCGGGCTTTCGCGCTTTGTATCTGCCATGAGTCTCCAGTGTCTCTCAAGCTGGCAGCTGGGGCGGGTGAGGCTCCGCGAGTCGGCTTCTTCAGGGTCTTGGGCATAGGCCTTTCGGATTCTGACTAGTCTGACTAGTTTATTATTGGTCCATGCAGACGAACCTGTCAAGCTGGAAAGACACGCACGAGGTGTAAAGATCACGCTACTGTGAATGGGCAGATTCGTAATTCAGCGCCGGCGCCAGCCAGACAAAGGACGCACGGGTCCCAGGCTGCGGGGCGTGTTGGGTTTTGCGAGACCAATCTTCCTGGTCTACGACGGTCGGCGGCGTAAGGGCCTTACCTGTGCCTGCAATTCGTCAATTTGTCCCCGTCGTTCTAAGTATTCTTGCAAATCGTCCTCGGCCAAACCGTGCTGAAGAGCGTCAATCTGCTGTTGAACCAATCCGCATATCTCATTCGCAATTTGGTGCGTTCTGCGCGGTCCTGGCCGTGGCGCATTTAAATTCATTGAGTCCCACTTTCCGAATCGCCTGGCGGAATGTGGAGGGCAAGGGAACCTGCTCCCGCGACCGCGTCGGCTCCCGAATGCGTGCCTCGGTTCTGGGAGGCGATTCTCATCTCCAGATTGGACAATAAGTCGTCGATCTCCTCAAGGATTGCAATCAGCTTCTCGGGATTATTCTCGTTCTGCGCTCTCTTCTTCAGTATCGGCCATCGCTGTGAGATAAGTCGCTCTACCCCCTTCTTGCTGTTCATCGGATATGCGCTCTCCTTAAATGGATGTATATTCCCCAAGCATCCCAGGAGTCCCCACGATTCTCTCTTGTTCCCGAGAAGATATTCGATCCGCCGGAAACCGGTCTGTGACAATCGTCACAATTTCCGCACTACTGTCCTGTGGATTTTTGCGGTCTGCCTGCGTCGGCGTAGGCCCGCTGGTGCCCCACGGACGGGGACGGCTGACGACTGAGAAGGGGGTTTTCTCAGTCCGCTGGCATGGGCGCGGGGCGCGCCAAAGTGGGACGGGCTTGCCCTCTGGCACGGACTGGCGTGACCGTTGGGGCCTCCAGCCACTTGCGGACTTCGGGCAGGGCTTGGCGCATGGCCAGTTCTCCGGAGCGAATCAGTTCGCCGGCGCGCTTGAAGTCATCGTAAGCGAAGCCAGCGACGTCGGGCTCGACGATCACGTCGGCGGCGCCGCGCCAGAGATGGCTCATCTGGTCCTGGGCGATGGCGAAGGATTGTCCGATCACGTCAAAGAGGTGCCGCGGCGCGCCATCTTTCGACCACTGTCCCTTCAAGTGGACCGCGAGCACGCGATCCGCGCCCATTTCGTGCAGCGGCGCCGTGGGCACGGGATGGGAGAGCATGCCATCCACCAGGAAGCGTCCGCGGATGTTCACCGGCAGGAACATTCCGGGATAGGCGCAACTGGCGCGCACCGGATCGATGATCGATCCAGAATGGAAGACAATGCCTTCGCCGCTGTTGAAATCGGTCGCAGTGATGCCCAGTGGAATGCGTAATTCTTCGAACCTCTTCACCTTCAAGACGCGAGTTAGGAACGCCACCATGCGGTCGTTGGAGGCGAAGCCGAACCGGGAAACGGTCCAGCGGGCGAAGGTGGTGAAGCGAACGGAGTACGCGATCTTTTCGAGTTCTTCGATCGAGACTCCGCTGCAGTAGATGGCGCCGATGAGTGCGCCCACGCTGGTGCCCGCGACAACACGAACCGGAATGCCTTCTTCTTCGAGGACCTTCAGGACTCCGATGTGGGCCATGCCACGGGCGAAGCCGCCGCCGAGCGCCACGCCGATGGCGGGAACGCGAGGCTCAGCCGCAGCGCCCTTGCGGGAGAGTTCCCGTCCAAAGGCCTGGACCGATCGAACGATCCTGCCAAGACTCTTCACTACGACCCCACATGCCTGCTTTCGCAAGCCCCCACTTAGAGTCCAAATCTATGGTGCAGGATGCCACGATTCTCGTTTCAGCTACAGGGCCCGATCGTGCCATTTTGCTATTACTTCGGGGGAATTGGTCACAGGTTACCTTGCTCTCAACTTGGTGGCGGAGCGGTTGGGCAAACCGCAGCTAGGGCGAACCCGCTCCCGCGAAATCATGACTAACTGGTCTGATTCTGTTAACTTACAGGCCATGGTGCGGGAGATATCTTCGGGAGGCGTGGTCATCCGGAGGCGGGACGGAGATTGGTGGATGGCCGCTATCGAACTGCCACACGAACACGCGCGGGGCGTGCCGGCGCGCAGCCGGCGTGCCGCGGGAGCAAAACCGGTACTGGCCTTGCCTAAGGGCTTGGTGGATCCTGGTGAGAAGCCGCTCGAAACCGCGATCCGGGAAGTCTATGAAGAGACGGGGGTGACTGCCGATCCGATCATCAAGCTGGGCGACAGCAAGTACATCTATACGCGAACCTGGGGCGACCGCAAGCGGGTTTTCAAAATCGTCAGCTTTTACCTGATGCGCTACCGCTCTGGACGCATCAACGACATCACGCCCGAAATGCGAATTGAAGTGGCGCGTGCGCGGTGGGTCCGGCTGGAAGAGGCTCCGACATTGCTCGCTTACAAAGGAGAGAAGCAAATGGCTCGGCGAGCGCTGGAATATGTGGAGGCGCATGCTGAAGTCGAGTGAGCGATAAGAACTCCGCAGACGCACCTCAGGGATACTTTTTCCCGCATAATGAACGCATGCGCCTTCGCGAAGCCCTGCATCGCTCGTTGCCCCTCGAGCTTACGACACTGATCCTGTGCTTGTCGTTCTCCCTTTCGCTGTTGTCGTCGCCTTTGGCAGCGAAAACCCGGCCTGATGCGGGGTTAGACGCTGGCTACGTGACTGCGCTCGCGGCAGCCGATCATTTCCTTCAAGCCTGGCAGTCCGGCGACGTGGAAAACGGTATGGCGCTGCTGACTAGCCATGCCAAGGAGAAAGCTACAACGGACGTTCTGCAGGTATTTTTTTCCAACTCGGGTTCTTTGGCTTACGAAATCGATCGCGGCAAGCTGCTGAAGCGCGGACGATACGAGTTCCCGGTCGTGCTGGTCAGTGCTGCTTCGAAAAGTAAGCGCGCCCGTCGAATATTCTCCAGCATTGTGATTGTGGACACTGGCCACAACGACTGGGCAGTGGATAAACTGCCGTAGGCAGAGATTGCCGGTTGCGCCAAACTTCAATTTAAGCCGACAGTCCCGTGTGCTCGTCTGTGTCCTCAGTGGTGAAGGAATTCTAGCGAGGCTAGATTATGAAACGCATTAATAAAGTTGCCATCCTTGGCGCTGGAACCATGGGCGCCCGCATCGCCGCGCACTTTGCAAACGCCGGCGTCCCCAGCTACCTGCTCGATATCGTTCCGCCCGACGCCGATGCTCCCGCGCGTAACAAGATCGCGGCCGCCGGTCTCGACGCTGCAAAAAAATCAAAGCCTGCGGCCTTTATGGAGCCTTCGCTCGCCCGCTTTGTCACCATTGGCAATTTCGACGACGACCTGAAAAAGCTGGCCGAGGTCGACTGGATCATCGAGGCGGTGGTTGAGAATCTCGAGATCAAGCGTGCCCTGCTGCGCAAGGTCGAGGCCATTCGCAAGCCTGGGACCATTGTCACCACCAACACCAGCGGCCTGCCGGTGGGCAAGATCGCAGAGGGGTTCTCCGACGACTTCCGCTGGGCCTGGTTTGGGACGCACTTCTTTAATCCGCCGCGCTACATGCGCCTGCTGGAGATTATTCCGACGCCGGACGCCGATCAGGCAGCCATCGATGCCGTGGCGCATTTCTGCGACGTGCGGCTGGGCAAGGGTGTGGTCATCGCAAAAGATACGCCCAACTTCATCGGCAACCGCATCGGTACGTTTTCGGTGTTGAATGTCATTCGCTTGATGCAGGAGATGGACCTTACTATCGAGGAAGTGGACGCGCTGACGGGACAGGCGGTGGGCTGGCCGAAGTCAGCGACTTTCCGGACGATTGACCTGGTCGGGTTGGACATTCTGGGGCACGTGGTCGGCAACATGACCTCGAACGTCCACGACGAACGCAGCGACCTGCGCTTGCCGGATTTCTTCACGCAGATGCTGCAGCGCAAATGGCTGGGCGACAAAACCAAAGGCGGCTTCTACAAGAAGGCGAAAGGCGGCGCAGGCAAGGAAGACGAGCGCATGGCGCTCGACTGGAAGACGCTGGAATACCATCCGCGGCAGAAACCGAAGTTCGCCGCGCTCGACATGGCCAAGAACATCGAAGACACAGGCGCGCGCTTACGAACGCTGCTCGGCCTTGAAGGCAGCCCGCAGAAAGGCGACAAGGCGGGAGCGTTCCTGTGGTCGGCTCTCACGGATTTATGGACGTACGCTGCCAACCGTGTGCCTGAAATCTCCAACTCCATCGTTGAAATCGATCGCGCGATGCGCCTCGGCTTTAACTGGGAACTTGGACCATTCGAACTCTGGGATGCCGCGGGTGTGGAAGCCACGGTCGCCCGCATGAAGAAAGAAGGCAAGCCGGTGGCGGCGAACGTTGAGAGGCTGCTGGCCGCCGGGCGAAAAACCTGGTACACCGACGATCCGAAGTCCGCCTCCGGACGCAAGTACTGGGAATTAGGAACAGAGGACTGGGAAGCGGTGAAGGTGCCGGCGGGGGTGTGGTCGGTCACGGTCGCCAAGAAATCGAACGGTGTGGTGAAGAAGAATTCCGGCGCATCGTTGGTCGATCTTGGCGATGGCGTGGGCTGCATCGAGTTTCACAGCAAGATGAACTCGCTCGGCTCCGACATCATCAGCCTGATTCTGCAAACTCTCAAACCCGGCGGTCCCGGCGATGCCTTCGACGCCTTCGTCATCACCAACGATGCGACGAATTTTTCGGTAGGCGCAAACCTGATGCTGCTGCTGATGAGTGTTCAGGAAGAAGAGTGGGACGACGTGGACCTCGCCATCCGTCAATTCCAGGGCATGACGCAGGCCATCAAGTTTTCGCCCAAGCCGGTGGTGGCCTCGGCGTTCGGATTGTGCCTGGGCGGGGGCACGGAAATCTCGCTGCACGCGGCGGCGCGACAGCCGCACGCCGAGCTTTACACGGGCCTCGTCGAGGTCGGTGTCGGGCTGCTGCCGGGTGGCGGAGGGTGTAAAGAGATGCTGCTGCGCGCTGTCGATGGAGCCGCAGCAGCGCGTGGCGGCAAAGGTTCCGGCGAGGCCTTCGCCGGATCCATCGAGCTGCTGGAAGCCATGAAGAGAGCGTTTGAAACCATTGCCACGGCCAAGGTTGCAACCTCAGCGCATGAGGCTCGCGCCTTCGGCTTTCTGACTGATAGCGACCGCATCTCCATGAACCGAGAGCGCGTGCTTTCCGACGCCAAGGCCCGCGTCCTCGAACTGGTCCGCGCCGGATACGAACCTCCTGTTCCGCGCACCGACATCCCGGCCCCGGGCGAAAACCTTCTGGCCACTCTCAGGATGGGCGTTCACATGATGCGGCAGGGCGACTACATCACCGAATACGAAGTGAAGCTGGCGACCAAGATCGCCGAGGTCCTGTGCGGCGGCAATGTGACGCCGGGATCACCGGTAAGCGAGCAGTACATCCTCGACCTGGAGCGCGAAGGCTTCAAGTCGCTATGCGGCGAGAAGAAGACGCAGGAGAGGATTCAGTACACGCTGAAGACGGGGAAAACGCTGAGGAATTGATCGAGTTGCCGTTCGCTTGCTTGGTATATATTGTTGATATATACTATTGCTGGAGACCCGCCCTATGCCCAAGACCGACATCGCCAAGCTGTTCCTGAACGGCCGCAGCCAAGCGGTTCGTCTGCCACGCGAATTCCGCTTTGAAGGCGACCGGGTGCGCATACGGCGCGTGGGCAAAGGAGTGCTGCTTGAGCCCCTCATTCAAGATGCAAAGGAATTGTTCCGCCGGCTCGATGAATTGAACGCATTGAGTTCCGAACCGTTCCCGTCCCGCGACGAACAGCCCCCCGCGACCGAGCGACCGGATTTTAAGTGAACTATCTGCTGGACACGAACGCCTGCATCGCTCTCATGAACGGGACGTCGACTGCCGTGCGCAGCCGGTTTGAGAAGGCGATTCGGGCGGATTCTGAAGTCTATCTCTCCTCCGTCGTCGCCTTTGAGCTTTGGTATGGAATTGCAAAAAGTACCCGCGCCGAAGTGAACACCCAGCGCCTCGAAGCTCTCCTTTCCAGTTCAGTCCTCGCGCTTCCGTTCGACAACGAGGATGCCCGCGCAGCAGGCTCGATCCGCGCCACATTGCAAGCTGCCGGTAAGCCCATCGGCGCATACGACTACCTGATCGCCGGGCAGGCGTTGGCGCGTCAGCTCACGTTGGTGACAGCTAACGTCTCTGAGTTCGCTCGCGTGAAGGGACTTTCCTGGCAAGACTGGGCGAAGCCGTAGATTCTGAAATCCTCCAAAGCGCTAAGAAATCCAGGCGCGCTCAATCCAAATTGCGGTTCCCTCCGTACTTCCTGTGAGTCAGAAAAAACCGAAAGGAAACACTCCCATGAAGAATCAGAAATTTGCAGTTTCACTCGTGCTGTTCGCTATGGCTTTCGCGGGCTTTTGTGTCGCTCAAAACCCGATGGTCGGCGGACATGATATGTCGCCCATGAAAAACATCGTGCAGAACGCGGTGAACTCAGACGATCATACAACCCTGGTTGCCGCCGTGAAAGCCGCCGGGTTAGTCGATACACTGGAGGGGCCCGGGCCTTTCACCGTCTTCGCGCCGACCAATGAAGCCTTTGCCAAGCTGCCGGCCGGCACGGTGGATAACCTGTTGAAGCCGGAGAACAAAGATCAGTTGACCAAAGTGCTCACCTACCACGTGGTGGCGGGAAAACTGACCTCCAACGATCTCCGAAAGAAAATCAAAGAGGGGCACGGTACAACCGAGCTCACAACGGTGGAAGGCGGCAAACTGGAAGCCATGATGCAAGGAGGCAAGATCGTTCTGAAAGACGAAAAGGGCGGCATTTCGACAGTGACGATTGCGAATGTGATGCAGTCGAATGGCGTGATCCTGGTGGTGGACAGCGTACTGCTTCCGTAAGGCGCCCGCTTCTGCTGGATGTTTTGATACGGAGTCTTCATACCAGGCGCTTCCTCGGGCAGCGCCTGGTTTTTGCGTGGGAAATTTGGCAAGACGGGCGCTACAATTGATAGTCATGCGAAGATTCCTGCCCACAATCGCCGCAATCATCGGATCCGTCATTTTGTTAACCGCTTCCGGAGTAGGCCAAGCACCCGCGCCGAAGGACGCTCCGCCCGATGTTCCGGATGCGATTCAGGTTCCCGCGGGCGAAGAAGTTGTCCTCTATACGCACGCGACAGGGTCGCAAATCTACACTTGCCAGGCTGGCGCAGACGGTAAGTTCAATTGGACACTCAAAGCGCCGGACGCCGAGTTGCATGACCGAAAAGATAAAGTGATCGGCCACCATTCCGCCGGCCCTTCGTGGAAGTTGACGGATAGCAGTGAAGTCACAGGCAAAGCAGCCGCCCACGTGGACGCCCTTGATCCGGGCTCAATTCCGTGGCTGCTGGTGAAGGTGGTGAGCCACGCCGGAAACGGGCTGCTCAGCAGCGTGACCACGATTCAGCGGGTGCACACGCGCGGCGGCCAGCCTCCAGCCGAGGGCTGCGATGCGTCTCACCGCGACGCCGAAACCAAGAGCAGTTACAGTGCGGACTATTACTTCTATGCTCCGGCAAAGTGAATGAGAGTGAGGCAGATTACCGTGACGAACCTCGGTCAGTGGACATTCCAGCCGGAACGTTGAACAATGTTCTTGAAAGGCAGGACTGAAAACCAGCCGTGACTGAAATGAGATATCTCGTAATCTACGAGAAGTCGCCGACAGGTTGGAATGCCTACTCTCCAGACCTGCCTGGGCTCACGGCAGAAGGAAACACGCTGGACGAGGTGAAGGAACTCATTCGCAAAGCGATGGAGCTTTACCTCGACGGCATGCGCCGGCAGGGTGATCCGATCCCCAAGCCGAGCGCCACAACGGAATACATCAAGGTGGATCGTCATGCGTGAAGTTGTTCTCGTTTCGTCTGTCCGGACGCCCGTGGGACGCGCCTACAAAGGCACGCTCCGCGCCACCCGTCCCGATGAATTAGCGGCTGTCGCTATCAAGGGCGCGCTAGCGCGGGTGCCGCAGCTCGATGCCAAAGAGATCGAAGATGTCATTCTGGGCTGCGCTATGCCCGAGGCCGAGCAAGGGATGAATGTGGCGCGTATCGCGTCGCTGCGCGCCGGGCTGCCGGTTGAAGTTTCGGCGCTCACCATCAATCGCTTCTGCTCGTCCGGGCTGCAGGCGATTGCCATGGCAGCCGAGCGCATCATGAGCGGCGGGGCCGAGGCGATCGTCGCTGGTGGGACCGAGTCCATGACGATGATCCCGATGGGAGGCCACAAGGTTTCGCCGAATCCCTGGCTGGTTGACCACTATCCCGACGCATACCTCAATATGGGCCTCACCGCAGAACGCGTGGGCCAGCGCTCCGGTATCACGCGCGAAGCGGCGGATGAATTCTCACTGCGCAGCCATCAGAAGGCGCTGGCGGCGATCGCGGCTGGCAAGTTCGATGAGGAAGTTGTGGGCGTACCGGTCAGCTTTACCACTCCGAACGGTGCGAAGCCCAAGCGGCAGGAGATCATTTTCAAAATAGACGAAGGCCCACGCGCCGACACTTCGCTCGAAGCTCTGCTCGCGCTGAAGCCCGCATTTCACGTTAAGGGCACGGTGACTGCCGGAAACTCTTCTCAGATGTCGGACGGCGCCGCGGCGGCGGTGGTCATGTCTGCCGAACGCGCAAAAGCGCTGGGCATCAAGCCGCTGGCACGCTACGTATCGTTCGCCACTGCGGGATACAAGCCGGAAGAAATGGGACTTGGCCCGGTGTTTGCGATTCCAAAAGCTTTGAAGATGGCTGGGCTGAAAATCTCCGACATCGACGTGATCGAGTTGAACGAAGCCTTCGCGGCGCAGTCGCTGGCTGTAATCAAGGAAGCCGGGCTCGATCCGGCGAAGGTAAACCCTAACGGCGGCGCGATCGCGCTCGGACATCCCTTGGGTTGCACCGGGGCCAAGCTGACGGCAACGATCATCCGCGAACTCAAGCGCCGCAATGGCCGCTACGGCATGGTGACCATGTGCGTCGGTGGAGGCATGGGCGCGGCAGGGATTTTTGAGAATCTAAACTAACCGAGAGAGATACGGCCCGATTCACCAAGGTCTTCTGGACGGAGTTATAATCTGTCGCAAGGAGGGCTCTCATGTTGATCTCCCGCCTTTTGTCCTCTTCGCTACTTCTCGCAGTGTGTTCTGCGCCGGTGGCTGCGCAGTCTTCGCCGGAGAATAATTCCGTTGGAGTTCAAGCGACGGAGCCCGGAGGGCTCGATTCCGCCGAGAGCAACAATCTTCTCTCTTCCCCGAATCCAAAAGCCGAGCTAGATCTGGGAAGTACGCCGGACCGCATTCACGTCGGGGAGTACAGTCCGCGGTTGAACCAGTTCAGTCTGCCCCACGTCTTTCTTCTGGGCCCGGACGGGCAGCCAGAGGGCGATACTCTCTGCTATGCGATGCGCAGCTATAAGGTCGCTCGCGACGGTCCACAGTCGGACTCTACGCACGCAGCTGGGTATTCAACTTGCCAGCCTGCGGCGCGCTTTCACGTGCATAGCATCAAGGGAGTCATCCAGCCGGATACACCGTAAGAGCGACACTTCTTTACCCAATCTTTACGCCGCTTTACAGGGTTCCGCGCTATGTTTGAGGCGGCCCGTCGAGTTGGACGTAAGACGGCAGAAGTCGCCAGCAGTTGGTAGGAGGTGCTTTATGCGGCTCTCCAGCCTGGTTGTTGCAGTCGTCTTGTTGGTCTCCCCCGCAGTATTCGCACAACATTCTTCCGCAGGCGGATCGAGCTCGGCTGGTTCTTCGGGCGGATCGAGCGGGGCTGCTTCGCACGCCGGCTCGTCGGGTGGCTCGAGTGCGGGGAGTTCCTCGCACTCGTCAGGCGGCTCCGCTTCTTCGAGCAGTCACAGTTCCGGCGGGTCAGCCTCGCACAGCTCCAGCGCTCGCAGCTCCAGCACGGGATCATCAGCATCGCACTCCAGCGCGCAACCTTCCCGCGCCAATAATGCAGGCGCGATCCGTGAACCGAACAATGCGCGCGTGCAAGGCAGCAAGACCACGGAACTTGGCAAGAACCCGCAGCCGGAGCATAAAGGTTTTATCGCCTTCCTGCGTCACCCGTTCTGGAAGCACGAGCCAAAGGCCGCTGAAGCAGACCTGCGACGGCCGATCTGCAAGAAGGAGCCTTGCCGAGAGCCCGAACCGAAACCTCCAGCGCCAGTAGAGAGTAACCTGCGGCAACCTGTTTGCAAGGACAAGTCATGCGTGTGTCCTCCAGGACAGGTTCACGGAAACAATGGAGCGTGCCTCGCCAGCGTCGCCACGAATAATTTCAACCGATGCCAGCCGGGTCAACACTGGGACGGAGCGGCCTGCAGGAGTGGATGCGGGGCGACAGAGCATTGGAATGGGATATCCTGCGTCGTCACCTCGGATGAATGTGCAGAGATCAGAGCGAGAGCGGAGTCATTGGCAAGTGAACTCCGCGGATACAAAGGACGGACGCAAATCGCGTGCGTGAGCAATCCTCTTGGGCAGGAGTGCAGTGATCTCACGCAGAACCGCGATGCAGCGGTTCTGCGTTACCGATCTCTCATGAACGAGGCTCCTGTGAATTGCAGGGCGGCGCTGCCTGATCCTCTGTCTTTCTGAATGCCAAACTGCGGTGCAAAGGCCCAGTTCGACTTGCATGTTTCCTTCCTATCATTCCCGCGGCTTGCGAATTAGAATATGGTTGATGTTCAGTCTTTACTAACTTGTTCCGCAGTTTTCCTTTCGGAGGGCTGACCTATGGCCACAACTACAGCAGTACCCAAGACCAGAATTTCCGGCGGAAGCTTCCTGCTTGAATCCCGCCGCACCGACGAAGTCTTTACGCCCGAGGACTTCACCGAGCAGCACCATCTCATCGGGCAGACAGCGGAAGAATTCACGGTGAACGAGATCCTGCCGAACGCAGAGAAGATTGAACACAAGGACTTCTCCATTTCGCGCGATCTGCTGAAAAAGGCCGGCGATCTGGGTTTGAGCGGCGTGGAAATTCCCGAAGCGTACGGCGGTCTCGAAATGGATAAAGTGACCGCCGCGGTCATCGCGGATCACATTGCCCAATATGCGGGCTTCGCCACCACCTGGGGCGCGCACAGCGGCATCGGCTTACTGCCCATCGTTTACTTCGGCACCGAGGAGCAGAAGAAGAAGTATCTGCCACGCCTGGCTGCCGGAGAAATTGTAGGCGCGTATGCCTTGTCGGAAGCCTCTTCCGGCTCTGACGCGATGAACTGCCGCGCCCGCGCACAACTTTCCTCCGACGGCAAACACTACATTCTGAACGGCGAAAAGATGTGGATTACCAACGCTGGCTTCGCCGATCTGTTCACGGTCTTCGCCAAGGTCGACGGCGAAAAGTTCTCGGCGTTTCTAGTGGAAAGGGATTTTCCTGGATTCTCCATCGGCGCCGAGGAACACAAGTTGGGGATTCGCGGCTCCTCCACCTGTCCCATCATCTTGAACGACTGCAAGGTGCCCGTGGAAAACCTGCTGGGCGAAGTCGGCAAGGGCGCCACCATCGCCTTCAACATTCTGAACATCGGCCGTTTCAAGCTGGGCGCCATGTGCGTGGGCGGGGGCCGTGTATCTCTCGAACATGCGATTGCCTATGCCAAGCAGCGTAAGGCGTTCAACAAAGTCATTGCCGACTTCGGTTTGGTGCGCGAAAAGATCGCTAACATGGCAACGTTGCTTTATGTCGGCGAATCGCTCGTTTACCGGACTGTGGGCATGATGGACAGCGCGCTGAGCGAGGTGGACAAGTCGGGCGCGGACGCGATGAAGGAAACTCGCAAGGCCATCGAAGAATACGCGGTGGAATGTTCGATTATTAAGGTGTGGGCTTCGGAAATGGTCGGCTACGTGGTCGATGAGACCCTGCAAATCTACGGCGGATACGGCTTTGTCGAGGAGTATCCCGCCGAGCGCGCTTACCGCGATGCCCGCATCAACCGCATTTTCGAAGGCACCAACGAAATCAATCGCCTCATCATTACAGGATTCCTGCTGAAGCGCGCGATGAGTGGTCAACTGCCGCTTATGCCCGCCATCAAGAAGCTGATGGATGAGGTGCTTTCCGGACCTTCGATGAGCGAAGACCTTGAGGGTCCGCTCGTTGAGGAACGCAAACTGGTGGAGCAAGCCAAGAAGCTCGGCCTGTTCGCCGCCGGATCGGCCACGCAGAAATATATGCAGGCGATCCAGGACCAGCAGGAGATCATGGGCGCCATCGCCGACATGACCATTGAAACTTATGCAATGGAGTCAGCGGTGCTGCGGGCACAGAAAATCGCAGAGACGAAAGGCGAAGCCGGTGCCGCTCTGCCGATTGCGATGACCCGCGTCTATCTCACGCAGGGGATGGAGAAGGTCGAATCTGCAGCGAAGAAAGTAATCGCCGCTGTCGCCGACGGTGACATGTTGCGGACGCAACTTGCAATTCTTCGCCGGCTAGCCAAGTACGAGCCGTTCAATACTATCGAGCTACGACAACAGATCGCGCAAAAGGTGATCGAGCGGGGTAAGTACACGCTGGCGTAGAGAAGGATTTTTTACCGGAGGAGTTCAAATGCCAATTGGCACATTCACGGCAGTTCTGCGCAAGGAGGGTGACCTCTACGTTGCAGACTGTCCGGAAGTTGGAACGGTCAGCCAAGGGAAAAGTGTCGAAGAGGCCATTGCCAATCTCAAGGAGGCGCTTGAACTCTACCTGGAAGAATTCCCGCCCGAAAACTCCAGCCGTCCTCTCGTAACTATTTTCGAGGCGCACTATGCCTAGGCTGCCCCGAGTCTCAGGGGCAGAGGCAATTCGTGCTCTCGAACGGCTTGGCTTCACCCAGGTGCGGCAGCGTGGCAGTCACGTTGTGCTGAGGCGAGATGGAAGAGACAGAATCAG
>Ga0187859_10001353_pt1 | contig 15737 bp, 14 predicted proteins | sample June2016WEW_10_1_2_FD_133019 | JGI IMG/M metagenome (GOLD analysis project Ga0187859, IMG submission 133019) | Peatland microbial communities from SPRUCE experiment site at the Marcell Experimental Forest, Minnesota, USA - June2016WEW_10_10 | ecosystem: Environmental > Terrestrial > Soil >...
AGGAAGACTTCGAGTTGGGACAGGTCCATGGGATGGCCTCAGGGTTTAGGTAGCAGGCGACGGGTGACAGGTGACAGGAAAATCAGCGCCTTAAGGCCCGAGTTCTTCTTCGTCTGCCACGCGCCAGTTTCACTTTTATCAATTCAACATACTTCATAAGTTGCTCTAATACTATCGTAACCGCTAATGGTTTGTTAAACATAATAATCTTTTCTTCTATCCTGCTGGCCGATAGAGTTTAAGGAGCAATCAGATACTTCGGAGGAAACAGATCGATGGATCGGCCGCGCATCACTATTTTCGACACCACGCTTCGTGACGGCGAACAATCGCCGGGATGCAGTATGAATGTGCAGGAAAAGGTGCGTTTGGCTCAGCAACTTGATCGTCTTGGCGTCGACGTGATCGAGGCTGGATTTCCAATCGCCTCCGATGGCGACTTCGAGGCCGTGCGACGCATCGCGGCTGCGGTGCGGCGGCCGATTATCGCAGGGCTGGCTCGCGCTTGTAAGGGCGACGTTGACCGCGCATGGCAGGCGCTGCAAGGGGCGGCGCGTCCGCGTATTCACGTTTTTCTAGCCACCTCGGATATTCATTTGCAATACAAGCTGCGGATCACGCGGGAGCAGTGTCTGGAGCAGGCGCGGGAAGCAGTGGCACATGCGAAGTCGTTGTGCGATGACGTGGAGTTTTCGCCCGAAGATGCTACGCGCACCGATGTGGGATTTCTTTGCCAGGTAGTCGAGGCGGTTATTGCTGCGGGGGCAACGACGGTCAACATTCCCGACACGGTCGGCTACACCATGCCCGAGGAATATGGGCAGATCATTCGAACGCTGCGGGAGAAAGTTGCCGGCATCGACAAAGTAACCATCTCGACACACTGCCACAACGACCTCGGCCTAGCGGTTGCGAACTCGCTCGCGGGAGTGCAACAGGGTGCGCGGCAGGTTGAATGCACGATCAACGGGATCGGCGAGCGTGCCGGCAATGCGTCATTAGAAGAAATCGTGATGGCGATGCGGGTGCGGCGCGATCGTTATCCCTACGAAAACGCGGTCGCCAGCGAGCACCTGTATGCTGCCAGCCAGATGCTGGCGGAGATCACGCGCGTTCCGGTGCAACCGAATAAGGCTATCACTGGGCGTAATGCTTTTGCGCACGAGGCGGGGATTCATCAGGATGGGATGTTGAAGAATCCGCTGACATACGAAATCATGACGCCGCAATCGGTGGGCGTTCCGGATTCGCGCCTGGTTCTGGGCAAGCACTCGGGGCGGCACGCCCTGGCGCTGCGCTGTGAACAGCTCGGCCATCAATTCGAGCGCCGCGAACTTGACGAGATTTACCGGCGGTTTGTCGTTCTTGCGGACCGCATCAAGAAGGTTCAAGACGGCCATTTGCTGGAGTTGATCCATGACGTGGTTGAAGGCACTCCGAGCAATGGGAGCGGTGTCAGCAGTACGGGCAAGAAATTCCCGCCTGCGACGGCTTCCTTGCCGCTGCCTCGCGCTGCGGCTGTGGCCGCCAGTTCCAGTGACGCGCATGTCGCCCAAGTAGCGGGGAGCGCCGGACAGGCGATTGTGAAGATTCCTTTCAGCGATCATCATGGCGAGCAGGAAGATTATCTTTGGGGCGTGTAATTTTGAGGGGTTTAGTTCCTTAGCATGTAAAAAAATGTAAAACTGCCCAAACGCGCTGCCCGGACTCCTTTTCTGGATATATTATCGATTCGTTGGTGGACGTTGCCGCGCCTTCATGAGAACCTGATTTCTCCGAAATGTGACAATGCTCACATGTGGCTAAGATGTAGGTCACTGCAAGTTCTCCCGAAAACCGGTGATAATTGTGTCAAAGGTGGGAGTTTCCTCATAAAGCGTTAGCCAGCGAGGATTCATGCAACTCCGCGTCACATCCCTTCCCGGCGACGGAATCGGCCCTGAAGTTACATCGCAGGCAATTTGTGTATTAGAAGAAGTGGCGAGCGGCTTTGGCCACGACCTGGAACTTGACGAAAAAGAAATTGGGGGCTCCGCTTTGGCGAAGTTCGGAGATCCCTTGCCAGACGCCACGACCCAGGCCTGTCTCGCTTCACAAGCCGTGCTGCTCGGAGCCGTCGGCGATCCATCATTTGACCAGAATCCTCGGGAACTTCGTCCGGAAGCGGGGCTGCTGCGCCTGCGCCAGGAACTGGGGGCGTTCGCGAATCTTCGACCCGCGGTCTATTATCCTTCGCTGGCTAGCTGCTCGCCGGTGCGCGAGGAGGTCGTCAAAGGGACCGATATTCTCATCGTGCGTGAGTTGCTGGGAGGATTGTATTTTGGCCAGCCTCGCTCTATCGAAGGCGATCGCGGCAAGCGCCACGCAATGAACACCATGCGATACAGCGAAGCAGAGATTGAGCGCATCGCCCGCGTCGCTTTTCGACTCGCATTAACACGGCGCCGGCAGGTGCTTTCCGTCGACAAGGCGAACGTTCTGGAGTGCTCGCGACTTTGGCGCGAAGTTGTAAGTAGCGTTGCGCGGGAGTTTCCTGGTGTCAACATCTCTCACATGTACGTGGACTCGGCCGCCATGTCGCTTGCTCTCAAGCCGTCCGAATTTGACGTTATTCTCACCGAGAATATGTTTGGAGACATACTCTCCGACCAAGTGGGCGGAGTGATTGGGTCGCTCGGACTGCTCGCGTCGGCCAGTATTGGAGGCACGGTTGGACTCTATGAGCCGGTCCACGGATCGGCGCCCGACATTGCCGGCCGGGGAATTGCCAATCCGCTGGGCGCTATTCTTTCGGTTGCGCTCATGTTGCGTCACACCTTCAATTTGCCCAAGGAAGCAGAGTGCGTGGAGGCTGGTGTGATGTCGACGTTGATGGGCGGTTTTCGCACTCGCGATCTGGCTCGGAACGGGGAGCGGACGGTTTCAACGGAGGAAATGGGCGGGCAGGTCACCGAGTTTGTGCGACTGGCCGCCGGCACGAGCGGACAAGCGGCCTCGTAATCTGCCGCGCTAATTCTCACAATTTTCCCGGCGACGGCACGGCGTCCGTTGCGTAATCGCCGGTCATGGCGTACCAGCGGATACGCACGGCTTCCACGAACATGCGCAAGCCGTCGCGGAAGGGATGCAGGCGCGTCCCCTCACTGTGCGCCCATAAGACCGGAACTTCATCCACCCGCAAACCGGCGCGTCTCGCTAAGAACAGGATCTCCGGGTCGAACCCCCAACGTTCGATTCTCTGCAAAGGGAAAATGCGTTGCGCGGCGTCGCGGCGAAAAGCTTTGAATCCGCATTGCGTGTCGGCAAAACGCAAGCCTAGCAGCAGGCGCAGCACCAGATTATAGATGCGTCCAAAAGCTTGCCGGTAGAGGGGCTGCCGCTCGGTTTGCAGTTCCGCGCGGAGCCAGCGCGAGCCGATGGCGATGTCGGCGCCTTGACCGATTGCGTCGAAGAGCTTCTGCGCTTCGGTAATCGGTGAGGAGAGATCGGCGTCGGAGAACAGGCAGATGTCGCCGCGGGCATGCAACATACCGTTGCGCACGCTGTAACCTTTGCCACGGTTACCGGGATTTTCCACGAGCAGCACGTGTGGGTGCAACTTGCCATATTCGCGGACGATTTGTGCCGTATCGTCGGTCGAGCCGTCGTTCACCACCAGAATCTCGGCATCCCAGTTCTGTTCCTGGATATGGCGGAGAAGAGCATGGAGCGTCGGCCGCAGGCGCACGCTTTCGTTGTAGGCGGGAAGCACGAAGCTGTAGGTCAATAGTCCATCCGTAGAAGCGTAATTACTAGATTATCGGCTGACCGGGTCATCTGGTGATTGAAAGTCAAAAGCCTTGCATTTAAATTTACATGAAATGGCCCGATGATCCGGTGGCCGGATGCAATGTCTACGCCACTTGCCGGCGCTGGTCGAGCATACCGAAGAATTCCGCGACCAACTCTTCATCCCAGAGTCCGCTTCTGGCCTCAGCCCGCATGGTCGCGGCTGTTTGATCGTGGCTGAGCGCTGGCTTATACGGGCGCGCGGTACGCAAGGCATCGTAAATATCTGCTACCTGCAAAATGCGCGGCAGGAGCGGGATCTCGCCGCTCCGCAAACCATCCGGATAGCCGCTGCCGTCGGAGTGCTCATGATGGTGGCGGATGATGGGCAACACCAGGCGCAACGATCTGAGCGGGCGGCAGATCGATTCACCGGTGATGGGATGTTGTTTCATGATCTCCCACTCCACCGGAGTCAGGTCGCTTCCCTTCTTCAGGATTTCATCGGGCACGGCGATTTTCCCCAAGTCGTGCAAGTAACCGCCGCGGCTGAGAGCTACAACAGACTCTTCTCCCACGCCGAGAAAACGGCCAAGATCGGTAGCATCCCGGGCCAGCCGTTCGCAATGACCCTCGGTATAAGGATCGCGCGACTCGACGCTGAGACCCAGCGTGCACAGGACAGAATCGGCTGTCTCCAGTTCGTCGGTGAATTCCTTCAACTTGAGCAACGAATTGACGCGGGCAAACAATTCTTCCGAATAGATCGGCTTGGTCAAAAAGTCGTCGGCTCCGGCTTCGATCCCCTTGAGGCGATCTTCGCGAGCGCTCAGCCCCGTAATCATGACTATCGGGATGAGGCGAGTCTTGGCATCGTCTTTGAGCTCGCGGCATAGCTCGTAGCCCGTCTTCCCGGGCATGATCACGTCCAGCAGAATGAGGTCGGGAGGTTCTCGGCGAATTTCCGCCTCGGCGGCGCCGGCATTTTGCACGGCCGTCGTAGGAAACCCACGGCTCGATAACAATTCCTTGAGCAAAGCGGCGTTCGCGGCATTATCGTCGACGACCAGGATCGACTGCTTGCGGCGGCCCACCAGGAGATCGCCCATACTGGCATATGAACTCGATTGCGGGAGAAAAGTTGTCCGGCGCTCTCGTGGTGGGTAAACCATGGCTTCACTCGCTTCCTGACCAGCGGTGCGCGTTGCTTGATTCCAGTTTCCCACACTGACCTCAAAGTGCGCCAGCGAGAGTTTGTTGCAAGGGGATGCCGCCTTAGTTTTTTGGCCAACTCCGGCATCGCTCTTGGATTCGTCACTGGCTGGGAAGAGGGTATGGAATGGAAACTGAACATTTTCATTGTTCAGGCGTCATTGCGGGGATGTTTATCGTTGTGCCAGCCTTTTTTTATGGTGGTGAAATTTCTTTCCAACTGGGTCGTGACGCTTGCAACGGTGGCCTTGCTTTGGAGTCCCAGTGTTGCGGTCACGAAGCCGCATGTTATTGCGTTTGGGAAATGGAATTCAGTTAAGTGGCCAAACGCTACGGGCCAGAAATCATTTGACTTGAAAGTGCGGCCTCTATTTGTCGATACGCGGCTTAAGGAATACACGATTGGGGCACCGCATGAGCTTACGGACCGTCTCTTTGTGGTGCGACGCGCTTTTCGCGTCAATGATGCGCTGCCGGCCGAAAATGCGGACGCTAAGACCAACGACACTCGTTGGCAGTGGCAGCGCGGAGGCTGGCTGCTGGTTGACCGCCTCACCGGACGCGTCTCGCAGCTGAACCTTCCCGAGTTTGATCCCTTCTATTCGACCGCGAGCTGGTACCGCGACTATATCGCGTATTGCGGCGTGTCAGACGATGGAAAAAAACTTTACGCGGTCGTTGCCCAGGTGGGGCGTCGCAAGCCAATATTGAAAAAAGATGCTGGCACGCCGAGCGCGGGCGACGATCCTGATTCGGAATGTCCGGCTCCGACCTGGGAGCGTGCGCCCGTGCGTGTGACTTTTCAGCATGGCGATGAGCCGAAGTTTGTCTTTTCTATACGGAGCCGGGTCGTGGATGTGGTGAATGACGCGGAAGAACCGGAGGAGTAATCGGCATCCGCCATTGGCGACGAACGCCTACATTCCGGGATACTTGCCAAGGAACATCAGCAAAACATCAATCGTGTCGCTCACTCCGTGCGCGATGATTGGCACGGCGAGGTTGCGGTCCGTGCGGAGATAAATGATTGCTAGCAATAGCCCCATCAGGCCCTCGTCGATTATCCCGGTCAGTCCCTGGTAGGCGTGGGCGAGGCCGAAGGCGATGTGGACGGCGATCAGGCTGATGATCCATGCCCGGCGAGTGCGATTGAACAGGTCGGCCACGCGATTCATGAGATAACCGCGGTAAACCATTTCCTCTCCGAAGGCAGCGAGCGTCCAGGCGCCAGCGACGGCGAGCAGAGTCCACTTGAGATTTCCGTGGAGCGCACGAAAGAGGTCGAGGTCGGGCTGCTTGCCGAGCCACTTCACGAGAAGCGGTTGAGTAATGAAGAGTTCGATCGCTTCGAGCAACACTCCGGCGGTAAGACCAAGCATGATCGACGTCTTCCAGTTTCGATAGAGCGTGAGGCCGACGCTCCGCCAATTGCTCTTTCGGAGCCAAAGTGAGAGCCAACCAAACAGCAGCAGGAATGGAGTCTTGCTGAAGGGAATGAGATGGCGGGCATCGGCCAAGAAAATCAGAGCGACGACGACCAACTCGCCGACGGCCAGCCACTTGCTCTGCCGCCAATTTTGCGCGCTGTTTTCTGGCTCTGAACCGCCGCTTTCCCGGATTGTTGCGTCCGATTCGGCGCGATTTGTGGATTGAGTCATAATGGTTTCCTCGTGAGTCGACTGTCTCGCTGATCAGATTTTCGGCAGAGATAGTGATTTTCGGTATTGCCGCACGAACCAGACCGCGATGTAGGTGGTCAACATGACGAGTGCGCCGCCTGCTATCCAGCCGATGGGGACGATCCACCAACCAAATAGATCTTTTCCGCCAGCCGGCACACTTCCGAAGCCCAGTCGAAAAGACAACTCAAAGTCGCCGCTGTTGGGAAAGATCCACAATCCCGCGGTGTGCGGATGAACTATTTTCAACACCGCCACCAGCATGAGAACGGCGCCGAAGAAATATCCGAGAAAGGAACCGAGCAAAACGAAGAAGCCGGCGATGCTCAGGCTGGCCCAGCGGAACAAACTTTTTAGAATACGCAAGGGTGACCGGCTGACCTCAGCTTGCGCCAGAAGGATATCCGTCGTGTATTGGCTTGCCAGCTCTTCTGGATCGCCCAGACCAGTCAATGCCGCATCAACCGAGGTGATTGTCATTTCGCCCACAGCGGCAGATTTCTCCATAATGTGGCTGCGCAGCTCTTCGATAATCTCGCGGGCGTCCTGGTCGTCCAGGCCGCGCAAGCGCTGGCGCAAACTGCTCAGATACACATCGATCTTCTTTTGTGCGTCCTGTTGTTGGTTCTGCCGCGCGTCGGCTGACATGGTTTTTATTTCCCCTTCACTATTTCCCCTTTACTATCGGAGCAAGCAGCCGGGTCATGCTTTGTGAGAACCGAGACCACATCCCAGCCATCTCGCGGACTCTCTGCCTTCCGGCCGAGGTGAGCGCATAGTATTTGCGGGGATGGCCGGCATCGGACTCCACCCACTCGCTCTGCGCCAGGCCCAGCGCCTTGAGACGGCTGAGCAGCGGATAGACGGTTCCTTCGGAGACGATGAGATCGGAATCGCTCTCGAGGCGGCGCAGGATCTCCAGGCCATAAAGCTTGCCCTCCCACAACGACGCGAGAATCGCCAGTTCGAGGCAGCCCTTGCGGAGTTGGACTTCCCACTTGTCGGCGGCCTCGGGATCGCGGATTTCGGCTCGCTTCACCTCGATACTATGTACTACAAGGTATGATGCTGTCAATTACATTAAGCGGAATTTACATTCTGATGACATTTTCTTGTGCCATCTGCACTATGAATAGAGTGTGCCGCCGAATGGTGTGTGCGAACGAGTGGGCGCCAATCGAAGGGCACGCGGAGGTCTGCGTATGCCACGGAATGGACTCCTGGTTGCGATCGGCAAGAGCCTGGGTATCGCCGGATTGAGCGCGATTCTAGCGGTCGCGGGCTTGGCCCAAAGCACAGAGACGGTACTGCACACTTTTACATGGGGCAGCGACGGCGGATTTCCTTTCGCGGGCCTCAGTTTTGACGCGAAGGGAAATCTTTATGGCGTCACCGACCAGGGCGGCATACAGAAATCGGTCTGCTGTGGTGGGGTGTTTCAACTGACGCCGAAGCCTGGTGGGGGCTGGAACTACAGAGTGATCCACCGATTCACGGCGCCCATCACGCAGGGCGAAGCGCCGTCGGGCAGCGTTGTTTTCGACGCGGCTGGAAACTTGTACGGAACGACGCAGGACGGCGGGTATTGTGGCAACGTCTACAAGCTTTCGCCCACAACCAAGGGCGAGTGGAAGGAAACCGTCATCCACGAATTCAACGATTACAAGAAAGGCGTTCTGAATGACGGGTGCATTCCGTCTTCGTACTTGATTTTCGATCAAGCGGGAAATCTATACGGCACGACGCAGCAAACCGGCTTTGGCGACTGCATGACCAGCGCTGGTTGCGGCACGGTGTTTGAGCTGTCTCCAGCCAAGAACGGCCTGTGGACGGAGAGCATCATTCATCGTTTCCCACAACAGACTGGAGACGGGAGCAATCCATACGGCGGCTTGGTTTTGGATAGCGCCGGCAATCTCTGGGGCACGACTCTTGAGGGCGGAATCGCCGGTGGGGGCACCGTTTTTGGGTTGACGCCCGCGACAGGTGGAACATGGAACGAAACTGTCGCCTTTAATTTCACGGGCAACGGCACAGGGTACACTCCCTACGCAGGATTGGTTATTGATTCGGTGGGCAATCTTTACGGCACAACTTATAATGGCGGCTCTAACGGATATGGCACAGTTTTCGAGATGACACCTCAGGCGGGTGGGCAACTGAGCGAAACTCTGATTCACGAATTCACTACATGCACACAAAGTGAATGTCCCGACGGGATCGAACCGTTTGGGGGACTTGTCTTTGATGGCGCGGGAAATCTCTATGGGACGACGATGTTCGGCGGTGGGGCTGGAGGACAGTACTGCAACGGCGATTCAGACTTCCGCGAGGGCTGCGGCACTGTGTTTAGATTGACGCCCGGCCAAAATAGGACATGGGACTACAGTGTCGTGTTTAGCTTCCCAGGTCTGGCCGACGGATCGGACGGAGCGATTTTGACGGACGATCATCTGGCGGTGGACGCGAACGGCAACATTTTTGGCACAACATTCTCGGGAGGGGACACCGGACAGAACAGTATTTGTCCGCCGGCGCTTCCGGGGATGGTGGGATGCGGCGTGGTGTTTGAAATTACGCAGTGAGTGGGCCGATGGCGTTCGCGATACTGCGTCAATCACCAGCAGCTTCGACTGCAGGGATTTCTTCTTTCGCGGGGCTGCGCGTTGAGACCTTGGCGCTGGTTACCAGCACCACCGACGCGATGATGATTGCGCTTCCCATCGCGATGTAGCGATCGATGCGCTCGTGGAGAACCAGCCATCCCAGGAACAGTGCAACCACGGGATTGACGTAGGCGTAGGTGGAGACCTTGGAAGTGGGAACGTGCTGCAGGAGCCAGATGTAGGCGGTGTAGCCAATCCAGGATCCGCACACGATCAGATACAGAATCGCGGCCCCTCCGCGGAAGGTCCAGGTCGCGTTTGACGGTTTTTCCACCAGCAGCGCGAAAATCAGATTCGCAATTCCCGCGAAGAACACCTGCCATGAAATGGCGCTAAAGGGATCGGCCGCCGCAGTCTGCCACTTTTTTGAGAGCACAGACCCGAACGCCCAACTGAACGATCCTAGTTGCAAGGCGAGCGACCACCAGAGTTCGCGATGGCCCAGGGAACTGTCATGTCGAAGATCGGGAAGGATGAGCACGACCACGCCGACGATGCCGATTGCGAGGCCGATTTTGCCGCGGCGGGAAATGTGATGGTCGCCGAGCAACAGGCTATCGAGCACAAGGAACCAGAGCGGGGTTACGGCAATCAGCAATGCGGCCAGTCCGGTGGGAACGATCAACTCAGCATAGGACAGCGTGAGATTGCCACCCATCAGCAACAAGGTACCAACAGCGGCAAAGTGGCTGAGCTGCCGCGCCGAAAATCTGATTCGGCGTCCGGTTAGCGCGCAGTAGGCGAGCATCGCCGTTCCGGCAATTAGAAAACGAGTGGCGCACATGAGCCCGGGAGGGATCTCTTCGACCGCGATGCCGATGCCGAGATAAGTAGAGCCCCAGAAGACGTAGACCAACCCGAAGGCAAGAATGATCTTCCAACGGGCGGCGGGGACGGTGAGCATAGGATAAAGAAACGGGAAAAGTCAGAATATCAGAGCGGGCGTGGACATCTAATCGTCGAGCGACCGGGTTGTCCTGACGTCTTTCATTCGACTGCTGCTGACGGTTGCCGAGCTTTGCTCGACTGGGCAGGTGAGGGCACCCTTCGACAAAGCTCAGGGCAGGCTCTGCCCCTACGTGAGGAGCGGAGGTGCGTGAGGAGCGCTACGCGCCGTTTAGCAGGTTGCGGAGAACCGCGACTTCGGCTTTGATACCCGAGTGCAACGCGGGATCGACATCGGGTGCGAAATAAGGAGAGTGATTGGAGGGAAGCAAGTTGCCCGAAGCTTTGCTTTCGGCATACTTCTGTGGGTCGGCGCCTCCGAGGCTCATGTAGAGCGATGGGACTCCCTGCTCGACGAAGAAGGCATAGTCTTCGGAGGGAGTGATGGGATCGGTGGTGATTACGTTTTCTTTTCCTAGCGCAGCTTCGAGCGGTGAGCGCAGACGATCGGCGAGATGGGGATCGTTGTAAACCGAGTCCGTCGACTCGTAATGCTCGATGAGGGTTTCCTGTTGCGCGCCGCCGGCGACGGCCTCGGCTTTGGCGATACGGGTGATCGCGGCCAGCACCTGTTTGCGCACTTCTGCTTTGTAGGTGCGCACGGTGAGGCCGAGTTCGGCCTGGTCGGGAATGATGTTATTTTTCGTGCCAGCGCGAATGTATCCGACGGTAACGACGGCCATCTCTCCAGGTTTTACTTCGCGGGAGACGATAGTTTGCAGTGCAAGAACGGTGCGAGCGGCGATCACGATTGGATCGATAGTCGCCTGCGGAGAGGCGCCGTGGCCACCTTTGCCGTAGATCGTGATTCGCAGAGAATCGGCATTGGTGTTGTAGATGCCGGGAGTGATGCCGATCTGACCAGCGGGAAGATAATTGCCGACGTGGAGAGCCACGCCAACATCCGGTTTCGGAAATCGCGTGAACAGACCGTCGGCGATCATGGCCTTGGCGCCCGATATGGTTTCTTCGGCGGGCTGGCCGATCAGCATCAGCGTGCCGTGCCATGTGTCTTTGCTGTGTGCCATGATTGCCGCCGTGGCTACGAGCGATGCCATGTGCAGATCGTGACCGCAGGCGTGCATGACCGGGACGTCGCGTCCGGAGTCGTCTTTGGTGTGGACTTTGCTGGCGTAGGGGAGATTGGTTTTCTCTTCGACGGGGAGGGCGTCGAGTTCGGTGCGCAGCATAACGGTCGGGCCAGCGCCATTTTTCAGGATGGCGACGATGCCAGTGCCACCGACTTTTTCAGCGACTTCATAGCCCAGACTGCGCAAGCGAGTGGCGAGTTTCGCCGCAGTTTGGGCCTCGTGCGAAGAGAGTTCGGGATTCTGATGGAGATCGATGTATAGATCGTGGGCCGCGGGGTAGACGGCGTCGACTTCCTTAGAGGTTGGTGCCTGTGCGCAGGCGTAGACAGTTAGTGAGAGAAGGAGAAGGAGGCTTGCCAATTTCATGATTCACCGATGATATGCATCGGTGAGGGGCGGGGCAAGTTTGAGACGCTATCGTCGTTCGCTCCTCGTCGTTCGCTATTCGCTATCCGCATAGCGGCAAATTTGGCGAACAGCGAATAGCGAAAGACGAATAGCGTGTATCTCAATCCGCGTGCTGGCGATCGACCGACCAGATTGCCGCGGAGTCTTTTTCTAGCGGATAGAGATGGACCATCCAGTTGAAGATGATTGGATAGAACTGGCCGCCGTTCGCGTCGCATTCTTCCTTGCTGACGATCGAACCTTTCAGACCAAACTTGGGATTCGGACCCATTGCTTCGCCCCTGTGGCCGGCAGCTGGGCGGCACAAATTCACATGCTCGTGCCACTGCGCGATGCTCAGCGGGATGCGCTGGTTCAGATCGTCTTCGGTAAAGCGCTTGGGGGCCGTGTACATCACACCCGCCAGACGATAACCATCGCCTACCTTCTCATAAAGGAGCGAGGTGGGATGCTCGGGATTGAAAGCGAATCTCGCTTCGATGGCGTAGGCATAGTTGGTGAAGTGATATTGCTTCTGGGGAACTTCGGGATGAAAAATCTTGAAGCCGGCGTCGAGCGCCACGTGGTAGTCCTTGTACTTTTCCATTACGCTGCGCGCGGTATCTGCGACCTTCTGAGCTTTCTCGGCATCGCCAGGCTGCGGTGTGCGGAGCGCGGTCATTTTCATGTGCGGGCCCATATCCATGTGATGGCCTTCCATGGAATGCATGGCGTGCATGTTCGCGTCCGCGTCCTCTCCATCCTGCACGCCCATTTGCGACATGTCGTGACCGGGCATGTTCATGCCCTTCATGTCCTGGGAGGAATTTTGTTGCGCGAAGCAGAATGCTCCGGTCAGGCAAAGCATAGTCAGCAGAGTTTTCATGGCGTTTCCTACACCCCTTTTTATGGCGATTATATTAACCCTGCCTTAGCTGTGTAGTTGCTTGCAACGGAGATTTCGGAAGTAATATTACGGCGGTAATTGGGGAGTAAGGTTGTGCCCACTACAGATCCCTCGCTGCGCTCGGGATGACAAAACGACATCTAGCGACTATGCCGCCGCAAAGTGACTGTCCGCGGGTAGCTAGGCGGCGTTACTCAGGCCCATCGTGGCCAGGACTTTAGCAGCCGCTTCGGTGCCGGAGCGAACGCAGTCGGGAACGCCGATGCCGCTATAGCCGTTGCCGGCCAAGGCGAGCGTTGGGAGTTGCTGGCGCAGCGATTCGATGCGTTGCAGTCGGTCGAGATGCCCGACCGTATATTGGGCCATCGCCGCCTTCCATTTGTAGACGCGCGCGAAGAGCGGTGCGGCACTCAGGCCGATAATTTCGCGCAATTCCCGACGCACGATTTCGAGAATTTCTTCTTCGCTCGATTGCAGAATCTGCTCGTCACGCGCGCCGCCGAGAAAGCAGCGGATGATGGCGCGATTTTCGGGAGCGCGATGCGGGAATTTATTGTGAACGAACGTGGCGGCTAGCATGCGTCGGCCTTCGCTGCGCGGCACAAGAAATCCAAAACCCGGTGGAAGCGAGAGCCGAACTTTTTCGTCATAACCGAGCGTGACCGTGACCGAAGAGCCGTATTCAATCCCGCCCAACTCTCTCGCCAAGTTCTCATTCGAACTTTGCAAGACCGCGGCAGCGCCCTGCGTTGGGGTCGCAAGGATCACGGCATCGAAGCGATCTGTCTTGTCACGGACGCAGACGGTCCAACCGCTGCCGTCACCCCCTGGAAGCAGCGATTCGACGGGCGACGTTGTTCGGAGGGCATTCGCGCCCAGGCGCGCAACTAACGCGTCGATCATCTGCTGCATGCCGTCTTTGAGCGAGGTGAAGAGCGGGCGCGCGGGACCTTTGGTCGCGGCTTTCATTTTTTTGCGCGAGGCGAGCATGGCGCGGCCGAGGCTGCCATATTGCGATTCCATGTCGGCGAAACGCGGCAGCACGGAACGCACGCTTAATTGCGAGGCTTCGCCACCGTAGACGCCGGAGAGCAATGGATCGGCAAGAAGGTCGACCATCTCAGGGCCGTAGTGGCGATCGACCATCTGGGCAACGGTTTCATCGCTGGTGGCTTTATGGGGCGGATGAAACCATTCCACCGCCATGCGAAACTTCGTGCGCCAGGAAAAAAGCGGCGAGAGCACGGTGGGCATAATCTTGGTGGGGACCATGAACATCAGTCCATCGGGCATCACCACAAGCTTGCGATTGGTCACGATGTAGGTCTTGCGATCGGAATCGTTGGAGCCGATGAGTTGGTCGCTTAAGCCGATCTTTTTGCATAGGTCGGTGGCCCACGGTTTTTCGGTGAGAAAAGAATCGGGGCCGGCTTCGACGAGGCAGCCGTCGACGTGGTCGGTGACGAGGACTCCGCCGAGGCGCGGGCTCGACTCGAATAAGACGTACTCGACGGGCGCTCCGGCTTTGCGCTTTTCTTCGAGCGCGTAGGCGGCCGAGAGGCCGGAGATTCCGCCGCCGATGATGGCTATGCGTTTCATAGAAGCGGCTCTTAGCCTTTAGCTCTTAGCTAACGAGCCGGAAGCTTTCACTCGACTGCTTACTAATTCCGCTAGGGCTGCCGTCAAAATTCTCGATCCGTTTAGCGATTCGGCTCGCCACAGGCGCATGTCTTCCTTTTCTGCGAATTGTTTGAAGAAGATGTCGATGTCGTAGAGGACTTCGACGTGATCGCAGAGAAATCCGACGGGATGCAGGAAGACGCCGCGATGGCCTTTCGCTTTTAGATTTCTGATCGTGTCTTCGACGGTGGGGCCGATCCATGGGCCTCCGGACATGCCTTGGCTCTGGAAGGCAAAAGTCCAATCTCCGGGCGCTAGGCCGGCTTCTTTCGCTACCAACTCGGCGGTTTCTTTGGATTGGCGCTTGTAGGGGTCGCCGGCGGTGATGGTGCGCTCGGGGACGCTGTGGGCGGTAAAGATTATCGGCAGTTTCGCGCCGTTTTCAGCAGAGGCTTTTTGCCACGGGCCTCGTAGCTTTTCGGCGAACGCTTTGGCGAGGAGCGGCTGATCGTGCCACTCTTCGACGAAATCCATTTCGAAGGGGAGGTTTCCTTCGCCGGTCACCGCGCTGCGGTAGAGGCCTATGCTGGTGCGGGAATTTTGCGGCGCTAGACAGACGGCGATCACGCGCTCGTAGCCACCGCTCGCGATGGCTTTCACGGCGTCACTGATGAATGGTTTCCAATTGCGCATGCCGACGAATACGGGCATGTTCAGGAGTTGCGAAAGTTGATCGGCCTGGAGAAGCGTCCAGCAAGCGAGTGGGGAGAAGCCGATCAGGGAATAACGATGGCGGATTTCTTCTACTACGGTTGGCGGGAGCGGTCTTCCGCCGGTGACGTGTTTTAGGAACTCGGGGATCTGGTCGGGATTTTCGGGGCTGCCGTGGGCGAGCAAAAGGACAGCGGTTTTCGCTGGCTTCGCGTCGGCGAACGAGCTTATGTTATTCGCGCAATAGCACTGGCTGGCGAGGCCTAGCGGGCAGGCGGTCATTTTCTCCCTCGCTCGCGATGTCCGCTATTGCGGCGAACAGCAGGTCCTTCGCTTCGCTCAGGATGACAAATCATAATTGACTATTATCAATGCTTGCCCTTAACGGACACCTTGAAATCGGCGGAGTGCTCGCGGATGTAATCGCAGAGTGCTTTCACGTTGTCGACCGGAGTTTCGGGAAGGATGCCGTGGCCTAGATTGAAGATGTGGCCGGGGCGTCCGGCGGCTTGGCGCAGAATGTTTTCGGCGCGCGATTTTAGTTCTTTCCAATCGGCGAAGAGCAGGACGGGATCGAGATTGCCTTGCACGGCTTTCTTGTAATTCAGGCTTTGCCATCCCGTATCTAGCGGGATGCGCCAGTCCAGGCCAATCACTTCGGCTCCACTCTCTTGCATCGAGGGGAGAAGCGTGGAGCTGTCGGTGCCGAAATAGATTACGGGGACTCCGGTCTTTTGCAGGCGCTTCACCA
>Ga0187859_10001363_pt1 | contig 15642 bp, 12 predicted proteins | sample June2016WEW_10_1_2_FD_133019 | JGI IMG/M metagenome (GOLD analysis project Ga0187859, IMG submission 133019) | Peatland microbial communities from SPRUCE experiment site at the Marcell Experimental Forest, Minnesota, USA - June2016WEW_10_10 | ecosystem: Environmental > Terrestrial > Soil >...
GCTTTGCTGCCGGTGCCGGTCGACATCGGCGAGGAACATCTCAACTGCCCGCTGGGCTAGGCGGACCCAGCGATCGCCGCCCGGGTCGTTGGCCACCTGCTGGTGGGCGAGGCCGTTCACCAGGGCGCTGAAGACGTCGAGGTCGGACGGGTCGGACACGCCGGCCGCGCTGAGCCGCTGGCGGGCGATCTCGTAGAACTCCAGGGCGAGGGCGTAGGACGCCGCAGAGGGCTCGAAGCCGGGGATTGTCCGCTGGAAGAGCAGTTGGTGGCGTACCACGTCCTGGGTCGAGAACCGCACCAGTGCCTCGGTGAACTCCACGAGCGCCTGGCGGGGGTCGTCGCTGAGGGACAGGGACCGGACCCTCTCCAGGAGCTGGCGGTTGCCGTCGGCGAACATCAGGTCGTACAGGCCGAGCTTGGAGTCGAAGTAGGCGTACAGGGACGGCTGGCGCAGGTCGACGCGGCCGGCAAGGTCCCGGAGCGAGATCACGGCGAGGCCGTCGCGATGGGCCAGCGCCCAGGCCCCGGCGAGGATCGCGGACAGCTTCGCCCGCCGGCGGCGCTCCCGTGGATCGACTTGCTGTCTCTCGGTCATCTGCACGGATCGCTCCGCTTCCTATCATCGATCGATAACCTATCGCTGATAGTTCCAGTTCGGCCCGAGGCTTGTCAAGTCCCATGAGCCCGCGCCGTGCCACGCCGGACGAGGCAAGACGGACAACGTTGCCGTGGGCAGTGAACTATGCGGGATCAAGAAGGGTTGCCACCCGGGACGTCCGGGACCTGGAGGAGCGCTGGAGAGGAGTGCCGCCCGGCGCCACGCTCAGGCTGTCCTGGCCGCTGGCGCGCGACTTCTTCACCTGGAGCGACGGGAAGCACACGACCGGCCGATGACCAGGGCCAGCCCGGCACAGAACGTCCCGTTCGGGCACGGCCATCCGGCGGAGCTTCCACACCCGATTACCGCGCCTAACGGCGGCCCTTGGAGCACCCAGCGGCGCTGTGCCTGGGAACTGGCTACCTCATTCCTCATTGCGACCCGACGTACTGACACGTCGTCGGCTCAGGCGCAGAGAAGCCGATCAATCTTTGTGGCTATGACGGGCAGAGCGCAGATTTCGCGCAGGCCGGGTATCCCTCGCGCTCCGCCCGCTCACGCGTCCCTAGCCTCCGGAGCTACCGTCCCCGTCGTTCCCGCCGCTTCAGACGCCGCTCCCGCAGCCCCCGTTCCCGCTCCAGCCCCCTCCGTCACAGCGTCCTGCCTAGCCTCGCCAGGAACCCCAGCCTCGCCAGGAACCCCAGCCTCATAAGAAGCCCCGGCCGGCTCCTCCTGGAGCCCCCGCCGCAGGCCGGCCAGCGCCACGATCGTGGCCACGGCCATGATCCCGGCCATCACGTAGAACACGGTCCGCGTCGCGTAGGCAAAGTCCACCCGGTAGAACTGCGGGATCGCCCCCAAGCCACCTCCACCGCTCGTGGTGGAGCCTGAGCCGCCGGAAGACCCCCGCGACTGGGCGAGCACCGCCGCCTCGGCCTGCGCCCGCGCCAGCGGCAGCCCGCGGGCGACCAGCGACGTGGTGAGCCGGCTCCGCATCTCGGTGACCAGGATCGTGCCCAGGATGGCCAGTCCCAGGCTGGCGGCGTAGTTCCGCACCGTCTGGGTGATACCGGTAGCCTCGCCGTACGTCAGCCGCGACGCCCGGTTGACCGCGTCCGTGCTGGCCGGGCCGAGCATGAAGCCCATGCCGGCGCCGGCCAAGATGATGTACCACTGCTGGGTGCTGAAGCTGAGGCCGGTGACCTTGCCCGCCCACAGGTAGAACCCGGCCGCCGCGAGGGCGCAGCCCAGAGTGACCGGGAGCTTGGCCCCGCGCCGGTCGAGCATCCGGCCGCCGACCTGGGCGGCGATGACGAAGCCGATGAAGAAGTAGAGCAGGAACAATCCCGCCTGCGAGGCCGTCTTGCCCAGCGAGATCTGCGCGTACTCGCTGGCGAAGAAGAACACCGGGATGAAGACCATCGTGGCCACGCCGAGCACCAGGTTCTCGACCCGGAACGCCCGGATGCGGAAAATCCTCACCTGCATGAGCGGCACGGGAGTCCGTTCCTCCACCAGGTAGAACGCCAGCAGCAGCACCGCGCCGGCCGCGATGCACAGGCCGGTGCCGGGATTGCTCCAGCCCCAGATGCCCGACTGCTGGAAACCGAACACGCTCAGCGCGACGCCCGATGCGATCAGCACCAGCCCCCGGTAGTCGATCCGGGCCGGCCGGTACTCCGTCGCGGGCCGCGAGATGTAGATCAGTACCAGCGCGATCACCGCGACGGGGATGTTGACCCAGAAGATCGCGCGCCAGGTCCACTGGGTGAGGAATCCGCCCAGCAACGGCCCGATGGCGGTCAGCCCGCCGGCGATGCCGAAGAACAGCGCCAGCGCCTTTCCGCGCTGGCGCAACGGGAACGTCTGCACCACGATGGCCAGCGCGGCCGGGAACATGATCGCGCCGCCCGCGCCCTGGATGACCCGGAACGTGACGATCCACGCCTCGGCCAGGCTGCCCTTCGGGGTCAGGCCGCACATGGCCGACGCGGCCGCGAAGACGATGACGCCGAGCGTCACCATGGGCCGGTGGCCGACCGTGTCCGCCAGCCGGCCGCCGAACGCGAAGAGGGCGGCCAGGGACAGCAGGTAGGCGTTGACCGCCCACTGCACGCCGGTGCTGGACAGGCCGAGCTCGCGCTGGATCTGGGGCACGGCGATGGACACGATGGTCTGGTCGATGAACGTCATCGAGACGGCGAAGATCATCGCCGCCAGGATCAGGTTCCTCGATCGGCCACCGGTTCCGCTGAGTGCCATAGGGCCCTCCCTCCCTCACCGGCCAGCGTGTCCTATTCACAGCGATCGATCAAGAAAGTTAACACCCTGTCCGGAGGGTATCGGTTTGGCCACGAATACAAGATCAGGTCTTGCCAGGCCCCGGATCACCCATGAACCTTGGTTCGATGCGCCGCGATGAAGCGGTTCTGGAGCAGAGGCTGACTGGATGAACGATGGTTCATTGGACATTCAGCATGTCACCGTCCGTTTTGGCGGAGTCACCGCCCTCGATGACGTGTCCCTTACCGCTGCCCCGCGAAAAATCACCGGGATCATCGGCCCGAATGGAGCCGGGAAGACCACCCTGCTCAATACGGCCTGCGGCTTTGTCCGGCCGCAGTCCGGCACGGTTTCCTTTGACGGCCGGCCGCTGACCAACCTCAGTGCGCACCGGCTGGCGGGCCTCGGCATCGTCCGCACGCTGCAGGGCGTAGGCCTGTTCCGCGGTCTTTCCGTGGCCGAGAACGTGATGGTGGGCGCGACGGCCGGGGCGCGAGCCGGCGTCTGGTCGGCGCTGTTCGGGTTGCCGCGCTCGGACCGGGACGAGCGGCGGCTACGTGCGCAGGCCATGCGCGCGCTGGACGAGGTGGGTGCGGCCGATCTGGCCGACCAGATGCCCGACACCCTGGCCTACGGCCTGCGCAAGCGGGTGGCGCTGGCCCGGGCCCTGGCCGGGCGGCCCCGGATGCTGCTGCTCGACGAGCCGGCCGGCGGCTTCCCCGAGAACGAGCTCCCCGAGCTGGGCGGGCTGATCAGGAAGATGGCCGCCGACGCGGGCGTGGTCGTCATCGAGCACCGGATGGACCTGGTGATGTCGGTCTGCGACATGATCTTCGTGCTGGACTTCGGCAAGCTGATCGCCGCCGGCACACCGGCTGAGGTCCAGGCCAATCCCGCCGTCACCGCCGCCTACCTCGGCGCCGAGGGCGCCCGTGACGGTAGTGATCGCGCCGGCCCCGGTGACGGTGCCGGTCCTGCTGTCCGCCCGGCGCCCGGTGACGGTGCCGTTGGCAGCAATGATTCGCAGCAGGACCGACGCGATGCCTGATTCCGCTGCGGCGCTCACCGTCGAGGGCATCGTCGCAGGTTATGGCGGGGTACCTGTGCTGAACAACGTCTCGGTCGCCGCGCGGCCCGGTACGATCACCGCGGTGCTGGGCGCCAACGGAGCCGGCAAGACGACGCTGCTGCGCACGATCAGCGGGCTGGTCAAGCCCCGACAGGGGCGGATTCTCGTCGACGGCGCCAACGTGGCCCGCCGGCCCCCCGAGAACATCGCCCGCGCGGGGGTGGCGCACGTGCCCGAAGGCCAGGGCGTGATCACCGAGCTGACCGTGGAGGAGAACCTCCGGCTCGGCGCGCTGTCCCGGCGCGGCGGCTCGGTCCGGTCGGCCGCCCTGGACGACGCCTACCGGCGGTTCCCGATGCTGGGCGAGCGCAAGAAGCGCCCGGCCGGCCTGCTGTCCGGCGGTGAGCGGCAGATCCTGGTCATCGCCCGCGCGCTGATGTCGGCCCCCCGGGTGCTGCTGCTGGACGAGCCGTCCCTCGGCCTGGCCCCCCGGATGGTCACGCAGGTCATGGATCTGGTGCGGGGACTGCGCGACGACGCCGGGCTGACCGTTCTGCTGGTCGAGCAGAACGCCCGCAGCGCGCTGGCCATCGCGGACTGCGGGATGGTCCTCAACCTCGGGAAGGTCGTCGCCGCGGACGATGCCGCCGTGCTCGCCGCCGACGTCGCCCTGCGCCGTCACTACCTGGGCTTTTAGAAGGGCAAACCGATGCAGGAGTTTGTCGAGTTCACTCTCGGGGGGATCGCCGTCGGGATGATCTACGCGGCGATCGCGCTGTCGCTGGTGCTGATCTGGCGGGGCACCCGCGTCCTGAACTACTCCCAGGGTGGCATGGCCATGTTCACCACCTACGTGGCCTGGGTCGTCATCCGCGACACCGGCAACTACTGGCTGGGCTTCTTCGCGGCGCTGGCCGCGGGTCTGGCCCTCGGGGCGGTTCTGGAGTCCACGGTCGTCCGGCCCACCATGGGCAAGGCCCCGCTGAACTCCGTGATCGTGACGATCGGCCTGCTCATCCTGCTCGAAGGGGTGGCCGGCATCATCTACGGCGGCCAGTACCGTTCGTTCCCCGCGGCCTTCTCGGTCCGGGGCCTCAAGATCGGCTCGTTCGGGCTGGGCATTTCCGAGGCCGACTTGTTCACCGCGGCGGCGGTGCTGGCCGCGGCGCTGGCGCTGTTCCTGGTCTTCGAGTACACCTCGGTCGGCCTGCGGCTGCGCGCCACGGCGTTCAGTCCCGGGGTGTCGCGGCTGCTGGGGATCCGGATCGGCCGAATCCTGACGCTCGGCTGGGCGCTGGCCGGCCTGTTCGGGGCGCTGGCCGGGGTGCTGGTGACGCCCTCCACGTTCCTGTACCCGAACAGCATGGACGCGATCTTCGTGCTGGGCTTTACCGCCGCCGTGATCGGCGGGCTGGACAGCCCGGTCGGCGCGGTCATCGGAGGCGTGCTGCTCGGCGTGCTGCTCAGCTACGCGGGCGGGTACCTGGGCAGCAACCTGGTTCTGGTGTACGGCCTGGCCGCGCTGCTCCTGGTGCTGATGATCCGGCCGTCCGGCCTGTTCTCCGGCGCGGCCACCCGGAGGGTGTGACCATGACCCTCGCCCGTCACTTCGCCGCCGCCCTCGGCGTCGCCGTCATCCTGCTGCTGTTGTCCCTGCGGCTGAACCCCTACCGCGACTACCAGATGGCCGAGGTTGCCGCCTACGTGACGGCCGTGGCCGGGCTCACGGTCCTGATCGGGCTGAGCGGCCAGATCTCGATCGGAAACGGCGCCTTCATGGCCATCGGCGGCTACGCCTCGGCCCTGGTGCTGATCCACCTGCACTGGCCGCTGGAGCTGGTCCTGCTGGCCAGCGCGGTGGCCGCCGCCCTGGCCGGCGCGCTCTTCGGCGTCGCCGCGGCCCGGCTGCGGGGACCCTACCTGGCCGGGGCCACGCTGATGCTGGCCGTCGCGCTGCCCTCGATCGCCAACCAGTTCCCGTCGCTGTTCGGCGGGGACCAGGGCCTCACGGTCGCGATCACGCCCCCTGGCTTTCTCGGCGCCACCTTCCCGCCCACCCGCTGGCAGGCCTGGGTGACCTGTGCCGGCGCGCTCATCACGCTGATCCTGCTGGCCAACCTCAGCCGCAGCCGGGTCGGCCGCAGCTGGCGGGCGGTCCGCGACGACGAGGTGGCCGCCGCGCTGTCCGGCCTGAACGTGGCCCGGCTAAAGATTCTCGCGTTCGTGGTCAGCGCCGCCTGCGCCGGTCTCGGCGGGGCCCTGCTCGCGCTGGTCACCGGCATCGTCGCCCCGGGCGCCTACACGCTCACGCTGTCGATCGCGCTGCTTACCGGGGCGGTCCTCGGCGGCCTCGGCACGCTGCCCGGCGCGCTGTGGGGGAGCCTGGTCCTCGTCCTGCTGCCCAGCTATCTCACCAACGTCGGCTCCAGCCACGGCCTGTCCGGGGCGGCGAGCTCCAGCGTCCCGATCGCTGCCTACGGCGTCGTCCTCATCGTCGTCATGCTGGTCTTTCCCGCTGGCATCCAGGGCGGGCTGCGCCGCTTCTTCGGCCCAGCCACGGCCGCGCCCCTCTCCGCGCTGCGCCGGCGCACGCCGGGCAGCGAACATCAGGAAGAAGGCCCCATATGAAAAGAAGACACCGGGTTAACGCCGTAGCTCTCGCCGGGGTCACCGCCATCGCCATAGTGATCGCAGCCTGCAGCTCCAGCGGGTCAGGCCAGCCGTCGTCGAGCAGCACGGCCCTGACCGCCTCCGCGCCGGGTATCACGGCGAGCCAGATCCTGATCGGCAGCCATCAGCCGCTCACCGGCGTGGCCGCGCCGGGCTACGACGAGATCGCCCCGGCCTCCAACGCCTACTTCCAGTACGTCAACGCCCACGGCGGCATCTACGGCCGCAAGATCGTCTACAAGTACCTGAACGACCAGTACGACCCCACCATCACCTCCACGGTCGTGCACCAGCTGGTCCTGCAGGACAACGTGTACGCCATCTTCGACGGCCTGGGCACGCCCACGCACCTGGCCGTTCTGCAGTACCTGAACAGCTCCAAGGTGCCCGACGTGTTCGTCGCCTCCGGCTGCACCTGCTGGAACAACACCAGCGCCGACCCGTACACGACCGGCTGGCAGATCGACTACGTCCGCGAGGGCAAGATCCTCGGCAACTACATCAAGCAGCACTTCGCGGGCAAGAAGATCGGCTACTTCTACCAGGACGACGAGTTCGGCATGGACGGGGTCAAGGGCCTGGACGACGAGATCCCCAGCTCCCAGGTCGTGGCCCGGGAGAGCTACAACCCGGCGGTGACCAACGTGGCGCCGCAGGTGACCGCGCTCAAGGCCGCCGGGGCTCAGGTGGTCGTCTCGTTCTCGGTGCCCGCCTTCACCGCGCTGCTCCAGCTGAACAGCCTGAAGCTCAGCTTCAGCCCGCAGCTCGTGGTCAGTAACGTGGGCTCCGACCCGATCACGCTGGCCGGCCTGCTGGAATCGTTCGCCAAGCAGGGCGGCGCGACGGTGTCTGGCAACCAGCTGACCCAGGGCATCATCACCGACGGCTACCAGCCCTCGCTCGGGTCGACCGGCAACAGCTGGATCCAGCTGTACGAAAAGATCCATTCGACGTACCTGCCGAAGCTGCCGCTGGACGGCAACGTCGCGTACGGCATCGGGGTCGCCTACACGTTCGTGCAGGCCATGTTCAAGGCCGGCCGCAATCCGACCCGGCAGGACCTGATGACCGCGATCAACGGCGGCCTGCCGCAGGGACCGGTGGTGGCGCCGTTCGCCTTCTCGGCCACCAACCACGCCGGCGTCACCGGCGCGTACCTGGCCGTGGTCAAGAACGGCGCACTGAGCCAGATCGGGCCGGTTCAGGTCACCGACGACTCGTCCGGCGGGGCGATCACCACGTACTCGACCACCCAGCCGGCCGCTCCGGCCAGCGGGATACCATCGCCCTGACGTGCGGAGCTGGCCGCCCGCGTACGTGCCCGCGTACGTGCCCGGGTACGTGCCCGGGTACGTGCCCGGGGACTTGCCCGTGATCCCGCGGGCGGCCAGCTCGCCTGCTGCGCGGAGGCGGTCGCCGCGCAGCAGCCGGGACGGAGGATGGAGTACTCAGCGTGAGCGCCGTTACCGGCCGCAGGCCCTACGCGGGTGACGACCGGCCGCCCGCGGAGCGGCTGCTGGCCGCCGCCGAGCAGCTGTTCGGCGAGCGCAGCTACCGGCAGACCAGCGTGGCCGACATCTGCGCCAAGGCCGGCATCGCGACCGGCAGCTTCTACACCCACTTCCGCACCAAGGCCGACATCTTCGCGGCCGTGGTCCGCCGGATCAACGCGGACCTGCGGGCCGCGATGGGCGCCGCCATGGAGCAGGCCGATGACAACCAGCGGGCCCGGGAGCGGGCCTGCTTCCGGGCCTTCTTCGACGCGGTGTCCCGGCGGCCCTGGATCGACCGCATCGTACGTGAGTCGGAGTTCGTCGATCCCGGCCTGTTCCGCGAGTACTACGAACGGCTGGCCCGCGGGTACGCCCGCGGGGTCCGCCGGGCCCAGCTGGCCGGGGAAGTGGACACCAACTACGATCCCGAGGTCATCGCCTACCTGTACGCCGGCATGGGCAACTTCATCGGTATGCGCTGGGCCGACTGGACCGCCGGCAACCAGGTCCCGGACGACGTCCTGGAGGACCTGCTGAATGTCCTGGCCCACGGCCTGGCCCCGCAATCGCAGGCCTGACTTCGGCTCTGCTAGGTCCCCAGGCCGGCCGGACCGCCCGGTGGCGGGTACTCCGGCGTCCAGGTCGTGGCGTCCACCGCCTCCTCGGCGTCCAGTCCGGGATCCATCCGCGCCAGGCCGGCCTGCTGGGCCTCCCGGGCGACCGCGATCGCGATCGCCCGGGAGATCTGCCGGAGCCCGGCGAGCGGCGGGTACAGGGCTCCCTCGTCGAGCCGGGATCCGGGCACCAGTGCGGCCAGGGTGCTGGCGGCAGCCAGCAGCATCGGGTCGGTGACCGTGCGGGCCCGCGCGGCGATCGTGCCCAGGCCGAGGCCGGGGAACGTGTACAGGTTGTTGGCCTGCGCGATCACCCGGGTACGCCCGCCGGCCTCGACCGGATCGAACGGGCTGCCGGTGGCGACCAGCGCCCGGCCGTCGCTCCAGGCCAGGATGTCCGCCGGGACGGCTTCGGCACGACTGGTCGGGTTGGACAGCGGGAAGACGATCGGCACCGGCGTGCGCGCCGCCATCTCGCGGATCACGGCGGCGGTGAAGGTCCCGGGCGTGCCGGTGGTGCCGATCAGGATGGTGGGGGCGACCTGCCGGATCACGGTCTCCAGGTCGTAGTGCGGGGCAGCGGTGAAGCCGTAGCGGGCCAGGGCGTCCGCCGGCAGGGCGCACCACCGCTTGTCCGTATCCAGGGGGGTGCGGTCGGCGAAGACCAGCCCGCGTGAGTCGGTCATCACGATGCGCGCGCGCACGTCCTCGGGCGATGCCCCGTCTGCGTGCATCGCCTGGCCGACGAGCCGGGCGATCCCGGTCCCGGCCGCGCCGGACCCGGCCAGCACCAGCCGCTGGTCGCGAAGCCTGGTGCCCCGGGCACGCATCGCGGCGAGGATGCCGGCCAGCACGACCACCGCGGTTCCCTGGATGTCGTCGTTGAAGCTGGGCAGCGTGTGCCGGTACGCGTCCAGCAGCCGGATCGCGTTGTGCTGCTTGAAGTCCTCCCACTGGAGCACGGCACCGGGAAAGGTGTCGCGGACGGCGCCGACGAAGCTCTCGATGAACGCCTCGTAGTCGGCGCCGCGCAGCCGCCGCTTGGGGTAGCCCAGGTACAGCCGGTCACCCAGCAAGTCCTCGTTGTTGGTGCCGCAGTCCAGGCAGATCGGCAGCGTCCGCGCCGGATCGATCCCCGCGCCCGCCGTGTAGAGCGAGAGCTTCCCGACGGGGATGCCCATGCCGCCGGCGCCCTGGTCGCCGAGCCCGAGAATGCGCTCGCCGTCGGTCACCACGATCAGTGCGATGTTCGGGCGGCCGGCCTGGCGCAGCAGGTCCGGTATGCGGGCGGAGTCCTCGGGCGTGATCCACAAGCCTCGCGGCCTCCGCAGGATGTGACTGAACCGCTGGCAGGCCTCGCCGACCGTCGGCGTGTAGACGATCGGGGCCAGTTCCTCCAGATGATCACCCAGGAGCCGGTAGAACAGCGTCTCGTTCCGGTCCTGGAGCGCCATCAGCCCGATGTACTTTTCCATGTCGTCGCTCTTGCTGCGCAGGTGCTCCAGCTCCAGCGTCACCTGCTCGTCCAGCGTCGCGACCCGCCAGGGCAGCAGGCCGCGCAGTCCCAGTGCGTCTCGCTCCGGGGCGGTGAAGGCCGCGTCCTTGTTGAGGAGCGGATGCCCGAAGATCTCCGCGCCGCGCGGCCTTCCCGGCGCCGCCGTTCCGTCACTGGTACCGAACTGCATAACAGCCTCCCCGCCTCAGGGCTACGGGACCTCATCGTCTCGTCCCGGCGACCGGCTTGCCCGCAGGTGCTGGCCGGTCGGCCGTGTGCTGAGGATGAGCCGCCGTACGCAGCCCGCCTAGGGTCCAATGGCCCTATCGCCTCCGACCAAGCCGGCCCAGCTCAGCGCGGAGACCGCGCAGATGACCGCGGCCGGCGCCAGCGATGACGCCGGCGAGGGCATCGCCGCCTTCGCCGCGAAGCGCCCGCCGGCGTTCCGGTGCCGCTGAGCGCTACCGCTATGGGCCGGCCTCCGCTCAGATGAGGAACCACAGGAGTGGCACGAGGATGATCACGATGAGCGTCGCGGCGAAGATGAACCAGCGCTGCGACCGGTAGGTCTGCTCCTCGACCGGGCTGGTCACTAGGGGGGGCCCTCCCGCGGCGGGTCGATGCCGTGGCCACGCAGCACCCAGCGCAGCAGCGTCGAAATCGATTCGTGCAGGACGTCGCCCGCCATGACGGCAGCGGTGAAAAAGAAGGCGGCCTCTTTGAAGTTCAGCTGCGCCGACCGGACCAGGTTGCCCAGCCCCAGCGTGTCCGTGGCCCACGTGGCGATGTCGGTATCCGGAGCATCGATGAGGTCGGCCCGGCTGAAGACGATGGCGAGCCGAGCCGACCGGAGGCGGGCACCCATCGCCTCGATCTCCAGGTGGGCCTGCTGATAGGCCAGTTCCGGTGATGGGGCGTTCGACCGCAGGCCGGCCAGCTCGGTTTGCTGCCCGGCGGGCAGCTGGTCCCAGAACGAGGGCACCGACAACGGATCGACAACCAGGATGAAGGTTTCCGCCTTGCTGAGGTAGCGCAACTCCTGGGTACGCTCGGAGGTGTAGAAGAGCTCGCCCGCAGCGTCGAACATGTGCAGGATGCGGCTCTTCCTGTCCGGCATCAGCCGGATGACGTAGGACCGCGGGAGCTTGACTGCGGTCTTGACGGTGGCGGTCTGTGACCGCAGGATCTCTCTCGCCGAGCTGAGTTCCCGGGTCGTGGCGGAGTCTCCGAATGCGGCGGGCAGTATGCCGCCCTGGTTCCACGTTTCGAGCTGGGTGACCATGCTGAGCAGCAGCCGTGTCTTGCCGGCGCCGGCCGCGCCGAAGAACGGCAGCACGATCTCCGGCGCTCTTCCCGGGCGGTGTTCCAGCGCACGGCCGCAGTACGGGCAGAACGCGTTCATCTGCGCCGAGCCGAACAGCAGCAGCGTCTTCATCCGGGCACCGCACCGGCAGCGGCGCCTGGTGATGCCGAACCGGGCCGGCCGCACGTCGCGGTGGCGATGACCGCAGCCGCGGCCCGGGCACTCGTACCCGGGGTAAGGCACCCGCTCGTAGCAGTCCGGGCACACCATGTTGATGTTCCTCATCCGCAGGACGGCCGAGTCGGCCAGCCGCAGGAACATCCCGATGGCGCGGACGCAGACCGCCGAGACGCCGACCGTCAGCAGGTGGACGATCGCGCAGCCGGTCGTGACGACGATCCCGGCCAGCGTGCCCGCGGCCATCCCGATCGCTCCGCCGATGCCCACCGGCCAGCCCATGAGGCCGGCGTCCGAGCTGACCGATCCGAGCACCGCCCGCAGACCGCGCTGCACGAACGCACGGCAGTTGCCGTGGGCGACCCGTACCGCGTGATCGGCGTCGACCAGCGCGGGGCCGTAGAAGTACTGGAGCACTGCGGGGTCGGCGCCGGCCGGAAGCTTCGGCTGCCGGGTAGGCATGGACAGCCACGGCGGCCGGACGACCAGGACCTGAGCCAGGCCGTAAAGGTAAGCGAGCGGCATCCCGAGACCGTAGATGGCGAAGGCGGCCACCGCGGCGACCGGCAGCGCGCACACGAAGTAGCCGAGGTAGAGCACGGCGAGGAAGATGAAGACCACCGCCTCCATCTGCCCGCCCCCCCTCCGCTACCGCCGGTCGTCTGCTGGGCGGGGGTTCCCGCCCAGCAGCTTCCGGGTGAGCACGCTGCGGTGCGTGTCCCGCCAGGCCTGGAACGACTCCGCCAGCCCGTCGTCCGCTATGGCCTGGCCCAGGGCGATGAGATCGCGCCGTCGCCACCGGCTGACTTCCTCGAAGGCGATGGCCAGCGGTCCGGCCACCGCGGGCTGGCCGGCCGCCTCCCAGTGTGTGAAGGCCACATAGACCCGCCGGGCCAGGCCAATGTTGGGCGCCAGTGGGGCCAGCCTCTCCCGCAGCTTCTGGCCGAGCGGCGCCGCCACTTCCGGTGGGCAGCCGGCCAGGGCCTGGTCCAGCCGATCCGTCCGGGCCAGCAGGACCGGCAGTTCGCGGCGCAGCAATCGCCGGGTGTCCTCGTCGGCCGCTGCGTAGTCACCGAACAGCCGGTGGAAGACGTCGGCGCCGCCATGCGGCCCGGTGCGGTAGGCGAGATCCAGCAGCGGCAGCATCCGCACCGTGTTCCGTATCGGGCCGGTGGCTGTTCCCTGCAGCAGCGGCAGGATCTGGTGGTCCTTCAGGGCCATGGCCAGCGCGAGCCAGCTGTCCGTCGTCGCGCCGCGGGCGGGAACGGCGCCGATTTCCGTCTCGAACCAGGCCAGCACGTCCGGCGCAGGTGGGCCCGGATCAGGATCGGCCAGCGCGCCGAGCAGCTCGGCGATCTGCTCGGCCGGGCAGCCGCCGGGCCAGAGCCGGCGCAGCAGGGTTTCGTCGACCAGCGGCGCTCGCTTCGCTCCCGCCCGGAGGTCGACGATCTCGTCGAAGGCCCGGAGCGGATTACGGTCCCCGCGCGCCATGGACCGGATCAGCCAGAGTTCGGCCAGGGCTGGATGGCTGGCCAGATCGTCCCGGTTGAGCAACGCTCCGATCGGGCCGGCCAGCAGGCCGTCGGTCACCTGCGGCTGCTCGGCGGCCAGACGTTCTACCAGCCCGCGCAGCACGGCTGGATAAACCCTCAGCATGCGGGCCGCTTCGGGAGGTGGCGCCGCCGGGTCCAGCTGGGTCCGCCCGTAGCGTTCGAGCTGCGCCTCGGGGATCATGACGCCGGAGGCGGCGGTCCAGTCCAGTACGGCCAGGGCTGTCGCCGGTGCGGCTGCATCCAGGAGGCCGGCCGCCCGGTAACGCGCGATCTGCGCGGCCGGGCTGCTGAACGGAACCGGGCTGGCCGGCTCGCCCCGGCGCAGCTGCGTGATCGCCCGGTCGGCCAGCAGTCGCTCCAGCGTCTCGGCCCGCGCCGGGCCGGGTAGCCGCCGAGCCAGGGCGAGCAACCCGAGCAGCCGTTCGTCGCTCAGCGCCTGGGGGACCTGCGCGAGCGTGACCCCCAGCCCGACGTCGATGAGCGGAGGCGGCATCCAGGCGGCCGTGGCCGGCAGCCATCCGGCGACGGCGTCGGCCACCTCCGGGGCCAGCGGGCGGCCGAGCACACCCGCCGCCACGGCCACCGGAGCCAGCCAGTCATCCAGGTCGGTCTCGTCTCCGGATGCGAAGACTGAGGCCTGCTGCCAGAGGCCCGGCGCGGCGAGCACTCCCGTGCGCGCCAGCATGGCGGCCAGCGGATGCACGCCGCCGCCGGGTGTCTTGCCGGCCGCCAGCTCGAACAGCTGGAAGGCCGCGGCGGCGTCGGGCGGCAGCGTATCCGGCAGCACCCCGACCAGGTGGTAGCGGGAGTACCCGGGCCGGTGGCTGTAGGTGGTGAACGTCAGACGGCGGCCCAGGTTCTCGCCGAGCAGATAGCAGACCACCGCGATCCACCAGGCGTTCTCGGTCGCGTCATGCCCGGCCACGAGCACCGGCCGGTCGCCCGTCATCGCCCGGCCCACCGCCGTGAGCAGCTCCGGCAGCAACTCTTCCGAGCCTTGGGCGTCCAGGAAGGCCTGGGCTCCAGGCCGGTCGATGACGCCGTGTGGCGGCGGGCCGGCCAGCTCGGGCAGTTCGGTGCGGTCGACCGTGCTGGTCCGCCACAGGGCCGCCTCCCACAGCTCTACCGGGAGGAGCGAGCCGAAGTCCAGGTCCGGTGTGCTGGTCACCAGCGCGTGGGCGAAGTAGTTGCCAGGGCGGCCCGAGTAATCAGCCCCGGTGAACACCACGTGCGCGGTGATGGCGGCGCTGGCCGCATCGCTCAGGCCGTAAGACAGGACGATCGGGTAGGCCTCCGGTTCGTCCGCCGCCGGTTCGGCCTGCAGCCAGCGCGGGGGCTCATAAACAGTGCGCTCCTCCACCTCGCGCAAGACATCGGGCGGGACACCCGGCGTGGCCGCGTTGAACTGGTAACCGCCGTAACCCGCCAGCCCGTGCTCGCAGGATGTGTAGAGGAGCTGCTGAAAGGCCATGCCAGCCTCACTTAACCGGGATGGTTCCGAACTGGGCCAGGATCCACAGGATCGGGCTGGTCACCCGGTACGGGCGGATACCGCGCGGGGGCACGCGGTTGTCCGGTGTGGGTGATTCGCCAAGGGCGGAGATGCCGAAGTAGCGGTACCGGCGGTAATTCAGCTGCGCGATCTTGTCGATGCGGGACCCGTTCCACCGGGCGAGCAGCCGCTGCATCTCGGTATGCACCGCCCGGCCATCCTGCTCGTCGAAGTACGGTGTCGTGGGTGCCGGCCGCCGCAGCGGGCTGGTCTCCCTGAGGTCGTGCAGCAGGGCGTCCATCTTGGTGAATACGATGGCCAGCGGCTTGCTGATCTGCCCGCCCGGCCCGCGTCCCGTCCTGGACAGCAAAAGCTCGGTGACGTTCTCCAGCACGTTGGCCGGCTCATCGTCGGTGGTTCCCGGGGTCGGCAGCCGGGTGCCCGGGGCGGCCAGCTCCTTCGCCCCGTCCATCTGCAGCGGATCCAGCAGCAGCAGGATGCCGTCGGCCGCTCCCAGGTACCGGACGTTCTGTTCCACCGACCGCTGGGATCGCAGGTCCTCACCGGCCGTGTCGAAGAACGACAGCAACGTGCGCTGGGGCTCGCCGCGGCGGCGGGGACCGGCCCGGCCCAGCCGCCTGTTCTGCTCTCGCGGGTCCCCGGTGGTGAACCGGAACACCAGGGGCGCCCGGTTGGGGGTCTCCGGTGCCGTGGTCGGGCGCAGTAGTTTCGACTCGCGGTACATCGGGTTTTCGTAGTCACGGACATATCGCTGCCTGGTGAAGTCGTCGGCGCCCGTGATCGCCGCGTTGAGCTGCTGCCCGGTCCGGTGCATCAGCTCGTGCACAAGCACGGTCATGAACACCGACTTGCCCGCCTCCTTGGCGCCGACC